>VOFH01001725.1_pt1 | contig 15771 bp, 22 predicted proteins | sample 5384091 | NCBI WGS metagenome assembly VOFH01 (sample SAMN12384727, study PRJNA508395) | human gut metagenome | isolation source: healthy gut G | host: Homo sapiens
CACATTGCGAGATCGCCAGGATTATCAGCGAGGTTACCGGGGAGAGGGCGGAGACGATCCGGCTGGTGGAATTGATTCCAGAGAAGAAGAACAGCTTACCTGATTCCTCAGGAGGAGCTTCCTGGGCAGCTTCCCCCGGAGAACGAAAGGGGCTCCTGAGGAAGCGAAAACGAGGAAGGCTCTGGAAGAGCCAGATGGCGGCGAAGAATACGGCAGGAGCCTGAGTGATGAGCAAAAAGCCGAAGCTGGACGGGCCGAGGCTGAAGCCATGTTCTTTAAAAATCTAGTCACACTTCCTGAGGCGCAAGGAGGAAGACCTCAGGGAGGACGATTGGGAGGAAGCCCGATTGAGGAAGTCCCTCAAGGCAAGAGGGGGCTGTTTGGGCAGATGATGAGGAAGAGGATTTTTTCGATCCGGCCAGAGCTGTTCTTCCAGGATGACCAGGAGGAGGCCTCCTGAAGCAGCCAGAGAGGCCTAATGGGAGAAAAGCGATGCGGATTCCTGCAAGGAGTTAGAGACGGGCCGCTTGGAACAAACGGCGCGGAAGAGGAGGCGCTGGGAAAGAAGTTGGCGATGGAGCGATGTCGGCGCTTACCTGGGAGGAATCCTGAGGGCTCAGAGAGAGAGCGGATGAGGCTTCGGCAGATTTTAAGCCTCAGGAGGCAGCGCCAAGAGGACCACGGCCAAGGGGGAGGCGCCCTGAAGCTTCAGGACCGGAAGCTGGCGGACAGGAGCAACAGGATGAGCAGGCTCCGCCGATAGAAAATCCTCTGCTGATGGGGGAGAAAAGAGATAGGCGGCCGAGGCACCGAAAAGCAGAAAAGATCTGGAGAAAGCTGTGGAGAGCGGGCAAGCCCATGCCCCCAGCAGCAGAGCAGGAAGCGGGGAGACGCCGCAGGACAAAATAGAGACCGAAGGGGCGGCGAGGCTCAGAATCAGCAGGACCAGGAAAAGACGGAAGCGGTAAGCAGGGAAAAGCCTGTCAGCTGCTAAGTGAAAGTGCGTTCGAAAGGTAGAAGCTTAATGACCCAGAAAAACCGGGTAATCGGATAGACCCGAGACGGTAAAGCCCTTGACCGCCCGGGAGGCCGCCAGGCTGTACTGTGAGCGCAGGAGCTTCCGGCGGTTGATTTGGCGGCCTGGCATTGGAGAATTGCCCAGGAAGAAACCAGACGGCCGCTCAGGTGACCAAAAGCGTCAGGAGGCCGGGGCGCAGCCATGGGCCTAAAGCTGCGGAAAGACAGGTAAATGAAAAAGCCGCGGAGAAAAATAAGCCGGACAAGCCGTCCGCAGGTAGACCATCAATTTGGCGGACCTGCAGGGAAAAAGATCCGGCACCATGAGAATACGTTTCATTATGAGCCGCAGCTTCCTGTGGTCCATACGGCAGCCGGTAAATTCGGAGAAAATTTAGGGCGGAGTGTGCGGTCTCCCCTGCCAGGCTATTCGGCATAGGCCCAGCAGGAGCGTAAACAGAACCTTTGAGCGGAGGAAGCGGGAGGAAGCTGAGCCCGTTAAAAAAACGGACGAAAGAAAAGGTCAAAAAAAGGCATTTCGCGATTTTTTTCCTCCCAAGAGGAAGAAGACCCTGAGGATTAATGCCTCAGCCCCCGGCAGGTAGAGCTGGTAGAGGATTATAAGGAACCGCGGACGCGTTCGCGATCAAAAAGAGATTTTTAAAACCTGAAAAACCTTTTTGATCCGCACCGGGCTGGCCGGATTAATCGATTCCTCAGCGCCGCCGCCACGGGTGCTGGCGCGGCTGAATCTGCCTGATGCCTGACGCTGATCACCAACAGCCCCTTTACCTGAGCGTCACCTGTTTTACTGCTGGCGGCCGGTGCGGTAAGCCTAACAACAACTTTGAAAACGGCTTTTTATCCGTGCCCCGCCTAAGGGCAATGCCGACGCGCCGGTGGCTTTCGCCTGGGCTGCGGCGGCGGTTCAGATCCTCGTCGGTTTCTTCTCGGCTGACGGTTTACTTCAACACGGACTAAGCCTTTACGCCAACCTGGCGGTGCTGGCCTTGCTGCTGAATGCCTGGGGCAAGCTGACGCTTGTGCGCCGGTAAAAAAGCTGAACTTTAATTTATCTGTTCGCCGGACGAAAAGATGCGGCGAAAATTTATAACGACCGGAAAAAGCGCTGTGAAATGTGCCGCGGCCTGGGAGTAGGAGAGCCGATCATCGCCCATCAGAAAGACGGGCTTTTAAGCAATTTCCTTCGAAGCTTTCCCATGAGCCGATCCCAGCGAGGAGTTCGCCACAGGATTTCCCTTCCTGGCGCCGGTCTGTCTCAGCGCTTGGCGTCGTCAGCTATTTTATTTCCAGGGACTTGTTTGCCGCGGTATCCGCCTTTGCCCTGAGCATGTGCGTGTGCGTGCCAATGTGCACCATGCTTACCATGAATTTCCCGGTGTTTCGGCTGTGCAAAAGGGTTTCCAAACTGACGCCATGATAGTGGGGTATCCGGGAATCCGCCAGTTCGCCGATACCAATGCGGTGGTGCTGGACTGCAATACCCCCTGTTTCCAAAGAACGCGGTGGTGCTTCATGGGGTCAAGGCCTTTGAGACCAGGCTTTGGATAAAGCCCTGCTGGAGGCGGCGGCCATGCTTAAGTCGGTGGATTCCCCGCTGTACCATGTCTTTGAGCAGATCGTCAGCGAGGAGCGCCAGGCTGCCTGCGGTAGACAGCCTCTCCTACGAGGATGAGCGGGGACTGATGGGATGGGTTCATGGTAAGCGTGTACTGGTGGGCAACCGGAATCTTCTGAAAACCACGGCGTTACGCCGCCAGACCGTTCGGTGGAGCTGGAGCACACCCAAAACGGCCGCCAAGTGACCTATATTGCCTCGGCGGGCGAGCTTGTAGCGATGCTGATTACCAATTACGACTTCAGTCCCGCCATGAAGCAGGAGCTTCAGCGGCGGAGGATAACGGTGTGTCTTTCCTGGTGTCCACCACCGACCCCAATGTGACCGCTAAGCTGGTCAGCGACCGGTTCGGCTTGTTTTCCGGTCTGTCAAGGTGCAGGAGCCGAGTACGCCAAACGGTTCCAAGGACCTGGAGGGAGAAGAGGAAGCTCCGCCAGAGCTTATCTGGCCACCAGGCCGGGTATCGTGCTGGCTAGAGTGCTGGCGGCGCGTCAGGGTGCGGGGAAATATGACGGCTGCCTTGCTGCAAAGACTGACTGTACTGCTCAGCTTTCTAATGGCGGCGTTTTTGACAGTGGTGTCCGGGTGGCTCAGATCGGCGCCTGAGATTACCCTATATAGTATTTTTTGGGTTGTGGTTACCTTTACTGGCAACCGGATTAGAAAGCCGTAGGTGTTGATCGAATGGGATTAGAGGAAACAGCCTGCTTTTCTACCGGGCGGAAAAGCTTCCTTTTCCGTCAGTGATGAAAATCAGGGATATCAGGAGTTTTCTGCCGCCTGTCTTCGGTGATTCGGGAATCGGCGGAGGAAGGCTATCGGATTTTTTATACCGGGGGCTGTACCGGCTTTGACATTTTGCCGGGGAAATGGTGCTGCGGCATGAAAGAGAGGAATTTCCTGAAATTCAGTTAATAGCGGTTTTGCTTTTGAAGAGCAGGCGAATACCTGGGGTGAATTCGGCGGGAGAAATATTTTACTCTTCGGAGCACTGACGACGTGATCACCCTTCAGCCTAGATATACGCCGGGCTGCTATCAAAGGAGAAACAGGTACATGGTGGACCGCATCCCTGCTGATCTGCTATTACGATGGGAAAACCGGAGGCACTCAAAGCACCGTAGCCTATGCCGAAAAGCTGGGCTTAGAGGTGAAAATGGTCTAATCTGTTATAGAATTTACACAAAGTCTGCCTAATGTTTTTGCGTTAAAGGCAGACTTTTTGTGAAAAACCCTCATTTGATATTTGAAATCCATGTGCATATAAGATATAATTGAAAAGTAAATTATCTCAGGGATTGTTAAAAATGTCCTGAGCCAAGAAAAGGGTTCACAACCGTGAGAACAGTACAACAAAAAATATTCTGAATATCGCCCCTGGCGGGCCATGGCAGGGCGGGTAAAGACCTCTATTATTGAATCGATGCTGTATCTTTCCGGTGCTTCCGATAGATTGGGTAAGATTGCCGACGGAAATACCATTTGCGATTTTGATCCGAGTAAAACGCAAAGGCCTCTGTTTCTACGGCGGTGGCCCCGGTGGAATGGAAAAATAAAAGCTGAACTTTATCGACACGCCAGGCCTTTTGACTTTGGAAGGCGGCCTGGGGAGGGCGTCCGGGCAGCGGACACGGTCATGATCGCGGTGTCCGGTAAAACGGCGTTTCTGTGGGACAGAAAAAGCGGTTAAAGCGGCGGAAAGCCGCGGCTTTCTAAGGGTGTTCTTTGTCAACGGCCTGTGCGATGAAAGCGCACGGTTCTACCGTGTGTTTGAGACCTGAAGGCTTCCTTTGGCCCCTCTGTCTGCCCAGTGGTAGTTCCTTTTATCGTAGACGGCCAGGCGAACTGCTACGTAAATCTGCTGGAATATAAGGCCTATGCTTATTCTCCCGACGGTAAGGTGTCGGAGGTACCCATGCCTGATATGGGCGACCGCCTGAGGGCCTGCGCACCGCGATTTATGAGCGGTTGCGAAACCAGCGACGAAATGTTTGAAAATACTTCTCCGGCGAGGCTTTTTTACCCCCGAGGAGGTTATCGTAGGCGTCAGCCGGGGCGTTAAAAGCGGCGCCATCAGCCCCGTGTTCTGCGGCGACGCGATTAATACGTTCGGTATTGACCAGCTGCTGAACGGCTTGGTGGCTGGCGCCCTCCGCCGCGGAAAAGAGCGACGAGATCGGTCTGGATCCCGACGGCAATATGGTGGAGCTTTCTGTCAACGAGGACGGAGCGCCTGCCGCTGTTGTGTTCAAAACCATCGCCGACCCCTTTGTAGGAAAGCTTTCTTATTTTAAAGTGATCTCCGGCAAGGGGTTTCCCCCGAAACCCTGCTTGTTATATATGCGCACTGGCAACCAGGAGAGAATCTCCAAGGTGATGACGGTGAAAGGCAAGCAGGAGGATACCGCCTATATCAGCGCGCGGGTGACATCGGCGCCGCCCCCAAACTGCAAATACTAATACCGGGCGACACCCTGTGCTCCCGTGCGTAAGGTTACCCTGGATGGGGTGAGTACCCCCAATCCTGCCTCTCTATGGCGATCTATCCCAAGAAAAGGGCAAGAGGAGGATAAGGTGGCCCAAGGTGTGATGCGTCTGTGCAGGAAGACCCACTATCCATTTCAAGAATAATCAGGTTCCCATGAGATGATTATTTCCGGCATGGGCGAACAGCACCTGGATGTGGTGGTTTCTAAATTAAAAGAAGTAAATTCGGCGTGGAGGTTGCCCTGAAAAAGCCGAAGATCGCTACTGCGAGACCATTCGGAAAAAGGTTTCCGTCCAGGGCGGCACAAAGAAGCAGACCGGCGGCCACGGACAGTTCGGTGATGTGTGGATCGAATTCCGGGCCGACAGCGATTCTTTGGAATTTGCCGAGCGGGTCGTAAGGCGGCGCGGTGCCGAAGCGCCTCTTCCGGCGGTGAAAAGGGCTGCGCGACTGCATCCAAAAAGGGAACCCTGGCGGGTTATCCTATGGTAGGACTGAAGGTTACCCCTGTACGACGGCTCCTACCACCCGGGGTAGATTCCTCAAAATGGCGTTCAAGATGGCGGCCGCCGCCATCGCCTATAAAACGGGGATTCCCAGGCGTCTCCCACGCTGCTGGAGCCTATCGGCAATTTGAAGGCCAGCGTACCGGACGCCAACATGGGCGATGTGATGGGAGAAATCAATAAGCGCCGCGGCCGCGTTTTGGGCATGAACCGGGCGAAAAACGGATGCAGGTCGTGGAAGCCGACGTCCCCATTGGCGGAAATGGGCGATTTCGCTACCTTTATCCGTCAGTGCACTCAGTGGCAGAGGCACCTTTACCTTGAGTTTGCCCGGTATGAGGATGCCCCGGCTCAGGTGGCCCAAAAGGTTATCAAGAAAACAAAGGCCGCCTAGGAAGGCGCGGGGCGAATAACCCAAACATAACCTATCAGAAAACTGAAAATCATACATTATGAAAAAGAGGAAAGCGGCAGCGAGAAAACCCGGTTTGGATTTTTCTCCCCCGCTGGCCTCTTTTTCCTTTGAATTGGCGGGTTCTAAATCAACCATGTCCCTTCATATAGATAAAATACTAAAAAGGAGGGGCTTGCAAATGTTTGTAGTGTCCATGAAGGCGCGTCAAAAAAGCTCGTGATTATATTGGCGGCGATCCCGATAGTCTTGGCGGCAGGAACACTGTTCTTTTGCTGCGGGGTGGTTCGGATGAAGAAGGCGGTGGGGCCAGACTGGATACAGCCCTGGAGCGGGCAGATACATCCCAGCGGGTAGCGTTTTTGCAGCAATTTGGATAGGAGGTCAAGGGAAACGCCAATGAGCAGGTGGATGTCTTGCTGCCCCCTCATCCTTTAACAACGGATACTATGAAAAATATAATCAAATTCAAAAAGAGCAGGGACTGGACCTTTTGAATATGCCGCGCCACCTGCCAGCGGTATACCTATGAGGTGACCAATTATCCGGGAAAGGATTCCGGAGTAGTGGCGAACCTGGTTTTAGACGGCAGGGTCATCGGCGGGGATATCTGCTCGGTGGAGCTGAACGGCTTCATTCACGGCTTTGTCAATCCCAATGATACCGCCTCCTTGACGCAGGTATCTCCCGGAAGAGCACAGCTTCCGGTGCAAGCAGCCAGCCGGAAGCTGCCGCTACAAGCCGGGAAGCGGAAGCGGATCTGACGCCTTAAACTGTTGATGCCTCCGCAGCGGAAGGCAGGCAGCGCTGGAAACGGTTTCCTGTCAGGGCCTAAATATCCTGTGGAAAGCGGCAGAGCAGGAGACCTTAGCGCCGGACTGGAAGTACTGCGCCGCGCCGGTGGACTAAATTTTATTTTCAAAGACCTCCGAATATGCTATACTTACTTTTTAAGATTAACGTGCCTGGCTCATATATGGGAAAATGTCGGAGCGTCAAGAGAACGAAAAATAGAGGATGTTCGTGAACAGTTGGGCAAAATATTGTCTTCCACGGGCGTTGGCATGGAAAGAAGCGAATCTGATTGGCTGAGCTGGTTCATGTCAGCATTAGCCATCGTCTGAATTCAGGCGACCCAGGCAGGATCAAATTACCATAGAGGGAAGCCTTTGCGGTTTCAAAGACACGTTTATTTGATGATGAATAAACCGGCGTGAATGGTATACGCGGTAAAGTTCTAGGGAAGACCGTGGTGGTTTGTGGTGCCGCCCGCTTTCCGCCGTGACCTGTTTCCGGCAGGAGGCTGGACCGGGATACCACCGGGCAAATTTTGACCGACGACGGGAGCTTGCCCATCGGATCACTGTCACCGAAAAGCACGATGTATAAAACTTTATGAAGGCATCGGTGGACGGGCCGGTAGAACAGAGGAAATCGAGAAATTCATATCGGTGTGGCGCTGGAGGGACATTACGGTGTGCCCTGCCACCGGACTTACTGTGGTAAAGGGGACTGCCTGAAACCTGGTGGAAAAATCAGGGAGAAATTCCATCAGGTCAAAGAAAATGTTTTTTGGCGGTGGGAAGAAGGAGTGCTGCAGTTGAAACGGGTGCGAATAGGGAGGCCCTGGAATTTGGACAAGACTTTAAAGGGGAATGCAGGGCGCTGACAAGAGGGCTGGCGCTGATTTTCAAGGGAAAACAGGCGTTTTACGAAAAAGAAAAATTCAAATGGTCAAATTTAACTAAATTCTCAAAGTGGTTTGACAACTGTCCATTTTACCTAAAGACTGGTTTTTAAAGTTTAGGCCAAAAACACAACTGTTAATTTGGGCCGAAATCTGTTATATTAATATTCGTAGAAAAAATATTAATGAAATGCTGAGTACGGTCAGTCATAGATTCAGGAGGTTGTATTATGGCAAATGTCTTTGAGACACGTTTACAAGATTTATTCCGGTGGCGTCACCGCAGTAACTGACTTCTGCTTAGAGATTGAAGACGAGTTTTATTTTTGGTAGGTCCTTCCGGCTGCGATGATAAAGTCCACTACTCTGCGTATGGTCGCCGGTTTGGAAGAAATCAGCGAAGGGGCGAACTCTGCATAGGAGACGTCTGGCCAACGATATCGCTTAAGGATCTGGTGATATCGCAATGGTGTTCAGAACTACGCTTTCTGTATCCGCACATGACCGGTATGATAACATGGCGTTCGGTCTGGAAGCTCCGCAAGACTCCGAGATGAGATCAAGCGCCGCGTGGAAAGAAGCCGCCAGAATCCTGGATATCTCTCACCTGCTGGATCGTAAAGCCGAAGGCTCTGTCCGGTGGTCAGAACAGCGTGTTGCCCTGGGCCGTGCTATCGTTCGTGATCTAAGGTATTCCTTCTGGACGAACCGCTTTCCAACCTGGATGCTAAGCTGCGTGCCCAGATGAGAACTGAGATCGCTAAGCTGAAGGACTGGGTACCACCTTTATCTATGTAACTCACGACCAGACCGAAAGCTATGACCATGGGCGATAGAATCGTGAGTTATGAAGGATGGCTTTATTCAGCAGGTTGACTCTCCTCAATGAGTTCGTAGCCAGGCTTCATGGGTTCTCCTCAAATGAACTTCATCGATGCTACCGTTTCCAAGGAAGGCGCTGATTATTATCTGACCTTCGGTGCCAACACCGTTAAGGTTCCCGCTGAGAAGAATAAGGATGATGTCCTGGCTCCTTATGTGGGTAAGGAAGTTACCTTTGGTATCCGCCCCGAGGATGTTCATGATGAGCCTGAATTTATCGAAGTCTCCCGAGACTCTGGTAAAGGCTGTTGTGGAAGTTACCGAGCTGATGGGTGCTGAGACTTATCTGTACCTGAACATCAGAAGGCAACGCTGTTACCGCTCGTGTTGAGCCTACTTCTGCGAAGAGCGGCGATGAAATCTCTGTTGCTCTGGATATGAACAAGATGCATCTGTTCGATAAAGAGACTGAAAAGCCATTCTGCATTACGAATAAGCAATACTTTGCTTTTCCAACAGGGCTGCCAATAGGCAGCCTGTTTTATCAAGCGCCTATTTAAAAATATTTTTGGAAAATAGTGGGATGAATTTTTATGTTTTTCTATTCAAACGTGTCAAATTCGCAATGAAATTATGAATACAATGTAAAATACCAGCAAAAAAATATTGGAAACCGTGAATTTTTCTTGGTTTCACGGTTGCAAAATAGTTTTGAAATTATGTAAAATGTAAGTATTGAAATTGTACTATTTTCAGCCGGAAAAGCTTAATTACTCAATAAAAGTGAGGAGTTCATCATGTCAAACAGACTTTTCAGGGCGTTATTCACCAGATGCGCGATGCCATCGACAGAACCATCAGGTGATTGGCCCAGAAACCTCCGTGATCATCGCCTGCAGTGAGCTGGGCAGAATCGGCGAGGTTAACGAGGAGCACCCCCGACGTTTTAAACGCGCCCAGCACCTTTGTAATCAACGGCTATACTTACAAATCCCTTTTGGCAGTAAGCCTCGTCGGAGTACGCTGTTTTATGGCAGGTAATGATGAAGCTGCTCAGAAATATGTGCAGCTTTAGCGATTTCCTTAAGCAGCATCAAGCAGTATTACGATGAAGAAATACGACCGGGGCAATTTTGTCAAGAACGTGATTCTCGATAACATTCTGCCCGGCGATATTTATTTGAAGGCTAGAGAACTGCGGTTCAATTCCGATGTCAGCCGGGTTTGTATGCTGATCAAGATTACTACGAAAACGGATATCTCGGCTTACGACATTGTTCAGAACCTTTTCGGATAAAACAAGGACTTTGTCATCAACATCAATGAAACGGATATCGCCTGGTGAAAAGATTCGCACCGGTATCGATTCTAAAGGATCTGGAAAAGCTGGTAAGCTCCATTGTAGATACCCTTTCAGCGGTTCTACACCCATTGCGTGGTAGGAATCGGTACAACCGTTACCGGTATCAGAGATCTGGCCCGCTCCTTTAAGAAGCTGGGTGGCTTTAAGAGGTAGGAAAGGTATTTTGATACCAGCGCAGCATTGTCAGTTACGATAATCTGGGGATCGCCCGCCTGATTTATCAGCTTCCACTACTCTTTGCGAAATGTTCTTAAAGGAAGTATTAAAAGAGGATCCATCGAATCTCTGGATACTGGAACTCTGTTTCACCATTCAGCGCTTTCTTTTGAGAACAACCTGAATGTTTCGAGACCTCAAGCTGTTTGTCCATAGAAAACACACTGGTTTCGCTTGGAAAAAATTAAAGAAATTAACCGGCCTTGACTTGAGAGTTCGAGGGCAACTATCGTATTTAAGGTAGCTTAATGGTAAGAAGTATTTGTCCATAACCCGGTCAAATATTAAAGCACGGAAGAAGCAAGACCAATAGCGAAACCCCTCTGCCTTTTTAGACAGAGGGATTTCCTGCTGAATAACGCAAAAATGTAGAAAGAAGAAAAAATAAGGGAGGCTCCCCATGATTGAATTTAAAAATGTGTCTAAGGTTTATAATAACGGCTTTGGAAGCGCTGCGGAACCTTGCCTTAGCATCATGAAGGAGCGAATTTGTGTTGTGTCAGTTCTTCCGGCGTAAGCAAAAAGCACCTTCCTAAAAATTGATTATGAGAGAGAAGTTCCCAATTCCGGAGAAATCGTAGTCAACAGCAGAAAACTGTCAACCGTCCACCAAAAAGACGTTCCCATATCTGCGCCGCACCATGGGAATTGTGTTTTGGGACTTCCCGCCTGATTGATAAAATGACTGTTTACGATAATGTGGCGTTCGCCATGCACATTGTTGGCGCCAGTGACCGGGAAATCCGGAAAAGTACCCTATGTGCTGGGTCTGGTGGGCTTGGGAGAAAAAATGGACAATCATCCGCGGGCTTTCCGGCAGTGAAACAGCGCGTGGGCTGGCCAGGCGCTGGTGAAGTAAAACAGCGCATGATTATCGCGGACGAGGCCTACGGGTAACGTGGACCCGGCTGTCCTATGAAATCGTAGAGCTGCTCACAGAAATCAACCGGCGCGGCACCACAGTGCTGATGGTTACCCATGAGCACGACCAAAGCGGATGTTCCCCAGGCGCGTCATCGAGATTCAGGGAGGAACGGTTGTGGGGGATACCGGCTCCAGGGAGGTGCAATGAATTTTAGTTCCATGAAATATCTTCTCAAGGAGGGCGTGAAAAACGTCTGGAATAACCGGATGATGTCCATTCGCCTCCATAGGCGTGCTGGTGTCCTGCCTGCTGCTCACCGGCGCGGCGGTTCTCTTCCGCAAACCTGTCTACGCCTATGAAGGATATCCAGGATGAAAATGTGGTGACGGTATACTTAAAGCAGGAGGTAGGACGCCTGGAAGCAGGCTGACGCTTGGCTCGGAGCTGAAGAAATTCACCAATGGCGTCGAGGTGTCTTTGTGTCCCAAAGGATAAAACGCTGGAGCAGTATGCGGAGATTTTTAGGCCTTGTTCGAGGGCCTGGAGGAGGATAATTTCCCCTTCCCAACGCTTACCGGGTAACCATGGAGGATTTGTCCCTCTATGACGAGACGGTTTCTAAAAATCAAGGGCGTCAGCCCCAGGGTGGATACCCTCAGTGACGACAGCGACGCGGCCAGCATGCTGACGAACCGGAATAATATGGTGGGAAACTGCAGGTCATTTTGATTATCCTGCGTGGTTTCCCTGTTTATCATCAGCAATACCATCCGTGTGACAATGTACAGCCGCCGTCTGGAATCAGCATTATTAAGGGAAGTCGGTAGGCGCTACCAACTGGTTGTATCCGGGCGCCCCTTTATTGTAGAGGGCGTGGTGATCGGCTTGATTTCAGCGGGTATCTCTATTTTAGTGCTGAAGCTGGTTTATGAGAGCATTATGTCGGCCGTCAAACAGCTGATTCCTTTACGTTATCCCTACCCTCTTACAGGTCCTGTGGTGCTTTGGATTCATCGGCGCTTCGGCATCGCGTTTGGGGCCTTGGGGAATCATTTCCATCAGCAAGTATTTAAAGAAAGAAGGAGGAGAGATCCTGGCTGGTAATAGGTTTGGCACGTGGAAAAAAAAAAAGAACAGCCGCCGTGTTCATGGCGGTATGCTTAGAGCCATGCCTGGCGCTGTTTGGGCGTGGCGGATACCGCGGATGGGGCTGGAGTCAGCATTTCAGACAGCGAGACCAAAAAAGCAGGAGCTTGAGCAGAAAAATGCGGAGCTGAGCCAGGCGTTGGAGGAAGCGAAGCAAAACGCGGAGGACCAGAAGCCCTGCACCAGGCGTATCAGGACAAAATCGATGTGCTGGATCAGCAGATCGAGGAAGCCTATGCCCAGGTTTCCCAACTGGATGAGGAAATCAACGACCTTCAATCTCAGATCAGCAACCGGGAGGGCTCAATTGAAAAAAATACGGAGCTTTTAAAGGAGAGAATCCGGGCCATTTATATGGCGGAGAAACCTCTACCTGGATATTATTTTAGGCGCGACGGATTTTAACGACTTTTGATAAGGCGTCCTTTTGAAAACCATATCCGATCATGATACCAAGCTGATCGAAACCCTTCAGGCGGAGACCTCTGCTGGCGCAGGAAAAGAAAACCTATGACCAGAAAAAAGAAGAGCTTACCCAGCAGTTGGATGACCTAAACGCGAAAAACGATGAACTGACCCAGCTTTCCGAGGAAAGCGGCATCAAAGCTTTCCCAATACCAGCAGGAGCAGCAGGAAGCGATACAGGGCTTGGATAATAACAGCGCGGAGCTGCAGCAGCTTAACAGCGATATCGAGGTTTATTATGAGGCGCTGCGGCAGGAGTACGAAAATCAGCAGCAAAGCCAGCAGCCCAGCGAGGCGGACGCTCCTTCCGGCGGCGGAGTACAGATACGCCCTCCGGCGGTGACGGCAAGCAGCGGAGGCGGAGACACTCCTGCGCCTGCTCCCCGAGCCTGACCGGATCCGGCCCCGGATCCTGCTCCCAGCGGCCCTCATATATACCTGGCCCACCCCTGGCTTCTCATTGGCTTTCATCCGCCTGAATGAGGGACCGTGATTCTACAACCCACGGAGCTATCGACATCGCGGGCGCGGGAATTTATGGAACGCCGATCTACGCGGCTCAAAGCGGCACCGTCAGCACCATCTGGTACAATAACGGCGGCTGGGGCGGCGGCTACGGCACTTACTGCATGATCAACCACGACGCCCAGGAGAATAATACGCCCCCTGTACGCTCATATGAGCCAGATCGTGGTGTCTCCGGGTGAGACGGTTTCAAAGGACAGATCATCGGCTATGTGGGAAGCACCGGCGACACTCCGGCCGCATCTCCATTTGGAGTGCCGGCATTGGGGAAATAAATATAATCCTTTGATATATCCGGATGTTCCCGTGTATTATTAAGGAAATTTTGTGATTTCCCGGCGGGCCTTGTGCAGCAAGGCCCGCTTTTTATGTGGAGATGGAGCCGTCATGGCTTGTGGGAATTGTAAACAGTTCATTCTTTCCATTGACAAATAGTTACAAAATTGTTATAATTATTCCGATCTTGCAATAGGGAGGAACGTCCAATGGCCCATAAAAGGTGGGGGAAAAATGCCTAACCGCGGCGGCGCTGGCCGCGATGATCGCGCTTTTTACTTCCGGGATATCCGCTCCGGCGGGCGAAAGCATTTCTGAATTGGGAGTCACAGCAGGAAAGCCTGCAAACAAGAAGCGGCGAGTTGAACGCGGCGCTGGAAGAAGCAAAGAAAAATACAGAAGAAAAGGAAGCCTTTGAAACAGGAATATGAGGATAAAATCAGCCAGGTTCAAGGACAAATCGATACCTTAAATAACGAAATCCGCACCTTGGATGAAGAGATTGCGCAGAAGCAGAAGGAAATTGAAGGCCCTCAAAAGGAAATCGATGAGAATATGGAGCTTTTGAAGCAAAGAATCCGGGCCATTTATATGGCGGGAGAAACCTCCACTTTGGATATTATTCTGGGTGCGGAGGATTTCAGTGATTTTTTTGGACAAGGCATCTCTTTTACAAACCGTAACCTCTCATGATGTGACGCTGATTGAAACCATTCAGCAGCAGCTCAGCGAGATTCAAGAGGAAAAAGACGAAATTGAGGCGAAAAGGACGGAAGCGGCGGATAAGAAGACCTGAGCTGGATGGCCAGCAGGAGGAGCTTACCAGGCTGCTGGAGGAAAACCAGGTGATTTTGGAGGAGCTTTACGGCGTTCAGCAGAGGCTCAGGACAAAGGTGGATGAAAAATGACGCGGAGCTGCAAGCGATCGAGGCGCAGATTTCTGCTTATTATACTCCGCAGCACGGGCCTGGCCAGATTCCCAATCTGGCGCGGCGGTGCCTTTTGTGGGCTTACCCCCGGCTTTACCTCTTAACCTCCGAATGGAACGGGACCGGGGCTCCTATAACCACGGAGCCATTGATATCGCTTACGGGCGGAATCTACGGTACGCCGGTGGTGGCGGCGGCCGACGGCACGGTGTCTTTTCCAGCGCGGGCGGCTGGGGCGGCGGCTACGGCACTTATCTTATGATCGACCATGGCGGCGGCGTTTCCCTCTTTACGCTCATATGAGCGGCTTGGCGGTTCCCAGGGCGCCACCGTGTGTCTGCGGGCCAGGTGATCGGCTATGTGGGAAGCACCGGTGACAGCTCCGGCCCTCACCTGCACTTTGAGGTCAGGGAATACGGTACCAAGGTCAATCCGATGAATTATTTTTTAAAAAATCTGTACCAAAATAAAAACAGGGCCGGGATAGGGATAACCTATCCCGGCCCTGCAACGGGCTGGACTATGTCGAAAAGCCGTCAGTCTTGGATTTGGTTAAGGTTTATTTACATTTGAATCTTGACATGGCATAAGTTGTTGACTATAATAGTACTATTGTTTCAAGAATAACTTCACACAAAGGGTGGTAGCGGATATATGGCGGCAAAACAAGTGTTGTTGACAGATGAAGGCTTGCACATTTGGAGCAGGAGCTGGAATTTTTAAAACAGAACGCCAGTAAGGAAATCGCGGAGAAAATTAAGGTAGTCTTTCCTTTGGCGACCTTTCTGAAAACAGCGAATACGACGAGGCGAAAAACGACCAGGCCATGGTGGAGGCTAGAATCGCCGACATCGAAAGTATGCTGAAAATGTGAAAATCATCGATCAAGATGAGCTTTACCACAGAATTGATTCATATCGGCTCCAAGGTTCAGGTTAAGGATGTGGAATTCGACGAGGTGTCTGTTACCTATCAGATCGTAGGCTCCAGCGAGGCGGATCCCTCAAACGGCAGAATTTCTGACGAATTCCGGTGGGAAAGGGCTTGCTTGGGCCATAAGGTTGGCGAAACCGTAGAGATAGAAACTCCGGCTTGCTGTCATGCAGTACGAAATATTAGAATTTCAGTAGTTCAAATGCGGACAGGGGCGGCGCGTATGCACTCTGTCCGCTTTTTTAAAATTATAATCGGGAGTTGTCACTATGAGCGAAGAAAAGACCACAGTGGAAAAATAACGGCCAGCAGGAGGCGGAGGACCTAAAGAACTGCTGTAGATCCGCAGGACAAGCTGTCCGCTTCAGGAGGCTGGACAAGACCCTTTGAGATCACAGTCTGTCATCCGGATATTCATGCCGCCGATATTATTGAGCGGTTTGAGGAGCTGGAAAACCAGGACGTATGTGGCGGGCAGAATT
>VOFH01004294.1_pt1 | contig 15767 bp, 13 predicted proteins | sample 5384091 | NCBI WGS metagenome assembly VOFH01 (sample SAMN12384727, study PRJNA508395) | human gut metagenome | isolation source: healthy gut G | host: Homo sapiens
ACCCTCTAGGGATATCTCATCTTGAGGCTGGCTTCGTACTTAGATGCTTTCAGCACTTATCCAATCCAGACTTAGATACCCGGCGGTGCACTGGCGGTACAACCGGTAAACCAGTGGTCTGTCCAACACGGTCCTCTCGTACTAGTGTCAGAGCCCCTCAAATATCCTACGCCCACGATAGATAGAGACCGAACTGTCTCACGACGTTCTGAACCCAGCTCGCGTGCCACTTTAATGGGCGAACAGCCCAACCCTTGGGACCTTCTCCAGCCCAAGGATGTGACGAGCCGACATCGAGGTGCCAAACCGCTCCGTCGATCGACTTGTCTGTCTCCCAGTCAAGCACCCTTATGCCATTACACTCTACGACCGGTTACCAATCGGTCTGAGGGTACCTTTAGAAGCCTCCGTTACTCTTTTGGAGGCGACCACCCCAGTCAAACTACCCACCATACAGTGTCCCCGCTTCTGCGGGTTAGAACTCAAACAACCAAAGGGCCGTATTTCAACGGCGACTCCACAAATACTGGCGTACCTGCTTCACGGTCTCCGGCCTATCCTACACATCGATTGCCCAAATTCAATGTAAAGCTATAGTAAAGGTTCACGGGGTCTTTTCGTCCCATCGCGGGTAATCGGCATCTTCACCGATACTACAATTTCACCGAGCTCACGGTTGAGACAGTGTCCAGATCATTACACCATTCGTGCAGGTCGGAACTTACCCGACAAGGAATTTCGCTACCTTAGGACCGTTATAGTTACGGCCGCCGTTTACTGGGGCTTCAATTCAAGCCTTCTCTTGCGATGAGCTCTCCTCTTAACCTTCCAGCACCGGGCAGGTGTCAGGCTGTATACTTCATATTTCTATTTCGCACAGCCATGTGTTTTTGTTAAACAGTTGCCTGGACCTATTCTCTGCGCCCTACCTCTCAGTAGGGACCCTTTATCCCGAAGTTACAGGGTCAATTTGCCTAGTTCCTTAACCGTGAATCACTCGAGCGCCTCAGTATTTTCAACCCAACTACGTGTGTCCGTTTACGGTACGGGTACTTTATGAATATGCTTAGCGGATTTTCTTGGGAGCCTGATTACGTCCATTTTGCCTTGTGCAAGCACGCGGCATACTGTCAAGGTCGACTCTCCCTGCGGATTTGCCTACAGGAATCTACATCTACACTCTTCAACCACCTATTCCGTCAGATGGCAGGACTTTCACTTCTCCGTCTCCACATCGCTCCATAAAGTAGTATGGGAATATTAAACCATTCTTCCATCGGTATCGCCGTTCGGCTTAACCTTAGGTCCCGACTTACCCTGATCCGATTAACGTTGATCAGGAAACCTTAGTCTTTCGGCGAGGAGGTTTCTCACCTCCTTTATCGTTACTTATACCTACATTTGCGTTTCCAAAAGCTCCAGCAAAGGTCATCCTTCACCTTCGACGCCGTTGGAATGCTCCCCTACCATGTATTTCTACATCCATAGCTTCGGTAAACAGTTTATGCCCGAGTATTATCCACGCCGGACTCCTCGACTAGTGAGCTGTTACGCACTCTTTAAATGAATGGCTGCTTCCAAGCCAACATCCTAGCTGTCTCTGCAGTCCGACTTCGTTAGTTCAACTTAACTGTTATTTGGGGACCTTAGCTGATGGTCTGGATTCTTCTCCTCTCGGACGCGGACCTTAGCACCCGCGCCCTCACTCCTTATCAATATATAGCACGCATTCGGAGTTTATCTGGACTTGATAGGCGGTGAAGCCCTCGCATCCAATCAGTCGCTCTACCTCATGCTATACTAAATAAAGGCTGCACCTAAATGCATTTCGGGGAGTACGAGCTATCTCCAAGTTTGATTAGCCTTTCACCCCTACCCTCAGTTCATTGGAACACTTTTCAACGTATACCCATTCGGACCTCCAGTTGGTGTTACCCAACCTTCATCCTGACCAAGGGTGATCACTTGGTTTCGCGTCTACTCACTCCGACTATCACGCCCTATTAAGACTCGCTTTCGCTTCGGCTCCGGGCCTGAAGCCCTTAACCTTGCCGGAGAAAGTAACTCGTAGGTTCATTATGCAAAAGGCACGCCGTCACAACTTACGTTGCTCCGACCGCTTGTAGGCAGACGGTTTCAGGGACTATTTCACTCCTCTGTTCGAGGTGCTTTTCACCTTTCCTTCACAGTACTGGTTCGCTATCGGTCTCTCGGGAGTATTTAGCCTTACGGGATGGGCCCCGCTGATTCACACAGAATTTCTCGTGCTCCGCGCTACTCAGGATTCCACTAGGCTTCGTTAAAGAGTCGTATACTGGGCTTTCACCGTCTACGGCCGTTTGTTCCAAAACGTTCTACTTCATTAATCTCTTGCCACAACGTGGTCCTACTACCCCGACAATGCCTAAACATCATCGGTTTGGGCTGTTCCGCGTTCGCTCGCCACTACTTGCGGAATCACTTTTGTTTTCTTCTCCTATGGGTACTTAGATGTTTCAGTTCCCCACGTTCGCCTTCCTTACGGAATGACTGGCCTTCTACCAGCCGGGTTGCCCCATTCGGAAATCTTGGGATCAAAGGTTATTTGCACCTACCCCAAGCTTATCGCAGCTTATCACGTCCTTCATCGCCTCCGAGAGCCAAGGCATCCACCGTCTGCCCTTGCTTACTTTCTTTATCACTGACACTGCTTCCTTTTTATTGCTAAAATTGAAGCCCGTGTCGGATTGATATATCTTCAGCTTGCTCTATTTTTTGTTACTTTACTTTTTTGAAGTTGTCCAATACGTCAAAGATCTTTTTTACCCCTTACGGAGTTTATCGTGGAGAATAACGGATTCGAACCGTTGACCCTCTGCGTGCAAAGCAGATGCTCTAGCCAGCTGAGCTAATCCCCCGTTTTTCAACTGGTAGTCCTATAGGCAGAGTTGAACTGCCGACCTCTACATTATCAGTGTAGCGCTCTAACCAACTGAGCTATAGGACTGTCAACCGTTATGTGCCTGAAATTTTCATCTCAGCATCATCTTTCTCTCTATATACTGGTCTTTCCAGTTTAAGATCATATATATATATACATACAATCTGAGCCAGGATCAAACTCTTTTGTTCAATCACTGTTTTGTCGCTCTTCGCCGGAATTGAAAGAGAAGGAATAATCCTTCCTTTCGGCTTCCAATGAAGCGCGAACATCGGTAAATTTTTTGGGCTCTCTACTCCCTCAGCTCGGGTCGTGTCCCTCGCTGCGGAAGCCGTCTTCATCGAAGACCGCCACGATGTTCACACTTATCGGTTCGTTGAATTCTGATTTTTAAAGAACTTCGCTGTTTGAACAGCGTAGAAAACGAATCATACCGAAGCGTTTTCGCGTTGTCAAGCTTTCGTCGAAACTTTTTTTCGACCGGTCCGCCTGACCGGACCGTCTCGCCGTGAGGCAAGGAGGCGTATTGTACGCCACCCGCCCGCCCCATCCGGTTCGTACCAGAGACCGAGCTTTCGCTCGCCGGCATCCAAAAAGGCGCCCGCAGACCGGAGCGCTTCCCGCGAGAGCAGCGCCGCCGTGCTCTGGAGTCTTCCCGCCGCATGGGCGACGTAGGCGGGCTTCGCCCGCCTCGCCGCCCGATCGGCTGCTGCCGCGGCCGAAAGACGCTCAAACAGGTCTTCAGGGAGGAAGGGCGTGTCGCAGGGCGCAACCATGACCCATTCGACGGCGGACGCCTCCGCGTCCAACCTCACCCCCAGGGCCTCGATGCCGCCCAAGGGGCCGGGAAATCCTTCCCGGACGTCCGGGAGCGTGCGGAACCCCTCCCTTTCAAACGCCTCGGCGTCCCGGTTGGCGGAGACCCAAAGCGACGCGAAGTCACGCCCCAAGCGCGCCAACACGGCGCCCGACAACGTTCCCCCGTTGAAGGGAAGGAGCGCCTTGTTGACGCCGCCCATGCGGGAGGAGCGTCCGCCCGCAAGGAGGAGCAGCGCCGTCTTGGTCTTCAGTTCTTCCGTCATGTGGTCCCTTCCTTCGCTTCAGCCGCCCTCATTCGCCGTTGAGAGTCCTTCGGACGCGCTATCCTGCACGAATCACTCGGACATCATCAATGGCGAACACCATGACCACATCCGTTTCCGTCGAGGAAGTCTACGGCATCCTCACCCGATCGACCGAACCCGCCGACGCGGCCGCCCAGACGCCGCTTCGCGAGGCGAACGGCCGGCTCCTTTGCGAAGACGTCCTCTCCCCCTTCGACGTGCCCCGCTTCAACAATTCCGCGATGGACGGCTATGCGTTCCGCGGCAGTGAGCTGAAGGGCGAGCGCGTCACGCTCGCCCTCTGCGGCACCTCCTACGCTGGCACCCCCTTTGAGGGCGAGGTTCCTGTGGGCGCCTGCATCCGCATCATGACCGGCGCCGCCGTTCCCGAAGGGCTCGACACCGTCATTCCCTTCGAAGACGTCGAAGCGACGGATGCGGCCGTGAGCTTCTCCGCCGACGCCGTGAAGCCCGGCGCCAACGTGCGCCTCCTCGGCGAAGAAATCCGCAGGGGTCAGGTCGTCATCCCGAAGGGCGCGATGCTCACCCCGGAAGCGTTGGGCCTGGCGGCCTCGTTCGGCCGCGCCGCGCTTCCCTGCGCGTCGCTTCGCGTCGGCGTCTTCTCCACGGGCGACGAACTTCGTGAGCCGGGCGAACCGCTCGGCCCCGGCCAGATCTACGCCTCGAACGGCTACCTCCTTGAAGCCCTCATCACCCGTTGGGGTCATGAGGTCGTGCCGTTGGGCGTGCTTCCCGACGACGAAACCGTTCTCGAAAAGGCGATCCGCGCCGCCATGGCCGAGTGCGACGTGCTCGTCACGACTGGCGGCGTCGGCGAAGGCGACCACGACCTCATCTCGCGCGTCCTGGGGCGATTGGGCTCCATCGAACACTTCCACGTGCGCATGCGCCCGGGGAAGCCTTTGGCGTTCGGCTACCTCGATGCGGGCCACCCGGTCTTCTTCATGGGCCTTCCGGGGAACCCCGTCGCCGCCGCGATGTCGTCGCGTCTCTTTCTGCGCCCCACGCTCGCTCGCCTCTCGGGGCTCACCGACAAGGTCGAGCGCCCCGAAACGGTCCGCGTCGTCTGCGGAAAGGACGTCCGCGCCAAGGCGTCCCGCACGGACTTCGTGCGGGGGAACTTCGTCAATGGGAAGTTCGAGGGCTCTCCCCTGCAGAGCAGCGCGATGCTCACCTCGCTCATGAAGGCCGAGGCGGTCCTCATCGTGCCGGAAGGCACCGGTACGCTCCCTGCGGGGAGCGAGGCCGATGCCTTCCTGCTCTGACGTCTGAACGACGTCCGTCAACTTTGCGGTGCCGCGGGAGCCTTGGGCTTTCTGCGGCGCCGTGACCGGCGGCGGGACTTCTTCTCGCCTTCGGGCTTCGGAGCGCTCCCCTCCGCCTTGGGTTTCGCCTGCGCTTCAGTCTTCCCGGGCTTCCCGCTCTTTTGGGTCTGAGCTCCGGGCGTCCGGGCGGCCTTCGCGGCGTCCTCGTCGCGGCGGCGCTTTCTCGGACGGCGCCGACGGCGCTTCGCCTTCTTGTCGTCGTCGCCTTCGGGCGCGACACCCTTTTCCCTGCACCAAAGCCTTCTTCTGCGCGTCGCGCTCGGCCTTCTCTTCGGCGCGCTCGCGCGCTTCGGCCTTCGCGAGCTTGCGGCGCATCTCTTCCGCGGCGCGGCGGTCGTCGCAGACGCAGACGCACCCTTCGGGGTTCCTGAAGATTTCCGGCACCACCGCGGGCTTCCAACGGCCGCCCGGCGCGTGCTTCGCCACTTCGCGGCCCAGGGCCGCTTCATGGTCCGCCGTGCTCTCGCCCGAATCGAAAACGAGGGGTTGACCGGGGGAGCGGCAGCCCTTCCGTCGGGTAGCTTCTCGCCGCGTATTCGAGCGCGGACTCCAGGGCCGCGGATTCGCGCGGGTCCATCTGCGCCGGAACGATCACCTCACCCTTGAGGTTCACGATCCCGCGGTAGCCCACCGCGCGAACGCACATCCCCTGATGGTGTCCGTAGGCGCGGTCCTCGTGCTGGTGCCCGTGGAAGATCCACTTCACCTTCAGGGCTTCGCCCAAGCGGTCGACCGCGCAGAAGCCCTTCCTGTGGCAGCCTGCCGCCTCGTGCGTGACGAGGATGTCCGCACGCTGCTTCAGAAGGCTCTGGTAGACCGACGGGAAGATGGTCGAACGGTGGCGGCGCGGGAGACCCCCTCGCCAGATGTTCCCCGCGCCCACGCGCCGGATGAAGGTCGCCGGGCAGAAGTAGTTCGGCTGGCCGTCCGGCATCCAGACCTGTCCGCGGAAGACCCCGCCCAGGCCCGCGATGCGCAGACCCGCCACGTTCGCGACGCGACCGTGGAGGTTGTGCGAGGCCAAGTCGGAGCGCCACAGATAGTCGTAGAACTCGTCCGTGTCCGTGTCGTGGTTCCCCGGGATCCACCAGATCTCGGTGTGCTTCAACGCCTCCGCCAAAATCACTTCGAGCGGAGCGGGCGGCTGCATGTCGCCCAGAATCACCATGGCCTTGGGTTTGTATTCCCTGGCCGCTTCATTGATGTGCGCGAATTCGCCGTGCGGGTCACCACAGAAGAAGATTTCCGGAAGCTCCTTGGGCAGGCTTCGACGTGGACGTCTGCCGCGGCGGGGCTTCGGCTTCGTTTCTTCCGCCATCAATCGCTCCCGTCGCCGGGCGCGGCGTTGCGCGCCATGATCCTTTCGGCTTCCTTCGCGACGGCCTGACGGAGTTCCGCAGGCGCGCGCACTTCAACGCGCGAGCCCCAGCGGAGGATGTCGCCCGCGAGTTCGCTCTCGTCGTGGAAGGGGACCGTGAGGCGGATGCGGCCGTCCATTTCCGGCGCCACGCTCTGATGCGGGTGCCAGCGGCGGCGAAGCGCGTAGTTCGCGATGTCGGGTTCAAAGAGGAGCACGGCCTGACGGAGTTCGCCCCCGTGGAAGATGCCGTAGCCGCCGTCCAACTTCGCTTCGATCTCCTCGACGGGGATATTCATCCCTTCGGAGTGCAGAAGCTCCACGCGGCGGATGTTTTCCACCGCGAAGGTGCGCAGTTCCTGAGCCTTTTCGCACCAGGCGTCGACGTACCAGCGGTTGTCGTAGTGGGAGAGGCGCTGCGGCGAAATCGTGCGGAAGGTGACTTCCTTGCGGCTCGGCACGTAGTACCAGATCTGGAGGCGCCGGCGCTGGCAGAGGGCCACGCCGATCGTCTCGAAGAATTCGGACTCGCGGTGAAGCTTCTCACGGTCGAGAATGCGCACGCGGCGGAGAAACTCCGACGTCTTCATGTCGCCCGTCATCGTGAAGAGCGCGCGGATGCGCGCGCTCACCGGGGCGAGCTCTTCCTGAATGGCGGAACCCGTGCGGGCGCGCAGTTCTGCGAGTTGCTCCAAGGTCGTCTTGAGGACGAAGAGTTCGTCCGACCCGTACCAGATGTCGTGCATGCGGGCGGGACGGTTCGAGAGTTCCTTTCGGGGACGGCCCTGCCGCGGCTGCGACGGGTCTGGCATGTCGTAGTAGTAGACGTTGCGCTGACGGTTGTAGACGATCGGCGCGCCGAGCTCCTCGCGCATGTGGCGAAGGTCGCGCTTGACGGTGGGTTCGCTCGCCTTCGTCGCCTCCATCAGCTCTTCAAAGGTGACTTCCTTCTTGTCGGCGAGAATCCTGTCGATCAGGACGTGGCGCATGTGGCTCTTCATGCTACTTTTCGGCCGAAGCCCGCGGGCCCAAAGTCGTCGCACGGGTTCCGAGCCGCTCCGTAATAGGTTTGCGGGCACTCCGGGGCGACCGCCCGACGGAGGCTCGGCGCCCGATCCGGTCGGATCAAATCCATATCCCCGGGGGCGCCGCACGATGAGCCGATTGTACCTCAGGCGCTCACAAGTCTCCCTGCGGGAAAAGGGACTCACCCGAAAATGTTTTCGTCCAGCACGTCGGTGCCTTCGGGCACCTTGAAGCTGAAGCGGTCCGCGGGAAGATCACGCTCCTCGACATTTCGGAACTCGATCGTCGTTTCGTTCAAAAACGCGTCGGTCAGCACCGCCCGCACGGGGAAGCGCCCGTCGCCGAACAGAATGTCGACGTGCTCGAAGGCGCTCCGGTCCGCGGGCACCGCCCGGACGTAGAGCCCCTTTTCACCCGGAGGAAGCGCAAGGGCGGAGACCTTCCAGTCGTGCGAGAAGTCGTGCCCGCCGAAGAGAATCGCGGCGGGCGTCGAGGGGAGCGCCCCTTCGAGGCGCCGCACCGTCACCTGCATCAGATCTTCGTCGTGAAGCCAAAGCGTCTTCCCGTCGCTCATGATCGTCTGACGGTAGGGCTTCTCGTAGACCCAGGCGATGCGCCCGGGGCGCGAGAACGCGAAGGTGCCGGACGAATCCGGCCCCACGGCCTTCCCGTCGCGCCCGACCGAGCGCTGCGTGAAGGCGCCTTCCGCCGCGCGTACCTCGCGGGCGAAGCTCTCCAGGCGCGCAAGCGCCTCGGCGTCGGGCGTCACCGTCCTGACGGCCTCGGCGGCGAAGCCGATGGAGGTGAAGGGCGCGAGCGCGGCCGCGAGCGTGATGTCGACCAAGGTGCGGCGCGAGAGCGGGAGCGTCTTCATGAGGGGAATTCTCCGGAAAGATCAGTCGCGGGTGGGGACGAGAATCTGGCGCTTCCCCATGCCGTTGGGTTTGCTGACGATCCCCGCCTCCTCCATCGCTTCAAGGAGGTTCGCGGCGCGGTTGTAGCCCACGCCGAGGCAGCGCTGCACGTAGGAGATCGAGGCGCGCTTTTCGGTGAGCACCACTTCGACCGCCTTGTCGTAGAGCGGATCGGACTCGCCCGAGCGGCGGCCGCCCGCCTCGCCCATGCCGTCGCCGCCGTCGTCGTCCGACGCCTCTTCCGTCACGGCGTCGACGTAGTTGGGCGAACCCATCTTCTTCAGTTCATCGACGACGCGCTGGACTTCGCCGTCCGCGACGAAGCAGCCCTGGATGCGGGTCGCCCCCTGGTCGCCCGGGCGGTGCAGGAGCATGTCGCCGTTGCCCAAGAGCTGTTCGGCGCCGGCTTCCCCCAGAATGACGCGGCTGTCGATCGCGCTCGCCACCTGAAAGGAGATGCGGGTCGGCACGTTCGCCTTGATGAGCGACGTCACCACGTCGACCGACGGGCGCTGCGTCGCGAGAATGAGGTGGATCCCCGCCGCACGGGCCTTCTGCGTCAGACGCGTGATTTCGCCTTCGACTTCCTTCCGGTTCGTGAGCATGAGGTCGGCCAGTTCGTCGACCACGCACACGATGTAGGGCCAGGGTTCGAGCGTCCCGGCGTTGGGATCCTCGGGCGCGGCCATCGGGTCGCGGATCGGCTGACCGCGGTCGATCGCCTCCTGGACCTTTTCGTTGTAGCTCGTGAAGTGGCGCACGCCCACGCGGCTCATCACCGCGTAGCGCTCGTCCATCTCGCGGGTGAGCCACTTCAGGGCCGAGGCCGCCTTGTTCATGTCGGTGACGACCGGGCAGAGCAGATGCGGAATCCCGTTGTAGAGCGAGAATTCGAGCATCTTCGGGTCGATGAGCACCAGGCGCAGCTGCGAAGGGTCCGTCCGGTAGAGAAGCGACAAAATCATCGCGTTGATCCCGACCGACTTCCCCGAGCCCGTCGTACCGGCGACGAGGAGGTGCGGCGCCTTCGCGAGGTTCATCGTGAAGGGGCGGCCCGCGATGTCCTTGCCCAACGCCAGGGTGAGCATCGACTTGCTCGCCGTGTAGGCCTCGTCGTTGAGGATTTCCTTGAGGCGCACCATCTGGCGCACCGGGTTCGGCACTTCAAGACCGATGTAGCTCGTGCCGGGGATGCTGAGCACCACGCGCACGGCCTGCACGCCCAACGCGCGGCGAAGGTCGTCGCGGGCGTTTTCGATCTGGCTGCCCTTCACGCCCGGGCCGGGTTCGAGCCAGTACTGCGTGATGACGGGACCGGGCTGCGCGCCCATCACCGCGGCTTCGATGTTGTAGCTCTTCAGCTTCGAGACGATGAGGCGGCTCGTCATGCCGATCGCCTCTTCGTCGGTGCCGCGCTGGTTCGACGGGGGATCTTCGAGAAGACCCAGGCTCGGAAGCGCGACGGGGCCGCGCTTCTGCGCGGGGGCCGGGCGCGCGGGTTTGGGCGCAGGAGGTATCGTGCCGCCCGTCGCCACGGGTTCGGGCGCGGACGCCGCGGGTTCTTCGACCTCGGGCTCCGCGGGCTTGATGATCTGAAGCGGCCGCACGCGCTCTTCGACGATCGGCACGGGGACGGGATCGGGTTCGGAAACCTCTTCGGCCTCCTCCTTCTTCGCGCCGAAGCGGGAGAAGAGATGCCGGTCGATCAGGTCGCCGATCTTCTCCGACACGTCCACCCAGGAGAAGTCGAAGAGCAGCGAGACGCCCACCGCCACCATCGTGAAGAAGAGCACGGTGGCGAGCGCCGTGCCGATGTAGTGCTCGACCGCAAAGGCGAGCGCGTTCCCGAGAATGCCGCCGGGCTCGGCGGGCAGCGGCACCTCGAAGCGCCGGATGCGAAGGGCTTCAAGGGAGGTCGACCCGATCAGAAGCGAGACGAAGCCCACCCCGGCCGAGACGTGCGGCGGGTTGAGACGTTCGGGGTCGGACTCTCCGCGTTGGCGACGCAGAAAGGTGCGCATCGCGAAGATCGCGATCATGAGGAACCCCGGCACGAACCACCAGGCCGAGAGCCCGAAGGTGCCGAACATCAGGTCGGCGAGCCACGCGCCCCAGAGGCCGCAGGTGTTCGTCACCGCCTGCGCGGTGCTCGCGAAGAAGGCCGGATCGTTGTGATCGTACGTCCCGAGCGAAGCGGCGACGACGATGCCCGCCAAAAGCGCAAAGCACCAGCTCCACGCCCAAAGCGTGCGCGCGAGGCCCACGACGGCGCGCCGCGCCGCGGAACCCACCTGCCGCAGGAGTTCACGGCGGCGTTCCGCATCAGCGCCGCGGCCCGTCCCGTTCTTTTTCGTTCGGATGTTCTTCTTCGCCATAGTCCTTCCGGGTGCGGGGCGCCTCTTCACAACACCGGCGCCGCCGTACGAATCCTTTATTTTAAGGAGGAGCGCCGGATACCGCGCGGGCGTCTTGTTGCAAATCCTTCGGGTGCGCCCGGGCGTCCGCCCGCGGCCTCCCGAGGGCGTTCCCCATGAGGGACGATCCCGAGCGCGGAGAATGCTGACTCTATGGGGCGCCGTCCTATAATAGAGAAAATGTTATTCGCGGCCCGGCCGGGGCACTCCTGACGTTTTTCGAAGGCGCACCGCGCCCCGAAGCCCCTTCGCCCGGCGCGCACTGAGGAGATTGTCATGACTCAACCGAAGCACGCACCCGTCGTCATCCTGGGTTCCGGCCCCCGCCGGCTGGACCGCGGCCGTCTACGCCGCGCGCGCGAACTTGAAGCCCCTCGTCATCACCGGGATGGAAGCCGGGGGGCAGCTGATGACGACGAGCGAAGTCGACAACTGGCCCGCCGCCGTCGACGGCATCCAGGGTCCGCAGCTCATGGACCAGATGCAGAAGCACGCCGAACGTTTCGGCACCGAAGTCGCCTACGACCACATCGCCGAAGTGGACCTATCGGAGCGTCCCTTCAAGCTTCGCGGCGACATGGGGAGCTACACCGCCGACGCGCTCATCGTCGCGACCGGCGCGAGCGCCATGTACCTGGGGTTGGAGAGCGAAACCGCCTACCGCGGCCGCGGCGTCTCGGCCTGCGCGACCTGCGACGGGTTCTTCTACCGCGGCAAGCCCGTGGCGGTCGTCGGCGGCAACGCCGCCGTCGAAGAGGCCCTCTACCTCTCGAACATCGCCTCGAAGGTGACGCTCGTGCACCGCCGCGACACGTTCCGCGCGGAACCGATCCTCATCGACCAGCTGATGAAGGTGGTTGAGGAAGGGAAGATCGAACTGGCGCTGAACCGCACCGTCGAAGAAATCCTCGGCGACGGGAAGGGCGTCACCGGCGTGCGCCTGGCGTCCACCCAGGGCGAAGCCCCGGTCGACGTGGCGGTCGACGGCGTCTTCATCGCGATCGGCCACAAGCCCAACACCGCGCTCTTTGAAGGGAAGCTCGAACTCGACCACGGCTACGTCGTCACGGCGGGGACGCGCGCGCAGGCCGCGACCGCCACGAGCGTCCCTGGCGTCTTCGCCGCGGGCGACGTTCAGGACCAGAACTACCGCCAGGCGGTGACCTCCGCGGCGACGGGCTGCATGGCCGCGTTGGACGCCCAGCGCTTCCTCGAGGCGGAAGCCGCGAAGTAGGCCTTCCGCCTCATCCGGCTTGAGAAAAGCCCGCAGGGACCCGACGCCCGGCGGGCTTTTCCGTTCCTGCGGCCTACAATGATCTCAACAACCAACCCTTGGCGGACTCCGCCGATCCAGAAGAACGAACCGACACCATGAGCGGACACACTCTCAAGAGTCTCTCCGAACTGCGCGGCGTGAGCCGCGACATGAAGGCCCGTGCAAAGGCCGAAGAGGAAGCGCGCCTCAAGGCGGCGCTCGAAGCCCGCGCCAAAACCGAAGGCGCCCGCGAATTCGAAGAAGCGATGGCGCAGCTCGGCGGCGTACGCCGTCAGGGCACCGGCGCGCGCGTCGCGACCGTGAAGAAAACCTCAACCCCGACGGGGACGGCATCCCTCGCGCTTCGCGCCCGGGCTGCGGGCCGCGTGGGCGAACCCCGCGTCGTGCGCCTTTCGGACGAAGTCGACCCGAGCGACTTCATCGAGTCCGCGGACGGCCTCACCTACCGCCGCCCCTACGTGCTTGAGAGCCTCGTCAAAAAGCTCCACCGGGGCGAATGGGCCGTCGAAGCCCACGTCGACCTCCACGGGCTCTTCGTCGACGAAGCCCGCGACGAGATCGACGGGTTCGTGCGCGAAGCGCGCATCCGCGGGATGCGGTGCCTTCGGATCGTGCACGGTCAGGATACTGATCGGTCTTGGAAGCAGTCTGCTTCCCTCATTGCAGTAGACAGAAACAAACTGTCCCTGCTTTTGCATGTGCTGCGATGTGCTCTGTGCGCAGCCACATACTGTAAATATCGTCCGCGATTTCTTCCTGCCGGATGATGATCGCAGTTTCTCAAATTTTGTGCCCTTTGTCTGCATGAATTTTCTCCTTTTATCTACCCGCTTTTTATTCCTCATATACGATATGACCGCCAACGATCGTCATTTTTACTTTTCCGGTCACCGTTCTTCCGTCAAACGGGGTATTTCTTCCTTGCTTGCAAATTTGTTTTTATCGATCTTATAAGTTTCATTCGGATCAAAGATCACGATATCTGCTGTCTTTCCAGGAGCGATATCGCCCTTGTCAAGTCCGACGATCTTCGCCGGATTATAACTCATTTTTTCTGCCATCTGCATCGGTGTCAGATAACCGCCAAGTACCAGTTCTGTATAGGTTAAGCATGCTGCGGTTTCAAGTCCGACGATTCCAAACGGCGCATTCTTCATGGAGGTATTTTTTATCTGCAAATGTATGCGGTGCATGATCGGTAGAAATCACATCCATAATATTGTCACGAAGTCCCACTCTTAGTGCCTCCACGTCTTTTTTAGTACGAAGCGGCGGGTTCATCTTAAAATTAGTATCTGCATCCGCATCCGCAGCAATCACATTCTTTCCACATCCATTTCCGGTGCGATCTTGCGTATATCATCCGAAGTCAGTGTAAAATGATGCGGACATACTTCTGCGGTAACTTTTACATTCTTCTGCTTTGCAAGATCGACCATCATGACGGAATCTTCCGTCGAGCAATGACATAAATGAAGTTTTGCCCCGGTGTCGTGGCTTAGCATGATATCTCTTGCAACAATGATATCTTCTACGGAATTGGTGATTCCCTTTAATCCAAGTTCTCTTGCATGCTCATCCTCATTCATGACACCGCCATTGACAAGATTTTTATCCTCACAATGTGCAAGTACCACAATGCCTAATTTTGCAGCTTTTTTCCATCGCCTCGCGATATAACTGGGCGTTCATGACGGATTTTCCATCCTCGCTGATTGCAGGAATACCTGCTTTACCATTCCCTCGATATCCGCAAGTTCTTTTCCTTCCTGATTTTTGTCACGGCACCCACCTGTAATACATTTACAAGTCCGACCGTTTTTGCCTTATTATGCACATAATTTACAACATCCGGATTGTCAACAACCGGTTTGGTGTTCGGCATTGCAAGAATCGTCGTATATCCGCCGTGTGCTGCTGCCCGACAGCCTGTCTCGATCGTCTCTTTTTCCTCAAATCCCGGATCACGCAGATGCACATGCATGTCAATAAATCCCGGCATGACAAAACATCCCTTTGCATTGATCTTCCGGTCTGCTTTCTCTTTGATCCTTTTTCGATCTTAGAAACAACACCATTTTCCACCAATACATCTGCAACTTCATTCATCCCTGTGGCAGGATTGATCACCTGTCCATTTTGAATTAATATTGTCATAATTTCTCCATTCCGAAGCACGCTTTCATCGCTTCTGTGCAAAATTTTGTCTGTATTCTGTCAAATTTTATATCAGTGTACCATATGCAAAAATCTTCGTAAACACAAAGCCTCTATAAACTGCCATAGATTTCCGGCGTGACATAGGCGCGGATAAAAATGCCCTCCGGCCGGTACTCTTCCTCTAAAAGTTCCCCACTCTTTCTGATCTGCTGTAAAATTCCAGCCTCCTGATAAGAGATTGTACGCTCCACTAATATTTTATTATCCCGCAGCAACGTACAGAAAAGTTCTTTCAACTCCTCTAATCCTGTTCCCTTTTTTGCGGAAACCGCCAATGTATAATCTGCCTTAAAATCACGGATCGGCTCCTCATCTGTGACCTGATCCTGCTTATTAAATAGGGTAATAACCGTTTTTTCCCCTGATATCGAGCTGATAGAGTGTGTCATACACAATGTGCATCTGCTTGTCCGCTGTGGATTGGACGCATCCACCACATGCACGATATAATCTGCATATTTGGCCTCTTCTCAATGTACTCTTGAATGCTTCGACCAGATGATGCGGCAGTTTCCGGATAAAACCGACCGTGTCCGTCAGAAGAATTTCCTGTCTGCCCGGCAGTTCTAAGACACGCGTTGTCGGATCTAAAGTTGCAAACAGCTTATCTTCCTCTAACACTCCTGCTCCCGTTAAGTGGTTTAAAAGTGTTGATTTTCCCGCATTTGTATATCCTACGATCGCAGCCACAGGGATCTGTTTCTTTTTCCTCTGGGCGCGCGTGATCTCACGGTGTTTCCTCACTTTCTTTTAATTCACGGTTCAACTGCGCAATACGGTCTTTGATCAGACGCCTGTCCATCTCCAACTTTTTTCTCACCTGGGCCTCTGGTTCCGATACCACCGCCAAGTCTTGACATGGAACGCCTGAGACCGGTCAGACGGCTTAGTCTGTATTTTAACTGCGCCAGCTCGACCTGGATCTTTCCTCGCTGTTGTTGCCCTCGCCGCAAAAATATCCAGTATGATAAGCGTCCGGTCCATGACTTTGTATCTAACATCTGCTCTAAGTTTTTGAGCTGTGCCGGCGATAACTCATCATCACAGACGATACCGGTGGCACCTAGTTCGCGATCATGTCGGCGATTTCCTGCACTTTTCTGGTTCCCACATAGGTTCCCGGATGGATCAGCTCCCGTTTCTGGATCAGCGTACCGACGGTAACTGCTCCTGCTGTCTTTACAAGTTCTG
>VOFH01001686.1_pt1 | contig 15759 bp, 33 predicted proteins | sample 5384091 | NCBI WGS metagenome assembly VOFH01 (sample SAMN12384727, study PRJNA508395) | human gut metagenome | isolation source: healthy gut G | host: Homo sapiens
GGTTTTTCAAAGTTTCAATCTTTTTCCTAATATGAATGTAGTTGAAAATATCAAACTTGCTCAATGAAGGTTAAGGGCGTAAGTGAAGATGAGGCTGAGAAACAAGCTTTAGAATTACTGGCTAAAGTTGGTTTGAAAGATCGGGCTGAGCAATATCCTTCGAGTCTCTCTGGTGGTCAGCAGCAGCGTGTTGCCATTGCTCGGGCGTTAGCGATGGATCCAGAGGTAATGCTGTTTGATGAGCCAACAAGTGCATTAGACCCAGAGATGGTCGGAGAAGTTTTAAAGACAATGCAGGATTTAGCTGATTCGGGAATGACGATGGTTATCGTTACTCACGAAATGGGGTTTGCTCGTGAAGTTTCTGATGAAGTTTGGTTTATGGCGGATGGATATTTACAGGAACAGGGCAGTCCTGAACAAATTTTGAAAATCCGCAGAGCCCACGTGCACAAGATTTCCTTTCTAAAGTTTTATAAATATTAATATTTCTTTTAAATAAGCACTTTCTTTTTACAAGGAGAGTGCTTTTCTTTATAATGGTTTCTTGATAAAAAAAGTTGGAAAGGGATGAGTTTAATGAAGATTAGACAAGCTACAATGAATGACTATAATCAAATCATGGCGATTTTGAAGGATGGAGCAAACCAACTAGCAGAGCGCGGAGTTGATCAATGGCAAGGAGATTATCCTTCTCCAGATCAAATTAAAGATGATATTGAAAAAGGCTTTGCTTTATCTTGCTGTTTCAGCTGATGGCGAAACTGTTGGAGCCATTTCAATTGTTGAAGCTCCAGATCATTCCTACGATAATTTAAAGGGTAAATGGCTTCGTAATACAGACAAGTATGTGGTAATACACCGTGTCGCAATTCATTCAAAGCATGCGGGCAATGGTTATGCTACTAAATTGTTGACTGAGGTAATTGATTATATTCGTGATAATCGTAAAGATATTGATAGTATTCGTATTGATACTCATGAAAATAATACTGCAATGCAGCATTTAATTGATAAAATGAGCTTTACTAAAGTAGGAGAACTACATGGCGTTTATCGTCCCGATGAAATTTCATATGTTTATGAAAATATCAGAGAATAGATAACTTTTTGGCTAGGTTGAAAAACCTAGCCTTTTGTTTAATTTAGACGTTCTGTTGACAAAGAATATTATGATAAAATATTCTTGTTAAATACTGTAAATTACATGGAGAAATTGATGAGAACAAATTTTAAATTTAAAATAGTTGCTGTTTTAGGACTGCTAGCTATTTTAATCGGACTTACAGGCTGTGCTAACAATAATAGCAATAAGATTACTGTTGTTGGATCTAGTGCCATGCAGCTTTTAGCTGAGCAAGCTGGAAATGACTATCGTCTTTCTCATCCAGACAGTAATATTGTTGTTCAAGGTGGAGGTTCTGGGACTGGTCTTAGCCAAGTACAGGCTGGTGCTGTTGAAATCGGAACTTGATGTTTTTGCTGAAACACAAAAAGGAATTGACACAAAAAATTGCAAAATCATCTAGTTGCAGTTGTAGGTATTGTACCAATTGTTAATAAGAGCGCTGGCGTGAAAAATTTAACCAGACAGCAATTGAGTGATATTTTTACTGGTAAGATTACCAACTGGAAACAAGTTGGCGGAAAAAAATCAAAATATCACTGTAATTAATCGTTCTAAAGGTAGCGGTACTCGAGGAACTTTTGAAGGCCTAATTCTGAACGGAAAAAGCCAATTCAAGCGCAAGAACAAGATTCTAACGGTACTGTGCGTAAGATCGTCAGCTCTACGCCAGGGACGATTTCTTATATTTCTTTCCCATATGCTAATGATGAAAATATTCAAAAACTGAGTATTGACAAAATAAAGCCTACGAATAAAAATGTGGAAACAAATCGTTGGCATCTTTGGTCTTACGAGCATATGTATACTAAGGGAAAGCCTAATAAAAATGTTCAAAAAGTTTATTGATTATATGCTTGGTAGTAAAGTTCAAAATGACTTAGTGCCAAAGCTAGGCTACATTAGTATCAATAAGATGCAAGTTGAACGTGATAGTAATAATCATGTTGTTCAAAAAAATAAAGAATAGGACGTTTTGATGAATAACAAAGATCTAAAAAAGTAGTTGAATCTGCTTTAGATAAGCAAAAGGTTCCTCATGTTAAATTAAAGAAGATTGGAGCTAGCAAGGTTGATGTTGCTAGTTTAACTGAACCCTCAAAAGAAACGCGACAAGAATATTGGGGTAAGGGGTTAACTTACTGTGCTATTATCTTAATTATTATTTTAGTTGCTTCAATTATTGGTTTTATTGGCTTCCATGGCTTAGAAACATTTACTAAAGACCACGTAAATGTATTTCAATTTTGGCTTCTAGTGACTGGGATCCAGGTGAAGGAAAGAGCCATGTTGGTGCAGCTGCAATGATTGTAACTTCTTTTTTCAGTAACTTTATTAGCAGCTTTAGTAGCAACACCATTTGCCATTGCAGTAGCCTTGTTTATGACTGAATATTCTTCTAAAAAGGCGCGCGCTTTTTACAATCCGTAATTGAATTATTAGTTGGGATTCCATCTGTTGTTTACGGATTTTTTTGGGGTTAACAATTATTGTTCCATTTATTAGAAATATTTTTAGTGGCACAGGATTTGGTATTTTGTCTGCTACTTTGGTTTTATTTGTCATGGTCTTACCAACGATTACTTCTTTGACTGTTGACAGTTTAAAGGCTGTTCCTTCTGACTACCGAAAAGCTTCTTTGGCTTTGGGAGCAACTAAGTGGCAAACAATTTATAAGGTGATTTTGCGAGTTGCTTCTCCTAGAATTATGACTGCGGTAATTTTCGGAATGGCACGTGCTTTTGGGAAGCCTTAGCCGTACAAATGGTGATTGGTAATGCGGTTTTAATGCCAGCTAACTTAGTAAGTCCATCAGCTACTTTAACTAGTCAATTAACTAGTCAAATGGGAAATACCGTGATGGGAACTTTGCCTAATAATGCCCTTTGGTCCTTAGCCTTGTTATTATTAATTATGTCTTTAGTCTTTAACTTCTTAGTCCGCTTAATTGGAAAGAGAGGACAGAAATAATGAATGCAAAAAACGCGTAATAAAATTGCTACGGCTGGTATTTATACCTTGTGAGTATTGTCGTAATTATTCTTTTTTGGAATTTTAGGCGATATTTTAGTTTCTGGTGTACCACATCTTTCATGGCATTTTTTATCTTCTGAAGCCTCTTCTTATCAAGCTGGTGGTGGAGTAAAGAGATCAGCTTTTTAATTCTTTATATTTATTAGTCTTGACACTGATTATTTCTTTGCCAATTGCATTAGGGGCTGGGATTTATTTAGCAGAATATGCTAAGGATAATTGGTTTACAAACTTAATTAGAACAACCATTGAAATCCTGAGTTCTTTACCATCCATTGTTGTAGGTTTATTTGGTTACTTATTATTTGTAGTGCAATTTGGTTTTGGCTTTTCTATTATTTCTGGTGCATTAGCACTAACATTTTTAATCTACCAACTTTGACTAGTAATATTGAACAAGCTATTGAAGGTGTTCCACAAGCCCAAAGAGATGCTGGACTTGCTTTAGGCTTATCGAACTGGAAGACAATTCGGGGATTGTTTTACCTGCAGCTTTACCTGGAATTTTAACAGGTATTATTTTAAGTGCTGGTAGAATTTTTGGTGAAGCAGCAGCTTTAATTTATACTGCAGGTCAAAGTGGATCAACAATTGACTATAGTAATTGGAATCCGCTTAGTCCAACTAGTTTCTTAAATGTTATGCGCCCAGCAGAAACTTTAGCTGTTCATATTTGGAAAGTTAATACCGAAGGAATCATTCCTGATGCAACAATTGTTTCAGCTGCAACTTCTGCTTTATTAATCATTGTGGTTATTTTGTTTAACCTGGGTGCACGTGCCTTAGGTAACCATTTATACCCGCAAGTTGACAGCTGCTAAGTCATAAGGAGAAATTTATGCAAAATGTAAATGAAGCACCTACTTTTATTCATCAATTCGATCAAGATGAACAAATTATTTCTACTAAGGACCTTAGTGTTTTTACGGTGGGAGTATTCAAAAGCTTTTTGGAGCTAGTCTGCAATTTAAAAAAAACAATTACTGCCTTAATTGGTGGATCTGGATCAGGAAAGTCGACTTTTTACGTTGCCTTAATAGAATGAATGATAAGGTTGCTCGAGTTGATGGTGAAATTTGGTATCACGGCTTAGATATTAATAAAAAACAATATCAATGTTTACCAATTAAGAAAAATATTGGCATGGTCTTTCAAAAGCCAAATCCATTTCCAAAATCAATTAGAGAAAATATTACGTATGCTCTAAAAGCAAATGGCGAAAAAAGATAAGCAAAAGCTAGATCAAATTGTCGAAGAAAGTTTAAGAGCAGCTGCTTTGTGGGATGAAGTGAAGGATAAGCTAGATAAGAGTGCCTTAGCCATGTCAGGTGGACAACAGCAACGTTTATGTATTGCTCGAGCGCTTGCCTTGAAACCCGAAATTCTGCTTCTTGATGAACCGGCTAGTGCGCTTGATCCTGTTTCTACCTCTAAGCTTGAAGATACGCTCAAGCAATTGAGAACCGATTATACGATGATTATGGTTACTCATAATATGCAGCAAGCTAGTCGTATTAGTGACTATACAGCTTTCTTTCATTTAGGACATGTTCTAGAGTACGATAAAACAGAAAATATTTTCACTAATCCTAAGGGTGAAATTACGGAAGATTATATTCGCGGAAGTTTTGGATAAGGGGTTTACTGTGGAAAATATTATTACAAGTAGAGATGTTCATCTAAGTTATGGAAATGTTGAAGCCTTGCATGGGATTAGCTTGGATTTTGAAGAAAAAGAATTAACTGCTTTAATTGGACCTTCGGGATGTGGAAAGTCAACTTTCTTGCGCTGTTTAAATAGAATGAACGATGATATTCCCAACATTCATATTAGCGGTGATATTCAGTTCGAAGGACAAAACATTTATGGTTCTAAGATGGATCTGGTAGAATTGCGTAAAGAAGTTGGGATGGTTTTCCAGCAGCCGAGTCCTTTCCATTTTCTGTTTATGACAATATTGCTTACGGATTAAAGATTGCTGGAATTAAGGATAAAGAGTTAATTGATCAGCGCGTTGAAGAAAGTCTTAAGCAGGCAGCAATTTGGAAAGAAACAAAAGATAATTTAGATCGCAATGCCCAAGCCTTTTCTGGTGGTCAGCAGCAAAGAATTTGTATTGCGCGTACTTTAGCAGTTCGTCCGAAAGTAGTTTTGCTTGATGAACCCACGAGTGCGCTTGATCCAATTTCAAGTAGTGAAATTGAGGAAACCTTACTTGAATTAAAGCATGAATATACTTTCATCATGGTAACGCATAACTTGCAGCAGGCCAGTCGAATCAGCGATTATACTGCTTTCTTAATGAGTGGGGACTTAATTGAATATGGTAAAACAGCTGATATGTTTATGAATCCTAAGAAACAGATTACAAGTGATTATCTGAATGGACGTTTTGGTTAATAAGGAGAAGTTTTAAGATGCATGAAGTTTTTTTAGATGAATTACGTAAATTAAATACCCGCTTTATGGGGATGGGGATTGATGTTAGTGAGTCAATTGAGGAAGCTACCCAAGCCTTTGTTGATCATGATAAAAAAATTAGCTCAAAGCCTAGTAAAAGATGATCAAAAAAGTTTCTCGGGCTGCTACTAAAGTTGAGAAGAGAACCTTGAAGTTAATGGCTCTTCAGCAACCAGTTGCTAGTGACTTTAGAAATGTAATTAGTATCTTAAAGGCAACGGAGATTTAGAACGAATTGGCGAAAATGCACTTTCAATTGCTTGGGAGACAATAAGAGTAAAGGGTAATCCACGTATTCCAGAAGTTGAAACAATTATTAAGTCAATGTCTAAGAAAGTTAACTTCATGCTTGATCAAGTTTTAAAAGCTTATGTTCAAGGTGATGAAAAATTAGCTCGTGAAGTTGCTAAAAAAGATGACGAAGTAGATGAAGATTATGTGAAGGCGCGTAAGTTGATTATTGCTGGGATTAAACAAGATCCAGAAGCTGCAGTTGCTTCTTCAAGTTACTTTATGGTAATTCGTTTACTAGAACGTATTGGTGACCACGTAGTTAATTTAGCACAGTGGGTTGTTTATAAGATGTCAGGTGAATTAGTTGACTTAAATACTAAAAGATACTGATGAAATGACTGAACTATAATTGAAAATATTTAAATTAGAAGACTGCAATTTTGCAGTCTTTTTTGTGTAGATAAATGTAAGCGCGTGCAAATTTTCATAAAGAAATCTATAATAAAACTATAAATAAAACTGTAAATGTGATCGGGGAAGTTATGAGTAATACAGTTCAAAAAGAAAAAGCATCAATTTCCAACAGCGTATACGGTTATTATTATCGTTCTGCTATTGGTGCAGATTTTAACGTTTTTTATCCCATCAGGTAATTATGCAACGCTTGAGTATGATCAACCTAATAAGGAGTTTGTGATTACTAAGCCAAATGGTAGTAAACATAAAGAAGCAGCAACTCAAAAAACTTTAGATAAGTATAAAGTTAAGATTGACGTGAAGAAGTTTACTAATGGTACCATTTATAAGCCTGTGGCAATTCCTGATTCTTATGAAAAGATCGATCAGAAAAAGCCAGGACTAGGCGGAGCAATTTATCAATTTTTATCTTCACAAGTAAACGGGATTGCGCAAAGTATTGATATTATTGCCTTTGTTTTAATTCTTGGTGGATGTATTGGTGTTGTTCACGCAAATGGTGCAATTGATGCCGGTATGCAGGCACTTTCTAAAAAGATTAAAGGTAAGCAAGTATTATTGATTGTTTTGGTAATGGGCTTGATTGCCATTGGTGGTACAACTTTTGGTTTAGCTGAAGAAACCATGGCCTTTTATCCAATTTTGATTCCAGTATTTTTACTGGCAGGATTTGACCGTATGACGGTTGTCGCGACGATCTTCTTAGAACCAGCATTGGTACGATGGCGTCAACTATTAACCCATTTTCAACTGTAATTGCTTCTAATACTGCTGGTGTTAACTTTACAGAGGCATTGCCGTTAAGAATTTGCATGTGGGCAACTTGTGTTATTGTGGGGATGATTTATGTTATTGCATATGCTAAAAGGTACAAAAGAACCCTAAGGCTTCATATGTTTATAATGATTTCGTTAAGGAAGATCAAGAATATCTGAATCAAGACCAAACAATACAAGAGCATGAATTTACTTGGCGCCAAAATTAACATTACTTGTTTTCGCAATTGCATTTATTGTAATGATTTGGGGCGTTCAGCAAAAAGGGCTGGTACTTCACTGAAATTGCAGTTGTCTTCTTAGCAACTGGATATATTTTTTGCCTTTATTTCAGGCTTAAGTGAGCACAAGTTTGTTGAAAGCTTCGTAAATGGTGCAGGCGACTTATTAGGTGTAGCTTTAACAATTGGATTAGCGCGTGCCGTTTCAATTGTGATGGAAGAAAGTCAGACTAGCGATACCATTATGAACTTCTTTAGCCAACAAGTTTCTGGTATGCCACCACTACTGTTCATTTGGTTTATGTTCTTGGTCTACATTGTTTTAGGATTCTTTATTCAATCATCTTCAGGTTTAGCTGTTCTTTCAATGCCAATTATGGCACCATTAGCTAACGTAGTTGGTATTGACCGAGCAAGTATTATTGATGCTTATAACTGGGGACAAGGCTTTATCAGCTTGGTAGCTCCAACTGGTTTGATTTTTAATGAGCTTAATGATGGTGAATATCGGCTTTTAATAAGTGGTTTAAGTTTTGCTGAAATTATTAGTAATTGAATTTGGTATTTGTTTAGCCTTTTTAGCAATTGGCTTAGTTGTTTACTGATAAGGCAGATAAATAGCTTTTATTAATTTTTATAGTTATGATTTAAATATAAATATTGTTTTATTCAAGGAGGCATTTTTATGGCTTATCCAAAAACTAAAAAATTATGAATGAAATCGTTGCTGATTTAACTCAAGCGCATATGGTTGTTCATCAACATCATTGGTATATGCTCGGAAGAGGATTTTTGAATTACACCCATATTTAGATGATGTAATGGATGAATTAGCTGAACAACAAGATGGAGTTGCAGAAAGATTAATTGAGATTAACGGTAGTCCAATTTCAACTTATGAAGAAGTATTAGAAGAAACTAACGTTCCAGATCAAGTTGGCAGCTGGGACTTATCCATGGAAGAAAGATTTCAATTAATTGTTAATGCATATAAGCAATTACGAGATGATTATGAACGTGGTATTAAGATTAGTGAAGATGAAGGCGACAATTCCACTAATGACTTATTAATTGCTTATCATACCGCCGTTGAAAAAGAGAATCTGGATGATGTCAGCTGAACTTGGTAAGAGACCTGGCGAAGGTGAATAGATTTTAAAGAATAAAAAAGGAGCGAATGAATTTTTGCTCCTTTTTATCGTTTATTGTATGATTTAGAAAAATTATAAGTTAAATATATTCTTTTTAAGTGAAATGAAAAATTTAGGTATAACAATGGATCTATTTAACAACCAACAAGCTCGAGATGCTGCAATTAAAGCCATGCATGAATATCATTTAGCCTATAAAGCAGGGCAAAAGTATTGATACAACAGAAGTTAAACAATCGCTGAAAAGCTATCTCAATCAGATAGAACTTTTTATGTTTATTATAGGAAATACAAGCAATCCATTAGTTGCAATTCCGTCGATCAATTATGATATAAAGAAAAACACTTTAAATAAATTAATTATGGCCTACTTTTTATTTCAAAAAAGAAACCGAAAACAAAATGGACAGGCAAATATTAGTGGTGCAGGCAGATAACTTTTATAAATCAGTTGCCTTAAATAAATAATAAATGCTCCTTTTTGCTATAATTAAAAGAAAAGATCGTGCATGAAAAGGAAAAATTGATGAATAAAGTTTACAATTGTTGGATCAATTAACGTTGACAACATTATGCATATCAAGAAACTTCCTCAACCAGGAGAAACAATAGCAATGTCCGAATTTTCAAAGGCAGCTGGTGGAAAAGGCGCAAATCAAGCAGTTGCAAGTAGTCGTGCCAAGAATGAAACAATATTTGTTGGCCGTGTTGGAGATGATGACAATGGCCGCTTTATGCTTTGAACAATTTAAGGATAATGGAGTTAATGTTGATCATGTAACAGTAACGCCTAATGAACAAACTGGTCAAGCTTATATCTTGCTTCAAGAATCTGGTCAAAATTCGATTATTATTCAACATGGTGCCAACTTTGATGTAACTGCTGAAGATGTTAGAAATGCCAAGGATCAAATTGAAGATAGCGATTTTGTGATTGCACAATTTGAAACTCCACTTGAAGCAACTATTGAAGCCTTCAAGATTGCTAGAGCTGCAGGTAAAACTACTATTTTAAATCCTGCTCCTGCTCGTACTGACATTCCAAAAGAATTATTAGAGTTGACCGATTTAATTACTCCTAATGAAACTGAAGCTGAAAGTATTACCGGGATTAAGGTTGATAGTGAAGAATCAATGAAGAAAAGCAGTGAAGTCTTTCATCAGATGGGGATTAAAGGCGTAATTATCACTATTGGTGAACGTGGTTCTTATGTTTCCTATGAAGATATTGAAGAGATTATTCCAGCCTTTAAAGTCAAGGCCGTAGATACAACCGCTGCAGGTGACACTTTCTTAGGTGCTCTATCTAGTGAGTTAAAACCTGATTTAAGCAACTTAAAAGATAGTGTTGTTTATGCGTCTAAATCTTCGTCATTTACTGTACAAAAACTAGGTGCATTTCCATCCATTCCGACTAGAGATGTAGTTGAGCAAGCTTTAAAGGAGAATTAAATAATGGACAAGAGTGAGCAAGATCAATTAAAAAGGAAGCAGCCACTAAAGCTGCTATGATGGTAGAATCTGATTCTGTTTTAGGTGTTGGAACTGGGTCAACAGTTGCTTTCTTTATTGATGCATTAGGTGAACGCAAAGAAAAAGAGGGTTTTAGTCTTAAGCATATTGTTACTACTTCTAATCGTAGTAAAAAGCAACTTGAAGGTTTAGGCTTTAAAGTTGATGAGTTAGCAGATATTGACCAGGCAGATTTGACTGTAGATGGAGCAGATCGTGTTGATGATAATCTAGATGGAATCAAGGGTGGCGGTGGCGCTTTAACTTTAGAAAAGAATGTCGCTATTAACTCAAAGAAGATCATTTGGATTGTTGATGAATCTAAACTGGTTCACCACCTAAGTGGTTTTCCGCTTCCAGTTGAGGTTTTACCAGTTTCAGCTGAACAAAATTTTAAACGTTTTGAAGTAGAAGGCTTAAAGCCGCAATGGCGTCTAGATGATAACGGCAAGCGTTATGTAACGCATTATGGAAATTATATTATTGACTTAGCTGCTGATCCAACTCCTGTACCATATGGCTTAGCAGATTACTTAGATCACACAGTTGGTGTTGTTGAACATGGATTGTTCTTAGATATGTGCGATGAAGTTATTATTGCTCATAGCGATGGTACGATTGAAGATAAGAAAAAGAAAATAGATAGTTTTAAAGAAAATAATCTAACTTTTTAAAGACTTGACTAGTTCAAGTCTTTTTTTGTAACAAATCTTAGTTCATAATAAATATGATACGTAAATTTAGAAAAGAAGGACCTTTATGTCAAAAAAGCCCTTAATTATTAGTACAGATCCGGGAATTGATGATGTAGCTGCAATGACGATTAGTCTCTTTGCAGCTGATCTTGATGTTAAGATGATTGTTCCTACTTGGGGAAATGTATCCTTAGAACACACGCTTCAAAATACTCTTGATTTAGAAAATTTTTTTTACATACTAAGGTACCAGTAGTTAAAGGTGCTAATCAACCACTAGTACGTCCAGCAATTAGTGCTGCTTCAGTTCATGGCGAAACAGGAATTGCAGGTTTGAATTTGAAAAAAGCAAATAATGATTTATTAATGTCAGGTCTTGCTGCTACTAAAATGTATGAAGCAATTAAAAGTAGTCCTGAAAAGGTAACTCTTTTAGGAATCGGCCCATTAACTGATTTTGCACTTTTTATTTAAGCAGTATCCTGATGTAGTAGAGAATATCGCTAAAGTTTACATTATGGGTGGAAATATTGGTCATGGAAATCATAGTCCATTTGCGGAATATAATATTGCTGGAGATCCAGAAGCTGCTCAAATTGTCTTTCATTCTGGATTACCAGTCTATGTTGCTCCACTTGAAATTGGCGACAAGGCGCATTTGACACAAGATCAAATGGATAAGATTAAGGAATGCGGCGAAGTTGGAAAGATGCTATATTCGATGTTTTCACATATTCATGAGCCAGATGGTGATCTTAGAATTAAGATTTATGATCCAACTGCTGTAGGTATAATGCTTCATCCTGAATTCTTCACCTTGAAGCCTGCGAATGTTGAAATTGAATTAGCTGGACGTTATACTTATGGCGCTAGCGTGATGGACTTTTAAGCAAAAGAACATAACGCACAAATCGCAACCGACGTCGATACAGAGAGGTTTGCAACTTGGTTCGTTCAAAGTATCCAAGCTGCCAATAACGGGAGAAAATAATGACTGATTTAGTCTATCGCTCAGTAATGCGCGATATTAAACAAAAAATACTTAATAATGAATATGAAGATATGCGCTTACCAGATGAGCGGAGTTTAAGCGACTATTACCATGTAAGTCGTTCATCAATGAAGCGAGCTTTGGGATTACTTGCACAGCAAGGAATAGTCTTCAAAAAAAGAGGTAGTGGAACTTTTATTAATCCTCTTTACTTAAAGAATCAAGCTCTCTTTAAATATGAAGGATCAAATTTGGGGTATTACTGACTCTTTTAGTGTTCCTGGTAAAAAGCAAAGTATTGAGCTATTAGACTATCAAGTAATTAAAGCTGATGAAGATTTAAGACAAGATCTCTTTTTAAAAGAATCAGACTTTGTTTATCAAATTAAGCGATTACGTTTATTAGATGATCAACCATTTTTGATTGAAACAGGCTTTATTCCAATTAAGATTACGCCAGAATTAAATCCAGATATTTTAAAAGGATCTCTGTTTAATTATTTAGAAGATACGCAAAATAAAACTGTAACGCGGTCATTCTTAACGATTACAGTTGAACCTTCAACATTAGAAGATCAATCTAAGTTAATGCTGGCTCCTAATGAACCAGTTGGCGTGATGGAAGGTATTTTCTTTTTAGATGACGGAACGCCATTTGAAGTTTCAAATATGCGAATTCACTATAAATATATGAAATACAATACTTTTGTTAACTTAAGTCAGAATAAAAAATAAGGCATCGTTTTTCTCGGGGATGAGAGAAACGATGTCTTTTACAATGAGGATAGTTTAATCAAATTGCAAACTATCATTAATTGGTGCCAGATATACATAGTTTAAGTTAGTATTTTTGCATTGTTCACTGAGAGAATTAATTAAAGCATCTTGTTCCTTAGTGATTGGAATTTGTTTTAGCGCTATTTGAGATTGTAAAACATAACTAACTTATTACTCCAAGCAGCTGCGTCATCATGATTTTCCGCTTTTGCTATAACCTTTAAAATTGCTTTTCAAGAGGAAGATATGCGTTAATTTGTACTTTATTAAAACTAGCATATAAGTCCTTTAACGTTATGACAACTTCATTTTGTTTAGTAATAGTATTTTCTAACATGATAATGACCTCGCTTCGTAAATAACTAATTTATTTCTGGGCCCACTTAAATACTAGCATCTGCAATGTATGAAAAGGTGTTTTTACGCCCATATTGCAGCTTTTGTTAAGTGTTTGTCTTGATTTAAATAACGCTATGCTGAATTTTTCAGTAAATAGTTTTTAAATACAGATAAATCCTTAAAATAAGTATAGAAATACAGACAAATACATAAAAATGTATGGATTTTTGTTAAGATTGACCTTGTGAGGTGAGAAAAATGCAGTCACAAATAGAAAGATTAGATCTAATTCGGCAAAATTAGATAAAAGAAAGACGATTAGCACTCGTGAAATTATGAAATTATGTCACGTTTCTTTTGATACAGCAAGAAGAGACGTGATTAAGTTAACCAGCACTGGTCAAGCAATTAGAATTCACGGCGGATTAATGAAAATTAAACAGGGAACAGTCCCAGATTATAATTCTCGGGCTCATGTTTTATCTCCGATTAAAAATAAAATAGCTAAAATGACAGCTAAGTATTTAACCGCTGATCATTTGATTTACTTAAACGCTTCAACTACGATTTCGCAGCTATGTCATTATTTAACTGGTTTAAATGCTACGATTATGACTAACTCAATTGATAATGCCGGAGCATTAATGATGGATAATGTACCTAATGTGATTTTGTTAGGCGGATAATTAAATAAAGAAAACCACTATACTTCTTCTTTAAATAGTTTAAAAAGAAATTGATCAATATGAGTTTGACGTTGCTGTGATTGGAACGTCATCGGTTAATAAGAATGGTGTATTTGTAGTTAATCATCCTGATGCCCAGATTGAAAGAGAAGTAGTTAATCGGACAAAGACAGTTATTCTACTCGCTGAAGAATATAAATTTAAAGAAGATCGTTCTTCACCATATAAGGTGATGGATTGCGACCAGGCAGATATATTGATTACGGATAATAAGTTAGATCCAAAATATAGAAAGTATTTTTAAAAAGAATATTAAAGTCCGAGAAGTATTAGAGGAAGAAAAAGGCATGATAAACAAATTTTTAGTGATATGGATGGCACGATTTTTTAAACGGCTCGGGTGAAATTAATACAAAAACAGTTGATTTCTTAAAAGACTATCCTATCCCGCTGACTCTGGTTTCCGCACGAGCACCAATGGAAATGGAATTTGCAATTGATGAACTAGGTTTGACTGGACCGCAAATCGCTTTTAATAGCGGTTTGATATTTGAAAAAACGCTCATGGAATAACTAAGTTATTATCTCATCCCATTCCACATGATTTGGCTATAAATATTATTGATTTTATTAAAAAAGAAATTTCCTAAAGCTACTATCAGTTGGTATACGGCAAACAGCTGGAATGTATTTGAATTTAATGAAGATGTTGACTATCAAGTCAGGCTAACGAAGAGAAAATATCATCTGCAAACTGAAATCGGCAAAGAGGATATTTATAAAATTATGATTCTAGATGTTAAGGAAAAAAATTACGTGTCCTTTAACAGCTGCCTTGAGAAAAAAAATTTTTCAAATTTGGTTAATACTAAAACAACAGGTCCTAAATACTGCGAAATTACTAGTTGTAAGGCAATTAAAAGTTCAGGAATTAGATACATTCAAAAGATGAGAAACTTACAAAAAAGAAGAATTAATAGCCTTTGGAGATGGCGAAAATGATTTAGAAATGCTGAAAGAGGTTGGTGTTAGTGTAGCCATGGGAAATGCAGTCAATGAAGTAAAGAAAATAGCAACTATGGTAACCGATTCTAATGAAGATGGCCTTTGTAACCGAACTTTCTAAAATTGGACCGTCCCAATAATTTTAAAAGTTGAATTTTAATGCTTGATGAATTATGATTAATACTGTAATAAGCAATGAAAACTATTTCAAGGAGATACTTTTGCTATGGTAGTAAATTATGATTCTGAAGAATATTTAAAGAGCGTCGATGCATATTGGCGTGCAGCCAACTACTTATCAGTTGGTCAACTATTTTTTAATGAATAATCCACTATTAAAAGGCGAATTAAAAAGCTGAAGATGTAAAGCCCAAGCCAATTGGTCACTGGGGGACAATCGTTCCACAAAAACTTTATTTATGCTCATTTAAATCGTGCAATTAAAAAGTATGATTTAAACATGTTCTATATTGAAGGTTCTGGTCATGGTGGTCAGGTAATGGTATCTAATTCATACTTAGATGGTTCTTATACTGAACGTTATCCAGAAATTACCCAAGATGAAAAGGAATGGCTAAATTATTTAAGCAATTTAGTTTTCCAGGTGGTGTTGCTTCTCATGCTGCAAACGTCGATCCATGAGGGGTGGCAGTGGGCCCTTCACTCTCTCACGGTGTAGGTGCAATTTTAGATAATCCGGATGATTGCAGCGGTTGAAATTGGTGACGGTGAATCAGAAACTGACCACTTGCTACTTCTTGGTTTTCAAGCAAGTTTATTAACCCAATTAAAGATGGTGCTGTGATTCCTATCTTACAAATTAATGGTTTTAAAGATTTCTAACCCAACTATCGTTTCAAGAATGAGTGATGAAGACCTAACTAAGTACTTTTGGAAGGAACGGGCTGAAAAGTCCATTTTGTTTCTGCATATAAAGATGGCGAATTTAATGGTTACAAGGACCACAATGGAAGTTCACCACGAGATGGCTAAGACAATGGATGAAGTTGTTGAAGAAAATTAAGGCTATTCAAAAAGCATGCCCGTGAAAATAACGATGATTCATTAGTTAAATGGCCAATGATTGTCTTTAGAGTGCCTAAGGGATGGACTGGTCCTAAATTTGACTTAGATGGTATCCAATTGAAAATAGCTTCCGTGCTCACCCAAATTCCGATTCCAGTTTCTCAAGGTGATATGAGTCATAAGGAAATGCTTACTGACTGGATGAAGCTATAAACCAGAAGAGTCTATTTGATGAAGATGGGTCACCT
>VOFH01002413.1_pt1 | contig 15730 bp, 22 predicted proteins | sample 5384091 | NCBI WGS metagenome assembly VOFH01 (sample SAMN12384727, study PRJNA508395) | human gut metagenome | isolation source: healthy gut G | host: Homo sapiens
CGACGGATGACGGCTCTTACGGCTTTCACGGAACCGGCACGGCGCAGCAAATTGCAGGAACTCTGGGATCAGGGGTGTGCGCTATGATCATTTGTGGCAATCGGCCCGATGATTATGATGAAGTTTGTCTGTGGCGACAAAGGAACTGGGAATTCCGACGGTGGTTTCCATGAACCCGATCATGGTGGACGGTACCGGAATGTGCGGCGCATGCCGTCTGGTTGTCGGCGACGAAGTGAAGTTCGCCTGCGTGGACGGACCGGAATTCGACGGACATCTGGTGGATTTCGACCAGGCGATGAAGCGCCAGGCAATATAAGACAGAAGAGGGCAGAGCGATGTTAAAACGGTAGGAAGGTGATACACATCACGGCGGCTGTGGCAACTGTCAGTAGGGTTGAGCGTTTGAAAGGAGATAGAGAATGGACGTATTAAATAGAGCACAGGAGACACAGTGCGAGGGAAAATGTATCCGTGGAATCAAAGGAGAGCCTGTAGCAATCGGTAAATTAGAGCGTTTTGTTGCGGACTGGGCAAGAGAACATGGCATTAAACCAAGAAAAAGGCAGAAAAGTTAAATGGACATAAAGTAGCAGTGATCGGCTCAGGCCCGGCAGGTCTTACCTGTGCAGGAGATCTTGCAAAGCTTGGTTATGATGTGACGATTTTCGAAGCATTACATCAGGCAGGTGGTGTGTTAGTTTATGGTATCCCTGAATTCCGTCTTCCAAAGCAGAAAGTTGTTGCCGCTGAAGTGGAAAACGTGAAAGCATTAGGGGTTAAGATTGAGACCAACGTTGTCATCGGTAAATCCGTTACAATTGACGAGTTGATGGACAACGAGGGCTTTGAGGCAGTTTTCATTGGTTCCGGTGCAGGACTTCCAAGATTTATGGGTATTCCGGGCGAACAGGCAATGGGTGTCTTCTCAGCCAATGAGTATTTAACAAGAAATAACCTTATGAAAGCTTTTCTGGACAATTACGACACACCGATCAAAGCAGGTAAGAAAGTCATCGTAGTAGGTGGTGGTAATGTGGCAATGGACGCTGCCAGAACAGCAAGAAGACTTGGCGCAGAGGTACATATTGTATATCGTCGTGGTGAGGAAGTGCATATTTAAGCGCAAAATAAATACGTAATAGATTTGGGGGGGCTGCCACATGAGAGTGGCAGTCCCTTTGGCGTGGGCGTACAGATAAGAGAGACATCCTATCGATTTCAGCTGGAAATGCATGATCTTTGCCTGCTATTACTTGCTGCGTCAAAGGACTGTCTGTTTCATGAGACAGTCCCTGATAGAACTTTTTAATTCGAGATTCAGATGCTTTGGTTGATGATTCTCGCGCACACAAGCGTACAAAATGACAACAATGACGATGATCGAGTAAATGTTGCTGGTGACAAACAGTGAACTCCGGCAGGATACTTGCCGTCGATGTGGTCGTATTGTCGATCGTTGTGGTAACGGCAAAAAGAAATTCACGGAATTATCTCCCGACTGGAACATACCGGTTCCAAACATGAGGATCATGGAGAAAATCTGCTGCATAAAATAAGAGGACGATGCCTGCAAAAGGGGGAGGCAGCCACTTTATTGCTGGAGAAAAGCTGTCCGATCGAAGCGCTTGCAAACACCCAGAGCAGGTAGGTTAAGCAGGAGCAGATTACCATACCATCTGGAAGATGAAATGGAAGGAAATACGTCCTGACCGAATAACTCCTCCCAGGCGGAAGTAAAATCCTGCCATGGTTCCGTGGGAGGCGCTGGCGATAAGCGCCACGATGGAGGCAGTCATCAGAGCCATGGAGAGAAACATCCACACGAAGGAGGTTATCAGTTTTACGTGAAAAGAGCAAAGTGTTTTTACCGGGAGCGTGTGTCAGATATCCTGAGCGAGCAATACATCGTGCGGTAGAAGTGGACACACAGGTACACGTACATCACGATAAGGACAGCAAAAATGGCAAGGATATAAAGGACAATCGCGGAGACGGATAGACTGGATGCCAGTTTGCTTTCACCCGCCTGATCCAGATCTAAGGAATACAGCACCACGGAACCTACGGAGGTGGTGATGATCAGAATGGCGTACAGGATCAAACATGATCTTTGCCGTGCTCTTAAATTCATATTTAAATAATTTTTTTAACATCTGTATACCTCCTGAAAAGTGCGCATCGACGGACTTACCGTTGTTCATACGGATATCATCCACGATGCGGTGAGCCGGATCTGACCGTGATCGATGAAGATGACTTCATCCAGAATATTCTCGATGTCGGCGATGGGGATGCGTCGAGATCAAAAATGGAAAACTTCCGGTTCGTAATTCGACAGAATGATATTTAAAATAAAAATCGCGTGCTGCCGGATCGACGCCCTGCGATCGGCTCATCTAAAAATATACAGATCCGTATGACGGCTCATTACGAGAATCACCTGCACTTTTCTTTGGTCCCCTTTGGACATGGTCTTCAAACGATCCGAGGCGTCAATCTGAAGTTTTCCCCAACATGTCGTAGGCACGCTTCATCAAAATCTTCATAGAAATCGGAAAAAATACCGGATAATATCGCGAACCCGCTCGTTCATATTCAGATAAGTGTGATCCGGCAGGTAGGAGAGCTTCTTACCTCTCTGCGCCGATCGGATTCTGCTGCATGAAGATGGAACCGGAGGTAGGGCAAGCAGACCGTTGATCATCTTGATCAGAGTGGTTTGCCGCTTCCGTCGGTCGAGCAGACCGATGATATGCGTCCCCTCAATGGCGAGGTTGATATGGTCGATGGCGGTTTTTTGGCGTAACATTTCGGTCAGATCTTTTTACATTCAACAAAAGGTACTCATTGTTTTCCCTTTCATCGTCTGATTCGGAGGCGATTGTGATTTCATCATTCTGAAAGCCGAGCTGCCCGCATCACTGTGCTAAAATTCTTCCATTTTCTCGGTAGCGAGAGGGTTTTTAACTGTTCTATCGATATGACAATCCCTCCGTGATAAAACGTCCGCTGGTCCGCCTGGAATAGACCAGACCGGTGCGTTCAAGTTTTCTGCAAAGGCCTTTTTGCTTGATTGTTCGGGTTGACGGATGCTTTCCGCTGCGAGATCACGTACAGACGGAAGCTTATCTCCCGGCTGGTAGCCGGAAACGATGTCCGTCTGGATTCGTTTAACTGCAAAAAGATGGACGATCGTGTCCATGCCATAGTGTCATCTCTCTCACTAAATCATCTGGACTTAATAAGATAATACAATAATACAGTAGCGTCAACTGTTTTGACTGATAAAAAACAGCAGCGTATTTTCGAAAATAAAAGAATGAAAAAATATGACCGATATATAAAGTAGAAAACAGAGCATGGATGGAAAGGGGAGGAATATGAGTGTTATACATTGCGGCGTGGGGAATGAGGCATCCGTGCGTAAGTATTTGGAAAAAGAGATGGAAGGCGAATACGTAAGAGAGGATGGCAGACTTTGCGGATGATGAATGAGGGAAGGCACAATGCCGGATGTCTTTTCCTTTCGGATAGTGAGACATAGAGGAGTGCCAGAAAAAGATTCCAGTATGGTTCCGCAGAAAAGCGTTTGACAATGGGAGAACTGAAACAGAGAAAAGCAGGGGCAGAAAGGAAGCGCCCGCTGCTGATTAAAAACAGACGGAACCTATTGCTGTGTGTGGATCAGAAACCATTCTCATGCAGAGAGTGTGGGGCGTGGTGGTGCTTACAAACACGGGAATCATTGCTATTATGCCAGAAATGAAGGAGGTGGAAGAAATTTTAGGCAACGGGTTTTCCGCTTTGCCATCGCGGCATCTAATTGAATTGCGGTAAAAAGTTTTGAGGTGGGAACGATCCTGCTGAAGAACGGGAATCCATATCTTGTGGCGAAAACAAGTTTAATGATTTTGTCGGCTTATGAGACGTATCTTAACGAACGATAGGATACAAAAAGAAACGGGGAAAATGAGTATAGAGAATTTATAATAATCAGTCAATATTCAAAGCAGTATCAAACGCTGGCAAAAGAGTGCGTTTTCCAGCAGCACAAAGACACGCGCATCATCCAAAGGAACGACGCAGAGCAAAGCCAAAGAGTAAAACTACAGGACATCTTCGCGTGGAGAATCAGAAAAAGCTACGATTATGAGATCACGGACTGGCGGCGGAGTGTGGAGATTTACATGAAGCGTTTTCTGAGGAGGGAGAAAACCTTTACCAGGGAGGAGAGGACGCCGGAAAGCGCCTTACGAAGGAAATGGAAAGTTTTGTATCCGATTACAATATGATGATCCGCAAGATTGGTGACTTGTCGGACAGTGTGGACGAGACGTATGCAAAGAAGTTGAAAACGGAGATTTCCGCGCGGGAGACCGCCCTGAAACAGATCGGAATCACGCAGGAGAAAGACGGCACGCTGTCGTTTGATAAGACGGTGTTTCAGACAGTAAAACCGGAGGCGGTGCAGAAGATTTTCGGGGATAAGAGCACGCTGTCGAACCGCGTGCAGGTGCTGGCTTCAGGGTGTGAAGAGCAACTGCAGAAAACAGGCGGCAGCGCTTTCTGCAACTTTATACGACCAGCGGCAATTACAGCCGCTATGCGTCGTACAGTAATCAGACGCGGCAGACCGGCAGCCGCTACAATGCGAAAGGTTAGGAATGGAAGCAGAGCGGTGAAGACAAAAAGGTCAGCGCAGCAGACCGGATTCCGGAGAAGACCGGCAGAAAAAAGTGGAGCGTTCTTTTTCTGGAGTCTCTGCTCAAAGAGGCGAAGGAGCGGGAGGCGGAAAGCGAAAAAGCCAGACCGGCAGTCGACGGCGAGAGACTGGATCCGCCCCGGAAGAGACACCTTTGAACATTCGGAGGATCGGAGGAACTCTGGTGTGAATCCTATGAGGATATCATGGGGATCGTGCGCATGGTGGGAAAGTGGAAAGCCAACATTCTCTATCAGATTGCCAATGCCATCCTGCGGGACTATCATCACGAAAAAAGCTGGACGAGGACGGTGTGGGAGAACTGTTTGGCCTGTGCTGCCAGAAGTGTAAGGACATGGGAGGCGGCACCGGCAGGAAGACGGAGCCGCAAATCACGGAGACTGTCCTTGAATTTTTCCTGCGTGCCAATGCGCGGATGAGTGTATTTTCCATGGAGAGGCGGAAAGCGCCTGACGGCGCGCTGCGGCTTGAACTGGTCGGCACGACGTACTATGACGCTTGGTATTTTTTACCGCTGTGCACAGATGCACAGACGGCTTTTTTTTGTGGTTGCCGGAAGAATTGCAGCGGAACTGGGAGAGAAGGTATCCTCCCCGGAGGAATTAGAGCAGAGGACGCAGTTTGCGGCGGTTGGCGGATTGACATTTCACGGGGTGTTTGGCTGGGTGCAGCAGAAGGACAATTATCCGGTCAACCAGTATGGCTTGAAAATTCCGGAATCGAACCGCCGCACCATTTTGTATCTGTACCGGAATCATTACAGCGAGGCGGAAAGACCGTGCGTACAGTTTCTGGAGACGCTTATGCGGGAGCAGACCGCATGTGCGCAACGAAAAGAACTGTGGCGCCACTACACGGCCACAGGACGGACAGGAATACCACAACGGCATGAGTTATCTGCTTGAGGAAGCCTTGCGGACGAGCAGGATGAAAAAATGTACGAGGCGGCACTTTTGTTTTTACAGAATTTCAGGGCTGTACCGCGTAGACGGCTGCGTGGAGTTTTTGTATACGGCATATGAAAAAGAGTGGGGATGAGAGATCCGGCGGAAGTATCCGCCGGATTTTTTCATAGGGAAATTACGTCCTATGAATGAAAAAAGCCCTTCGGCAGGATCTCACTGCGTCGGGTAAATTATGTCGCTGGAGCAACCCGCCGCAGGCTTTACGGAAAAGAAGCGGATGCGTTGTGTTGCGCGAGGATAAGGAATGTGTAAAAATTAGTCAAAATAATTGAAAAACAGTAGAAAAAAATAGGAGAAATGAACTATAATAAAAAAGATTTTGAATCGATAGAGAAAGAGTGACAGGAGGAGTAAGACTATGGGTCAGACATCGGGTTCAGACAGGAATTACATTTATAAAGATAAGAGTGAACGCTACCGCTATATGAATACATTTTTATATTTTTGCAGTGGTTATTTTATGGGGACTGTTTGGGGTGTATCTGCTGGCGAAGCTTGCGAGCAAAGCATTGCAGTCGGTACGGCGGTCGGAAATGTTGTGCTGATTATTTTATTTGCGGTGGTTGAACTGGCGTTTTATCTGCGCAATAAGTCTGATGTGAGATTAAAGAGGGTTGTTGCCATCGGTGTCGGCGTAGAATTTGCGTTGATTGGAATGCAGACAGATGCAGAGTTTATCTATTTTGCACTTATTGCCATTCTGACATTGCAGATTCCGTATTATGATATGAAGAGATATAAACAGACCTGTATCGCTTTTTCGGCGTTATTTACACTGGTGGAGGTCATTCGTGTAATCAAGGGGATTGGTTTGCGGGATGTGGACAGCCTGTGCCGGGTATTATGTGTGTATCTGTTATTTTTCATTATGTACCGGGTGGGCAGCATAGCCAAGACATTCAGCGATCATGCACTGGGTTCTGCAGCGTCCGAGGGTGAGAAACAGAAGGTGATGCTGGAAGGAATCCTTGACATCTCAAAGACTGTGCGGGATGAGTCTGAGGGGAGTACCAGTCTTGTGGATGAACTGGTGCACACTTCGGAGACAGTTGCGCAGAGCATGCAGGAGATTTCTTCCGCAACCAACACGACGGCGAAGAATATCGAAGAGCAGAATAATATGACACAGAGTATCCAGTCGGCTATTGACGAGACGGGCGAGCGCTCCAGAAAGATGGTGGATGTGGCGACGGATTCCAATGAGAATATTCAGGAGAATCTGCAGGTAATGGAAGAATTGAAGAACCAGTCCGAGCAGATCGCGGCGACGAATCATGAAGTGACGGAGTCCATGACACGCCTGCAGAATAAGACCAAGGAGGTCGAGGAGATCGCAGGCATGATCCTCAATATCTCCAACCAGACGAACCTGCTGGCACTCAACGCATCCATTGAGAGTGCGAGAGCCGGTGAGGCAGGACGCGGATTTGCCGTGGTTGCTGAACAGATCAGACAGCTTGCCGAGCAGACGAAGAAGTCCACGGAGGAGATTACCACGATCATCAACGAGCTGAATGAAAATGCACGCGACGTTATGACTTCGGTGGAGTCTTCGGTGGAAGCGACAGAGAGCCAGAATGAGAAGATTGCGGTTGCGGCAGAGTCTTTTGAACGTCTGAATGAAAATATGTCACAGCTTATCGGAGATATCAATGAGATCGCAGGACAGATCACAGGACTGTCGGATTCCAACAACCGTATTGTGGAGAATATCTCACAGCTGTCTGCAGCGACAGAGGAAGTGACTGCAAGCGCCGAGCAGGTGCGTGAGATAAGCGAGCAGAACCCGGAACTATGCGGAGGAAGTAAAGGGAGCCATCGGAACGATCCGAGGCAGAACCGACGAGATGAAGCAGTTTACATAAAAGAGAAGCGAGAACCGTGAAGGTAAGATCATCGCGGAGGATGCGGACTAACATAAAGTTTCCGCTCGGCTTGTACACTTTGTAGTCAGGACTTTCACAAAATGCCTGATACATACGGGCACGTTCCTTTGTGATCAGATCCTTTGTCTCTTTGATATAGGCAGTATCGGAAAACATTGTTTCCCCGGCAACAACCGCAAGCGAATTGATCGTCCATGGATTCTTTCGTGTGTTGATTGCCTTGATGAGATCCCGATTCCCGGTGATGGCATAGCCAAGGCGGAGTCCCGGTGCTGCGAAAAACCTCGAGGTTCCGCGCAGAATGACAATGTTATTGTAATAGTTTGTCAGCGGTACGGAATCGATCTCTTCCATGTTTTCTGCAAATTCCACATACGTTTCATCGACCATGACATAAATATCGTATTCTTTGCAGGCATCTAAAATATGGCGCATATCGGCACTTGTGATGCAGGATGATGTCGGGTTGTTTGGATTGCAGATAACTAAAAGGTCGATATTCTCGTTCAGATGTGAGATGAAATCATTTACATCCAGTTTAAAATCGTCTTTTTCCCGGAGTGGATAATAAAGGGTTGTTCCACCACCAAGAGAAATCTCACGTTCGTACTCGGAATAAGTAGGGCCGATGATCATTGCCTTCTTCGGATGCTCAATCTGGATGAAAAGGGAGATCAGCTCGGTAGAACCGTTTCCCACGATCACATTTTCATGATCAGTGCCACAGTATGCGGCAATGCATTTGCGGAGCGAGGTGTATTCCCTGTCCGGATAAGTGGTAATGGCATCAATCTTGTCTGCTAAGGTTGTCCGCAGCAAAGGGGATACGCCAAGCGGATTGACATTTGCCGAAAAACTTACAATTTCCTCTTTTTTGATTCCATAGATTTCTTCTATTTTCTCTAAATCACTTCCATGGAAGTGGTCTTTGTGTTTTATCATTGATTACTCCTCCAAATTAGTTTATAATTTATTATAGTCATTGCTAAAAAAAAAGCAATAAAAATAGATAGGAGCAGGTGTCGGATTGCGGAAAAGGATACAACAGCTTGCAAATGGAAAATTCGATAACAATGGTCCGAAACTATCTCTGTCTACAGAGAAGATAGAGTTAGAGGCATTGGAAGGAAAGGATGAAACAGGCAGTTTTGTCATTACGAGCACGAATCAGGTAAAAATGCGTGGCATCATTTATTCTTCCAATCCGCGTATGGAATGTCTTACACCTCAGTTTGAGGGGGAAGAAGTGCGTATTCGGTATCAGTTTCACAGTGAGGGGCTGATAGAAGGGGATATTCAGAAAGGCGAGTTTTTTATCGTATGTAACCAGGGGGAATATAACCTTTCTTTTGTTGTGTCCATTTCCAGGTTGTATGCGGATTCATCCTTTGGAAAAATCAAGAATCTGGATGACTTTTGCAGGCTTGCGAAGGAAAATTATGATGAGGCATACCGTTTATTTTATTCCAGCAATTTCAAAAACCTGATCAGGGAAGATAAAGACCGCATTCTCTATGAGGGACTGAGAATGCAGCCGCAATCTGCATTGGTCGTGGAAACATTTCTGATCGCTTCCCATCATAAAAGTGGAGGTCGCGTTCGAAGAAACTGAGAAAAGTTTTTATGGTGTGCAGGAACAGCAAAAGAGCAGTTAGAGATCCAGAAACCACAGTGGGGCGCTGTCCGTATCCACGTTTCTTCTGATGCAGACTTTTTTGATTCCGGGGAAACAGATCATCACAGAGAATGATTTTATCGGAAGTACCTGCTTTTACGAGTATTATATCGATGCAGATGCAATGCATGCCGGTAAGAATTTTGGAAGACTGTGTTTTGAACTCCCGGATCAGTCTTTTCTATATACCGTTACCGCTTCCTGTAAGGAGAGAGAGGAAGAGCGGGAGGTTTCTGAACATAGGGAAGCCGGACAGGCGCGGACAGAACTTATGCAGCTTTATATTGATTACCGGTTGAAACGGATCGTTACCGGAGTATGGGCAAAAGTTCTGTGGAACTGTTGGATCATCTGGCAATTTTAGAGCCGGAAGAACCAATGCATCGCCTAATGAAGGCGCAGGCACTTTTGATCAACCGGCAGAAGCAGGAGGCAAGCTGGATTTTAACAGACTACAAACGGAATGTCTTGACCGGACAACACCGGTCTGGGGATACTATCTGTATCTATGTACACTGATGGAACGCGAAGAGTCTTATGTGGATCGTCTGACGGAGGAGATCGAGCAGATTTTTCATCATTATCCGGATGATTCCATGTTGTTTTGGATTCTTTTATTTGTAAAAGACGAGTTTTACCGCAATAGTTCCAGAAGATTCAAGGCGATTGAGCAGTGGATCGGACGAGGCTTTCACAGCCCATATCTGTATCTGCAGGATTTTTCCTATTCGGGGGAACTGGATCTGATGAAGGGGCAATTTTTGCGGAGGCACTTTCCGACGTGAGTGTGCGCAGGCAGATGGCCGCGCTTCTGACGGAGAACCACCTCTATGAGAAGGCCTATCAGATGGTGCAGATCGACGGCTACGATTATCTGAAGACGGAGTGGCGCGTCTCCCTCTGCAGCCTATGCGATCGCGGATCACGGCCATGAGGAGGAGGATTTTCTGCTGGGATTTGCGGAGAGCACCTTCCGGCAGGGAAAATACAGCGATGTCATGCTGATTTACCTCTGCAAGTATTTTAATGGGCCGACCAAGGAGATGGCGGAATTGTGGAAAGCTGCGGGCGAATTTCAGATCGACACGTTTGATCTGAAGAGCGGATTCTGACAGATGCTCTATACGACCGATTACACGCCGCACATGGAAGAGATCTACGAAAGTTATTGCGCAGGGGGCGGCAGAGATCTGGTCTGCATGGCGTATTCTCTTATTTTGCCAATATGTATCTCACGGAGGACGCCGTCGTGCCGGAGCATGTGTTCCGCCAGATCAGGAAGCGTTATCTGACCGGGGGCGATCTAAACCGCGTCTGCCGGATTGCACTGCTAAAATATCTCTCGGAGAATCACCTGTCGGTAGCGTGACAGAAAGATCGCGGACGAGCCCTGCATCCGGCATAATCTGTATTTTGCATTTTTCCGGAGTTCGACGCTTGCTGCGCAAATATCGCTTACAGATAAGTTCTTTCTGGAATATCACACCGCGCCGGGGCAGCAGATCGAGGTTCATTACCGGCTGGAGGCACAGCAGGAATATCTTTGCGGATGAATTGACGGAAATGTATGACGGAATCTATGTAAAAGACTTTATCCTGTTCTTCGGGGGAGAAGGTTCAGTATTATATCCTGGAGAGCCAGACCGCGGACGGGCAGATCAGGGGCGAGCGGCTGCCTGGGCAACGGGGATATTATGGAAGAGGGCAGCGGAGACCGCTACGCATGGCTGAATGAGATGCTGCTGGCGTGTACGCTCGATGACAGAGAGAAGCTTGCCGGGAAGATGAAGCGCTATTATGGCATGACAAAAGTGACGGAAGAGGCATACCGGCTATTGTAGCACAGAGAGGGGAACATATGGAACACCGGTTTTATCTGGGAATCGATCTGGATGACCAGTACGCTGTGATCAGCAGCTATGAATTGAATAAGAAAGAACCGGAGACCTTTTCTGCGATTGCAGGGAGCGAAATCTATCAGATTCCGGCGCTGATTACCAAGAAGAAAGGAATCGGGCAGTGGTTTGTCGGCGAGGAGGCAGTGCGGCTTGCCATTGCACAGGGCGAGGAGGCGAACGGCAGACTTCTCACGCGGGCGGTCGGCGGTGAGAAGGTTTTTGTGGATGGGGAGACCTATCCGGCGGAGGAACTGCTGACCCTCTATCTGAAAAAACTGATACGACTGGCATGCGGCCCCGACAGAAGATGGGGAGCCGGACCGGCTGGTCATCTGTATGGAAAAGCTGTCGCGGGAGGCGACGGAGCTGTTCCTTTCGATGGCGCCGAAGCTTGGAATTGACCGGGAAAAGTTGCAGGCTGCTTGACCGGAAAGAATGTTTTTACTATTTTGCCTACCATCAGGTGCCGGAACTTTCGATGCGACGTGTATCTGTTCGATTACCGCAGGGAGGATATCCGCTGCTGCAGATTATATAAGGAAAAACGCACGACGCCGCAGGCTGATCTCGCTGGCGGAGGAAGTGCGCCGGATGAATGCGGACAGCCGGGACGAAATTTTCTTGGCATTCTAAAGGACTGCTTCCGCGGACATATTGTCTCGTCGGTGTACCTGACGGGAGACGGATTTGACGGGGACTGGATGAAACAGTCCGTGGCGTTTCTGTGTCAGGGCAGGAGAGCGTTTGTCGGGAAGAATCTGTACTCAAGGGGCCTGCTACGCCGCCTTGTGCAGTGAACAGCAGGAAAACTGGGATTATGTATATCTGGGCGACAATGAGATGAAAGTCAATGTCAGCTTAAAAGTCCGGAATATGGGAAAAGCAGAGTTCTATACGCTGATCAGTGCAGGGGGACAACTGGTACGAGACGCAGGAATGTGCGAAGTGATCCTTGCGGGAACGCAGGAGATTGATTTCTGGCTGCAGCCGCCGGGAAGCCGGGAGGCGAAGGTGGAGAAGCTAAAGCTTCTGGATCTGCCGGAACGCCCGGACAAGGCAACGAGGCTTCGCATCACGGCAAAACCGGTTTCGGATACAAAGGTCTGGATCCAGATCCGGGATCTTGGATTCGGGGAATTATTTAAGAGTTCGGATAAAGTGTGGGATTACCGGATGGAATTTTCGGAAGAGAATCCGTAGAGGTGTGGGAGAAGACGATGGGAGAATTGATTCTGTGCAATCAGAATATGGCGGCATTCCATATTATGTGGAGGAGGCGGCAATCGGCGTTTACTCGCTGGAGGAATTAAGTTATTATATCTGCCACAATGTCTATCTGCTCCGCAGTGATTTTATGAATGAGGATCTCTGCAACTGGCTGGAACGGGAACTGAAACTAAAAGATGCTGCAGATGCCCTTCGGGAGATTGTGAGAAAAGGCGGCACCCTGTCCGAGTTTGTGACCTGTTTGCTGTCGCAGAGCGGGTATTGTGACAGAATGCAGATCGCGCAGATTGCGCAGCAGATCGCGGAGCTGGAACACAAATCCGAATACGAGTGCAGCAAGATCCGCGCTGACCGCTATGTGACAAACGGGCGCTATGCGGCAGCTATCGCGGCGTACAGAACGCTGCTTGCGAATCAGGCAGCGGAGAATCCGATCCTGGTCGGGAATGTCTGGCATAACCTGGGAAAAGCGTATACCGGATTATTCCGGTTTCGGGAAGCAACGGACTGTTACCGGAAGGCGTACGGACTCAATGAGAATCCCGAATCTCTCCGCGAATGTCTCTATGCGTACCGGTGTCTGCACGATGATGACGGATTCAAGAATACGGCGGCGGAATGCGGCATGACAGCAGAGGAGGCGGCGGAGGCGGCGCACAGGCTCGAACTTTCCCGGATGGACGAAATCCGTCAGTTTGAAGAGCAGGTGGACGGACTGTTTGCCGACGGGCAGGAAGATGAAATTGCAGGAATGCTTGCAGAGTGGAAAGATACCTATCGGAAAAATTGCAGAATATAGAGGAAGCGTGAAACGATGTTTTTTGGAAGAGAAAGAAAAAGGAACCTGATTTTGAGAGTAAGATGGGAGAATTAAATACAACGGTTCTCTCAAAAAGGATTATAAAAATACCGGTAAGATTGAACAGTACGTGGTGGAGCGCTTAGAGCAGATGATTGAGGCTGACCAAGGAGCCTGGACGATGAGAAGGAAGAATACCGGATTGTGACGTCCTATCTGAATGATATTGAGACTCTGGAGAAGATACCGAAGGAAGAAAGAGATAAGATTTCTGAGATCGCGGTAAATGTGGTGCAGTTAAACAAGGCACGCACGGAATTCCTCAACTCTTCCAAGAAGCTGTCGGATGCACAGTTTGCACAGTTAGAGCAGCAGGAGCGGGAACTGCCGGAGGCAATCAAACGTTTTAAGACCAACGAACTGCACCGTGACACGCTGCAGAGGGATATGAAGTATCTGGAGCGGGAAAAGTCCGAGTGGAATCTGCGCAAGGAATACCTGGACCATCAGCAGAAAAAGTTAAAAAATGTGCTGTATATTATTGTCGGTCTGGCGGTGACGCTCGCGGTTGTGTTTGGAATCTTACAGATCATTCTGGAAAAGGATTTCTACTATGCGTGGATGGGACTGATCTTTGCAACTGCGGTGGTGGTGTGCGGTATTTACATGAAAATCCAGAATGACCTGTCGGAGATACAGGTGGCGGAGCAGGCCAGAACCGTGCGATTGTTCTGCTTAACAAGGTCAAGCTGAAATATATCAATGTTGCCAATGCGGTCGATTATGCGTGTGAAAAATACCATGTAAAAAGTGCTGGAGAACTGGAAAACCAGTGGCAGTATTATCTGGAGGCGGTCAAGGAACGCCAGAAATATCAGAGAACCAATGAGGATCTGGAATATTTTAACGGCAGACTGGTGCGCATGCTCCAATTATCAACTGTACGATGCGCATGTGTGGGTAACACAAGCGGTTGCGCTCGTCGATCCCAAGGAGATGGTGGAGATCAAGCACGGACTGATCGGGCGCAGACAGAAGCTGCGCGCACGGATTGAGAACAATCTCTCGCAGGTCAACGAGCAGAAAGAGGAGGCAGAACAGCTTTTAGACAAGGTCGGAAGCATGCGCCCCCAGATGGAGAAGATTTTAAATGCAGTAGATAAAATTAACGAGGAGATTAGCACAAGTGAATGGGATGCGGCATAGAGTAAAGGAAGATATCATAATAGGAGAGCCGCATGAGAAATTACAATGCAGCAGGAAACACGCGCAGCCGATGTGCGTGTGAACCGAAATGTGGCATTTCTAACCAGCCGAATGTTTGCATCTTCGATGATCCGTGTCTTTCAAGTTTGGAGCACTCCGCGGGTCATGTCCGCATCCCGGAAGACAATTTATAGGACTTTTTGTGTGTCCCTTATGGCACCTCTGAACAAAACATAACCGCGCGAAGCCGCTGTTTGAGTCGCATCTGCCCTATTTTTAATAGCAGATGCCGACGAGTTCGGTTCGCGCGGTTTTATATTGTCTGTGAAGAGGCGCCATTAGGGACACCAGAAAGTCCGCCCATTGTCTCCGGTGTGTCGGACATGCACCCGCCGGATTGTCCAAACATTGATTACAGGCAGATGTCGCAGGAATTAGGGATTCCGTGATTCCGATCAGTGCGGCGAAGGATGAGGAATTGAGGATCTGATTGCGGCGATTGTGGAAGTCGCGGGCAAAAGATACCGCCCAAAGTCATGGATTTCTGCGAGCAGGGGCCGGTACACCGCTGCATTCACGCAGTATCGCATCAGGTGGAGGACCATGCGGTAAATATCAGGGATGTCCCCGCGCTTTGCGGCGACGAAGATCGTGGAAAATGACACGGGACATTATAGAACGTCTGGCTCTTTCTGAGAATGAGCTGGAAATGATGGAACACAGTATTGCGGAGATGGAAAAGACTGCGGAGTGGACCGGAATGCGGCGTTACTGACATGCGGTATACCTTTATAGAGAAGGTGTGCCAAAAACGGTTAAAAATGTCAGGAGAGCAGGGAGCACATCCGGAGTGTTGAAAATCGACGAGTGTGCTACATGAACAATTAATTTGCGATCCCGATGTTTTTACTGATCATGTTTTTAATTTTCTGGCTGACGTTCCATGGTCGGCGCGGCGTTAAAGCGACTGGCTGGCGGTGGGAATCGACGCGTTTATCGTCCGTCTGTGACAGGGGGTTTACCGCGTACGGATTGAATCCGGTTGTACACAGCCTGCTCATCGACGGTGTTTTTGCCGGCGTCGGGAGCGTGTTAAGCTTCCTCGCCGATCATCGTGGTGCTGTTCTTCTTCCTTTCCATTCTGGAAGATTCCGGCTACATGGCGCGCGTGGCTTTTGTTATGGACAAGCTGCTGCGCAAGATCGGCCTTTCCGGGCGCAGCTTTGTACCGATGCTTAATGCGGTAGGGTTACAGAATAAAGGGGTAGATTATTTTGTTGAACATATCTATCCACAGATAAAGGATAATCATATAATATGATCGTTAATGTGTCGGATCTGCTGTAGA
>VOFH01004064.1_pt1 | contig 15710 bp, 25 predicted proteins | sample 5384091 | NCBI WGS metagenome assembly VOFH01 (sample SAMN12384727, study PRJNA508395) | human gut metagenome | isolation source: healthy gut G | host: Homo sapiens
GACTCAGCAGCAGACAGGACAGCGCCTGGGAATTTCGCAGGTTCAGGTTTCCAGAATCGAGAAGAAGGTGCTGGAAAAAGATGAAATCGAATCTCATTATTGAAGAAGATGAAAATATGTAGCCAAAAGAAAATAAAAGGTGATAAAATATATTTGTATATTTTGTATATGAAAAAAAATGGTTGGCTCTGAATATGTATATATTACAGGAGGTTGTTATGGATTTCAGGTTGACAAGTGAACAGGAAGCGCTCAGAAAAAGCGGCGGATTTCGCGAAGAATATGTCGAGCCGGTGGCGTCAGGCTGGACGAAAAGGCGCAGTTCCCTCATGAGAACAGTAAAGAGAATGGCAGATCTCGGTTTTCTGGGCCTGCCGATTCCGAAAGAATACGAGGGCGGCGGTACGGATTATGTCTCTTATGCTCTGGTGGTGGAAGAGATCGCAAAGATCTGCGCGTCTACGGCGATCATCATATCCGCGAACACATCGTTGGCAGGAGGTCCGATTCTCCGGTACGGCACAGATGAGCAGAAGAAAAATTTCTTCCGGATCTGGCTTCGGGAAGAAAGATCGGCGCGTTCTGTCTGACGGAACCTGATGCGGGCACCGACGCTTCCAGGCAGTTAGCCACCGCGGTGGATCAGGGCGATCACTATGTGCTCAACGCTCATAAGAAATTCATAACAAACGGCGGGCTGGCAGGCACGTATATCGTATTCGCCATGACGGATAGAGCAAAGGAAACGCAGGGATTTCCACATTTATCGTAGACGGTGATTCCGAAGGTATCCGTACCGGAAAGCTGGAAAAGAAGATGGGCATCCGCGCATCTCAGACGGCGAAATGCATTTCGAAAACGTCATTGTTCCGAAGGAAAACCGTCTGGGGAACCGGGGCAGGGCTTCAGTATCGCTATGGGGGACGCTGGACGGCGGAAGAATCAGCGTGGCGGCTCAGTCTCTGGGGATCGCGCAGGGGGCGTATGACCGCATGATCGATTATATGATGGAGAGAGAGCAGTTCGGCGTTACGCTTTCCCGTTTCGATACGCTGCGGTTTGAAGTGGCCAGAATCCGGATGCAGCTGGAATCCGCCAGACTGCTGGTATACAGAGCCGCAGATAATAAGGATAAGGGACTGCCGTACACAGCGGAGGCGGCTATGGCCAAATTAGCGGCTTTCTGAGGCGGCCGTGGACATCACGAGAAGTCGATCTCAGTTCCACGGCGGATACGGCTACATGGCGGACCGTCCGATCGAAAGAATGTACAGAGACGCAAAAGATTACAGAGATTTACGAAGGAACTTCTCAGGTGCAGCAGATGGTTATCGCTGCCGATACTTTCGCGCCTAAGAAAAATAAAGGGGCGGAAAACGGACAGAGAGAATTCCGAGACAGAAAGAGGAGGATTATGACATTGCTGCAGAGGTCAGAGGAATCACAGCTTACAAACGACGTATGGGTGTATGCCGAGCACACGCCGGAAAAAGCTTCATAATGTCACCAATGAAGTCCTGACGGCCAGTCGCTGGCAGATCTTAAGCAGCGAAGTCTGCGCCTAATCATATCGGTAACGGTGTTGGGCAATTGCGGACAGGGCTCATCGGTCAGACGTTAAGGTCTACGTCCTGGATGATGAAATCTACGGGTAACAACGAACTTTTTACCAGGGTTCACGGAAGCTGGTCAGGCGGCATCATCGAGGATTTTCCTGTTCCGGTTCGGTCTTTGACCGGCGTGATCTGGCGCCGTCGCAGCGCGCATGGATGGTCACATCTCCGAATGCGGCGGGGTTTACTTCGATGAAGGCTCTGCTGACGAGCATCTGGCATTTCCTCGGTAAATCGTCTTTGCAGATGAGAATAAAATGGCTTGTGCGTCCCAGGTTACGACGACATGGCCGGATCGTAAAGTGAGATCATCGCCGTTTCGCCGGAGGCCGATCCTGCCGGATATGATGACGCAGATCCGCGAGGTGGCAAAGTAGCCAAAGTGGTGGCGCTCACAGATGCGGATATTATCGTATCCGGTGGAGGCGTAGGCGGACCGGAAGATTTTGATATTATCTATCGGTTGTACGACAAGCTCAACGGGTGGTGGGAGCTTCCCGCGTGGCTGTGGATCTGGGATGGATCGATTTTGAACATCAGGGTCGGTCAGGCGGGCGCTACGGTAAAGCCGAAAATCTACATCGCATGCGGCATTTCCGGTGCGACACAGCATATCGTGGGTATGTGGGGAGTCGGATATCGTCATCGCCATCAATATTCACCAGTATGCAGCCATCTTTAATTTCGCCGATTACGGCATCGTGGGAGATCTGTTTGAAGTCATTCAAACTGCTGGAGGGGTGGAGAAATAAAGTTTTTAAGTCAGATGCACCGGGTCAGATCAGACTCCGGTGTTTTTCATCGTCTCGTTTTGATTTGGGGGAAGCGGCGAAACCTGTAAATCTGCAGTTGTTTCTTTTCTCCTGTAAAAAATGGGTTTATTTGTCTTTCTTCTCATTTCAGTGTTGGCGAGGATGGATCATTGGTAAGATAGAATCGTCAAGAAAAACAGCGTTCAGATAGAAAGCGGCCTGCAGGTCGCTGCAGCGGACAGGGCCGGTGTCTGGAATGCTGGATGAAACCCGGCTATGAGGTATAACGTCAGAAGAGAGGATGGATGAGTACAGTGATGAGATGAAGACAGAGGCGAAATAGGCGGAAATCATTTGGACGCTCTCACCAATACTTTATAATATATGAAAAATACAGGAAAAAGTGGAGCGGACGTTCAGATCTGTGCTGTAGTTAAGGCAAATGCATACGGTCATTCACAGAGGACGTGATCAGGACGCTGAAGGAGGCGGGCGCCGATCAGTTCACGGTATCAAGCCTGGATGAAGCATTGGAGCTGCGTCAATATGAACCGGACAGGGATATTCTCGTTTTGGGAAACATTCCCTGGCACGGAGGAGGTGTCAGTAGCGGCGGATCTGCAGCATGCGGTGACCTCTTGCGAAAAGCCCGCCCGCCTGTCGGATGCCGCAGGAAGAACAGGCAGGACTGCCCGGATTCATATCAAAGTCGATACGGGAATGACGCAGATGGTTTTTCTGCTGACGATCGGGGCGGAGGAAGTGGAAAAAGATCGCGTCACTCCCGATTATTATATCGAAGGGCTGTTTACTCATTTCGCCACGGCGGATGAAAGAATAAGACGCGGGCTCTGAATCAGCACCAGCGCTATCTCGAATTTGCAGACAAGCTTCGTGCGCAGGGGAATACAGATAAAACAGAAACACGCGGCCAACAGTGCGGCTATTATGGAAATGCCGGACACTTATCATGATATGGTGCGTCAGGGGATTATCCTCTACGGCATTTTATCCTTCGAGAGGTGGATCGGAAACAGCTGAAAATTCGTCCTGTGATGTCTTTTAAGACCAGAATCGTCCATGTGAACACGGTGAAGGAAGCGTGTGAAATCAGTTACGGCGGACGCTACACCTCTGCGCCGGGAGATCAGATCGGCACCATCGCCGTGGGCTATGCCGACGGATATACCAAACGCAGAGCGGACGCGCGGAGTGCTCTTTCGGGAAAGCGGGTGAGAGTGCTCGGCGGTATCTGCATGGATCAGTGTATGATCGATCTCAACGGTTTTTGAAATGTCGAAATCGGAGAAGAAGTCGTCCTTTTCGGCCGCCAGGGCAGGAATTTATCTCTGCCGACGGGTGGGGAGACAGATACCACACCATCGGATATGAGGTGGTCTGTGCCGTAAACCGGCGTGTTCCCCCGTTTTTTTGTGCGCGGCGGACAGGTGGTAAAAAAAACTATCTGGAAAAATAATACGCCGTCCAATTTGGTCTGATTGGATGCGTTTAGAAAATATTTTGTACCAATTTGTCTATTTGTATAGAAAAAATTATACAAGATAATTCGTCGTATAATATACGGAAGAAATGGCTATTTGATTAAATTATTTCTGGACATTAGAAGATCAGGGTGATATAATCTGCTCGTACGTTAAAACCGTTCCGAAGAGAGGGAAGAAAGATATGGCAAAAACATCTTCATTGACGATCTTAATTTTCTCTTCAATTTCTATTATGCGGATGAAGTCATTCAGGGTGATTTTTCTGACATTAATGTTAACGGGGAAAACATAGTCAACTATGAACTTAGTAGTCCATTTCTCATGCACAATGACCGCCTTTACGTTCCAAATGGATTCCAGAAATCGGAAAGATTATGGGGTTTGGGGCGGAAATGGACGAAAACCGCACTGAAAATTTTGAAGACGAATCCTGTACAGAAGAACCAGAAAGGGAGTGAAAAACAATCTGGAGAAGGTTCCGGCAGCCGTCCGTACGGACATCCCAGCGTTAATCTCGTGTATCAGGACGCTCAAAACAGGGATGCAAGCTTGACGAATGAACGAAAGGCAAATGTAACAGGGAAAATACGAATGCAGTGATTCTGAATGCTGTATTTGAGTCAGCGCGATGAATTTCGATGCTGCCGATAGAGGCCGCCGAGGTTTACAGTGAGAACTGTCAGAGACTTAGGGGACGGCACCGTCGGCAGCGGCAGCAGTGAAGCTGTCGTGACGTCCGGGCCGAACGCCCGGGAGATATCAACGAAGTTCCGGCTGCGGAAGGGCCGATAAAACGGCGGACGGCGAGACATCAGAAGCAGGATTCAAAAATCAGGATTCGAAGCTCACTGCATCTCAGATCGATCTCATGGAGCAACCTGTACTGGTAAAGGATACAATAGTACATGTTCCGCTAAACGCAATCGTTTCTTATGAACCGTTCGGATGGTCGTCGTATTACGAAAGCTATTCGGGCGTGTATATAAAGTACTGATGATGAAATAACGCCGCGTCCTATTTCAAGCAGCCGATTCAATTCCATCAAGGGTCGCGCTGCCTATATCGTGCACATCAATCGAATGTGCCGATGAACGAAAACCGCAAATATGGTCCGCTACTTTGATGCTTACGGCAAAATCTACAGCGTGGATCAGAACTGCTGATGGCTGTCGCTCAGTGCGAGGCACATTTTATGCAGGAATCCTGAATTCTCATAATTGCCGCCGGACTGATGCAGATCAAACTTTCTACGGGAGAGCTATGGTTTTCCAGCTCAGCTGCTGCAGATGAAGCCGAATATACAGATGGGAGCGATATATCTCGGCCAGGCGCTGACCACCTTCGGTCAGGACAGAGTCAAAGCTCTGTCTTCTTATAACTGGGGAATCGGCAGCGTCAAAGGATCGTACAATACGAAGTACGCGACAAAAGTGCTTTCCAAATTACGACCAGAATTAATTCGTTTCCTGACATCGGAAGGATAATCTTTAAACGGAAAAGCGATGCGCCAAGGCGCGCCGCAGCCAAAGAAATTTCGGCCTGCAGAAACTCCCGTCTGCAGCAGGGGGATTCCGCTGTCCACTGCCGAGGGAAACGAAAAATGACATTTTTATGAATGATATAAAGCAAGACGCGGGCCTGGAAGCAAGGCCAAGTCTGCAAATTTATTGGCAATAAATAAATGAAAAAAGAACGAACCGCTTTCTTCTTTGGAAGCGGTTCGTTCTTTTGAAACATTCAAACATCTGCGGGATGTGGGCGAAGGCCAGTTAGCCTGAAATCCATGAGTTTTCAAATTTTAAAGTCTCAAACCGCCTCCTGTGCAGAAATCATCTCTCCCGTGATGAAGATGCGTCTTCCGAAGCCAGAAAGACGCAGACACAGCCCCACGTCGCCTTCGGATCGGCGAAGCGGCGCATCAGACACCCTACGGCGTCTTTTCATAGATCTCCGGATAATCTTCTTTCCACTGTGCCAGGCTTTCGGTCATAGCCAACGGGCATACCACGTTGACATTGCCATGCCGTATTCGTTGGCCCAACTCTGGCAGATGCATGCCGCGGATCCCTTCTTTGGCCGCAGCGTGGGAGGACTGTCCCAGTCTGCCGTTGAGACCGGCGCCGGACGCGAAGAGATTGATGACTCCTTCGTCTCTCCTTCAGATGGGGAAGCATGCTTTCATATAGAAGAACGTGGCGTAAGACCGGAATTGATCCGCCAGATCAAAATCTTTTGGTATGTTCCTCCAGCATGGACCGGATTTGGAGGCCTGCGCATTGTTGATCAGCACGTCGATGCGGCCGCTTTTCGATAGTCTGCGCGACCGCACTGTTTACCGCGTCTTCTTCCGCTCCATCGGCGGTAAAATAGATCACCTGAGCGCCGAGGGCTTCAGCTCAGCTTTGCTTTTCCAGCGTAGCGGCGAACGTCAATGATGACGAGATTCGCACCTTCTTTCGCGTGCTTTTGCAATTCAGCCCAGGCCTTGCCGCCTCCGGTGATAATTACGGTTTTTCCTGTCATGTCTGCCCATATGAGTTCTCCCTTCATTATTGTCGGTAAAAATAATAATAAATATACTCATATACATTGCTGATGTCAATTAAGAACAGTGTCCCTAAAGAAAATTGTAAGTATACGGTATTAATTTTCTGCCATCTCTGGGCTAAGGTCTTTCAATCAGGGGGAAAGCTTGCGTTAGGAAGCCGATACGGTGTGCAGCAGGCGGGCGGTTTGTTTGCCGAAACCAGCCGGTAGAACAGAGAGGCGGTATTTGGCGCTCTGCCGAGGAGATTTGTGCGTTTCCGATCAAACTGACTTTGCAGAAAACCAGTTCGATTAGAGAAAATAAGGGGGTTCAGCATGAATTTGATTTATAAGATTGATAATTGAATCAAAATAAAAATAAATACAGGAGGTATTTGGCTGTGAAAAGAACCTCGTACTGGAATCTTCAATCGTGGTTCTGTCAGAAGAACACGACCCTTACAGTCCCAAGCTGGGATGGGATGCCAGGCCGGTACTCAAAAGAGAAGATCAAAGGGCGTGGTGGAAGGGATGGTTCTGGGAATTTCAAAACAACAGCTATGATCTGAATCTTGCGGCTGTCGTGGAATATAACAGTGGCAAACCGGAACTCGTGTTTCACGGTCAGAGGAGCAAACGGACAGTACGGGCAACATCGTTCTGAAAAAAGGACAGCCAATACCGGTATCAGGGCAGGAAGTGACGAGACCATGGTCATCCATCTGGAAAGATTCAAGAAGAGGGGATGTGAGAAGGGGTGATTTGTTTTGAATATCGCGAGGTGCACATTCTGCCGATAAAATTTATATGATGTACAGAATGTATTTGTCAGATTGAGGGATGAAGTCCTGTAAAGTTCTGTACAGGGAAGAAGAAGCTTTCACAAAATGAGTATGCGAAGGATTGCTGGCTATACTTTTTGCGGAGCTGTGGAACGAAAAAGCGGCTGGATGCTGCGCGGGTGCGTCCCGTTATTCCTGTGAGGACAATGAGTTGGATGCGCTTGACGCACTGATAAAACAGAGTTAAAATAGAAAAGGCAAAGGGCCGGATGCTGAACCGGTTCAGTCCAGACAAGGCAGGAATCGTCTGCCGGTGAGAGAAATGAATTTATGGGAGGGTGTGAAAAGTCTTCTGTATTTGCAGGTGATATCGCAAAACAGCAAAGTTGACCGTTTTGATGTGGTATAAAGCAATTTCGGGGACCCTCTTTTATATTCTGCCGCGACGCAGGCACTTTTGAGGACAGGAAGAGGTCCAGCCGTTTTAAAAGGCGCGCAGGACAAAGTCCGCAGTTCTGTTGCGTTTTTCAGGTACAGAGAAAGGACAGAGAAAAAGTGATAAAATTGATAGCGCTGGTTGGACGATACACTTCTCTGCCGGACGGTACGATTCGGAGGTGTGGCTGAAACTCTGCGGGAAGCGGAGGACGGGCGTCGGAATCGTCATAGCCACCGGACAGGTTATCCGTCGGCGAAAATTATGCCGAGATACTGGGATCTGAATGTCCGTGATCTGTTACAATGGGCGGTGATTCGCCGGGCAGGACACCGCCGCTGTACTCTGCGAGTCTGAGCGTCGGACTGATGAAAAGATCGTTTTTTCTGCAGGAGCAGGACTCTATCTTCAGATGTACGATGAGGATCATATCGTAGTGGATAAAATCTGCGAATCCACTGATCGATCCGGATTCTAAAAGTAAACAGGATACAGGGAAATCGGTGATCTCACAAAGGCTGAACTGCGCCCGTCACCGAAGATGATGATTCTCGATGACCCGAAAAATTCCTGCCATCGCAGAGATTTAAAACGCTGCTGGGGATCAGCTCTATATGGCCAAATCGAAAGAATATCTGTTGGAAAATGATGCCGAAGGATGTTTCAAAACAGAAGGCATTAATTCGTTTGCGCAGATCTGGAGATCCGCAGGGGAGGAGGGTCATGGCCTGCGGCGACAATATAACGATATCGAAATGCTGGAATGGGCGGGGCTGGGCGTGGCCGTGGCGGTGCCGGCGGCTGAAAAAGCAGGGCGGATTATGTGGCGGAAGCGCGGCGGTCTTTCGCGTGGCGGAAGCGGTAAAAATTTGTTCTGGCGTAAAGTCCTAAAAACAAAAGAGAAAACAGAGGAGAAGACAGATGATTACACCGTTGACAAACAAAGCTATGAAACTGGCGTATCGGGCACATCACGGACAGACGGATAAATGCGGTCAGCCTTATATTTTCATCCGTATCATCTGGCGGGAAAAGATGAAAGTCTGATATGCGCCGCGCTACTTGCAGTAGTGGAGGACACCCGGTGACGATAGAACAGCTAAAGCAGGAATTTCCAAAGAAATCGTCGGGGTACTGCGTCTTTTGACTCATCAAAAGATGGATTCTTTGATTATATCAGGAATATCCGGTCAAATCCGGCGGCAAAGGCTGTAAAACTGGCAGATCTGGCTCATAATTCGGACGAGACAAGATTTGCCGGAACGGATGGCATGGATGAAGGGCAGCGGAAGCGCTGGAGGAAAAAATACGCGCGGGCGAAAGCGATTCTCAACGGAGAAGAAGGATAAGGCGGATTCTTAATTTCTTCATGTTTAATTCAATATTCGGTCGAAATGGAGAAAAAACTGATATAATATTATGGCTAATGTAGAAATGCAGCAATTTTGAATTTTTAAATCGAAGCAAAGCCGCGGCAAGTCTGTTTGCAGAACTTGCGGACGGTTTCGGCACAGTTCGGGAACTCTGATCCTCCGGTTTCGCGCGAGTGATTTGTGTCTGGCGAAGGCAGGAAATAGGCCGCGCGCCGCCTGCTGAGGCGAAGAACGCCGGCGCTGTGCTGTAAATTTTTATGCCTATAGATTCAGGAGGAAAACATGGTAAGACGAATCTTCGTTGAAAAGAAAAAAAGGGCTTTGATGTCGAAGCGCAGAGTCTCTGTGCCGATATCAGAGAAAACCTCGGCATTAAAGGGCTGACAGGCGTTCGCGTACTCAACCGGTACGATATGGACGGTCTCAGCGATGAAGCTCTATCGCAAATCGGTTTTGATGTTTTCGCAGAACCTGCCCTCGATACTGTCACAGAAGAAGCGGATTTGTCGGATGCAGCTTTCGTATTGCTTCGGGTATCTTCGGAGTCGAGATAGCGTGCAGATTCGGCTGCACAGTGTATCAACATCGGCATGGGACAGAAGCCTGAGGTCAAGTTTTCCCAGTGATCGCTCTTTGGGGATGTCGCCCCCGCAGATGCGGAAGCGATCAAGCATTACTGTATCATCAATCCGGTGGATTCTCAGGAATCCTCCATGGACAAGCCGGAAACGATCGCTATCGTTGCTGATGCGCCGGAAGATGTAAAACCGTCGACGGTTTTTTGTCAGATGAACACAGTGAACTCCGGGCATTTCGCGCAGAATGGGCTTCATGAGCGAAGAAGGATCTTTTCGTAAGACAGCATTATTCCGAGGATCTGCTGCGGGATCCACCGTTACAGAGCTCCCGTGTCATCGACACTTACTGAATCGGATCATTGCAGACATACCACTTTCCCACAGAGATCACCGATGTGACATTCGGCACAGACAAGTACTCCCAATTGTTAAAAAGGCATATGACAGATATTTAGAGATCAGAAAAGAGGTTTACGGCGAACGCATCGCGGAGAAGGATATCACGCTGATGGATCTCGCCGTCATCGGCACGAAGTACGTCAAGCTGGGACTGGCGGATGATCTGGACGAATCGGAAGAGATCAACGCCTGCAGCATCAACGTGACGGCTGAAATCGACGGCAAAAAAAGACTGGCTGGTCATGTTCAAAATGAAACCCACAATCATCCGACGAAAATCAGACCTTTCGGCGGTGCGGCTACCTGTCTGGGCGGGCGATCCGCGATCCGCTTTCCGGGCGTGTCTATGTGTACCAAACGATGCGCGTGACAGGCTGCGCGGACGAGAACAGTGTCTCAGATACGCTGGCGGGAAAACTTCCTCAGCGGAAAATCACCACCGGGCGGCGCACGGCTACAGTTCCTACGGCAATCAGATCGGTATCGCTACGGGAAGGGTCGCAGAAGTGTATGACAGAAGGTTACGTAGCCAAGAGAATGGAAGTGGGCGCGGTAATCGGCGCGGCCCCTAAGGCAAACGTGGTCAGAGACCTGCTCCGGGAGACCGAATCATCTTGGTGGGCGGAAGAACGGGACGCGACGGCTGCGGCAGCGCAACCGAGCTCTTCAAAAGAACATACAGAAGAATCTATCCTCACCTGCGGTGCGGAAGTGCAGAAGAATCCTCCGGTAGAGAAATCTCCAGAGACTGTTCCGCAGAAATGAAGTTTCTACGCTGATCAAGCGCTGCAACGATTTCGGCGCCGGCGGCATATCCGTAGCGATCAGGGAACTGGCAGACAGTCTGGACATCAATCTGGATCTCGTTCCGAAGAAATATGAAGGTCTCGACGGCACCGAGCTGGCGATCTCGAATCCAGGGCGAATGGCGGTGGTCGTGAGAGCGGAAGATACGGATAAGTTCATCGCTTACGCCGGGGAAGAAAATCTGGAGGCGGTAGCGGTGGCGGAGGTCACCGATTCCGGCAGCGTCAGAATGTACTGGAGGAAAGTGTATCCTCGATCTGAAGATCATTCCTCGATACAAATGGCGTAAAGCAGAAGACCGCTGGTCACCATCGCGGAAAACGATGATTTTGAAGTTCCCGCTCGGAAAAGAAGCCTCTGGCCGACTATTTGAGAGAATTGGGCAACGCCAGTCAGAAAGGCCTGACAGAGCGTTTTGACAGCACCATCGGTGCGGGTTCGGTTCTCATGCCCGCTGGGCGGAAAATATCAGCTCTCTCCGGCAGCCGGAATGGCGGCGAAACTTCCGGTCACGGAAGGGGATACAGACACGGCGACACTGATGACCTTCGGATATCATCCGGCGGTATCTAAGCGCAGTCCGTTCCACGGCGCAGTTCACGCAGTGGTGGATTCAGCCACGAAGATCGTAGCGCTGGGCGGGGGATTACAGAAAAGTCAGACTTTCCTTTCAGGAGTATTTTGAAAAGCTTGGCGACGATCCGAAGAGATGGGGCAAGCTTTCGGCGCGCTGCTGGGAGGCCTGACCGCTCAGGCGGAACTGATTCCGGCCATCGGCGGAAAGGACAGCATGTCCGGTACTTTTATGGATATCGATGTGCCTCAACGCTGATTTCCTTTGCTGTCGCAGCGGCCGACGCCGATCGGGTGGTCTACCGAATTCAAGAAAGCGGGCAGCACTCTGGTGGCATATCTATCAGGAAAACGACGAGTTCGGCGTGATTGATTTCGAACAGTATCGCCAGAATATGGCGAGAGTCATCGAACTGTCGGACAGAAAAAATTCTGTCGATGAATCCGGTAGGAGGCGGCGGTATTTTCGTCACCATATGTGAAATGGCGGCGGGCAATAAAATCGGCGCTGTTATAGAAAATAAAGAGGGAGAAGATCTTCACAAGATCGAGACCGGCGCTCTGATCGCAGAAATTGACGGTTCGGAAGACGCGGGGGGCTCTGTTTGACGGTATCTGTTTCGAAATCATAGGCAGGACGGCGGATTCCGGGGAAATCGAAATCGCTTCCACAGGAGAAAAAATTTCCATGGAAGAGATGATCACGGCGTGGAGTGAGCCTCTGGAGGGTGTATTCCCGACACGGGCAAAGGAAGACGGGGAGAAGATCGAGACTTTCTTTTTGCTGGAAGAAGCGCGGTTTCTCCTGCGGTTAAGACTGCGAGACCGAAAGTATTTATTCGGTTTTCCCTGGAACCAACTGTGAAATGGACAGCAAACGCGCATTTGAAAGAGCCGGCGGAGAGGAAATGCAGATTCTGGCGAATCTGACGCCGGAAGTTCTGGACGAGTCTATTCATCAAATGGCCAAGATCAGACAGAGGCCAGATCATCATGATTCCGGGAGGATTCAGCGGCGGAGATGAACCGGATGGTTCCGCAAAAAATTTATCACGGGCGGTATTCCGGAATCCTGCCGTTTCTGACGCAGTTACCGAACTCCTGGAAAAAGAGAGACGGCCTGATGCTGGGTATCTGCAACGGATTCCAGGCGCTGATCAAACTGGGACTGGTACATTACGGAAAAATCGTCGAAGCGAAAGAAGACGCTCCGACGCTGACATACAACAGCATAGGCAGACACGCGTCCTGTCTCGTCAATACGAGGATCGCGTCGGTTAAATCACCGTGGCTGGCAGGCACCGAAGTAGGCGATATCCATACGATTCCTGTTTCTCGGCGAGGGCAGATTTATCGCATCTGACGCTCTGATCAGAGAACTGGCTGAAAATGGACAGATCGCTACACAGTATGTGGACATGGACGGAAATCCGACCTCGGATATTCGGTTTAATCGAATAACTCAACCAGGCGATTGAAGGTATCCTGTCTCCGGACGGAAGAATTTTCGGCAAAAATGGGACATTCGGAACGAATCGGAAGAAATCTCTACCGTAATGTTTTGGGCAATTTTGATCAGAAGCTCTTCGAGTCTGGAATCAACTATTTTAAGTAACAGACTTCAGACTGCGTGACTGAAATATCGACAGGCATCCGGAAATTTTGCAAAGTTCCGGATGCAGTTTGTCGTTTTCAGAGCAGTATAAAATAAAGGACAGCTGCAGAGTTTTACTCTGAATTATATAAATGGAAAGGAATGATAAAATGAAAGTCGGAATCGTCATGGGAAGCAAATCCGATTATCCGGTAGTAGAGAGGGCAGAAAAAGTTCTGACTGATTTCGGTGTGGAGTTTGAGACGAGGATCATCTCTGCTCACAGAACTCCTGTCGCAGCGATGGAATTTGCATCAAAAGCGGAAGAAAACGGCATAGAAGTCATCATCGCGGCTGCGGGCAAAGCGCGGCGCATCTGGGAGGTGTCCTGGCGGCGTTTACACCGATGCCGGTTATCGGTCTGCCGGTTAAATCCTCCACTCTGACCGAGTCTCGATTCGCTTCTGTCTATCGTTCAGATGCCGAAAGGCGTCCCTGTCGCGACAGTAGCCATCGATGGTGCGGAAAACGCCGGTATTCTTGCGGTTCAGATGCTGTCTTTAAAATATCCGGAACTGAGACAGGCGATGAAAGATTATAAGGCGAAGATGGAACGTGAAGTCATGGCGATCGACGCGGAATTTCAAAAGTAACTGCAGGAGGTTATGACGAGTTCGATTGTTTGAAAAAATGACAGTGTCTTGTTTATTTCCGAAATCAGTGATGGAAAAGATATTGCGGGGCGCAGAAAGGAATGAAAAGACAAAAATGCAGAAATTAGAACAGCTTTATGAAGGCAAAGCGAAGAAAGTATTTAGGACCGACGATCCGGAACTCTACATCGTAGATTACAAAGATGACGCAACGGCATTCAACGGCCAGAAAAAGGGAACCATCGCTTCCAAGGGCGTCGTAAATAACAAGATGTCGGCTATTATCTTTCAGCAGCTGGAGGAAAAACGGCGTGCCAACTCATCTGGTCAGGCTTCTCAGCGACAGAGAGACCTTGGTAAAGGCTGTGAAAATCCTTCCGCTGGAAGTCATCATCCGGAAATGTGGCGGCGGGTTCTTTTTTTTCACAGAAATATGGCGTAGAAGAAGGCAGAGAGCTGGCGAAGACCGTTCTGGAGTTTTCCTATAAAAAATGACAGTCTTGGAGATCCGATGATCAACGACGATCACATTCTGGCTTTGGGGCTGGCTACGCAGGAGCAGCTGGACACTGTCAGGAAGTACGCTTTTATGATCAATGATTTTCTGAAGGGTTTCTTCCCTGAAGAGCGCGGTTTGAAGTTGATCGATTTTAAAATCGAGTTCGGCTTATACGACGGCGAAGTGATTTTGGCGGATGAAATATCTCCGGATACCTGCAGACTCTGGGATGTCCGCACTGGCGAAAAGATGGACAAAGACAGATTTCGAAGAGATCTGGGCGGCGTAGAAGAAAAACTTATCAGGAAGTACTTAAAGAGAGTCGAAGAGAACAGATAGACAAAATGGGTCGGGAGTGATCCGGCTGCGGCGTCTGCGGGCGGGGCGGAAACCGGATCCGGCGATTTACGAAAGGAAATATAGAGGAAACATATATGAACGTAAACAAAGAATGGCTGACAGAACTGATGGATGACGATAAGTTTCATGACGAATGCGGTGTCGTGGGGAATTGCTTCTCCGGGAGCTCAGAATATTGCGAAAGACGTCTATTCGGTCTTCACTCCCCGCAGCACAGAGGGCAGGAAAGTGCCGGAATCGCATCCAATATGTTCGGTAATATCAACTGTTACAAGGACATGGGACTCGTTCAGGAGGTTTTAACGACGATATTATGAAAACTCTTCCGGGAGATATCTGTATCGGTCATGTGAGATATTCCACGGCGGGTCAGAGCCAGCGGTGAATTCTCAGCCTTTGGTAGTCTATTCTAAGATGGGATCTCTGGCGTTGGCTCACAACGGCACGCTGGTCAATGCTACTGCTCTCAAAGATAAAATGCAGGATGATGGGATATATTTTTCAGACTTCTACAGATTCCGAGATCATCGCGGCTCTGATCGCTCAGAACCTCAAGCGAAGGAAGCGTGAGGTTGCGGGCCAAAGTCGCAAAATATCATCAAAGGTTCTTTTGCACTGGTTATCACCACAGGCGACAAACTCCGGGAGTGAGATCGCTAATCTGTATCCGGCCGTTGTGCATCGGCCGCACGAAGTCCGTTGTAATTTGTTTCGGAAAGCCAGGGTATTTCCGCTGCAGGGCGCGGAAGTGGTCCGCGATGATGTAGAGCCGGGTGAAATCGTCGTCATTCAGAATAACGAACTGCGTTCGATCCGGTTCAACGAAGAGGCTCCGAAAAAAGTCTGCTCTTTCGAATATGTCTATTTTGCGAGGACGGACAGCCGAATGGACGGCAGAAGCGTTCATCATGCCCGCAGAGAAGCGGGCCGTATTCTCGCCAGAGAGAGCGGCGTAGAAGTGATCTGCGATCGCCGTTCCGGACTCCGGTACGGTAGCGGCGATCGGGTATGCGGAAGAGTCTGGATTCCTTTCGGTGAAGGGCTGGTAAAAAACAGATACGTGGGCAGAACCTTTATTCAGCCGACGCAGGAAATGCGTGAACTCGGTGTGCGGATGAAACTCAACGTTCCGAGGAAAATGTGAGAGGCAAAAGGATCATCGCGATCGACGATTCTATCGTAAGAGGAACGACCAGCGGAAAAATCGTGAAACTTCTCAAGGACGCAGGCGCTTCTCCGGAAGTGCACGTGCGCATCAGC
>VOFH01003806.1_pt1 | contig 15689 bp, 24 predicted proteins | sample 5384091 | NCBI WGS metagenome assembly VOFH01 (sample SAMN12384727, study PRJNA508395) | human gut metagenome | isolation source: healthy gut G | host: Homo sapiens
CTATAGCTCAGCTGGGAGAGCGTACGGTTCGCATCCGTAAGGTCGTCGGTTCGATCCCGATTAGGTCCACCATTCATAGAAAACGCCGCAGTGAAAACTGCGGCGTTTTCTCGTTTGACCACAGAAATACCACAGACGGATTTCTGCTTTAACTACTTGACGGGTACCCCCTTTCAGGAGTGCCCGTCTTTTTTGTTTGTGCCAATACAGTTTAGCGCCTCCCAACTAATCTCGTTGGAAGTTGCCGCTATCTCTCAAACAGTCGCATTTTCAGCATAAATCTTCTCTTATATTTTCTGAGAATATTTCTTGACCACAAATTTGCCCATAGACAGAAAAAATCAGCCCGCCGGATGGGCGCCTTCCATCGGCGGGCCGGTTTTGCAACATTTCAGCTTGCTTTGCGACTCCATCGTTTCCTTGCTTGGAAGTTTGTCATGGAATGTTCTCTCCGCTCTTCTGGTTGTTTGACCTCTGCTTTCGCGGTATCACGGTCAATCTTTTCCGCCGCCAATTGCTGCATCTCGTCGGTTATGTGGGAATATGTGTTCAGGGTAGTAGCGCTGGATACATAACACAAAATTGTCGGCAGGGTCTTGATGTCCATTCCGTAGGCCTAGGCGTTGGTTGCAAAAGTATGGCACGGACCATGAAATCTCACCCGTTCACATCCCGCATAATCCAAAATTCTGTGCAGGCGCTTATGGGGCGAGGATGGACGCATGGGCAAGTCTTCTTTCTTTGGGGATGGAAACATCCATCGTGAATCCACCTTGGTCTTATACTCTGCCAGCACTCGCCTGACGGATGGCGGCAGGATCATGGTACGAACCGCCGCTTTTGTTTTGGGTTCACAGATGACTACCTCTGATCCGACAATGCTAGCTTGCTTGTCGATCCGCAGCTCTCCAGTCGTTAAGTTCAAATCGTCCCACTGAAGGGCGGCCAGTTCCCTCAGTCGCAGGCCAGTGGCAAACTCCAGAAGGAAGAGTTCATAGTAATTTTCCTCTTTGGCCTGGATGAGTACTCTCTGCATAGTTTCCCCTGAGGGAATTTTCATCTCTTCTCGTTTTGCAGGCGGACACTTGCATCCAATGGCCGGGTTGCAGAGGATCAAATGCTCCTCAGCTGCTTTTTCTCCAGTGCCTGCCGGCATAGACTGCGGCAACATCGAATCTGGCTGTCAGCAATACCTTTTCCATTGGCATGCTCATCTGGCTTCATCCACACACAAATTTGCTGCTTATCATTTTCTGTTAGTTTGTTCAGTGGAATATCGCCTAGCCTTGGTTTGATGTATAGCCGGAGATACCCTTCGTAGGTTCGATGGGTTCTGGGCCGGATTTATGGTTTGCTGTAGGTTTCGTACCAATAGTTCAGACACTCCCCAAATGGCATATCTGCCCGAACCTTGGACGGATTTGCAGGTGCAATGGTGTCTTTCAGTGTTTTCAATTTATCCACGCACTCACCTTTGGTCTTGGCCAGCACATTTTTCGTCTTGGGAAGGCCGTCCTTTCTCAGCTGGGCGGTGCCTTCGCCGTTTTTGGCTTTCTTCCCATGGCTTCAACTCCTCTTCAAAGATATTTTTAAGAAATTCCTCTACGATCTCAGCCGCCCGCTTTTTGTATATCCCTAGTGGTGTGGGTAGGTGTCTTGGGTGAACGCCGACCTGGTATGTCCCAGGATTCCAGACAGAGTCTTTACATCTACACCAGATGCCAACGCATGGGTGGCAAAAGTGTGGTGCAGACCATGAAACCGGATATCAGGCAGCTCCGCCCGTTTTAACAGGGCTTTCAGCCGATCATAGGCAGTACTCTCGGGTGGGTAGGCTGTTCTGGTTTTCCACGGATGGGGGAAGATCCATTCCGTCAGAGCGGACTTTTTCCTCTCCCGGAGCAATTCTACAGTACTGGGCGGCAGGGTGATCGTTCTGGCACCAGCTGATGTCTTGGTATCCCAAGTAGTCAGTTTTCCGCCACGCTCCTCATGTACAGCGCGGCAAATCTTGAGCCTTCCATCATCTGCATCAAAGTCCCTCCACTGGAGGCCGCAGATCTCACCTCGCCGCAGTCCGGTTGTCAGTTCTGTATAGAAGAAGTCATACCAGACGGCATCCTCCCGGATAATCTCCACAAATCGTTCCAACTGCTCATCCGTTAAAATTTGTTTTGCCTCCCCAGTGCTTCATGGAGCATGGAGTGAATCCCACGGACAGTACTGCTGGCAAGCACTCTCCTGTGGTTCGGTTTCCCTGACGAGCCAGCGTATCATATAACTTTTTAATGTCTTTTCCGGTTATCTGAGTGATTGGCTTGTCTCCCATAAAAGGGGACAATGTGGTTCCGCACGGTACCTTCATATCGTCTCAAGGTAGAGGGACGAATGTTAGGAGCTATGTTTTCAACCATTGCTCCAGCCACTGGCCCAGTGCCATCCGACTCTCCTCAGTCAGCTCGACACTCTGATACACCTCAATACTCTGCCGGAGCTTAACTGTCAGTTCCTTCTGGATATCAGTATAGATATAGCGGAAGATGGACTCACCGTTCTCTTTGTGGCCCACTACGGGATGTGCCTTGAAATTAGGGACGACTGGTTCACACACGTAGTCCCTCGGACACCGTTCGGCGCACATCGGCCCGGCTGTGGCTGAGCCCCCGGATCAAAGGCAGGGCAGTCTTATAACGGATGGCCTTGCAGCGGAGCTCACCGGCCATGTCCAAAGTCTCCTGTATCTTTCAGCTTTCGTGGCCGTTGACCGTCTCTTTGAAAAGTATCTACGCACCGTGCTCTGACTGCGCCCCATAAGCCAGCAGAAAAACCAACCTCCTGGATCTAATTTAAAAGTTATCCGACAAAAGTGATTCCCGCACAAAAAAAACACGCCCCATGCCGTCCGAAAATGGAATGGCATGGGGCGCAGCTTTATTTTATACCGGCCGAGCATGGGCGGAACTATGGTCGGCCCCGGCCTTGCCGCCGGTGGCTGGATGCGGAGGACAGCACGTCCTCCCCTACAGACTCATATGGCTGGTTTTCCATCTCACCACAAATATCAAAAAACTGTGAGGATAAAGATAACTGGAATGCAATATGTACTCAGCGCTCCCTTTGTTCCGGGAGAGGAATCACCGAGTTGTTTGCCAACTCAATCCGAAACGCATATTTATCGCCGCGGACAATGGATTTTGTATATTCAATCAGGACATTGCCCTCATAGCTGTATCGCTCCAAAAGAGTACACGGAACATTGGATGAGATATGCAACAGCGTCCTTTCTTCTGAGCGCGGCATAACAGGCCGGAATTTTTCCGTGGCCCGATCTGCATGGAAGTTATACTGTTCTCGCAAAAACTCATATAGAGAGCCGCAGGAGAGCGCCTCCGTGTCCAGCGTCAAGAAACGGCTTTGGGGAGAAAGGTGGTTTCCAGCATCAGAGGATACGTCCTGGCCGAGCGGAGCCGGAGCAGTTTATGGAACACCGTTCCCTCCTGATACCCGGTTTCAATCGCCAAAGACTTATCGGCTTTGACCAGATCATAGTGAATGACAGAATTCTGAATTAGAATATTGCTGCTTTTAAGCGTATCAGTAAACGAGTAGAAATCAGATAGGGGGCTGGGTAAATACGAACGGCTTAATATAGGTTCCATTACCCTGGACCGAGTAAAAAAGTACACCGGTTTCTTTCAGCATGTTGAGTGCGCCGGAGAGTGCTACGGCTTGCGTTATACTTCCGGCACAACTTTTCTTCGGGGGAACAGTGAATTTTCCGGATAGAGCCCCGTCTGTATATCACGAAGCATCTCCGTGTAAACGTCTATGTAGACCGGCCTTTGAGCCATACCGCACCCCCGCTTGCCGCTGCTTCACGTCACTTCAGATAGCCAATCGCCCCATAGATCCTTACAAGTATTTTTAGAGACTATTACTATTTTGCCAATTATTTTATCATATGGGGAGTGAATTTACAAGGAAATATTTCCCTGTTAAAAAAAAGAGATACAACTCAGGTCAGTTGTATCGATTCAAAATGCATACAACTGAGGGATAGTTGGCCTATTTTACCCAAAACCATAGACAAAATTAGCAAAAAACTATACAGTATATACAGAAGTAGCCGATCCGCACGCGTTATTACAGTTAAAAGTACCACATGGAGGAGCCAATATGAAGCAATGGTATGTCGGAGTAGACGGCGGAGGCACAAAACCGCCGTCGCGATCTCCACCGCTGACAGTGTTCCGATCCAAACCATGACCTACCCGACCTGTTCCTATCAGTCCATCGGTATTCCGGAATCCGTTGCCCTGATCACGAAGGTGGTACGGGAGGCCCCTCTCCGGGGGCGGGTAAGCCCACAGGATTGTGCCGGGTGTTGCGTGGGTATGCCCTGTTATGGCGAAACCCAGCAAAATGACCGGGAGATCGTTCGCCTGCTGACGGATGCTCTGACTCCAGTCCCAGTGTATGTTGTGAATGACGGTGAAGTTGGCTGGGCTGGATCCCTCGCCTGTGGGGAGGGAATCCATATTGTTTCCGGCACAGGTTCTATCGCATTTGGACGCGGGTGTGACAAAGAATTTGCCCGCTGTGGGGGTGGGTGGAGTTTTTTGGGGATGAGGGCTCCTGCTACTGGATTGGTCGGCAGGGAATGAGTCTGTTTTCCAAAGAGGCCGATGGCCGGTTGCCGAGGGGTCCGCTCTATGAGCTAGTCCACGGGGAGTTTGGCCTGACGGAGGACTACCAGTTTATTGATCGGATTGTCCGGGACTTTGCCCCTATCGGGAAAAAGTCGCGGGGTTCCAGCGGTACGTCCTACAGGCCGCCCGGGCTGGCGACACAGCCGCTGCCGCGCTGTGAAACGGCTGCGCTTGAGTTGGCGCTCATGATTCGCACGCTCAAGGCAAAACTTCGTTTCTCCGCCGAGCCCATCAGCGTTTCCTACTCCGGCGGTATCTTCCATGCCGGAGAATTCATCCTGGCCCCTCTCCGTAAAAAGGCCGAAGAGCTGAACTGCATACTTTGTGAACCCAAATACTCCGCGACCGAGGGCGCGCTCATGTTGGCCATGGAACGGTTCCCTTTATCACCCAGTTAAATGTCCGAAGGAGAATGATGTTATGTTTTGACCGAAGCTGAGATTCTGGATACCCCGCTGTCCCTGAACTACACCTGCCAATACTTTGAGAAGAACAAAAAATCTGGAGCAGTTCTTCCAGGAAAACCAGCAAAAAGAAGTTTACCATTTTGGGCTGCGGCTCCAGCTATATGCTGGCGAAGAGCACAGCATCTCTGTTTGCGTCGCTCCCGGGAACCAGCGCAATGCGATCGCCGCCGGCGACTACATTGTGGACCCTCTATTCTGGTATGAGACGGTGAAGGGCAGCATCGTGCTCCTGCTTTCACGGTCCGGAAAGACCTCTGAAATGGTATGGGCCCTGAAGCACATCAAAGAGGCTCACGGATGTCCAGCGGTGTCCATCACAACGGAGGATGGGAATGATCTGATGCCCCTGTGCGACCTGAACCTGACGCTGGACTGGTGCCACGATGACAGTGTCTGCCAGACCCGAACTGTCACGAACCTGTATGCCTCCACACTGCTTCTGGCGGCGGAATACGCAAGGGATGACCGCCTCCGAGAGAGTGTCCTGGCAGCCATGCGGGAGAGCACCTCGTTTCAGCTGAAGTACCGGCCGGTGCTGGCCGAGATCGCAAACCTTGATTGGGACAATGTGGTGGTGCTGGCGGACGGCCCCATTTGCGGCATCGCGGAGGAGGGCCCCTCGCCTTTACCGAGATCTCCATGCTGACAGGCCGCTATTTCCATCTGCTGGATTACCGTCACGGGCCTATCGTGGTCAGTGGAAAACGGACTCTGACTCTCGCGTTGCTGCGGCCCGGTGAAGAAAAGCTCCAAAGCGCTATGATGAAAGATGTGATTCAGCGCGGCGGCCCTGTGGTCACGATTTCCCACTGCACAGAAAAATAGGTACGACGCGGCAGCCCATATTCAGATTCCGGAAGTCGGCGAGTTCGCCGCATGGGGCATTCTGTTCATCTATGTCGCGCAAATGACAGCTCTGCTGAAAGCAATTGCCCTAGGCGGAAACCCCGACCAGCCCAAGGGCCTGACGCCTACATATCCCTGTAAATTTTTTCTTACAAGGATCGTTTGCCTTGTCTGAGAGAGAAACGATTTGAAAACAGAGGGGAGAGGATAGCTCCAAATATGAAACTGCCGGATCAGGCGTCGTTAACAGGATAAGGACGGACTACAAAGGAGGAATAGAAGGGATATGAGAAATCGAAGGAAAGCTGTTTCGCTTCTAACGGGCCTACTCGTGACGGCCCAGTTATTTCCAACCGCGGCGCTTGCGGCAGACTCCAGCGAGTCCGCATTGAACAAGGCCCCCGGATATCAGGATTTTCCCGCCTATTACAGCGACAGTGCGCATGCCGATGACCAGGTGACTCACCCGGACGTAGTTGTCCTGGAAGAACCGTGGAACGGCTATCGCTATTGGGCCGTTTATACGCCCAACGTGATGCGGATCTCCATCTACGAAAACCCGTCCATCGTTGCCTCCAGCGACGGAGTGCATTGGGTAGAACCGGAGGGCTTTCCAATCCCATTGAGCCGCAGCCGCCCAGCACCCGCTACCACAACTGCGACGCTGATATGGTCTATAACGCGGAATACGATGCCATGATGGCCTATTGGAACTGGGCGGATGACCAGGGCGGAGGCGTTGGGGCCGAAGTCCGGCTGCGGATTTCCTATGACGGCGTACATTGGGGCGTCCCCGTGACTTATGATGAGATGACCCGCGTATGGTCGAAGCCCACCTCCGACGCGGAGCGTCAGGTTGCGGATGGAGAGGATGACTTCATTACCGCCATTGCTTCTCCAGACCGCTACGATATGCTCTCTCCCACTATTGTCTACGATGACTTCCGGGATGTGTTCATCCTGTGGGCCAACAATACCGGCGACGTGGGGTATCAGAATGGTCAGGCGAACTTCGTGGAAATGCGTTATTCGGACGACGGATCACCTGGGATGAGCCAGTCCGCGTCAACGGCTTCCTGGGGCTTGACGAGAATGGGCAGCAGTTGGCCCCCTGGCATCAGGATGTCCAGTATGTTCCAGATTTGAAGGAGTTTGTTTGTATCTCCCAGTGCTTTGCCGGTCGAAATCCGGATGGCTCTGTCCTGCACCTGACCACATCAAAGGATGGAGTCAACTGGGAGCAGGTGGGCACCAAGCCCCTGCTGTCCCCGGGCCAGACGGCAGTTGGGATGATTTCCAGATCTATCGCTCCAGTTTTTACTATGAGCCAGGCAGTTCCGCCGGAGATGGTACCATGCGCGTCTGGTACAGTGCCCTGCAGAAGAACACCAATAACAAGATGGTCGCGGATTCCTCCGGGAATCTGACCATTCAGGCCAAAAGTGAGGATGACCGCATCTGGAGGATCGGCTATGCGGAAAACAGTTTTGTTGAGATGATGCGCGTGCTGCTGGATGACCCCGGCTACACGACGCCCGCCCTGGTTTCCGGCAATTCCCTTATGCTGAGTGCTGAGACCACTTCCCTTCCCACAGGGGATGTCATGAAGCTGGAAACCAGTTTCGCGCCTGTGGACACCTCTGATCAGGTCGTGAAATATACCTCCAGTGATCCGGATGTGGCGACGGTGGATGAGTTTGGAACCATTACAGGCGTTTCTGTCGGTTCAGCGCGCATCATGGCGGAGACCCGGGAGGGCCTGTCCGACGACCTTGAAATTGCAGTGGTGGAGAATCCGTACACGCTGATTCCCCAGTCCAATATGACGGCAACCGCCACCAGCGTCTACGGCGGGACGACGGAGGGCCCCGCCTCCAATGTCCTCGATGGAAACGTCCGCACAATATGGCATACCAACTATGCTCCCAAAGATGAACTGCCGCAGAGTATCACCGTTTCCTTTGACCAGCCCTATACCGTCGGCCGCTTCGTCTATACCCCACGTCAAAACGGGACAAATGGCATAATTTCGAGTATGAGCTGTACGCCATCCACCAGACGGCAGCAGGACCTAGTCGCCTCCGGCTCAGACTGGGCGCTCGATGCCAAGGATAAAACCGTGAGCTTTGCACCGGTAGAAGCCGTCGGCCTGGAGCTCAAGGCGCTTGCCGGCGCAGGTGGGTTCGGTACTGCCGCCGAACTCAATGTGTATGCGTATGGTCCAATCGAGCCTGCGCCCGTATATGTCCCGGTGGATGACCGATGCTTCCCTGGTGTTTACGGGTGCATGGAATAACGACAGCAACGGAAGCTTTTATGAAGGACGGCCCGTTATACCAACGAGATCGGCGCGTCCGTGGAGTTCACATTTGTGGGGACGGCCATTCGGTGGTATGGTCAAAATGATGTAAATTTCGGCGCTGCGGAGGTATACGTGGACGGCGTTCTGGCAGGGAGGTAAATGTGTATGGGAAGGCGGCGGCTCAGCAGCTTCTATTTGAGGCGGACGGTCTGGCCTATGGGAAGCATACCATCCGCATCGTCTGTGTGTCTCCGGTGGTTGACTTCGACTATTTTTCGTATGTGGGAGAATAAAGCGATTCTAGCAGGCGACTTTCAACACAAAGGATTATAGAGAAGGAGGACTCGGAAATGCGTGTTAAAAAGTTCATATCACTCACGCTCAGTACGATGCTGTGTCTGCAGCTCTTGCCCACCGCTTCTTTTTGCGGCGGCGCCTGCAACGGACACCGGCAACGCAGGACTGATTGCAGAAGGTGATTATGCCATTGCCGGCAATGGCGTCCGCGTCACTTATGACGCGGACGGGCAGACAATCACTCTGTACCGCACAGAGGGATCTGGGCTTATCCAGATGAGCAAGCCTTCTCCATTGGGAGGGCCAGTGATTGGAGGGCAGGAGGTTCAGGACTTCAGCCATATTTCATGTGATGTGGAGCAGAGCACCAGCGGAGTGATGGGCAGCGGTCAGAGAATGACCATTACCTCTCAGAGCATGAGCACGGGCCTAATTCGTACCTATGTGCTGGAGACCTCTGATATCGAGGAGGGTGTGGTATATACTGCAACATCCTATGAGGCAGGAGCTTCTGATGTGGAAGTGTCTTGGTTCATTGGCAGTGTGTATGAGCTTTATGGTGCGGAAGATCGTATCTGGAGCTATAACGGCGGCGGTGAGGGGCCGATGCACTACTATGATACGCTTCAAAAGATTGACCTGACCGACTCTGGCAAGTTCAGTAGGGAGAATAAACAGGATGACACGGCTGCAAGTATTCCTGTGTCAGATATTTACATTGCTGATGGAGGGATTACCGTTGGCGATGCTTCTGCAACCAGAAGGGAGGTACATACCCGGTTCAGGAAACCAGTGATTCAGCTCAAGTTTCTATCGGTGGCCAGGCAAAGTCATTGCCGCCGGAAGCGTGATCGAAATTGGTGAGAGCTTTGCTGTAGTCCATCCGGGTGACTATTATAACGGCTTGAGAGGTTACAAAAATGCAATGGATCACTTGGGCGTGATTATGCCTGCACCTGGGGATATTCCTGATAGCAGCTATGATCTCCGATGGGAAAGCTGGGGCTGGGGGTTTAACTGGACGATCGACTTAATAATCGGCAAAATTGGATGAACTTCAGGCAGCCGGAGTCAAGCAGATCACTTTGGATGATGGTTGGTATACCAATGCAGGAGACTGGGCCTTAAATCCAGAAAAGTTTCCAAATGGAGCCTCCGATGCGTTGCGGCTGACAGATGCAATTCATGAGCATGGTATGACTGCACTCCTTTGGTGGAGACCTTTGTGACGGCAGGATCGATAGTATACTCTATCAGCAACACCCTGAATATTTCGTTATGGATGCAGATGGAAGACCTGCAAGGCTTCCTACTCCTGGTGGTGGGACCAATCCCAGCTTGGGATATGCACTTTGCCCTATGGCGGATGGTGCGATTGCAAGCCAAGTTGACTTTGTAAACCGTGCAATGAATGATTGGGGGTTCGATGGCTTCAAGGGAGATTATGTGTGGAGTATGCCTGAATGCTACAATCCTGCACATAACCACGCCTCGCCAGAAGAATCCACTGAAAAGCAATCCGAGATATACCGCGTCTCTTATGAGGCTATGGAGGCCAACGACCCCAATGTGTTCAATTTGTTGTGCAACTGCGGTACGCCCCAGGACTACTATAGTTTACCATATATGACACAGATTGCTACGGCTGACCCCACTTCTGTGGATCAAACAAGGAGACGCGTGAAAGCCTACAAGGCACTGATGGGAGATTATTTCCCTGTTACAGCCGACCACAATAACATCTGGTATCCAAGTGCCGTCGGTACGGGCTCTGTTCTCATTGAAAAACGTGATCTTAGCGGTACTGCCAAGGAAGAATATGAAAATGGCTTGGGATTGCGGATACAGTTCAGTTGCAGAAAGGCCGGTTTATTGGCGATCTTTACAGTTATGGTTTTGACCCTTACGAAACCTGTGGTGGAGAAAGACGGGGTTATGTACTATGCCTTCTACAAAGATGGAGCAAATATAGCCCCACTGGCTATCCAGATATTGAGTTGAAGGGCCTGAGATCCAAATAAATGTATAGGATTGTTGACTATGTCAATGATCGTGTCGTGGCAACAAACCTGATGGGTGATAACGCTGTATTCAATACACGTTTTTCGACTATCTACTGGTTAAAGCGGTGGAAATTTCGGAACCGGATCCAGAACCTGTTGACCCCCTGATTATGGTTTCACCTCTGTTGATGACAGAGACGAGGCTCTTATTTACACAGGGACATGGCATGATGACAACAACGCATCTTTTCAGCGAAGGGACTGCACGTTATACCAACAGTACGGACGCTTCGGTTGTATTCTCCTTACTGGAACTTCCATTCGCTGGTATGGCCAGAGGGATACCAATTTTGGCACGGCAGAAGTTTATTTGGACGATGAACTGAAAACAACAGTTGATGCGAATGGGGCCGCAGAAGCAGGCGTATGTCTTTTTGAAGCGCTTGATCTTCCGGCTGCCGAGCATACCATTAAAATTGTGTGCAAGAGCGGAGTGATTGATATTGACCGCTTTTGCATATGAAGCTGCTACCCTTGAACCCATCTATGAAAAGGTCGATGCGCTCTCGGATCGGATCACTTATGTTGGGAATTGGGAAGAGTATCACAACAGCGAGTTCTACATGGAAACGCAATGCGCACAGACGAAAGGCGCTTATGCTGAACTGACTTTCCGTGGTACAGCCGTACGCCTGTATGCAGAGATGAGCTTCAATTTGGCACTGCAGACGTCTATTTAGACGGAGAGTTAGTGGAAAACATAATCCTATACGGCCAGGAAGCAACTGGGCAGCTAATGTTTGAGCGTACGGGACTGGAGGAAGGAGAACATACCATTCGCCTTGTACAAAACGCCTGGAATATCAATTTGGACTATATTTCTTATCTACCAGAGCAAGATCAACCAACGCCGCCGGAGACGACGGTTACTGTTGATGCAATGGACGCCCAACTGGTGTATACAGGCGTATGGAATGATGACTATCATGACGTCTTTCAGGAAGGAACCGCCCGTTATGCCATTAGTGCCATGCGCCTCGGTCGAGTTCGAATTTACTGGAAGCGAAATCCGTTGGTATGGACAAATGATTCCAACTTCGGTGTTGCCAGCGTTTATATCGATAATGAGTTTGTGCAGCAGGTAAATGTTAACGGAGCTGCGGCTGTGGGAAAGCTTTGTTTCAAAAGGCTGATCTACCAGCCGGTTCGCACGATCCGCATTGTGTGCGATACTCCGGTTATTGATTTGGATTATTTGACTTATACCACTAAGGCATAATGTTTCATTCCAAATAAAATAGGAGGTTACTCATTTGGATAAAATTACATTTCTTGGCGCAGGCAGTACCGTCTTTGCAAAAAATGTTTTAGGCGACTGCATTACGACGGATGCTATGCGCGAGTTTGAGTATGCGCTCTATGACATTGACCATCAGCGGTTGGAAGAGTCCTATATGATGCTTTCTAATATTAACCGGAACTCTAACGACGGAAAGGCTAAGGTCGTCAAATATGCAGACCGGCTGGATGCTTTACGTGGAGCAAAATACGTCATTAACTGCATTCAAGTGGGAGGATATGACCCTGTACGATTACAGACTTTGAAATTCCAAAAAATATGGACTGCGCCAGACGATCGGAGATACGCACGGCATCGGTGGAATGTTCCGGGCACTGCGCACCATCCCTGTAATGTTGGACTTTGCGAAAGACATGGAGAAGGTCTGTCCTGATGCACTCTTCATCAATTATACAAACCCCATGTCCATGCTATGTTGGCGATGTTCCGAGCCAGTTCTGTCAATACAGTTGGTCTGTGCCACTTTCCCACCAGGCCTGTGTACCTGAACTCCTCGCCGAGCTTGGCATGCCCTGGGACGGCGTTTCTTACAAGATTTCGGGCATCAACCACATGGCCTGGCTATTAGAGATTAGCCGCAACGGCGAGGATCTCTATCCATCATCCGCAAGCGTGCCCAGGAGGGACCAATTTACGCCCCCACGCTTGCATTGCGTGAGTTACATCCTGAGTATGCGGACAGAATTCCGTCAGTGGCCGAGCAGTTTACTCCTGATAATCATCATGATATGGTTCGCTTCGAAATCATGAAGCAGTTCGGCTACTTCGTCACAGAATCCAGCGAGCACAGCAGCGAATATTACCCCTGGTTCATCAAAAGGACCATCCTGAGCTTATCGACCGCTTTCACATCCCTCTGGATGAGTACCCCCGCCGTTGCCGCGATCAGATTGCGCGGTGGAAGCAGCAGGCCGAGCATCTGGTCCACAATGAGAACCTGACCCACGAGGAGCAGCGAGTACGCTGCCGGCATCATCGAGGCACTGGAGACCGGCAGAACCTTTGGATTTGCTGGTAACGTTCTCAATACTGGGCTTATTGACAACCTGCCCTTCGATGCCTGTGTGGAAGTCTCCTGTATGGTAAACGAGGGTCATCTCTCCCCTGCCACATGGGGCCGCTTCCCAATCAGCTCGCCGCGCTGAATCGGCGGCAGATCGAGGTGCACCAGCTCACCGTAGATGCCGCTCTCACCAGGAAGAAGGAGTACATCTATCAGGCCGCCATGCTGGACCCCCATGCCGGGAGCGAACTGACCATCGATGAGATCCGCAGCCTTGTGGACGACCTCATACAGGCCCACGGCGACTGGTTGCCGGAGTATCATTAAATAAATGCAAGAGCCACAGGGACCCATGCCAAGGTTATTCGCGCTTGCCCCGCAACTCGTTGAGGAAGAAACAAGGAGGGAAATTTTGTGTCTACCGAAGTCGTTAAGGAAGCTAAATTAGAGGAAGAACCAAGGCAATGTACCAAGAAGGAAAAGCTCGGCCACGCAATTGGTGTACTCGGGCATGATTCTATGTATACCTTGTGGTCTACCTGGACTACTCTGTTTTAACGGATATTCTAAAGCTGCCGCCGGCTTCCTAGCGTTCCTTTTTTGGTGGGGCTCGATTCTTTGACGCCTTTACCGATATCTCTATGGGTATCATTGCAGACCGTACTAGGAGTAAGTGGGGCCGGTTTCGCCCGTGGCTTCTCCGCTCAGGTCCTCTTATGGGGATCTGTTTAGCACTCTCTTTCTTTAAGCCCGATATCGGCACCATCGGACTGTGCATTTTTTGCAGGTATTATGTATATCATCACAGGCAGTATTGTGTTTACCTCCGTGGATATACCATTCTGGAGCTTGCCTGCGGCCATGACCAGCAATACGAAAGAGCGCTCGGAAATCGTTGGCTTCACTACCACCGCGTCCAATACCATTACTGGAATTATTGGATTAGTGATGCCAATGGCACTGGCCTTTTTGGCGAATTTAACTGGTATGTTTACTTTTTTCCTTGCACTTGCTGTTGCCGTCTGGGGGTGTGACCATGTACCTGATTTCCTTCAAGTTGGTACGGGAGCATGTGGTACCAGACGACAGTGAGAAGTTTGAGCTCAAACTGGCACTAAAAAATATTTTTCAAAACAAGCCCTTGCTCCTGATCCAAATCTCAAATATCTTTTGCCTGCTAGGTATGATGCTGCAAGGCTATCTCAATTATTATTATTGTGTATATAACTGGGGCAGCCTGGGTTATATGACTGTGCTGAACTTAATTAATCTGGTTGGTATGGTTGTAGGCGCATTGATCTTCACCTTTCTCTCAGCATATTGGGAAAAGAATTGCATGTTTCTCTTTGCCGGGCTCATGACAATATCCAGCCTCGTTCTCTACTTTGCCGGGTATCATAACGCTATTGTACTTTTGCCACATCTTCTGTCTCAACTGTATGCGTTGGAGCTTGTCATGGTCTGTGTCAACGCGATGATGATGGATACAATTGAGTATGGCGAATGGAAACCGGCCAGCGCAATGAAGCTATGATTACCTCTACCCGTTGCTTCGTGACCAAGTGTGTCATGGCAGTCGCAGGTATCGCTGTTGCCGCTGTAATCGGTCTGACTGGCTACATTCCCCAAGAGACCGTACAGCCGGTGAACGTATTAAATTCTTTCCACTTTGTATATACGCTAGTCAGTGCTGGAATTATAATCCCTTGCAGTTGTCCCCATGCTGTTCTATAAGCTGACCGAGAAGCGCCACGCTGAGATCATGGAGGAGTTGGCCGCCCGCAAAGCCAGCAAGACCCAATGAAGAAGTTCTTAAATTTTATCGTCTGAAAACAGAACGTGCCAATGGGGCACCCGGCGGCTATCGCCGGTGCCCTGTGCAAAAGGAAAGGGGAAGCTATGACCAATCTTTACAAATTCAAAATCCGACTTTCTGAACTCTTGCAAAAGCGCGGACAGAATCGTGAAATGGGCCTCTATTCCTGCTGCAGTGCCAACGAGTATGTAATTCGGGCGGCCCTTCGCCGGGCCAAGGACCGTGATACGGTGGTGCTGGGTAGAGGCGACTGCAAATCAAGTGAACCAGAACGGCGGCTATACGGCATGACCCCGGTAGCGTTCCGGGCGTTTCTGAACCGTTTAGCTGGAAGAGGAAAATTTCCCGATTGACAAACTGCTCTGCGGCGGCGACCACCTGGGTCCGCTGACCTGGACCCATCTTCCCGAGGCTGAGGCAATGAAAAACGCAGGCGAACTGATCCGCCCTATGTCAAACTGGCTGGCTTTTCCAAAAATATTGATACCAGCATGCGCCTGGCGGACGACGCGCCCAATGAGCGGTTATCGATGTTGTGATCGCCCACCGCGGCGCCCAACTCGCTGCCGTATCGCCGAGGAAGCTTTTTGCCCAATACATGTGCGTGGCACCCGGAAGCCCCTGCGCCGGTCTATATCATCGGCAGTGAGGTGCTCCATCCCAGGCGGCGCCCAGGAAAAATTGAGGACAGCGGTAACCGTAACCGCGCCGGAGGACTGCGAAGCCACGCTGTCCACGTTCCGGGCGGCGTTCTTGCTCCAATCATTTGGAGGCGCATGGGAGGGTGTGGTTGCCATTGGGTGCAGCCCGGTGGAACCAACACGAAAGCGTGATCGAATATGACCGGACAGCCGCCCAGCCCGACGGAGCATTTAAAGCGGCATCC
>VOFH01000296.1_pt1 | contig 15666 bp, 21 predicted proteins | sample 5384091 | NCBI WGS metagenome assembly VOFH01 (sample SAMN12384727, study PRJNA508395) | human gut metagenome | isolation source: healthy gut G | host: Homo sapiens
TTTCTATATACTGCACCTTTTCTTCATAGGCCATAGAATCTATGTCTGCATCAGAAATAGCTGAAATAATGATTGCTTAAACTCTTGCTTTTCATGAATGTCTTTTCCTTTCTTTTGCATGGATCTCCAGACGCTATAGCGGGCCTCCAGCGTTCCGGTGCGCTTACCGCAAAAACGTCATGCGGCATCTCTACGCCTCAGTAATGCTTTACAAAGCCGCGCCGACGCGGTGCATGCCGTTGCGCAGCGCCACAGCGCGGCTGGCGGCGTTGGTATCGCGGATGATGAATACCGTTTTGGCGCCAAAGTGTCAAGCCAAGCAAATCGCGGCATGCGCGGGCCGCCTCCACGGTGGCATAGCCCCGGTGCCAGTAGGCCTGGCTGAATAGATAGCCACCTCCAGCACGGTGCGGCCGTCCGCCTCCTGCCAGGTCAGCCCGCATTGGCCGATCATCTGGCTGACTATGCGCAGCACCACGGCCCAAAGCCCCAGCCCGTCCTTATGGTAGGCGTGAATGGCGATCCAGCCAGGCCTCTGGCCTCCGCTTGCGTAAACGCGCCCTCATAGGCCTTCATCACGACGGGTCGTACAGCATTTGCACAGCGCCGGGAGGGCCTGCGTCATTCCCCTGCAGCAAAAGCCTGTCCGTTTGTATTTGTATCGGCATTGTATTTCCTCCCTGTTTGCTGGGCGGGCTCAACTGAGTTGCCTGGCTAAGGATATAAAATTCTTCTTGGCTGGGCGGCGCGCGCTTTCTCCATGGGCGGCAGGTATCGTCGTGTTTTGCTGCGCCTCGTCCTCCGGAATGCCATCACGGGCTGCCGCGGTATACCCAGGTTTGCCCGCCCAGCGCCTGGGGGCAGGCGCAAGCTCACAGACCAGCATGGCGGCAGGATGGCGCCCGTCCCCTTTCGGTGCATACGTTGTATTTTTTGGCAGCTTAAACTCAAGCCCCACATAGCTGGCAGGGCTGCCGGGATAATCACCACCGCTTCATAGCCCAGGGCCTTTGCCTGCAGCAGCGAATGGCGGATCAGCTTGGCGCCGTACCCCCGCTGCTGATAGGCCGGCGCAATGCTGACGGGCCCAAAGGTCACGATGTGTTTTTGGCCGCCGTCTTGCCCGGTCAGCGTGGCTCTGGTATACATGATATTGCCGATGATGCGCCCATCAGCTCCAGAACAAAAGGCAAGCTCACGGAGAAAATCCGGATGATCCGCATGATGCGTACCAAATAGTGCTCTACGCAGCCGGCCGATAGACGTTGTAAAATGCACTCCCTCGCGCGTCAGATTTTTCTACCTGTTGATGATCGGATGGCTGCTCCAGCCTGATCAGGCGTTGCCGTTCATATAAACACCTCCCGCATGTATGCTATTGCCACCATCCGGCCCCAAAAAGCCAGGTTTGGGATTTCATCCTGTAACATAAAACAGCCTCTCTTGCGCTGCGCCGGCCAAGCAGGCCGGTTTTTTCAGGAATTTTTGCGATTTTCTATGCTTTGTAACTTTTCTTTTGCAATATGTGGTATACTTTACATTGGTAAATTGAGACATTAAATAAGGAGGACTTTTCATATGTCACAGATCGTTGATGTACATGCAAGAGAAATTTTAGACTCAGGGCAACCCCACCATCGAAAGTAGAGGTTACCCTGCCAGCGGTTACTTTGGCCGCGCCATGGTGCCCAACGGCGCCTCCACTGGCGAACGCGAAGCGCTGGAGCTGCGTGACGGCGATAAATCCGTTACCTCGGCAAGGGCGTGCAAAAAGGCTGTGGTTAACGTAAACAACGTGCTGGCAGACGTCGTAAGGGCATGGATGTAACAAGCCAGGCCGCCATCGACAAAGCTGATCAAACGGACGGCACCAGGACAAGTCCAAGTACAGCGCAAACGCCATCCTGGGCATTTCTCTGGCTCATGCGGCTGCGGACGTATACGGCCTGCCGCTGTACCGCTATCTGGGCGGCATCCAGTAAGACCCTGCGGTGCGATGATGAACGTATTGAATGGCGGCAGCCATGCGGATCCCTCTCTGTGGACTTCAAGGAATTATGATTGCCGGTCGGCGCCAGAGTGTGAAGGAAGCCATCCGCATGGAGCGCGGAGACCTTCCATGCCTTGAAAGAGCGTTTGAAGAAAAAGGCCAGGTTACCGCTGTGGGTGACGGGCGGCTTTGCCCCAACCTGAAGACAACGAAGCGCCGCTCAAATGCGCATCATAGGAAGCCATTGAGGCGGCAGGCTACAAACCGGGCGAAGAAATCTGCATCGCCATGGACGTAGCCGCCAGCGAATTCTACAATGCGAAAACCGGCATGTATGAATTGAAAATCCGGCCAGGGCAAAGACCGACAGGATGATCGCCTGGTTTGATGGTGGTGGAAAATACCCCATCATCTCCATCGAAGACGGCTGGACGAACGCAGTTGGGACAGCTGGAAGAAGCTGACCGAGCACCTCGGCAAGAAGATCCAGCTCGTGGGCGACGACCTGTTCGTTACCAACCTGAGATCCTCCAGGAAGGCATCGACAAGGATACCGCCAACGCGATCCCCATCAAGGTCGTCCGATCGGCACACTGAGCCAGGAAACCTTCGACGCTATGGAGCTGGCCAAAAGCACGGCTACACGGCGGTTGTTTTCATCGTTCCCGGCGAAACCGAGGACACCACCATCGCGGACATCGCTGTGGCGTTCAATGCAGGCCAGATCAAGACCGGCTCTATGTCCAGGACGGACCGTATCGCCGGGAAGTACAACCAGCTGATCCGCATCGAGGAAGAGCTGGGCGACGTGGCCGTGTTCCCGGGCAAATCCGCGTTCTACAACATCTACAAGCATTAAGCCAACGCATTTGCTGAAAAAGGCTCCCGCAAAGGGGGCCTTTTTGAGCCAATAGTTAGGTGCAGCCCCTGCAAGCGAAGAGCCAGGACGCATCCACACAGCAAAAAAAGCGCGGCGGCTGCGCCAACCAGCAAAATATGGGATGAACAGCGCCCGGCCCATCCCCTGGTACTGGTGCGCGCCTTGCCGCAAACCGCCATGGCCGGAGAAAAGCCAGCGGCGGCTGCGCCAACCCAACAAATATGGGATGAACAGCGCCCGCCCATCCCCGGGATACTGTGGTGTGCCTTTGCCACAAAGCCATAGCCGGAAGAGCCAGCGGCGGCCGCCAACCAGCAAAATATGGGATGAACAGCGCCCGGCCATCCCCGGGATACTGGTGGTGTGCCCCGCTGCCACAAAGCCATAGTCGGAAAAGCCAGCGGCGGCTGCGCCAGCCAGCAAAATATGGGATGAACAGCATGGCCATCCCCGGGGTACTGTGGTATGCCCTTGCCGCAAAGCCATAGCCGGAAAAGCCGGCGGCGGCTGCGCGCCAACCAGCAAAATATGGGATGAACAGCGCCCGGCCCATCCCAGGGTACTATGGTGCGCCCTTGCCGCAAAGCCATGGCCGGAAAAGCCAGCGGCGGCTGCGCCAACCCAGCAAAATATGGGATGAACAGCGCCCGGCCCATCCCGGGGTACTGTGGTACGCCCTGCCGCAAAGCCATGGCCGGAAAAGCCAGCGGCGGCTCGCCATAGGTATGAAACGGCGGCCCCGCTCATACCTTCAAAGAGGAGGCGGAGCCGGTTGGCACGTACCAAAACAAGCAAAACCAAACCGCAAGCCGCATTGATGGATCTGCCCACATAGAACTTCGGGTCGGACAGCCCGCATAACGCTGGTGGGCAGCGGCCCGGTGTTTGTGGAAAACCACAGCGGCCTGCTTGCTTATACGACAAAACGCATTCAATTCCATACGGGCGAGGGGCTTTTGACTATCACCGGCACGCATTTGACGCTGGACTGCATGGCCAGCGGCGCCGTGCGCATCGGCGGCCGCGTCCAAGGCGTTGCGCTGGAGGGAGGGGAGCAGGCCGATGCGTAATCTCTGGCAGCTTTTCCAGGGCTATGGCGAGGTAGAGCTCAAGGGCATGGGCCTGGAGCGGGCTAACCCAGCTGGAACGTGCGGGCGTTACGCCTGGCATATCCGCAGGGTAGATCGGCTGACCATCACTTGCCGCGTTCCCATGCACCAAAACGCCTGTTCCGAAAGACTGCGGCGGAGCTGCCCTGCCATATCGCCTGGCGCCGCGAACGCGGCCTGCCTGGCTTTGCCCACCGCCTGCTTCAGCGCCGCGCGCTCATGGCCGGCCTGGTGCTGCTGGTGGTAGGCAGCTTGGCGTCGGTGCAATTTGTCTGGCGGGTGGAAATCGGCGTGGACGATCCGCAGCGTCTCCAAGAGATCCGCCAGCTGGATCGAGGACTGCGGCTATGGCCCAGGCGCCTGGTGGCATACCATTGAGCTCAAAGAGGTAGAGCGCCAGCTGATCTTGCAAATGCCGGATGCTGCGGGCCTGGTGTGGCCAACCGCACCGGCACCACGCTAGAGCTGGAGGTTATCCCCCACCGTACCCGCGCCCGAATTGTTTACCCCGGCGAGCCGTGCGACATCGTCGCCAAAGAGGATGGGGTCATCGTTTCCGTTACCGCGTTGGAAGGCATTGCCAAAGGTGCAGGCCGGACAAACGACAAAAAAAGGGTGATAATGCTCATTTCCGGCAATATCATCCGCGAGGAAGGGGAAAAACCGCACCGTACAGGCCCGTGGCGAGGTTATCGCCGGTCAACATCACGGGCAGCCATACTGTTTCTATGACCACGGAGGAGCCTGTTGCCCAGGGCGAAGCGTATACCACCCGCGCTTTGCAGCTGGCCGGCTGGCAGGTGCCGCTGGAAAGCGCACAAATGAGGGGGACGCCATGCTGCTGGAAACCAAGGTAACGCAGCTCTGCGGCCTATACCTGCCTGCACGGGTCATTACCCAGTGCTGGCAGCCGGTCACGGTGCAGAGCGCTCCGCGCGCTTTGCTGAGGCAGCAGACCGCCGCCGAAATTGCCACGCAAAACGCCAAGGCGCAGCTGGCCGAAGAGCAGGTGCAAAACGTCGTTTTGCAAACCAACCTCAATGAGGACGGATCGCAGATGACCGTCTATGCCATTTAAGTGCAGCGGCAGATCGGCGAGCCAGGCGCGCTGGCGCTCACACACAGCCGCCGGCGGGGCATAATGCGCTGCCTGCTGCGCCCGGTGGCAAAAAGTTTTTGAAACCATTGACAGCATGCAAAAGCTATGGTATCCTATCGATAGTTAGATTAAACTAACTACAGGAAATGTATACGGGCGGGGCCCGTTCTTTTTCCACGATAGTTAGTATAGACTAACTATGAGTTTTGTTGGAGAGGTGCATCGTGAGCGTAGTCATCGTTGGCGGCAATGAACGCATGGCCGCCCAGTATGAAGAGATCTGCCGATGCTACGGCGCAAGGCCAGGTATTCTGCAAGGAGAACGGATCGCTAAAAGCGCAAGATGGGCGTGCCGGATCTGCTGATCCTCTTTACCAATACCGTCTCCCCACAAGATGGTCATTTCCGCCGTGGGCGAGGCGAAAAGAACCGCATCCCGTGGCCAGGACCCATTCCGCCTCAGCGCGGCGCTGCACCGCCTGCTGCAGGATCATAGTGGGGCAGGCCCCAGCTTGAAGCCATGCTGGCCCGCCATGCCAGCACCCACCCTGGCAGGGCTGAAAACCGCCAACCTGTTTGCCGTGCGCTATGCCTCCTATCATGCGCTTGCGGAGCAGGCGGCGGCCTTGCACCAAAGGCTGTGCAAAAAGGGCGTGTGCGTATGGCTGCTGGGCGTATCCTGCGGGCGGGCGCTGGTGTATGTTTGCCGGCCGCACCGCCTGCAGCGCGATTTGTCCCACAGGGCAGCCGCAGCATTCTCCGCGCTTGCGGCTACGCAGCGCTTCTGTGCAGGGCTGCCTGTTGCAGCTCAGGCGCCGCCTGGCGCAGTCCGGGCAGTTTCCGCACGAAATCGGCCTGTTTTGGGCTATCCGCCGGCGATGTGCTGGGTTTTCTGCACGATGCCGGCAGGCAGCAAGCTCAGCGGATATTGGCAGGTGTATGGCGATGCGCAGGCGGCGTTGGCGTTGTTTGCCAAAAAAAAATGTGCCGATGTCTATGCGCTGCCATGCAAACGGAACTTCTATTTGGCAGCTCACCGTAGCTGCTAACATATTCTCTTAAAGAAAGCAGGTTTTATGATGGTAAAAGTAGCAGTTGTGTATTGGTCGGTACGGGCAACACAGAACAAATGGCCCAGCAGGTGGCCGAAAGGCGCCAAGCGAGGCAGGCGCACAGGCGGTTTTGCTGACCGCCGCCGAGTTTGGCGCGGATCAGATGGATGCTTTAGCGCCGTGGCGTTTGGCTGCCCTCCATGGGCAGTGAGCAGCTGGAAGAAAGCGAGTTTGACCCGATGTTCCAGGCGTGCAGAGCAAAGCTGAACGGTAAAAAACCTTGTTCGGCTCCTATGGCTGGGGCGATGGCCAATGGATGCGCGATTGGGAAGAAATCTGCCGCGGCGACGGCGCCGTGCTGGCCGCAGAGCCGGTCATCTGCAACGAAGCACCGGATGACGAGCCAACGAAAATTGCCGCTCCGGGAAAGCGCTTGCTTAAAACAACCATTCCTTCGTCAAAGTCCCTCTTGGGGAATCCCTACATGTCTTGAATGCCTCTTCGCTTTCCCCTAAGTATAAAAAAAGAACGGGCCCACCCGTTCTTTTTATCGTGCACCCGGCGCTTGACAGCCTTTTGCCGGCTTTCGTTACAATAAAGCCGTCATTTCATCGAGGAGGGAATCGTATGCGCTTTTCCAACTTAAGCCGCCAGTATACCGCTGTTTGGCGGCAGACCAATGCGATTTATGACGCCTGGGCCAAGCGCCACGGGCTCACCTATCCAGAGCTGCTGGCCGTGCTTTTCGCTGTCTGCGCCGGGGCCTGCGCCCAGGCCGGAGAAATTGCGGAAACCTGGCTGCTGAGCCGGCAGTCCGTACGCACCATTTTGCAAGGCTTTGCCAAGCGCGGCTGGCTCATGCTGGAACCCTGCCAGGCGGACCGTAGGAAAAAGCGCATCGTCTTATCGCGGGAAGGGCAGGCGGCCGTGCGCCGCATCGCCCGCGCGCTGGGGGCTGTGGAGGCGGCCGTATGGCAGACGCTGGGGGAAAAGCGCACCGAGTCGCTGATTAAAACCACAGCGCTGTACAACGAATTGTTTGAGGAGGCAGCCGGCCGATGACCCCACAGGCTCGTGGAAACGTGATGCGCCGATGATTCGCCGCCCGGACGGCGCAGTGGGGAGGAAGGCTTGGGGCGCGCTAAGCGAAAACGCCGTCTATATCGAGTCCTGGGGGCCAAGGATGAAGGGCGGGCGCGCATACTTTACCGGTTTGCCGAATGGAACACATGCGGACGTGTAGCTTCCTGGGAGATTTTTGCGCTTTTGCACGGCGCAGAGGCCGTTGCCGTTTGGCAGTTTGGCGGCGTGTCGCTGGTTCGCTTTGATGCGGATGGGCGCATCCGCTTTTGCAGGAATTCGGCTGCAATGCCGATCGCGCTATGATCCCTATGCCAACGGCCCCTGTGCCCGTGTTTCGGTACGAAAGGTGCGCTGGTTTGAGTTTTTGCAAAAAAACCGGGTTGCAACCCGGTTTTGCTGCGTCTTATCGCTGTTCCGTATGCTGCTGCATCATGGCGCTTGATCGCCTCAAAGCTCTCTGCGCTGATGACGTGCTCAATCCGGCACGCATCCTCGGCCGCCGTTGATTTCTCTACCCCCAGCGCCGCCAGCCAATCGGACAAAAAAGTGTGCCGCTCGTAGATGGTTTCTGCGATTTTACGGCCTTGTCCGTGAGTGTGATCATGCCGTCCTCATCCGTTTTGGCGTACCCGTTTTCACGAAGGTTTTTCATCGCTTCTACGCTGACGCTGGGCTTGGTAAACCCAAGCTCATTGGCAATGTCGATAGAGCGCACCGCCCCCTTTGCGTTTTGCTCAAAATCAAGATCGTTTCAAATAATTTCCGCGGATTCCTGGATCTTCACATGCTCACCTCCTTTGTCAGGGTCGTGCTGCCCGCCCATTTTTTATTTCAAAAGTATACCATATTCTTTCACGTTCCTTCAATTTGCTCTGGGCGCCTGTGTTTATACCCGTAGCGAAAGTTGGGTTTTGGGGCATATAATAAAACAAACATGCCGTGCATGGCGCGGAAAAAAAGGCAGAGGAGCAGTGGCTTGAAACGGAAAAAGGGAGATAGAATTGGTGGAGTTTTCCCACCCTGGATGAATTGATGGCGGTCTTTGGCCCGTACGATGCCAACGTCAGCCTGATTGAGCGCGCGCTGGATGTATCCATCAACGCCCGCGATAAGCAGGTGGAGGTGCGCGGCGAAGCGGAAGCGCGCCGGGCTGCGGCTAAGACGCTGAAAAACCCTGCAAAGGATGGTAGCGGAAGGGGAAACCGTCAACGATTGGGCTGTCAGCCAGGCCATAGAGATGACAGCCAGCGGCCAGACAGAAGAGGTCATGGCCGCCACGCGCGATGCCGTGGCCGTAACCTACCAGGGCAAGCCGGTAAAGTGTAAGACCCTTGGGCAAAAGCAATATATCCAGGCCATCCGCGACAATACCGTGACCATCTGCATCGGCCCGGCCGGCACAGGCAAAACGTACCTGGCCATCGCCATGGCGGTGGCGGCGCTCAAGCGCAAGGAGGTCAGCCGCATCATCCTGACCCGCCCGGCTGTGGAGGCGGGGGAAAAGCTTGGCTTTCTGCCCGGCGATCTGCAAAGCAAGGTAGACCCATACCTGCGCCCTTTGTACGATGCGCTGTTTGATTTTTTGGGGCAGGAGCAGTTCAGCCGCAGCCTGGAAAAAGGCGTCATAGAGGTAGCCCCCATCGCCTATATGCGCGGGCGTACGCTCAACGATGCGTTCCTGGTGCTGGATGAAGGGCAGAACGCCACGCTGGAAACGCTGAAAATGGTTCTGACGCGCTTTGGCGAAGGCTCCAAGGTGGTGCTGACCGGCGATATTACGCAGATCGACCTGTCCGGCGGGCAAAGATCCGGCCTGAAAAGTGCGCGGAGATGCTCTCCGGCATCGAGGGGCATCGGTGTGGTGCGCCTTTCAACCGCGACGTGGTGCGCCATAAGCTGGTCAAAGAGATCATCAAGGCGTTTGAAAGTACGAGCGCCAGGCCGAGCAGCATGCGAAAAACAGAAAATAAATGGCAGCATTGTGCCGGCTCTTTTTGGGAGCCGGCTTTTTTCGCCGTTTGGTTAGCAGTGACTTTGCCATACGCTTCTGCTATAATCTAAGAAAATAGGGAATGCCCCCGGAATTTGTATAAATTTTTGAAAAATGGGCGTACAATGTAAAAACAAACCGCTTGCTTTTTGCGGCGGGTCTTAACTTAAGGAGGCGTCATTATGACATTGGGGACAGGCTGGGCAGACGCCTGAGCCGCAAGGCCGTGCTGGCGATTCTTGTCCTTTGTGTGTTTGGAATCGTTGCCATTGCCATTACGCCTAAAAGCTATGATTTACAGGTCGGCAGCGTGCCGGAGGAAAACATCATCGCCCCGCGCGAGGTGGAGGATACCGCCGCTACCGATGCGTTGAAAAAACGTGCCCGCGAAGCCGTTTCGCCTGTGTATTCCAAAGACGGCGCAGAGACTGTGACCATGCAGGAGAAGATCCAGGCCTATTACGAGGAGATCGACCAGGTGAGAAACCACGCCTTTGTGCAGCTGGATGCCGTCAGCTCTCAATGGGAGGCCGCCGGCCAGATCGGCCCGGCCCCTACCATCGAAACGGTGCTGACCGAGGCGTTTATCAAGAGCTGAATCAGCTCATGCCAGAGCAGGTGGACAACGAAACCCTGCACCAGCTGCTGCTTGCCACCGACGCGCAATGGCAGGCTGCCAAAAACCAGGGCGACGGAATCCTCCAACGCGGCGTTTGAAAACGGCGTGGGCGAGGATGCGGTGGTGCTTACGCGCGATGGCGTGCAAAAAGCAGCTAGAGGCGCTGGATGTGCCGGACGTTTGCAAGCAGATGGCGATGAAGCCCATTACCAAATACCTAAACGCCAACCTATTGTATGATGAGGACGCCACCGAGGAAGCCCGCGATAAGGCGGAAAACGATGTAACGCCGGTGGTATACAAAAAAGGACAGGTCATCGTAAAATCGGGCGAGGAGGTCACGGAGGACCAGTTTGCCGTGCTGCAAATCCTGGGCATGGTGGCGGGCGGCTTTTAACGCGCCGCTGTATATCGGCGCCCTGCTGGTGGTGCTGCTGCTGACCGCCATGGGCGTGCACTTGATCCGTGAACAGGACCCGGACATCGAAAGCAAAACCCTGTTGATGGGCGGCATCTGTATCGTATTCGTGCTGCTGGCCGCGCTGCTTGTCATCCGTACCAACCCCGGCTTTGTGCCGGTATGCTTTGTAGCGATGACGATGAGCATGGTGGTAAACGCCCATACCGGCATGGTACTGGGCAATTTGACCAGCGCGCTTGTCGGTGTGATGGCGCTGGTAGCCGGCGCCACCTCGCAGGTGGCCTTTGCCGTGCTGCTCAGCGGTATGGCGGGCAGCACGGCCTGCGCCAAATTGGCGGACCGCTGCAAAAGCCGCGTGCGTATCCTGGGCTGCGGCCTGGTAGCAGGCGCGGCGGGCGGCGCGGTGTACATCTGCATGGGCCTTTTGATGGGCAACGCATTTTGACGATTTTGCAGTCCGTGCTGGTATCCTGGCTGTGGCGCTGGTGGCTTCGATGGTATGCCTGGGCTCCACCCCCATTTGGGAGCAGGGCTTTAAGATTTTAACGCCGATGAAGCTTATGGAGCTTTGCAACCCCACCAACCCCTTGCTGCACCGGCTTTCGATGGAGGCCCCGGCACCTATCATCATTCCATCATGGTAGGCAACCTGGCAGAGGCGGCTGCCGAGGCAGTGGGGCGAACCCGCTGCTGGCGCGCGGCGCCTATTATCATGACGTCGGCAAGCTGAAAGCCCCCGCCTTTATGCGGAAAACCAGCCGCAGGATATGCCAAATCCTCATGATAAGCTGACCCCGCTGGAAAGCGTGCAGATCATCCGCAACCATACCATAGACGGAGAGAGCGCATGATCCTGGAGGCCGGCATTGCACCGGAAATCGCGCGCATCGCCCGCCAGCATCATGGCACGACGCTGATGTATTATTTTTACAATAAGGCCAGGGAAAACGACCCCAACGTGGACCCCAGCCTATTCCGCCACAACGGCGGCAAGCCCACCACCCGCGAAGCCGCGCTTATCATGCTGGCGGATGCCACCGAGGCGGCCACCCGTGCCGGCGGCGCTACCGGCGATTATAAGCGTACGATGGAAAAGATCATCCAGCAGCGCTGCGACGACGGGCAGCTGGATCTGGTAAATTTTACCTTCAAGACCTGAACACCATTGCCCGCGAGTTTGAGTCCGTGCTGCGCGGCATGTACCATCAGCGCATCCAGTATCCGGACGTAAGGCTGAAACGCGCCCGCATGGAGGAGGAAAGCAGCCAATGAAGCAAGTACAGATCGACAATTTACAGCGTAATGTTCCTTTTTGATACCCAAATGAGGGGCAATATGACCCAGGCGGTGCAGTCGGTATTTTATACGGTAAAGGGCGTCACAGCGCCGCTGGAGGTGCAGATATCGCTCGTTGGCCCCCGCGCTATGCGCCGGCTGAACCTCGAAAGCCGAAACATCGATAGGGAAACAGACGTGCTCAGCTTTCCGTATTTGAATTGGGAGGCGCCACCCCGGCGATTTACCACCTTGGCGGAGCCGCCCCATGGTCAATAATATGGAAACCGGGCGCATCCTCATGGGGGATATCGTCATTTCCATGCACCGCGCAGCTGCGCGAGGAATATGCCTGATGCGCGAGGTCTTTCTGGCAGTGCATGGCGCGCTGCACCTTTGGGGTACGATCATATCACCCCGGAGGACGACGCGCGCATGCAGGAGATTGCACAAAAATTTTAAGCACTTTGGGCATTTTTTCGTGATTGATTCGTTGTATCTTTCGCCGTTTATGCTAAGATAATGACAATAGGAGTCTCTCTATGAGCCAATTCGTTTCAGGATTCGCGGCCGTGATCGGCCGGCCCAATGTGGGCAAATCATCTTTGATCAACACAATGGTGGGAGAAAAAATCGCCATTGTTTCCGATAAACCACAGACCACGCGCAACCGTATCATGGGCGTGGTCAACGGAAACGGGGTACCAGCTCGTCGTGCTGGATACGCCCGGCATCCAAAACCGAAAAACAAGCTGGGCGCTATATGGAAGGGGGCGGTGCGCCATAGCTTAACGGACATTGAAGCAGCCCTGGTCGTTGTGGACGGCGCCAAAGGATTGGGCAGCCGCGACGAGGAGGCGCTGTTTCGGGCTACGCATTGCGGCGTGCCTGTCGTCGTTGCGCTCAACAAAATAGACTTTGGCGCAGCCAGAACAAATCCGCTCCTGTCGGCCCGGCTTGCCGCCTATCCAGGCGTAAGCCACGTATGCCCGGTATCGGCAAAGACCGGCGCGGGGCTGGCGGACCTTTTGCATACGCTGCGGGCGCTGCTGCCGCCCGGCCCGGCTTATTTTCCGACCGACGTTGCTTCGGATATGCCGGAATCGTTCCTTTGCTGCGAAATCATCCGTGAAAAGCTCTTGCACAATTTAAGAGACGAAGTGCCCCACGGCATCGGGGTAGAGCTGGAAAAATTCATGGAACGCGAGGACGGCGTGGTGGAGATCCACGCGCTGATCTACTGCGAAAGGCAGAGCCATAAGGGCATTGTCATCGGCCACCGGGGCGCGATGCTCAAGCGCATCGGCAGCCAAGCGCGCGGGAACTGGAAGATTTTTTTTGGGACAAAGGTATTTTTACAGCTCTTTTGTCAAGGTACGGGAGGATTGGCGAAATTCTCCCTCCGCGCTCAGGAACTGGGCTACGAATAAGCCCATCTCCCGTTTTCTTCCCATTTTGCAGCCTTTTGAATCAGAGTTTTTTCGCCTGCTGTTTGCCACCTGTTGGCAAATCTGCAAGGCATTGCCATAGACGCGCCGCCGATTCCCGGGCAAGCTAACCAAAAAACCTATTTGGCCGGGGAGGCGCATAGATATGAAACAGACCGATCTTTCCCGGCTGGCAGCAATTCCTGCCGCACCGGGCGTGTTATGGATTATTTGCCGTATAAAAAATCCACAGAACCCATAGAGGAATCTACATGCAACAAACCGTATTTGCCGTAGTGGCGCAAGCCGTGAATTACCGCGATCATGACCGCATTTTAACGCTCGTTACCCGCGAGCGCGGCACGGTCACGGCCACGGCGCGGGGCTGCCGCAAGCCGCAGAGCAAGCTGGGATGAGCTGCGCCCAGCCCTTTTGTCTACGGTGGAATACGAGCTGGCGGAGGCAAAAGGCAGATGGTACGTGAAAAGCCGCCAAGTCCGCGAAATTTTTTACAATCTCCGGATGGATCCCATGATCCTGACGGCTGCGGGCAGGCTGTGTGCGCTGCCCGTGAATTTGCTAACCTGGAGGAGGAGAACGCCAAGCTGTTTACGCTGTTGTTAAAGGACGCTGGCCCGCCTGTGTGAGGCAAAGGCGGACCCGGTCGCGGTTCTATGTTTTATTTGGCAAAGCTGTTATGTTTGGTTGGCTTTTGCCCGAAACGGAGGCATGCGTGTGCTGGGGGCGGAGGAGGCCCTGGATTGGTTTTGACGGCGAATCCGGTGGCGCTGTATGCCGCCATTGCGTGCCAAGCACCTGCCCACCGCAAAAGCCGCTGAGCAGCGCTTGCCGGCGCATGCTGTATGGCGGTGGCGCCGTCCGCAGGTTATCCGGCGCTGCCGACGCAGCTGCAGCCTGTGGCGGAGAGGCGCACCGGTTGCGTTCGTATGCCGCCACAGCCGCCAAGCCCCTGCCGCATCTGCATACGCTGATGCCGTCTGCCTCCGCGCAGAAAGGCTCGCTCGTTTGACTTTGAAACGCAAAGAGGCGTTTTGGATTTATATTTTTCTTTTTAGAAAAGGGGCAAAGGGGATGAAACAATACGTTTCACCTTTGAAACGCGAACATGCGCCAGCTGTTGGGCGGCAAAGGCGCCAACCTGGCCAAATGACCGGCCTGGGCCTGCCGTTCCGCCGGGGTTCACGATTTCCACAGAAGCATGCCAACAACTATTACGAAAACGACAAGACGCTGGATGAAGAGATCACAGCGCAGGCCATGGCAGCCTGGAGGGCCTGGAGAAAAAAGACGGGCAAGGGCTTTGGCGATGCGAAAAACCGCTGCTGGTGTCGGTGCGTTCCGGCGCTGCGGTCTCCATGCCGAGGCATGATGGATACCGTGCTCAACCTGGGCCTGACCGACGAAACGGCCCGCGGCATGGCGGAGAGGCCGCGCAAAACCCACGGTTTGCCTACGACTCCTACCGCCGGTTCATCAGATGTTCTCCGACGTGGTGATGGGCTGGATATGACGCCGTTTGAGGCCGCCTTGGAGGCCGCCAAACAGGCAGGGCGTAAAGCTGGACCGCGACCTGAGCGCCGAAAAGCCTGATGGAATTGGTCAAAACCTATCAGGGCCTGTATGAAAGGCGACAGGCAGAAAGCGCTGGGACCCGAGCAGCTGGTCGCCATCAGCGTGTTCCGGATTCTTGGAATACGCCGCGCGCCAATTATTACGCCAGCTCAACGATATCCCGTCCACCCTGGGCACGGCGGTCAGCATTGATCGCTGGTCGCAGCAATGGGGCGTGATTGCGGCACCGGCGTGGCCTTTACCCATAGCCCTCACCGGGGGTAAAGTGCAGCGAATATCTGATGAATGCCCAGGGCGAGGATGTCGTGGCCGGCATCCGCACCCCGCAACATATTGACCAACTGAAACGCTGCCGGAAGCGTACGAAACGCTCATCGGCATCTTCAGATGCGTTTTAGCGATATACGGGATATCGAATTTTACCATCAGCGCGGCAAGCTGTATATGCTGAAGCCAAACGGCAAGCGCACCATGCAGGCAACTGGTGGGAGGAGGCAAAGATCCCCGGCCGCGACGATGCGCTCTTGATGATCGACATGACAGATCAACACCATTTTGCATCCACCTTTGATGAAAACGCGCTAAAAGCAGGGCGGCGCCTGTGGCGGTCGGCCTGCCCGCTTCGCCGGGCGCAGCCACCGGGCAGGTATATTTCTCTGCCGGGGGAAGTGGAAAAGGCGGCCGCCGACGGCCAGGCCTGCATCCTTGTGCGCACAGAGACTTCGCCGGAGGATATCCAGGGCATGAACAAGGCCAAGGGCATCCTTACCGCCAGAGGCGGGATGACCAGCCACGCCGCCGTGGTATGCCGCGGCATGGGCCGCTGCTGTGTGGCGGGCTGCAACGATATTTTCGTCGATGAAGAGGAAGGCTTTTTCCGTACCGAGGAGGGCCGTATCTTCAAGCGCGGCGATTGGATCTCGCTGGACGGCAATACCGGCCGCGTGTACGGCGAGCAGCTGCCCACCGTGCCCGCCAAGATCAGCGGCAATTTTGAAACCATCATGCAATGGGCGGACGATTACCGTACCATGGGCGTCAGAACCAACGCCGATACCCCGCGCGACGCCCAGGCGGCCCGTGATTTCGGCGCCGAGGGCATTGGCCTGTGCCGTACCGAGCACATGT
>VOFH01002226.1_pt1 | contig 15666 bp, 26 predicted proteins | sample 5384091 | NCBI WGS metagenome assembly VOFH01 (sample SAMN12384727, study PRJNA508395) | human gut metagenome | isolation source: healthy gut G | host: Homo sapiens
AGATATTTAAGATATTAAGAATGAATTTGACGCGTTGCAAACCCATTTCTCCTATGGTAAGATAAGGGTGTGACTTGCGAAGGAGTACAGATTATGAAAAGATTCTTTATACTGCTTCTCTGTATAATTATTTGCTTAATAGGCTGCGCTAGCAGCAAATCGCAGGAGGAGGAATTTCTGCTCCAGAAGAGTCAACTGCGCAAGCATGCAGCGCCAGTGTTGTAGATGAAAACGGCAACCTGTGGCTACAACAAACATGGAGCGCGCAGGATGAAAAAGAGGGCTCTGTTTCCTGCGATGTTCGGGCCTCTGCCAAGACAAAGGAGAATCTGACTACCACATATGCAGATGATCATACGCTTCTTTTTCACCCAGCAGCTTCAGGAAACCGCCATCTCCATTCCGAGGCTGTAGAGATAGAGACCCGGATCAATGACACATTGTGTGAGCGTCGTGAAATCATTTATACGGAACTGGAAGATCTACAGAGACAGGCAGAGGAGGAATATTACAACCTTCAGGATTACTTTGGCGACGAATCCTGGAACTTTTATGGCTACAGCTATTATACGGCGGACACCGTAACCCGCTTAGATGGTTCCGTTTTCTCTATGACCACTTACTATAGCACCTATACTGGTGGCGCGCATCCAAACAATGTGCAGGAAGCCGTTAACTTCAGCCTGCAGACAGGAGAAAAGCTGACCTTAGCTGAAGTCTTGCAACCACAAGGGGAAGCCTCCCTGGAGGGGATGATTTTGGAATGGCTCGAGACAAAAAGCGGACAATTTTGGATTGTTTGACGAATATCAGACTGTCGTTGCCGATAAATTTCAGAATTCCGCCCTGGACGCTCAGTCCACAGCCTGGTATTTTTCAAACAACGGTCTGGTGGTTTTCTTTAACCCATACGATATTACGCCGTATGCGGCAGGCGTTGTAAAAATCGAGTTTCCTTATGAGAGCCTGACCGATGTTCTGGAGCCGGACTATCTTCCGGTCTACAATTCTGAGGAATCCTCTTCGGCGCCGGTTATGTGCTTTCCCGCAAATGTGGATTCGGAAGAATATGAGACGCTGGAATGGGTGGATACCTCAGACGATGGCGTACAGTTTGCACTTTATGCCAACGGGACGATTTACAATCTCTCCTTTGAAGCTAGTCGACTGGGTAGGGGGACAGATAATCACGCAACGTTCCGTATATGCTGCGAATTATCTCAGAATCCAATGTGATAATTGTTCAGGTAGATGCTGCCAATTCGGACGCATATATGCAGCTAGAATACGGCTCCAGCGGGTCTATGCAGAGTATCTATTTCGGGCTGTCGTATCAGGACGGAGCTTACCAGTGGATTACGAAATAAGGATCAAGAATGGAGGTAGATATCCCATGAAAAGATGGATTGCTGCTGCTTTATGCATCGGTTTAATACTCTCTCAAACCGGTTGCGGGCAGCCGGAACAACAAGAAACAAATCCCTCAACCACTGCAGAAACTTCGCCCACAGAAACGCAAGCGTCCACCACACCATCTCCGGAACCGGGGACGGTGCCGGAGTCAGAGGAAGTTACCAGCCCTAGTGAGATGATCGAAACGTTACCTGCAGAAGAAACTACACCGGTTTCTCAGACAGATTCCTTGGTAGCGGTTACTCTGGCGCCTGTTCTAGAGGAGGAAAAAGATGCTGACGGAGCCAGCATCTTTCAGCACCAATATCAAAATATCACCCTTACAATCCCAGATGCACCGGAAGCCGCACAGAAAATGAACGAAGCAATGGCGCAGCAAATCAAGGAAGCTGCAGACTCTGCAGCAGAAATTCGGCAGTGGGCCAAGCAGGCCTATACCGGCGAAGGGGAAAGCTGGACCCCCTATACCAGTCAAATTATTTTTACACCAGTCCGCTTGGATTCTGCTGTTGTTAGCTTTTCCGGCGTCAGCTGGGAGTACACCGGCGGAATTCACCCCAATCGGGTTTTGTTTTCTGTAAATTTTCATGCTGAAACTGGCGACGCCCTGGCCTTGGCCGATGTGCTGAATCATACCGACATGGCCGAAGCGCTCTATTTAAAAGTAATGGACCGGCTGGAACAATTTGCGAATGATCTGGACTCAGATATGACCATGTTTCAAGACGGTTATGAAGAAACTGTAAAAGAACATTTCAACCTGGATAGCTCCTCCAGCGCCTGCTGGTACTTTGCAGATTCTGGGATGCATTTCTATTTTTCCCCCTATGAAATCGCGCCGTATAGTGTGGGAGATATCGACATTGAAATTCCCTACGAGGAGTTACAAGGGGTTTTAAAAGAAGCGTATTTCCCACAGGCGGCTCCTGTGTATGGCGATTCCTTTTCTATCAGTGCTGCGGAAGAAGGTCAAATTGATGAAGCGCAGTTTGCGCAGGCACTCTCTGTGGAGCTCGATGAAAATGGAACCAAAGTTGCGATTTTTTCCGGCTCCGCCATTTATGACATCCGGGTGGAGCAGGGGAGATGGGATGACAATGGCCAACCAATGGCAGCTTCTCAGGTGGTATTTGCGGCCAACCGTCTGACGGCTCAGGATTTAATCTTGATTTCTTCTAATATTTCGGGTGAGCAGCCCAATTTGCGTCTGACCCTGCAAAGCGAGGCGGCGGAATCAAGATCCTATTTCATTCGTCAAAATGACGAGAATGGGTCTATCTCGCTCACTGAGGCGGCAAGCTAGCCGAGCAGGGCAGGGGAGTAGCGGTTTTCCGCTACTCCTTTTTTCGATAGCCATTTTGGAAACAGGATTGGCTTCCGCAGCGATTTTAAGCTCGGTATTTTCGATGTGGGTGTAAATCTGTGTCGTATTCAAATTCTCGTGCCCCAAGACTTCCTGAACCGTTTTGACATCCACGCCATTGGAGAGCATTAAAGTTGCCGCTGTGTGCCGCAGTTTATGCGTGGAATACTGACTGGCGTCCAGACCCGCTGCCAGCAAATGTTTCTTCACCAGCCGGTGAACAGCTGCAGCGCTGATTCGGTTATGATCCCGGGAGCCAAACAGAGCCCGATTGTCAGACAGTATATTTTTGTTGCGTTCAGTCAAATAGTCATCAATTGCTCTGCGGCAGGATGCTCCAAAATAGACCATCCGTTCTTTATTTCCTTTCCCCACAACTCGGATGCGGTCTTCGTATACATCCGACAAATTAAGCCCCACCAACTCACTGCGGCGAATCCCACAGTTTAAAAACAGCATCAAAATTGCGACGTCTCGCTTTGCATTTGGCCCCGATACCGCCTGTAAGAGCGCCTTGGACTGTTCATAGGTCAAATACTTCGGCAAACTCTTCCGCAATTTGGGGTATTCTATGTCTGCCACTGGGTTTTCGGATAGTTGCTTGGTCCGAACGGTCAAATACTTATAAAATGACTTAATCGCAGAAAGTTTCCTGGCCCGTGCCACTGGAGATATGCCGTAGGACGGGACTGCAGCATCCGGATCCTCCGTCCGGTCGTGGGCCAGATACGAAAGAAACTCAAAAATATCAGATGTGGTGATGTCCCGTATAAAGGCCAAATCGATATCCTGGATTGGGGTCTCGTCCAACCGGGTGCGAATCGGCATGTCGTTTCGCATCAGCTTCATAAACCGTAGGAACATACGCAAATCCAGATAATATTCTGAGATGGTCTTGGCGGACTGGCCCTTGATGCTCTCGTGATAAGCTAAGAAATCCCGTAAAATCTGCGGGCAGTCGGAATATCGCTGCATGGCGGAACCTCCTGAAACGTAGGATCAAAATCTTGGCAGCTACTATGATACCACATATCTGCTTGCAACGCAACAAAATTTTTATTTTGTTGCGTTCGTTGCCTGCCAGGGTTTCCATCCTCCTCAAGCGCAAAGCTGAGTAGACGTACCGGGCTTCCCTCTTCGGGTCGCCCGGTACCAACTGGAGATATTTAGATACTTCTTACCGGAAAACAGACCTCTGTCATCCATTCGTCCGGATTTTGTGTTTCATGGGGTCCGACATGATAGACATTGAACATCGGGCCGCAAGGCTGGTAACCGTTTTTTGAATCCATGCAGCGATTGCCGCGTTGGCCGCTCCGATTTCCTCATAGCTGCCGTGATGAACGGCGGAAGCGACCCATACGGCAGGCTCTTCCTTGAATCGAACGTGCTCGGTATCGTCATATTTCCCCTCCACCGTCATTTGAATTTCCACGTCTACATCTCGTTCTTTATACTCGCCGTCGTGGAAAATCGCAACAGATAAACATGGGCTGGCCGGTTTCAGGTTCTGGGCCTTGGTTTCCTTCATTAAGGAATGCCAAAGGCGCCCCTCTACATGATAGCCCTCCAGGATGGCCCGAACACTGGCCACATACCGAGGGCCAATCTCTTTCACCCTTACATCATAATCTGGCATATTACTCTCCTTTCCGAGCTGCGCAATGGCCAGCTCGATGCGGTGAAGCATCCGGCTTGTTTCCTCTGCTTGTCCCCGCAATACGGCCTGCTGCCGCTCCAAGGTCTCCCGCAGTTTTTGTGGATCTGGTTCATGCAATAGTCCTGCTATGGCCGTGAGGCCGAATCCCATACTGCGATAGGCGCTGATTTTGCCTGCAGTGAAGAGCTGCTCCTCCTCATATAGACGATAGCCCGTGTCTATGTCCACCTTCTTTGGATGTAACAGTCCAATCTCATCATAATGCCGTAACATCCGGATGCTGATTTGGGACAGCTTTGAAAATTCGCCGATCTTCAGCATATTCCTTTCCTCCAACAGGCCTGTTATTGTTGAGCTCACTGATATTATAAGCCCTCTCATGGTGTGAGAGTCAAGCGCATTTTTACCATTCTGAAGAAAAAACAGACGCAACGATTGCAGCGCTGCGTCTGAACCGGTTTAAAGAGCAAATTCAATCGCTTCTCGAACATTGCGCACCCGAATCAACTCGAGACCATTTGGAGCCTCCATTGCCTCGGTTCCGCTCCTTGGTATGATGCATCGGGTAAAGCCCAAGCGAGCAATTTCCCCAAGGCGGAGAGACAAGTGAGAAACTGCGCGCACCTCCCCTGCCAGCCCGATCTCACCTACGGCCGCCAAATCCTGCGCCACCGGCTTATCCCGATAGCTGGAGGCGACCGCCAACGCCACCGGCAAATCAGCCGCCGGCTCATCCAGAGACAGTCCGCCAACTACATTGATATAACCGTCGAAGGTCCCCAAATGAAGCCCACCGCGTTTTCCAGGACGGCCAATAGCAGGACGGCACGGTTATAGTCAAAACCATTTGCAGTCCTTCTGGGGACATTAAACGTAGTTTTTGTAACCAGCGCTTGGACCTCGGCTAAAAGCGGACGAGTTCCCTCCATGATGCAGGCTACACGTGCCCGGTGCGTGTTGCGGCCTGCCGGACAGCAGCATTTCAGACGGGTTTGGTACCTCCCGCAGTCCGCCATCGCCCATCTCAAAAACACCGATCTCATTGGTGGAACCAAACCGGTTTTTCACCGCCCGCAACAGGCGGTAGGTGCCATTGCGATCCCCTTCAAAATATAAAACGCAATCTACCATATGCTCCAGGACCTTCGGACCGGCAATGGCGCCTTCCTTATTGATATGACCCACCACAAAAACGGTGATTTTCTTTCCCTTTGCCAGCTGCATCATCGCCATGGTACAGTCCTTTACCTGTGAGACACTGCCGGGAGTCGATTCATTTTCCTCGTTGTACAGAGTCTGGATCGAATCGGCGATGAGTATATCCGGACGACTTTCCTCCACGGCCCCTAAAACTTCTCCCAATCGGGTTTCGGATAAAACGAAAAGCCGATCCGACTGTACCTGGAGCCGCTGGGCGCGCAGCTTTAATTGCCGTTCACTTTCCTCACCGGAGATATATAAAACTCGCCGGTTTTGACATAAGCATGCACAAATTTGCAGCAAAAGTGTGGATTTTCCGATACCGGGTGCGCCGCCCACCAGCACCAACGACCCATCCACTGCGCCGCCGCCCAAAACACGGTCCAGCTCTCCCATTCCAGTGGAGTAGCGGATCTCCGTCTGAATGTCAACCTCTGAGAGGGTCTTGGGCTTGCGGCTACCGTCGGATGCCGGCATAACCCGGCTTTTCCCAGCCTGCGTCGGTTTTTCCGTATACTCGGCCATGGTGTTCCAAGCTCCGCATGCCGGGCAGCGGCCCTGCCATTTCGGTGTTTCATTCCCGCAGGCCGTACAATAAAAAACTGTTTTGGTCTTTGCCATTCCCTGTCTACTCCCCTTTCCGGCGCTCTGCAGACGGTTGGGTTTGAAATGCCGTTTCATACTCCTTTTGATAATCCCGTCCCATGTTTCGATTATGCTTTTCGAAATACGCCTCAGCAATTTCTTCCGGGGTCACGCCGTATCGCAGGAGAATCTCCGTATAATACATCAGCACATCTGCCATTTCTTCCAGAAATACCGACCGGACTCCTGGTTCCGAAACAATTGCGGCATCTCCTTTTTTCTTAATAACGGCAACCGCTTCTCCGATCTCTTCTATCATCCATAGGAAAAAATCCCGGCCATATTGCGGTTCCATGGGAGACCAGGACCCCTCATGGAGTCGGTATAATTCCATTTGCATCTGCATCATTTGGGAGACGGTAATATCCTGCATCCGCAACCACACTTTCTTTGGTATCATTCTTCTATTTGAAAAACCTGCTGCTATTATACCATATTCCCCTCTTGCGTCAAGAACGCATCTGCGGCGCTTGCAATCACACAGCATAGTTTCTTTTGATATTCCGGCGTCCGCAAATTGGCCTCCTCTTGGCTGTTGGAAAGAAAACCGCATTCTACCAGAATTCCGGTACATTGAATATGCTGCATCAAGTACACCGATTCGGCCGGCTTGCAAGCCCGCTTACTCTTTGGATTCAAAGAGGAAATCAAAAGGGACTGCGTCAACTGGGCGAAATCCTGACTGCCCGCAGTCGGCGCATAGAATACCTGTGCGCCACTGTACCGTCCATCGGAGAATTGATTTTGGTGGATACTCAGCAGCAATGCATTTGCAGTCTCATTGACAAGTTCCACCCGGTGCTTCAGATCCGAGATCTTCTTTTCCGATATGGTTGTTCCATTGGTGTAAACAGCCGTATCTGTAGTGCGTATCATTTTGGTTTGATATCCTAGAAAATGCAGTAAATCACGCAGACGTAAAGAGATTTCCAAATTCAACTGACTTTCCAGGACGCCGGTGCAGGAAGTGGCGCCTCCATCTTCACCGCCATGCCCCGGATCGATGACGATTGTCGTGTTGCGTGGAATTGGAAGCGCTTCTGCAATTGCAGTTACCGTCCTGGTCATCAGGGCCGCAGACCCGATAAACAGGCTGACCACCAGCAGATACACCATGAAGTATTTCCTGAGAAACCGCTTTAAAAAATCCATCTTCCCACCCCCTTTTCAAGCTATGCTGCCTGTCCGGCAGCTATTCTCATACGTTTTGAACCGTACGACTCAGGAACGCATAGAATGAGCCGGAACGACTCTGTTCCGTATTCTTTGGCAGTAAGGAAAAGGAGGAATTCTCATTGGAAGAAATGAAACCCATGCCGCAGCGCCATCGACCCGCGTGCGCCCAACCCGGGGAGGGCCGGCTGCCCAGCTGCGCGCCCTTAGCCAATCCCTACGTTCCGTTTCAGCAGGAAGAATCTCCCAAATATGAGGCCCGGCGTGGATTAGTTCGCGGGACCTTGTTCCCTGGACTGGACTTACCATTCATGGGGATGGTAAACAACACAGAAAAGTCCGACACGCCCATGCATGAGCTGCAGGCTTTGGCCTTTGCAATTCAGGAGTTGGCGCTGTACCTGGACACACATCGGGAAGACCGGGAGGCTCTGGAGCTTTATCAGGCTTATCAGGAGCTGTATCACAAAGGCGTGGAAACTTACGTGCAGAAGTACGGCCCTTTGAACCACACCAACCGCACCGAGGGAGACCGGTACAAGTGGCTGGATGACCCATGGCCCTGGGATTACCAGGGAAACCAGGATTGAGGAGGTAGGCGCATATGTTTTTATACCAAAAAAAGCTGCAATACCCTGTAAAAATTAAACGGCCCAATCCACGCCTGGCTTCCATTATCATCTCAATACGGTGGTCCGGACGGTGAACTTGGAGCCTCGCTACGCTATCTATCCCAGCGTTTCTCCATGCCGTTCGACGAATTAAAAGGCCTGCTGACCGATATCGGTACCGAGGAGCTGGGGCACTTGGAAATGGTAGGCGCAATTGTACACCAACTTACGCGAAATCTCAATGATAAACAAATCCAAGACAGCGCTTTTGCTCCGTATTTCGTAGACCATACCACAGGCGTCTATCCTACCGCCGCTTCCGGTTTCCCCTGGACCGCTGCTTCTATCGCGGTCAAAGGCGACCCCATGACTGATTTGACGGAGGATTTAGCCGCAGAGCAGAAAGCCCGGACCACCTATGACAATATCTTACGGCTGAGCGATGACCCGGATGTGAACGATGTCATAAAATTCCTGCGTGAGCGAGAGGTCGTGCATTTCAAAGATTCGGCGAGGCCTGCCAGCTGCTCCGGGAAAAATTAAATCAAAAAATGTCTACTATATGAATCCTGCAATTGATATGTAAACAAAAGCATATGCCATTCCGACCGCCGTGCTTGCCAGCAGATGCACGGCGGTTTCATTTGCGCACGCCAAAAATCCGGACTCACATGAATCGTCTGGAATAATCCCGACCTTCATCACATGATCCATTCTGTGTTCAAATAAATCGTAGGCAGCGGAAATATCGCGTAGTGGGTAAAAATGTGTAATCAGAGGTGCTGTATCCAGTTTTCCATTTGCAATCAGAGAGAGAATTTTTTCACAATCACATCCATCGACACCGCCTGTCCGGAATGTCAGATTTTTCCCATACATGTCCGGAAGAGGAAGCTGTTGAGGCTTGTCATACAGCGCCACAATGGTAACGACTGCGTTGGGCCGGGCGCATTGCCAAGCCAGGCGGAACGTATCTTCCGATCCGGCTACTTTAATACAACGTCAGCGCCGCCGTGCTCGCTGTTTTCTAAAACGGTCTCCAGGACCTCCTCCGGTCCAACTGTCAAAACTTCCCGGTAATGCGACTGCACAAAACCGGCGACGCTCCGGATCTTTTCACAGACAATCACTTGTTTTGGACCGGCCAGCAAGGCACACAACATGGTACAAATCCCGGTTGGCCCGGCGCCCAGAATCAATACCGTATCCGTTGGACCAATTTCCGAAATACGCGCAGCCCAAAAACCGGTTGCCAGGATATCCCCTACAAAAAGCGCTTGTACGTCTGTAACTTGTTTGGGAATTGGCGTCAAGCCCTGGTTGGCATAGGGCACGCGAACATACTCAGCCTGTCCCCCGTCGATGCGGCACCCCAGGCTCCAGCCGCCGTTTGGATCCGTACAATTATTGACCCATCCATGCCGGCAAAAAAGCAAGAGCCGCAAAAGGTCTCTACATTCACTGCCACGCGATCTCCGGGATGAAGCTTTGAAACGCCAGGTCCCACGTCTGATACCACACCGACCATTTCGTGTCCCACTGTGATGCCCGGTACGGCTTGCGGAACAGAGCCGTATTTGATATGCAGGTCGCTGGTGCAAATACTGGCTAAAGTGACTTTTACAATGGCATCCTGCTCATGCTGTAAAACCGGCACGGGCTTTTCCTGCAAACGAAAATCACCCTTCCCTACATAGGTATACGCCAACACGGTATGTAATCCCCTTTCTGCATAACGTAATTTGCTATTGATGCATTTTTTGGATTGCCTGAAGAATTACGGCATCTGCCGGGCAAAAGGCATATTGTGAAATTTCCTTCGGTGTGATCCAGCGGATATCTAGATGCTCCAGTTTTTTGGCACCCCATGCAGAATTTCTGCATGAAACAAGGTGAGATGTACGGTCAAATCCGGATATGCATGAGTTACCTCTATAAACGGATTCCCTACAGATATTCCGACGTCCAGTTCCTCCCGGCACTCCCGCACCAGCGCTTCCTCCTTGGACTCTCCCGGCTCTACTTTTCCGCCTACAAACTCCCATAGCATGCCCCGCATTTTATGCGGTGGGCGCTGGCAAATCATGAATTTCCCGTTATCCCAAATGAGGGGGCAGCCACCACTTCTGTCACCTGCATTTTCAGACGCCCCTCCCGACGACGTGTTTTGATATCGTACGTGCACGAAGCAAATCGTAGCGGCGGATAAACGGCGCGACGTCCATCCCACAACGCAGATAGTGCAGCAACAATGCCCCGCAAGCCCGGCTGTCACTTCCTGCACGGTGATGATCCAGTGGGATTCCCAGATGGTTACACATGGTGTTGAGTTTATGATTCGGCAGTTCGGGCAGCAACGCCGTCCCATCTGACAGGTGCAGGCATAATCCGCCGATTCCCGCCAAGAAATCTGGTAATGCTGCAAACATTTCGCCAACACACTCATATCAAACGGGGCATTGTGGGCAATGCATAACCGATCACGGAATAGGGGCTCTATTGCAAGCCACAGCTCCGGAAAGGTCGGGCGGATTTTACATCCTCTGGTGTGATTCCGGTAAGTTGCATGTGAAAGCTGTGAAACTTGGCTTCCGGATTCACCAATGTAGAGAACTCTTCCACAATGCGCCCATCTTCTACAACGACAATTCCAATGGCACTCATACGATCATTAAATGAATTTGGCGTTTCCACGTCAAATACAACATACTTGTCCAACATCATTTCTCCTTTATACGCCAGCTTGCAAAGAAGCAAACAGCCCCTGCACAACTGCCTCATATTGCCCGGGACGGGTGCACTTTCTCAATCTTTTCCAATTCTGTTCTGGATTTGGAAATTGCCGGATCATATAGGACCAAAGTTCTTTCATCCGCATAAGTGCATTTCCCGGATTTTGATACTGCTTACAATATCCATCGTAAAGCGCATCATGAAATTCTTTTTAGACGACTCCGCTCCACAGCGGCATCCCCTTGTAAGCGGCTGACCAGACCGGGGTCCGCCACCAAACCGCGGCCCAGCATGGCTGCAGAAACCGATGGATATTGCTTTTGCAGCCAATCACAGTCTGCCTCTGTCCTCAAATCACCATTGTAGCAAAGCGGATTTTGACTCTGCTTGACCGCATAGGCAAACGCTTGCTCTCGGATCGGATTTCGGTAAAATCCTTACAGACCCGGGGATGGACGGTTAATTCCCATATGGGATATTGGTTATATAGCTCTAACAGACGGGGAAATTCCTCCTCGTCTGTCAGGCCTAAGCGCGTCTTAATCGATATTCGTATGTCCGGCAGACTTCCAAAATCCGGTCTAAAAAGCGAGCCAAAGATTCTAAATCTGCCAGCATTCCGGAGCCTCTTCCCTTTGCGACCACAGTTCCGGAGGGACATCCCAGGTTTAAATTGACCTCTCGATATCCCATAGCAGCCAGTTCCTGTGCCGCCCAGATAAAATCCTCCGATGATTTTGTTAAAGCTGCGGAACTAGGGGAATCCCCACCTGGTACTGCGGAAGAATCTCCTGCAATTCACGTTGGGAGAAAACGTGCGCTCTTGCGGGCGCCAAGAAAGGTGTATAGTATTGACAAATTCCCGGAAAAAGTGATGATGGATACGGCGGTATAGGGCCGTTGTAATCCCCTCCATGGGGGCAAAATAATAGTGCATGAATATCTCCTCATGGGAGCAACGCAGCTGCCCACTCTTCTTGGCGAAAGCCCAGAAAAACCCGGTTTTCCAGTACGAGAACCGGCCGTTTTACCAACATGCCGTCGGTCGCCAAAAGCGCCAACTGCTCTTCCTCTGTCATTTCCGGAAGCCGGTTCTTTAAATCCAACGCCCGATATTGCAGTCCGCTGGTGTTAAAAACGGCGTAGAGGGAAACCGCTGATTTTCCACCAGTCCCGCAGTTCTTCCAGCGTCGGATTCTCCGATTGAATATCGCGAACCGTATATGAAATTTTGTGCGCGTCCAAAAAAGCCTTTGTTTTTTGCAGGTACTACACTTGGGGTAGCAAATGAACAGCATATAAATTACCTCCAAACGTAAAACGATCAATTAGTAAACCACGCGTCGTCCCAGCTTTGCGCAGAAAACAGCGTACCGTATTCCTCTGACGGCGTCGCACCGTCTACTGTAATGCGTACGGTGCTGCTGTCTCCCAATCCCAACACAGTAGCCGTCACTGCGCGAACCGCCAAAAGCAGCGTGTCAGTCTGCCCGTCAATTAAAAATTCCGACGACAAATCCACCACATACTGCTCGTCTTCCCGATGCACAGAGCGCAGAGAAGTACCGGCGGGTATGGGGTTGTGATAGCCGTTTTGGTCGCTGTAAGCAAATAATGCTTTTTAGGACCAATTCCACTGGAGCTTCATTGGCCGTTTGATAAATGCGGGCAGGCAAGCATGTCAGAAGCATACTATCCCTGCAACCACGTACAAATTCGCATCAAATTCGTTGAGGCCGGTGCGTACCGGACCAATTGCTCCCCCTTCATACGTCATAGGCTGGCTCAGGTCCACACTTCCGTACCGGCTCAAGGGCTGACCACCTGCGTATAGAACCAATGCGTCAATGGTATCCAGCTGAGTCAGAGTATTGGTGAGGGATAGTATCGTCATCCGCTGTGCCAAAGCAGTCTGGGGCGCATGCTCTAAAAATTCCTGGGACAAGTCCACAGCACAAATGCCGTCGGACACCTCCAAGCCAAGCAGTGCAGTACCCAGAGGCATGGTCTCTGCCAAACCGGATTCCCTTGGACCTTGGATCAGCCGCTCGATCAAATACGCAGGCAAATTTTCCTGCTCACGGTCCACACTGATCTCTTCCCCAATGAGATAGCGATTCTCTGTGTCTGAAAAATACAAGGTATACGTGGCACTGATTAAACTCGCACCTGTATCCTCCAGCAAAAAACTATCCCGGTTGAATAATAACTCTGATTTTCCACTTAGCATCCCGTTCTCTGCGCGAATGGACACGGACTCAACCTCCGGAAATTCCAGACAGGTCAAGGTAATGCAAGTACAAGCTACCGTCAAATCCACCTGGGATAGCTGCCCCAGTTCCTGGGAAACCATCAGGCACAGCTGAGAATCGGACAGCTCTGCCGAGAGGATAGAAGTAGCTTTTGAAACGGCGCGGTCAAATCAGAGGATACGGGTCCCTCAAAATATTGTGTGAGAACCCAAAGATAATCGGACTCATGGCCGGAAATTTCTCGCACTTCATAGCCTGTAGCGCTCTCGCCGCCGATGTAATTTTCCTCCATGGTTTTATAGTAAAATTTCATGGGGCTGCGCATTTGCTCCGCCGTAGTTTGACTGGCGCATCCCCACCCAGTTAGAAAACAAACCAGGAGCAATAAAAGGCCAAATCGTCTCGTCATAGATCCTCCTCTATGTCAAAAGCGGGAAACACAAGTGTAAATTCACTGCCGCCCTCCTGTTTGGATGTGACGGAAATGGTTCCGTAGTTTCGGATCACCATATCGTGAACAATGGACAAACCCAAGCCGCTTCCTCCAGCCTGACGAGAACGGGCCTTATCCACCCGGTAAAACCGGTCGAAAAATATAGGGAATGGATTCCTCCGGGATCCCAACCCCTGTATCGGAAACGGATAAGATCCAATCGTCATCCTCTCGCTTTAAATCCACATCCAATTTTCCACCCGGCTTGTTGTATTTAATGCCGTTTTCAACAAGATTGAAAATAATCTGATATAAGTCGTCTTCAATAATCAAAATAGTGGCGCCAGGTGCGACGTGGTTCTCCATGGTAATCTGATGGAGCCCGGCAGCGGGAGCCAACATGCGCAGAACCTTCTCCACAGTCTCTGAAATGTCTGCAACCTCTCGCGCTTCCTCTTTCCCGGCGTCCATCTTTGTCAGGGACAACAGCTTTTTGCGACATGCGAGTCAGAACAAACTCCGCACCGTCCCGCTATCCATCTCATTTTGCAAAATAGAGTCGGATAAGAGCTTGATGGATGTCAAAGGAGTTTTTAGCTCGTGGGAGGCATCGGATACAAATTGCCGGCGGCGTTGTTCCGAGGTCTGCAGGCGATCTGTGAGCGCGTTGAATTCCCGGGCGAGGACCGCCAGCTCGTCGTTTCCACGCAGCTGCATTTTTATGGGGTAATCTCCCGCCCGAATGATGCGGATCGAGGTAAAAGATCCTCCGCATTCTTCGGGAAAACGCTTCAGAAAAATCAAGGAAAAAGGATAACCGCTCCTTCCAGAATGACGCTGATCCAGAATATATTGTATTGCAGAGCAGAGATCAGTGCGCCTTGATCCAAATCATATTCCATCATGTACACGGCGCCAATGAGGCTGCCTGCATATAAAATGGGCGTAGCCGCTTTGCTTTCAACCGGCCTTTCCAGTAGCTGGAGCTGAACACGTCGTTTCCACCTAAAGCCAGCACGATCTCGGGGAGAACCGCATACTGCCCCATGGCAGAATCCTCTTCCATATTATCATACAGCACCTTGCCGGATTCATCCGTCACCAAAACTCTGGTGGCATTCAGATTGCCCCATCTGCCCCCATGACTTTTTTCGGCATTTTCCGCTGCAGTACATCCAGCTCCGAGAAGGCCGCCGCCGCCATCTGCACCTTGTCTTCCAGACGCTTGTTTGCTCGAAATACCAAAGTTTCGCATGGTGGTCGCTGCATATAAGTTTAAAAACACCAAAACCACAGAGGTGATCCTACGTACATCATAGCATACTTAAGCTGCGTTCTGCTCAAGCGCAGGGTACGCCGTTTACCCTTTAAAATAATATCCAACTCCCCACTTGGTCAAAATGTGCTGCGGCTGTGCCGGAATTGGCCTCAGTTTTTCCCGGAGGCGGCGAATGTGGACGTCCACGGTTCGAATGTCGCTGCGGTACTCATAAGCCCAGATGGTATCAGAAGAGCCTCGGGAGTACACCCGGTTGGGGTGGCGCATGAGAAATTCGATGACGTCAAACTCTTTGGCCGTTAGATCTGCCAGCTCATCATTTTTATAGGCATTTCTGGCATCCAAATCCAGCTTGATGCTGCCGCCCACCAACAAATTCCTTTGCTGCTCCTCTCGGTGCTGATTTCCGGCACGGCGGAGAAGCGCCCGAATCCTGGCTTTGAGCTCCAGAATGTTAAACGGCTTTGTCAAATAGTCATCTGCGCCATGGTCAAAGCCCATTAATTTATCAATATCTTCCGTCTTGGCTGTCAACATAATGATCGGGACTTGGGAAAATTCCCGGATTTTTTTGTGCATGCAGTCAGTCCGTCCATTTCCGGCATCATCACATCCAGGATCATAAGCGCAATCTCGGGATCTTTGGCCAGCTCCACCGCTTCCAAGCCATTGGTACCGGTGAGAACCTGGTACCCTTCATTCTGCAAATTAAAACGAATCCCCTTTACCAGCAGGGCTTCATCATCTACCACAACAATCTTCATAAACTGTTACCTCACAACTGCAAAATCCCGCAGCCCTTCTAACCGTTTTTCTCCGATTCCCTCTACATCGCAAAGCTCGTCCAGGGTACGAAAGGGCCCATTCTCCCGGTAATCTATAATTCGCTGTGCCAGAACCTCCC
>VOFH01002821.1_pt1 | contig 15625 bp, 15 predicted proteins | sample 5384091 | NCBI WGS metagenome assembly VOFH01 (sample SAMN12384727, study PRJNA508395) | human gut metagenome | isolation source: healthy gut G | host: Homo sapiens
CCTGCGCGGATGCGGGCATTGCGTGTACGGCGTCCGAGCCGGTGGATGCCTATACACTGCGCTTTACGGTGCGCGAACGCTGTGCGGATACGGCCGCGGCGCTTGCGCGGCGCTGCCAGTGCACGGTGAAAACCGTGTCCCGGCGCGGTCTGCCGCGGCTGCTGCGGCGCGCGGCGCGGTATCGCGGGCTGTGTGCGGCGCTGTTTTTGCTGATGCTTGCGGTGTCGGTGTCGTCGCTCTTTGTCTGGCGCATCGACGTGACCGGCAACGAGTCGCTCACGACCGGGCAGATCCTGCGCGGTCTGGATGCGTGCGGCGTGCGCCCGGGCACATACTGGCCGGGGCTTTCCAATGACCTCGTGCGCAACGATATGATCCTGCGCCTGCCGCAGCTGCGCTGGCTCACGGTGAACGTGCGCGGCAGCTGCGCCGAGGTGATCGTGCGCGAAAAAGACCCGCTGCCGGACATCACGCCCGACGATACGCCCGTGAGCATCTGCGCCGCCGCGACCGGGGTCATCCTGCACATGGACGTCTACGCCGGTGAGGCACGCGTCGCGCCCGGTGCGGCGGTCGAGCCGGGGGACGTGCTCGTGTCCGGCGCGGTGTATGATCTCGGCGGCGGTGTGCGCCCGGTGTGCGCCCGCGCCGAGATCCGTGCCCGCACGCGGCAGGAGCTTACGGGGCAGATCGCTCTGACGGAAAGCGAAAAACAGTCCGCGCACGGCGGACGGACGCGCTGGGCGCTGCGCGTGGGGAAAAAACGGATCAATTTTTATCAAAACAGTGGAATTTCGAACGCGGAATGTGATAAAATCACTTGTGAATATCCTTTTGCGATCCGGGGCGTGTTTGCGCTGCCGTTTTCGCTCGTGCGCGAGCGCGTGCAGCCGTATCGGACGGCGGACGCACCGGTATCTGCCGACGCGGCGCGCGCAGCGCTTGAGCAGGCGCTGCTGCAGCAGCTGCGCGAGACGATCGGCGCCGACGGCACGATCCTTGCCTATGAAACGGTGGCGGAGGTCACCGGCGGCGTGCTGACCGTGGCGCTCACGGCCGAGTGCGAGCAGGAGATCGGCCGCGCACAGGCGACGCCGGACGCGGAATTTTTACAGCTTCGGCCGCCGGCCGGGGAAGGGACAACAGCAGATGATTGAAAAAACCATGGAAGTTGACAGAATGGAGGACGTCATCAGCGTGTTCGGGTCGTTTGACCAGAACCTGCGGATGATCGAGACCGAATACAACGTGCGCGTGACCGACCGTGACGAGCAGATCCACATCACCGGTGAGGCGGAAAACGTGCTCTATGCCGAAAAAGCCATCGCCGGGCTGCTGTCGCTGGCGGCCAAGGGCGAAGAGATCGGCGAGCAGAACGTGCGCTACATCTTCCGCCTCGTGCGCGAGGGCAGGGAGCAGAAGATCCAGGAGCTTGCGGGCGACGTGGTGTGCATCACGGCCAAGGGCAAGCCCATCAAGGCCAAGACGCTTGGCCAGCGTGCATATCTGGACGCCATCGAGCAAAACACGATCACGATCGGCGTCGGCCCTGCCGGCACGGGCAAGACGTATCTTGCCGTGGCGGAGGCGGTCGCGGCATTTCGCGCCGAGCGCGTCAACCGCATTATCCTCACGCGCCCCGCGGTCGAGGCGGGCGAGCGGCTGGGCTTCCTGCCCGGCGACCTGCAAAACAAGGTCGACCCCTATCTGCGCCCGCTGTACGACGCGCTCTTTGAGATGCTCGGCGCGGACGCCTATGCCAAGTATCTCGAGCGCGGCAACATCGAGGTCGCGCCGCTGGCGTATATGCGCGGGCGCACGCTTGACGACAGCTTCATCATCCTCGACGAGGCGCAGAATACCTCCCGCGAGCAGATGAAGATGTTCCTGACGCGCATCGGCTTCGGCTCGCACGTCGTCATCACCGGCGACGTGACGCAGATCGACCTGCCGTCGGACAAGCCGTCCGGTCTCAAGGAGGCGCTGCGCATCCTCGACGGCATCGACGACATCGCCATCTGCCGCCTGACCGGGGCAGACGTCGTGCGCCATGCACTCGTGCAGAAGATCATCGCTGCCTACGAGCAGGACGATAAGCAGAGAGAAAAACACGCCGCGGCCGCTGCCAAAAAGCCCGCCGCGCGCAAGACGACTGTGAGGAAAAAAGCATGACACAGGTCAGGATCACCATCACCCGCACGCGCAGAGGGCTGGGCTTCCCGGACACGCAGCGCTATGTCAAGCGCGCAGCCGCCGCGGCGCTCAGGGCCGAGGGCGTGACCGTCCCGTGTGAGCTCGATGTGACGCTCACGGACGATGCTGCCATCCACGCCATCAACCGCGAGCAGCGCGGCGTGGACCGGGCGACGGATGTGCTGTCGTTTCCGATGAATGAGCTCACGCCCGGCGCGTTCGACCCCGACGTCTGCGAGTGGGACTATGAGACCGAGCGCGCCATGCTCGGCGACATGGTCATCTCCATGGAGCGCTGCGCCGAGCAGGCCGAGACCTACGGCCATAGCTTCGCGCACGAGGTCAGCTATCTGACGGTGCACTCCGTGCTGCACCTGCTCGGCTACGACCACGTGGACGAGGGGGAGGACAAGCGCCGTATGCGCGCGAGAGAAAAAGAGATCATGCGTCTGCTGGACGTATAAGGAGAAACGAATGATTACCAAAACCGCTATGATCACCATCTGCGGACGGCCGAACGTCGGCAAGTCCACGCTCACAAACGCCCTGCTGGGCGAGAAGATCGCCATCGTCTCGAACAAGCCCCAGACGACGCGCAACCGCATCAGCGCCGTCGTCAACCGCGGCGACGCGCAGCTCATTCTCATGGACACGCCGGGCTTTCACAAGCCGCGCAACCGTCTGGGCGACTACATGGTGCAGGTCGTGCGCGAGAGCGTGGCGGACGTTGACGGCGTGATGCTCGTCGTCGAGCCCATCGCCTCCGTCGGCGAGCAGGAGCGCGCGCTCATCGAGCGCATCCGGTCGACGGGCGCTCCGGCAGTGCTCGTCATCAACAAGATCGACACGGTCGAAAAGCAGGAGCTGCTGGCCGTCATCGCCGCCTATTCCGAGGCGCTGCCGTGGCGCGCGATCGTGCCGGTGTCTGCCCAGAACGGCGACGGGCTCGACGCGCTCTTAAACGAGCTGACGGCGCTGGCCGTGCCCGGACCGCAGCTGTTCCCGGACGATATGATCTCCGATATGCCCGAAAAGCAGATCTGCGCCGAGCTCGTGCGCGAAAAGCTGCTGCTGTGCCTCGATAAGGAGATCCCGCACGGCACGGCCGTCGAGGTCACGAAATTTTCCGAGCGCGACAACCATGCGACATGCAGCAGCCGGAGGCGGAGCGCCTCGGCGTGACGCTGCTGCCGCTGCGTACCAGTTTTGACGGCGAGGTCTTTTTGGACGGCGTCGATCTTTCCCACGAGGCGTTTTTTGAAAAGCTGACGCAGAGCAAAACACTGCCTACCACCAGCCAGGTGCCGCCGTATGATTATGAAAAAGCCTATCGGCAGGCGCAGAAGGCAGGGCGCGAGATTCTTGTCATTACGATCTCATCCAGACTCTCCGGTACGTATCAGAGCGCGGTGATTGCTGCGCAGCAGACGGGCGCGGATGTAACGATTGTCGACAGCGAAAACGTCACGGCGGGTGAGCGCGTGCTGGTCGATCTAGCCATCCGCCTGCGGGACGAGGGACTTTGCGCAAAAGACATCGCCAAAGCGCTGGAGCAGGCAAAAAGCAGGCTCTGCATTCTCGGGCGCGTCGATACGCTGGAATATTTATACCGCGGCGGCAGGCTCTCCAAAACAGGCGCGCTCGCCGGAACGCTCCTGGGCATCCGCCCGGTGCTGACGGTGCAGGATGGCGCACTCTGCGTCCTCGGAAAGGCGAGAGGCGCGCGGCAGAGCAACAATTTTCTCAACGAGGCGATTGCAAAGCGCGGCGGAATTGATTTTACCATGCCGCTGATGCTCGGCTACTCGGGAAGCAGCGACGAGGCGCTGCGCGAATATATTGCGGCAAGCCGCGAGATCTGGGAGGGAAAGTTGGATACGCTTCCCGTCACCTCCATCGGCAGCACCATCGGCACGCATGTCGGACCCGGCGCGATCGTCGTGGCGTTTTTTGCCAAGGAAACATAGCGCTTCAAATTCTTTCCGTTTCTATTGCCGCAGCGCAGAATCAATGATATAATAGCTGCTGAAAAGTTCCGGGCAGGAACTGCCAGCATAGCCTGTTTCTTTGCCGCACATCCTATCGGTAACGTTGGGAGGTGCGGCATATGCAGACACAGGCGCTCTGGGAGCTGTTCCGGGACACAGGCGCGCCGGAGGCGTATCTGCTCTATAAGCGGGCGATGCAGGAAGGCGAACACGACACAAAGGCGGAGAGGGCAGCATGTATCTGAAAACGCAGGGGCTGGTGCTTCGGGTCACAGAATACCGCGACTCGGACGCGATGCTGACGGTGCTGACAAAAGAGCAGGGACTGATGAGCTTCAAGGCGCGCGGCGTGCGCTCGCGGCGCAGCCAGTTAAAGTCTGCCTGCCAGCTGCTGTGCTTTTCTGAGTTTACGCTGCTGGAGCGGCAGGGATATTACACAGTTTCAGAGGCGGTGTGCCTCGAGATGTTCCAGCCGATGCGAAACGACATTGAGCTTCTGGCACTTTGCAGCTATTTTGCGCAGGCGGCAGAGCTTTTATCGCAGCAGGATGTGAACGACGGCGAGGTTCTGTCGCTGACGCTCAACAGCATCTATGCGTTATGCAAACTAAAACGTCCACAGATGCTGGTCAAAGCCGCGTTCGAACTTCGGATGATGGTGATTGCCGGCTTTTCTCCGATGGTAGACGGCTGCGCAGTCTGCGGAAGCGAAACACCGGACCGGTTTGACGTGGCAGGCGGTATGGCAGTGTGCGCCGGATGCAGCGCGCCGGGGAGTCTTCGGCTGCCGCTCAGCCCGGCAAGCTTGGCTGCGATGCAGCACATCACGACCTGCGAGGCAAAAAAGGCTCTTTTCTTTCAACCTCCTGCCCGAGGCGCTCAAGGAGCTTTCGGACATTGCCGAGACCTATTTTCTCACGCAGCTCGAGCGCGGCTTTTACACGCTGGATTTTTATAAATCACTCCGCCTGATGGCTGTACACAATCCGGAAAATCCACAATAGATATGGGAAGCAACATATGAATGAACTGTACGAAAAATCCTTACACAAATTAGAGCTTGACAAGGTGCTTTGCCTTCTTGCCGATCAGGCGTGTTCCGCCTCCGGGAAAGAACAGTGCCTCAAAACGCAGCCGCTGTCCGACGCAGACGAAATCAGGCTGCTTCAGAAGCAGACAAGCGCCGCCTGCCGCATGATTACCCTCAAAGGTTCGCCAGGTCTTGCCGGGGTAAGTGATGTGGGCGCAAGCGTGGACCGCGCAGTCCGGGGTGGCTGCCTGAGCCCGGAGGAGCTTCTGCGCGTGGCAGGCGTCCTCAAATGCGCGCGGCAGGCAAAGGCGTATGCCGACGGCGAGGGCATGGAAAATGACCTCAACGTCTTCTTTGCCCAGATCACGCCGAACAAATACCTCGAAGAGCGGATTTTTACCTCCATCGTCTCCAAAGACGAGCTTGCCGACGCGGCAAGCCCGGAACTGGCGTCCATCCGCCGCAAAATCCGCCGCCAGAGCGTTGCCATCCGCGAGGGCTTGCAGAAGATCATCACATCCCCGACGTATGCAAAATTTCTGCAGGAGCCGATTGTGACCATTCGCTCCGACCGTTTCGTCGTGCCGGTGAAAGCCGAGTGCAAGGGCTCGATTCCGGGTCTGGTTCACGATGTGTCGTCCTCCGGCAGCACGTTTTTCATCGAGCCGATGCAGGCGGTCAACGGCAACAACGCGCTGCGGGAGCTGTTTGTCGAAGAGCGCAAGGAAATTGAGCGCATCTTGACGGAACTGTCCGGCGAGGTCGCCGGGCATCGGGAGCATCTGGCAATCGACTACACGGTCCTGACGCAGCTGGACTGCATTTTCGCGCGGGCAAAGCTGTCTTTTGTGATGAAGGCGACCGAGCCGGAAATTCGCACGGACGGCAGGCTGGAACTCAAGCGTGCGCGCCATCCGCTCATCACCGGAAAAACGGTTGTGCCGATTTCGGTGCGGCTCGGCTCCGATTTTGATACGCTGATCATCACCGGACCCAACACCGGCGGCAAGACGGTCACGCTCAAGACGCTGGGTTTGCTGACGCTCATGGCGGAGTGCGGACTGCACATTCCGGCGGACGACGGGAGTTTCGTCTCCGTTTTCGACCGCGTCCTTGCCGACATCGGCGACGAGCAGTCGATCGAGCAGTCGCTCTCGACCTTCTCCTCGCATATGAAAAACATTGTCGATATTCTCAAAATCTGCGACGATTCGACGCTCATTCTCTTTGACGAGCTGTGCGCGGGCACCGACCCGGCGGAGGGCGCGGCGCTGGCAATCTCGCTCATTGAGTTCTGCCGCAAGTGCGGCTCGAAAATCGCGGCGACCACGCACTATGCAGAGCTCAAGCTCTATGCCATGCGCACGAACGGCGTCATCAACGCATCGTGCGAGTTTAACGTTGAGACGCTTCAGCCGACCTACCGGCTTCTCATCGGCATTCCCGGTAAGTCCAACGCCTTCGCGATTTCCAAAAAGCTGGGGCTGGACGACGCGATCCTGAAGACGCAAGAAGCATGGTCAGCCAGAACGACGTGAACTTCGAGGATGTTCTCAACCAGCTCGAACAGCAGCGCCAGCAGATGGAGCAGGCGCGGCTCGAGGCAGAGCAGCTGCGGCTGGAGACGGAAAAGCAGAAACAGCAGTCCGAGGAATACTACCAGCAGATTCAGAAGGAGAAGGAAAAGGCTGCCGCGCAGGCGAGAAAAGAGGCGCAGAGCATCATCGACGATGCCCGGCGCACGGCAAACGAGGTCTACGAGGAATTGAAGCAGCTTCGCAAGCAGGCGCAGGGCGGCGCGTTTGTGCCGGGCTCCAATGAAAAGCAGGCAAATCTGCGCCATGCGCTCAACGAAGCGGAAACGAAGCTGCAGGGACAGAAGCAGCAACAGCAGCCCGCACGTCCCGCACCCACGCGCGCCATTCGCGTGGGAGATACGGTCGAGCTTTTGAAGCTCGGCACGAAGGCGACAGTGCTTGCCCTCAACAAGGACGGCACGTATCAGCTGCAGGCGGGCATCATGAAGGTGAATGCAAAGCCGGACGAGGTGTACCTGCTGGAAAACGAGACGAAAACGAAGGCAAAGAAGATCATCGAGGGTAAGGTGCGCGAGCTGAAAGCGGCTGCCCAGCCGGAGCTGGACCTGCGCGGTATGGCGGCGGACGAGGCAATCATTCTGCTCGATAACTTCCTGGACAGCGCCTACATGGGAAATCTTCCGACGGCGCGCATCATTCACGGCAAGGGCACGGGCGTGCTGCGCGCGGCGGTTCACGACGAGCTTCGCCGCTGCAAATACGTCAAATCCTTCCGCCTCGGCGTCTACGGAGAGGGCGAGAGCGGCGTGACGATTGTGGAGTTCAAATAAGCTGCTGCGCGCGGGTGAACTGATGCTTGACTTTTTTACGAAATTTGGGTAAAATCAAAGCACATGAAAGCCCTGCGCATTATAGCCTAAGCATGATTGTAAGGAGTGTCGTCTATGTACATGCAGCAATCCATTGTCAAATGTGAGTCCGGTCTTTACAACCGGCAAGCCACCTATTTCATCCAGAAGGCAAATGAGTTCAAGTCGAGCATCTGGGTCGAGGTAGAAGACCGGAAAATCAATGCCAAGAGTCTTCTTGGCGTGTTGTCCATGGGCATCACGAAGGGGACGCGCGTGAGCATCATCGCGGAAGGTCCCGACGAAGAGGAAGCCGTCAAAGCGCTGACCGAAATGCTCGTGAAGGAAATTTTCTAAAATCGGATGGAACGCTGCCTCAAAGATCGCTTTGAGGCAGCTTTTTTTTACTGAGATGACGTTTGAAGAACTGAAAGACAAGGCATTGAGTCTGCCGCTCGAGCCGGGCGTATATCTGATGCAGGACAAATCCGGGCAGATCATCTACGTCGGCAAGGCGAAGAAGCTCAAAAACCGCGTGAGCCAGTATTTCCAGAACACTGCCGCGCATACGCCGAAGACAAGAAAAATGGTCAGTCAGATCGACCATTTTGACGTCATTGTCGCGGCAAGCGAGTTTGAGGCACTGGTGCTGGAATGCTCGCTGATCAAGCGGCACATGCCGAAATACAACATCCTCCTGAAAGACGACAAGGGCTATCCGTATCTTCGCGTGGACATGCGAGACGAATACCCCGTCATGGAGCTGGTAAACCGCGTCATGGGAGACGGCGCAAGCTACTTTGGACCCTACGGCGGCAGATCGACCACACAGCGGGTCATTGATACCATCCGGCTGACACTGAAGCTTCCAGGCTGCTCGAAAAAATTTCCGCGCGATCTGGGAAAGGAGCGCCCGTGCCTCAATTACCACATGAATAACTGCGACGCCTGGTGCCAGCTGTCCCGCTCGCCCGCGGAGTACCGCGCGCGCATGGAGCAGGCAATGATGCTTCTGCAGGGGAAATACACCGAGCTTGCTGACGCCATCCGCGAAAAGATGCTTGCCAGCGCAGAGGCGCTGGACTTTGAACAGGCGGCGCTGCTGCGTGACCGGCTGCGCGCAGTGGAGTCTCTCGGACAGAAGCAGCTTGTGACCGCAGGTTCGATGGCAAATACCGACGTCATCGGCTATTATCAGAGCGAGGCGAAGGCGTGCTTTGCGGTGCTGCACTATGTGGATGGAAATCTGCTTGACAAGGACTACGAGATTCTGCAGCCGTCGGACGAGGAAGAAGACGCAATGGGCGCGCTCGTCAAGCAGTATTATCTCGCCCGCGGCGCGGTGCCGAAGGTGATTCTGCTGCCGAAGCCGATGGAGGACGCGGCGCTTTTCGAGGAGCTTCTGTATCAGAATCTGCAGAAGAAGGTCCACATCCGCACGCCGCAGCGCGGAGACAATGTGCGTCTGGTGGATCTTGCGCAGAAAAATGCGCGCGAAGAGGCAGAGCGCGTCACGACCAAAGCCGAGCGCGCCATGGGGACGCTGGGCTTGCTGCAGAGCATGCTGGGCTTGGAGCAGCCGCTGCACCGGCTGGAATCCTACGATATTTCGAACATCGCGGGCACCGACATCGTCGCGTCGATGGTCGTGTTTGTCGACGGCCGGCCCAGCAAGCAGGACTACAAGCGCTTTAAAATCGAAGGTTTCACCGACCAGAACGACTACGCCTCCATGCAGCAGGTGCTCCGGCGCAGACTCACGCATCTTAAAAACGGCGACGCCGGGTTTTCTGCGGCGCCTGACGCGCTTCTGATTGACGGCGGCATCGAGCATGCGAACGCGGTCTTGCAGGTGTTGGACGAACTGAATCTCTCGATTCCGACCTTCGGCATGGTAAAGGACAATCGCCACAGAACGCGCGCCTTAGTTACCCCGCAGGGGCATGAAATTTTCAATCTCTGCCATTCCGGCGGTCTTTTCCCTGATCGGAACGATTCAGGAGGAGACGCACCGCTTTGCCATTACCTATCACCATACGCTCCGCAGCCGCCGGGTGCGCGGCTCGAAGCTTGAAGAAATCCCTGGCATTGGAGAAAAACGGCGCGAGACGCTGCTCAAGACCTTCAAATCGGTGCGCGCCGTGGAAAACGCCAGCCTGACGGCATTGGAGGACGCCATCGGAAAGGCAGCCGGAAAGACCGTCTACGACTATTTTCACAAAGAATGCGAGGAGGAAACGCCATGAGAGTCATTACCGGAAGCGCAAGGGGCATGGCGCTCAAAGCGCCGAAGGGCATGGATACCCGCCCGACGATGGACCAGGTCAAAGGAGGGCATTTTCTCCGCCATTCAGTTTGAGGTCGAGGGAAGACGGGTGCTGGACCTGTTCGCAGGCTCCGGGCAGATGGGCATCGAGGCGCTCAGCCGGGGCGCGAAATCGGCGGTCTTTGTCGATATGCGCGAGGATGCCTGCAAGGTCGTGCGCGAAAATCTTGCCAAAACACGGCTGGAGCAGAACGCGCGGGTTGTCCGCGCTGACTATCTTTCCTACCTTGCCTCTGCCCGCGAGACGTTCGATCTGATCTTTCTGGACCCGCCATATGCGGAAGTTTTCCTGGAAAACAGCCTCAAACGCATATCAGAAATTGACATTCTATCAGATAGTGGTATAATAATCACCGAAAGACCGTTTGGGAAGGAGCTCCCTGCCAGTGTTCCGGGGCTTGTCCGCTGCAGAGACTACCGATATGGAAAAGCCGCCGTAACGATCTATCGCAGACAACCCCAGGAGGAGCTATGAGAAGAGCCATATACCCCGGCAGCTTTGACCCTGTCACAAACGGTCATCTGAACATCATCGAGCGCGCGGCAAAGAATTTCGACGAGCTGATCGTGTGCGTGATGATCAACGCGGAAAAGCATCCGGTCTTTACATCCACTGAGCGCGTGGAGCTGATTCGCCGTGTCACAAAGCATCTTCCAAATGTGGCGGTGATGCAGTCCAACCAGCTTCTGGCGGAGTTTGCGCGCGAGCAGAACTGCGGCGTGGTGATCAAAGGACTGCGGGCGCTTTCCGATTTTGAGCATGAGTTCCAGATGGCGCTCATCAACCACAAGCTCAATCCCGGTCTGGACACGATGTTTTTAACGACAGAGCACCAGTTCATGTATCTCTCGTCGAGCATCGTCAAGGAAATGGCATATTACGGCGCAGATCTGCACGGCTTTGTGCCCGATGCAATCATCGACGACGTGACAAGCCGCATGGCGGGGAAGAACAAAGGAGGACAATAACATGGCGAACGGTATTGAAGAGACCATCACCACATTGTATGAGATGGTGCAGGATGCGTGGAGTCTGCCGCTGGGCGCAGAGAAGTGCGTCGTAGAGCGCGACAAGGTGCTCGACCTGCTCGACGAGATCAGCAACCAGCTGCCGGGCGAACTGAAGCAGGCGAAGACCATTGTTGAGTCGCGCAACGAGGTCATTACCAATGCCAAGCGCGAGGCGGAAAACATCCTCAAGCAGGCAGAACAGCGCGCCAAGCAGATGATTTCCCGCGAGGAGGTCGTCAAGCAGGCAGAGCAGCAGGCAGCCGAGATGATGAAGGCGGCGCAGCAGAAGATCAAGGAGCTTCGTCAGGTCACGAACGACTATGTCGACGACGCCATGAAGCGCACGGAAGACGCGATTTCCCAGTCTCTGTCCGAGATTCGCGAGTCGCGCTCGAAGATCCTCACGCGCTATAAGCGTATGCAGGGCTATGCCGCCCTGTGGGTGCCCGGCACGGATCACGCCGGCATCGCCACGCAGATCAAGGTCGAGGAGATGCTGCGCAAGGAGGAGGGCCTGACCCGCTACGATCTCGGGCGCGACGCGTTTCTGGAGCGCGTCTGGGCGTGGAAAAAGCAGTACGGCAACCGCATCGTCGAGCAGCAGAAGTCGCTCGGCGTGTCCTGCGACTGGGATCGCAGCCGCTTCACCATGGATGAGGGCTGCTCCAAGGCCGTGCGCGAGACGTTTTGCGAGCTGTACGAAAAGGGCCTGATCTATAAGGGCAACCGCATCATCAACTGGTGCCCGCACTGCCGCACGGCGCTGTCCGACGCGGAGGTCGAGTATAAGGATATGCCCGGCTCGTTCTGGTATATCCGCTACCCGCTCAAGGACAGCGATGAGTATCTGACCATCGCCACCACCCGTCCCGAGACGATGCTCGGTGACAGCGGCATCGCGGTCAACCCGGCGGACGAGCGCTATCAGCACCTCGTCGGCAAGACGGCAATCCTGCCGCTGGTCGGGCGCGAGCTGCCCATCGTGGCCGATGATTATGTCGAGCTTGACTTCGGCACGGGCTGCGTCAAGATGACGCCCTGCCACGACCCGAACGACTACGAGGTCGGTCTGCGCCACGGTCTGGAGCAGATCCTGATCTTTGACGAAGACGCCCGTGTCATCAACGGCGGCAAGTATAATGGCCTCGACCGCTACGAGGCGCGCAAGGCCATCGTGGCCGATCTCGAGGAGCAGGGATATCTCATCAAGACCGAGCCCTACAACCACAACGTCGGCACGTGCTACCGCTGCGGTACGACGGTTGAGCCGATGACGAGCCCGCAGTGGTTCGTCAAGATGAAGCCGCTGGCCGAGCCTGCCATCGAGGCCGTGCGCGACGGACGCATCAAGTTCGTGCCGGAACGCTTCAGCAAGACCTATTATAACTGGATGGAGAACGTGCACGACTGGTGCATCTCCCGCCAGCTCTGGTGGGGTCATCAGATCCCGGCGTGGTATTGCGACGACTGCGGCCATGTCACCGTCTCGCGCACCGACGCCTGCGAGTGCGAGGCCTGCCACAGCAAGCATATCCACCGCGATCCCGACGTGCTCGACACGTGGTTCAGCTCCGCACTCTGGCCGTTTTCCACGCTCGGCTGGCCGGATAAGGACGCGGAGGATCTGAAGTTCTGGTATCCCACGAGCGTCATGGTCACGGGCTATGACATCATCTTCTTCTGGGTCGCACGTATGATCTTCTCCGGCCTTGAGCAGATGCAGGACATCCCGTTCCCGACGGTGTTCATCCATGGCCTCGTGCGCGACGATAAGGGACGCAAAATGTCCAAGTCCCTCGGCAACGGCATCGACCCGCTCGAGATGGCCGACACCTACGGCGCCGACGCGCTGCGCTTCAACCTCATCACGGGCAACAGCCCCGGAAACGATATGCGCTTCTACGTTGAGAAGTGCGGCGCCATGCGCAACTTCGCCAACAAGCTCTGGAACGCATCGCGCTTTGTGATGATGAACCTCACCATCGACAAAAACGAGCTGCCCGAGACGCTCGAGCTCGAGGACAAGTGGGTGCTCTCGAAGCTCAACACGCTCTCGAAGGAAGTGTGCGAGAACCTCGACAAGTACGAGATCGGCATCGCCGCGGCGAAGATCTACGACTTCATCTGGGACACGTACTGCGACTGGTATATCGAGCTCACGAAGCCCCGTCTCAACAGTGGCGACGAAGCGCGCGCCCGCAGCGCACAGCAGGTGCTGCTGTATGTCCTGACGGATATCCTCAAGCTCCTGCACCCGTTCATGCCGTTTATCACCGAGGAGATCTGGCAGGCGCTGCCGCACGACGGCGAGGCGCTCATGATCGCCCGCTATCCGGAGTATACCGAGTCTCTCGCTTTCCCGGCCGAGGAGCGCGACTTTGAGATGGTCATGAACGCCATCCGCGCCGTGCGCAGCCGCCGCGCCGAGATGAACGTGCCGCCGAGCAGAAAGGCGCACCTGTTCATCACGACCGAGCGGCAGGATGCCTTCCGCAGCGGCGAGAGCTATATCTCGAAGCTTGCCTATGCCGAGCAGATCACCATCAGCAGCGCGCTGCCGGCGGATGCCGAGCACATGGTCTCCGTCGTCACGGAGGAGGCCAAGCTCTTCATGCCGATGGCCGAGCTCATCGACCTCGACAAGGAGCGCGCGCGTCTGGAAAAGGAGCTCGAAAAGGCGCGCAAGAATTACGAGGGTCAGATGCGCAAGCTCTCGAACGAGAACTTCGTCTCCCGCGCGCCAGAGGCCGTCGTGCAGACGGAGCGCGAGCGCGCCGAGAAGGCGAAGGCGCTCGTGGAAAATCTCGAGGCCAGCCTGAAAAACCTCGGCTGAGTCCCCGCGTCCGACAAAAAACCACAGCGGCATTACGCTACAATAACACCGTATACGGCTTCGGCCGTATGCGGTGTTTTTCTTTTAGAATAGGAGGGACAAGCAGATGCGGATCATAACGCATGATGACGGCCGCTGCCTGACGCTGCGGCTCATGGGAGAACTCGATCATGCGGCGGCGCAGACGGTCATGCCCGGCATCGAGGACGCCGTGGAGGAATATCTGCCGCGCCGCTGCGTGCTCGACCTGACGGGGGTGAGCTTTATGGACAGCTCCGGGATCGCGGTCATCCTCAAGACCGACCGTCTCCTGCGGCAGACGGGCGGCGCGCTGGCGCTCTCGGGCGTGCCGGGGCAGGTACGGCGGGTGCTGGATGTCGCGGGGCTGACGAAGATCGTCCCGGTGCTTGACGACCGGGAAAAGGAGTGTGAACAGTGTTGACGCAAAAGAATTACATGAAGCTGGAGTTTCCGGCGCGCAGCGTGAACGAGGGCTTTGCGCGCGCGGCGGTGGCGGCCTTTGCCGCCCAGCTCGACCCGACGCTTGCCGAGCTCGGCGACATCAAGACCGCCGTGTCCGAGGCCGTGACGAATGCCGTCGTGCACGCCTATCCGGACGCGATCGGCACGGTGCAGGTGCGCGTGCGCATTCTGCCGGACGAGCGGCTGGAGATCGCCGTCAAGGATCACGGCGTCGGCATCGCGGACGTGGCGCAGGCACGCACGCCGATGTACACCACCGGCGGGGAGGAGCGCAGCGGTATGGGCTTTACCATCATGGAGAGCTTCATGGACACGCTGCGGGTCAAGTCCGTGCCCGGCCGCGGCACGACCGTGACGATGTGCCGCCGCATCCGCCGCCGCGCATGATCGCCGAAGAGACGCGTGCGCTGCTGCGGCGCGCGCAGGCGGGTGACGTGCAGGCGGCGGAGCGGATGGTCGAGGAAAACACCGGACTCATCTGGAGCGTGGCGCGGCGCTTTTTCGGCCGCGGCGTTGAGCCCGACGACCTGTACCAGCTCGGCTGCGTCGGCTTTCTCAAGGCCATGCAGGGCTTTGACGAACAGTTCGGCACGTGCTTTTCCACATATGCAGTCCCGAAGATCGCAGGGGAGATCCGGCGCTTTCTGCGCGATGATGGTGCGGTCAAGGTCAGCCGCAGCATGAAGGAACGCGCGCAGGGCATCCGCACGGCGCGCACCCGCCTTGAGCAGACGCTCGGCCGCGAGCCGACGCTCTCGGAGCTCGCCGCCGAGACCGGACTCGAGCCGGAGGAGATCGCGGCCGCGGAGACGGCCACCGGCCCTACGGAATCCCTGCAGAGGGAAAACGGCGAGACGGGCTTTACGCTCGAGCACACGCTCGGGGATTACGAGCAGGAGATGCGCATGGTCGAATATGCCGACCTGCGCGAGGCGCTGCGCCGCCTGCCGGAGCGGGAGCGGCAGGTGATCGCGCTGCGTTTTTATCACGGCCTGACGCAGCAGCGTGCAGCCGAGCTCCTGCACATCTCGCAGGTGCAGGTCTCGCGGCTCGAACGGCGCGCCGTGGAGCGTATGCGCGTGTGGCTGGATGCCTAGGCAGCCGGAGTGTCCTCCGGCTGCTTTTTTTGTCTGCGTACTTGACAGCGCAAGATATATGATAGTAAGATAATGTGTATCATATATCTTGTGCTTTGCCGGAGGAGTCTATCTATGTACACACCCCAAGAGATCGCGGAGAATTATCTTTCCGCCTGCCGCACCAAGGCTGCACTGCCGCTGGGGCGGATGTTCTTGCTCGCCTGCCTTGCGGGCGCGTTCGTCGCGCTTGCGGGCGGCGCGTCCACGGCTGCCGCGGCGACGGTCGGCGATCCGTC
>VOFH01003165.1_pt1 | contig 15620 bp, 24 predicted proteins | sample 5384091 | NCBI WGS metagenome assembly VOFH01 (sample SAMN12384727, study PRJNA508395) | human gut metagenome | isolation source: healthy gut G | host: Homo sapiens
TTACTCTAAGCAACAGTCAAGCCTTTGGTATCATGCCACCAGCGATGACGCCCTCTTTTTCAACTGTTCCGCTTCAGCAAGGGTAATCTTAGAAATAAGGGTAGGATCGTTTACATCCGTAGTACGCCATCAATATTCGTCATGGCCACCATGGTTTCACATTGAGGCCCCTGCAATCTTTGCGTGCCGTATCGGCATTGACATTATATACATTGCCTTCTGCGTCAACCAACGGAGGAAATGACCGGAATATATCCTTACTGATGACATCGTCGATAACCTTTGGATCGATTGTATCGACTTCCCCCCACATAGCCAAGTTCTTCATTTTTCTTGTGTACTTGGATGAGTTCACCGTCCACGCCACAAAGGCCGATAGCACGGGCCACAAAGCTGATGAGGTCCGCTACGAGGCCTTTATTAACCTTACCGGCCCAGCACCATTTGTACTACATTCATCGTTTCTTTGTCGGTAACGCGCAAACCATTACTGAATTTCGATTCAATATTCATAGCCTTTAAAGGTACTATTAATATCTGGACCACCGCCGTGAACAGGACTACTTTCACACCTACCAATTGAAGTAGTAGCAAATCATTCATAACAGATTTTTTAAGTTCCGGGATCCGTCATGGCATTGCCGCCGTATTTTACGACTACGTATTTATCTGTATATTGTTTAATATATGGAACGGCCGCTGTTAAGATGTGCGCCCGCATTGCATTTGTTACACTGTTCATTGAAATTGTTTCTTCTGGCAATCCAAGTGCGATGTTCATACATTGTACGGCTGCAGCGCCCTTACCTAAATTATCAAAATGGCGTGAACGACCATGCGGTCATTATTGCCAGTAACAGATATGACCATGCCATCCGTATTGCTTAGTTTATTAGCATTTAACAATTGTTTATTGTCTTCTTCTAAAGTTAAGTATGGTGCTACCTTGACGATGGTGCTATCCTTGTAGAAATCTACGAGTGCAGCATGCACATCTTCTACAGTAACAGGTTTTGCTAATAGACGTGTATGTAGGCCAACACTGACCTCCATACCGCTGTAGTAATCGTCTACGATAGGCATGAATATGGGCGCTTCTGTAAGGCCACATACATGGGTTACTTCTGGCAAATGTTTATGTTGTTGACTAAGGCCATATTGACGTGGTGCGTAAGGAAATAATCCTTTGGCTCCGATTCATATTGACCAATCATTTTCTTACCGCCACCACTATAACCAGTGAGGGATGTAATGGTGAAAGGATAATCTACTGGGGCAATGCCTGCTTTTCAAGAGGGGCAATGCAAGCAATCATGCCCGCTTGCATGACAGCCAGGATTTGCGATATGTTGTTTCGTTTAATATCGTTTTTATAGCTTTCACCAAGTTCGGGGAAAGCCATAGGCCCAATCATCAGCCGTTCTAAATGCTGTGGATGTGTCGATAATCTTGCAAGGATAATCGCCAATAGCAGCCACCACCTCTTTGGAGGCCGCATCAGGCAAGCACAAGAACACGATATCCGCGTCTTTGCAATGCTCGCAATAACATCAATATTTTTACGGTCCTCATCGGAAATGGATAATAATGTAATATCCTTCCGACCGGACAGCCGTTCGTGAATTCTAAGGCCCGTCGTTCCTTCGTGACCTACGATAAATACCTTATATGGATTCATATGATAACCTTCTTTACTATACGTGCTAGATGACCTCTCCCGCCATCTGTATTCTAACTATTATTTCATTGGATAGTCGCCAAATGTAGCAACCATAACCGCCTTAATGGTGTGCAAGCGATTTTCTGCTTCTTGAATGCCAAAGGAATTTGGACCTTCAAATACGTCCTCTGTGACTTCGATACCATTCATGCCGAATCGTTCAAAGATATCTTTACCAACTTGCGTTTCTGTATTGTGGAAATGCTGGCAAGCAGTGGCAGAATTTTTGTATTTGGATTGCCTGTTAAGGCCATCATATCCGCGTTGATTTGGAATGGTTTAAAGAGGTTAATCCGTTCTTCCCATATCGTAAGTATCGCCCATCGTTACCCATACGCCAGTGTAAATCACATCAAGACCTTTAACGCCTTCTGCCACATTATCTGTGCATGTAATCGTAGCGCCGGTTTCCAGCTACCTTTAAGCATTCTTCGTAGAACGGACCAGCTGGCCAGAATTGTTTAGGACCAATGAGACGGAAATCCATGCCCATTTTTACGGCACCGCTCATCAAAGCATTACACATATTGGATTGACCATGACCAACATAGGCAAAGGAAATTTCGTTCAATGGTTTGTCGATATTTTCTTGAATGTTAAGAAATTAGCCAATGTTTGTGTAGGATGATCCATATCGGTTAGAGCCATTCCATACAGGCACGCCAGAATATTGTTCCAATGTGTCTACATCCTCTTGGTCAAAGCCACGGAATTGATGGCATCATACATGGAACCAAGAACACGGGCCGTATCCTTTAAGGATTCTTTTTTGTTCATTTGAGAAGCCTGTAGGACCAAGGTATGTCGTATGCGCCCCTTGGTCTGCAGCCCCTACTTCAAAGGCGCACCGTGTTCTCGTAGAATCCTTTTCAAAAATTAGTACGAAATTTTTTGCCTTCCATCGTTTTGATTTCTGTGCCCCTTTTTTATCGGCCTTTAATTTGCAGCTAGGTCTAGGTAATATTTAATTTCTTCTGGTGTGTAATGAAGCATTGTCTTAAATGATTTATTTGTAAACTTTTCATGATAACCTCTTCAATCTATCGGTATATATTTATACAATTTTATTTTTTGTTATTTTAAGCTACTTTTCGGTTGTAAATATTCTGCAGCTATGTGCAGCCATCATTGTAATACCAGGTTCTAAATTTTTTCATCAATGGTAAATCCTGCATTATGAAGTGCTGGATTGCCTTCAAAACCAGTACCCAACCAAAGGAAAGCGCCTTTTATTTTATGAAGTATGCGGAAAAATCTTCTGCCGCCATAGACGGGGATGTTCTGGATGTACCACTGCGTCTTTGCCAAGATATTTTTTCTACAATCGATGTGGCATAGTCAATGGCATCTGGGTTGATTGTTGCTCCATGACCACGTTTATAATCTAAGGTACTCTTTGTTTTGTACATCATATCAAAGCTTGTAAACTTTCACCTAAACGACGTTCAATATAATCACGTTTCGCTGGTTCATAGGTACGACAAGTACCTTCAAGGATATACATCGCCACAGCCTACATTATAGCGGTCGCCACCATTGATTACCCCGATGGTGCATACGAGATTTTCCATTGGATTCGTCTCACGGGCCACCATGGATTCTACATTAACAATCCAGTTGGCCGCAGCCACGATGGCATCGATACCATTGTGAGGTTCTGCACCATGCGTAGATTTTCCCGTGAATATGAACGAGAAAATGATCGGATGCCGCCATGAGATGACCTTTTTAAGACCAACCTTGCCCACTGGTAATTGAGGCCCACGTGAAGGCCAAAGATTTCGTCTACATCATCTAGGATTCCGCTATCCACAATGCCTTGTGCACCAGGGAATAACGCCTCTTCTTCAGAAGGTTGGAATACGAGTTTAACGGTACCATGTAATTGATCTTTTATAGATTGCAATACGGCCGCTGTGCCAAGCAAAATCGATACATGCCCATCGTGTCCACAAGCATGCATAACACCTTCATTTTGCGATGCAAATGGCAATCCTGTTTCTTCATGGATTGGCAATGCATCAATATCGGCCCGTAACGCAATAACTGGGCCTGTATGAGCGCCCTGTATTTCACCGATGACTGCATAATCAGAAACATCATTTTACATAAGGAATACCTAATTCATCTAGAATCTTTTGAATGAATAAAGATGTTTTTTTTCTTGACCAGATAATTCTGGATGACTATGAATATGTCGACGCCATGCTATAACTTGTTCTTTATATTGTGCTGCATATTTTTTATTAAATCTTGTAATGTATTCATGACGGTATCTCCTTTATACACTGTATGTATATTTTATACATTATGTATGTATTTTTATAATCTATGTACGTATTATAATACTATCGCTTATATTATTCAAGTTTTATACATATATTTTGTATTTTTTTTGTTATGCTATGCATTAATTTTAATCATAGAACTATAAGCTATAAATTATATGAATTTCTAAGTATAAAAAAAAGCTGTAATAGCATGCGTTGATATAACGCAAACTACTACAGCTCCATTTATTTTTCAATGACGGACTCGTCTATCTTTCGTAATATTGTTTCATATTTCAATTACAAAAGTATAGCCGTTGACAAGGACCTCAATTTCACCAGTTCTGGGATGGAAAATTAGACCGTGAATCGGCACATCTTTTGAATCAACGGTTCATACGTAATTCATCTACTGTTTCCTCTACATTTTCAGCAGGATGTAAATCCATCCGCCCAGTGTTCCATCTCCTTTTTCACCATATGAATGGCACTCAGGTGCAATACCACGAGCTAACATTTTCTAATTAAATCTTTAGCCGTAGTTTTAGCCATACCACACCTCATGATGACCGATGATAAAGATTTCGTTAACACCCTAACTCATAAATGCAAATAACAAACTACGAACGACACCATCAAAGGTCCTGTAATACAGTACCTGCCAGTCCTTAACAATCTTAGCCTCACCGACCAATATCCGCGGAATCCTCTAAAGAAATTCACAAGACGCGTATCCATGCACGTTACAATCGCCATCTGACGACTAGGCATCTTACTGCATTTTGTATCCGTTTCTACATAACCAGTATTCTGGTCCTCCACATACTCACGATTGTGTGCTTAAAATATCTTCTAATAAAGCTCATATTTCCTCCTGATACCTGACTTTTTTCTACGTTGCCAAAGAAAGTACATACTTGCTCGCTCCAGCTAGCGTTAACCGGTCTTCGGCCTAGGGCCTTGACCTACTAAAGGGCTTTGTGCTTTAGTATGTGCTCTCTTTTTATCTACTAAAATTATCTATCCGGAGTCGCCAATGCCTCAATTGCGACACTGCCACCACGAACAACTTCGATGCGATTAACGAACATATCCTTAAACAAGGCTTAATCATATCATTGTTCTTGGATACTGTTTTCACGCATTGTACAAGTACAGCTTTTCGATTGTAGTCAATGACCTTAAGGTCAAAGGTTTCTGCAATGCGGAATATTTCTTGTTTGTCCGATTCTTTACAGTTATTAACCTTGATGAATAGTAATTCTTTTTTTTTGTAATAGGCATGTCTGTAAAATCGATGACCTTAATAACCTCAACACTGCGGTTAAGTTGTAATGATTTGTTCATATGTCAAATCATCGCATGTGAAGCTCTATGGTCATACGTGACATGGTAGGGTCTTCAGTTTCACCTACTGTCAACGTATCAAGGTTATAGTTTTACCAGCGAAGGGCCTGAAATTTTGGCCAATACGCCGATTTGGTTTTCTACATATGCTGTAATGCAGCGTTTTTCTAAATGTATTCCATAGCCCCTCCTATTTTTTTATCCTTTAATAACATGTATCGCTCAACGATTTGCCGGCTGGTACCATTGGTAATAGCCCATTTAACTCAGTTGGAATGATGCATTCAATGAGTGTTGGCCCTTTTTTGAAAGCATCTGCCTTTTTTAAAAGCGCCTTCTAATTCTTCAGCTTTTTGTAAACACGTACCTTTATTGCGCCATAGGCCTCTGCTAATTTCACAAAGTTTGGTACGTATTCAAATTCACCGTTATCAATCATATCACAGTGACAATAGCGCTTTCATCCATCAACAAATTAGTACATGCATAGCGTTTATCGTAGAATAATTGTTGCCACTGACGTACATTGCCAAGATAGCCATTGTTGATGACAACCAAGGTCACAGGCAAATGGTAATGCATAGCTGTTGCAAATTCTTGAATATTCATTTGCACACCCCCATCACCACAAATGGCGAATACGCGTTTTGTAGGATTGCCAAATTGAGCACCAATAGCCGCAGGAATCCATAGCCCATCGTACCCCTAAGCCGCCGGATGTCAACAATTGATGATTGCCTTCGATTTCAATTGGGAATTACGTAGTCCACACGATTGGTTTTGACCTAACATCGGTCGACCGCTACCACTGGACGGTCATAATGACTATTAATGTAGTCAATAATATTTTGAGGCGTAAGACCTTCTTCACCAGCTTGCGTAACAGGGCGCTCTTCTTTTAACTGTTGCAATTGGGCCAATCGCCTAAATCGTGAGGTTCAATATATTCTAATAAAGCCTCAATCGCTAATTTTGCATCCGCCACGATTGGAATATCTACCTTAATATTTTTAGAGATAGATGCAGCATCTACGTCAATATGTACAATTTTGCAGTTTTGTGCAAATGTACTCAATTGCCAGTAATACGGTCATTGAAACAGTACCAATGGAGATCATAACATCACAATCGGTAATGGCCACATTCGGTGCATAGCCACCGTGAATGCCTACATTGCCTAAGTACAATGGATGACATGAACTAATAGCCCCTTTCCCCATCAAGGTAGTGACTACAGGAATTCCCGTTTTATCTACCAGCTGTGTCATCAATTCATTAGCACCACTGATGCTAATACCGCCACCTAATAAGAATAAAGGACGTTTAGCCTTAGCAATAACAGAGCAAGCTTTTTACCTGACCAATGTGAACTGTCGTGTTTGGCTTATAACCACGGATGTTAACTTCATCAGGATATACATCCAGACCCCATCGCTTTTGGATATTCTTAGGAATATCTACGACAACAGGACTGGGCGGCCTGTACGAGCAATGTAAAAGGCTTCTTTCAAAATACGACCTAAATCTTTGCGGTCACGAACCGTAACAGCATACTTACTTACATTACGAACAATGCCGACCGTATCTACTTCTTGGAATGCGTCATTTCCCATCAACGCTAAATCAACTTGGCCTGTAATACACACCATAGGTACACTATCTGAGTAGGCTGTAGCAATACCAGTAACAAGATTTGTCGCACCTGGGCCAGACGTAACCATGCAAACGCCAACCTTGCCAGTGCTGCGTGCATAACCATCAGCAGCATGTGCTAATGCTTGCTCATGGCGAGGTAAATTACTTTCACCTGATCTTGTTTATATAATTCATCCATTATATCGATGGTTGCTGCGCCAGGATAGTTGAATAAAATCTCAACATTCTCCTCTTGCAATGCTTTCACCACGTATGCGGCACCTGAAATCATAGCCATCCTCCTATATATCAACCTACAAATGCTAGTAGATTATATCTGAAAAATTGAATATTGTTATTATTTATGATATACTTTTTAATATATCACATCTTAGTTGATGTGAGTATGAAATAACTCAATAAATCACTAAATTTAGTCGTATTTTCTGAAAGGACTGAATACTATGAAAGAAATTCTAGGTTTCCACTTAAACGGTTGCCCTTATTGCCATAACGCATTCCGTGCAATCGAAGAATTACAAGCAGAAAATCCTGCATATAAAAATATCAAAATCGACTGGGTTGAGGATCAAGATGCTCACGAATTATTCAAAACGCATCCATATGAATACTACCCTAACCTTTGGTTCGGTACTGATAAACAATACGAAGCACAACCTGGTGAAAGCTATGACCCAAACTAAGGCATACATCAAGGCTGTATTCGATAAAGCGCTTGCATAAAACTATATAACCAATAAAAATGCACCTCTAACATACCATCTAATGTTGAGGTGCATTTTAATATAATAAAGGTTATAGGGTTATGCTTTTTTTGCTTTTTGGGTACTATAAATTTACTGATTGCCTTATACACAATTAAAATCAATGCAATCTCTAAAGGAAACAAATAATATTTTTAATAAGACGTCCAACAAATATAGCGGATACAGCTTTATTATAAAATATTGTCAGCCACAATTGTATTCAATAGCAAATGTATGCATACTGTCACAATCGCTTCTGGTAAAAGTAATCGTTTAAATGTAACATTACGACCATGTAAAAATGTCCATACACACATAGCCTACAAGAAATTCAGATACGATAAAGCCGGGAAAGAATACGCCTTGTCCAAATAGAGCCATGCCCAGGCAATAGCAGCCATTATACCAGCTGCCATCGGCCCATAAAGAATTATCGGTTGATAGAAATCCAAAAAGTGATATGATTTTCAAATATATAAGATAGTAAAACCGTCAACGCTACAAATATTTCCCGTTCTTACAATCATACAGTTTTCTAAATATATGGCTCCTCTTTTTCTATCCTTCCACTCTAAATACATGCGACGAACAACTGAATTGGAGGTGTAGTAACATCCGAGGGCACCGTAGCGCATGATTTTATTTTTTCCTCGGTACGTCGGCGCATAACAATGTGTTTTACATACGCTACAAAACGTCTTGTACTCCATGTGTGGGCATACATCGATGCGATGATACTGTGCATACTGCCATACCTCTTCACAATCTTCGCATAGTTGGCCCTTTGGCGTATGATGTTTATCATGACAATAGATACCAATGATTTGACGCATCGTTTTGAGTTCTAATTGACGCTTTTCTTCTACTGTCATAATGCCTCTATTTAACCGACCAAGATACCCCCCATGCAACCGTATCCACTGTCTTATTATGAATTTTACCATCAATAGCACGCGGTTCAATGAGTTTGTCTAATTTCTCGCTTCATATCTTCCATGGTCCCCCCCTCATTGTGTGGGCGCATTGTGAAATAATCTACCGCTTTATCCAAGGCTCATAACCTCTGTTTCAAACAGTTTTATTCGTAACATTATGACCTATCTCTGAATTGCATCTCCTAACTTTCATCTTACCAGCCCATGGTGCAATAAATGTTCTGACAACACATCTACCGTTCATCCATACGTTCCTAAACGCAATCCATGAACATGTATCATGGCTTGCATGCATCCGATAAATCAAACAATGACAAAAAATTTTATAGTTTATCCCAGCCTAATTTCTGCCTAGTTGCGTACCATGGTGCAATATAACACCACAAAGGCCTTCTGTATCTGCCAGTTGTTTTTGCACCATGAATCCATGCCATCGGACAAATCAATAGTAGTTTCGTCCTCTTAAAATCAAGTGCATAATCACCAACACCACAACCAATGTGAGCAGTACCACCAGCTTATAATAGTTTCATCCTTTAAAATGCAAGAAAATCAGTTCCAGCCCTTTAGATCTGCTCGATTATGTAATTCTACGAAAAATTCATGGATTATTCCATGCCTCGGATCGCGCCAATCATGGAATCGGATACCTCTTGTATTGTATTATTCATATTATATCCTCTACTATGATACTGTATATGTGACTGTAAATATAATTAACACAATATCCATATAGCCCTATCGTTCCAAATGGGCAGTTCAGATTTTTTATATGGATACTATATTTTTATTATATTATTCTCAATAATTTTGTGTTACTATAGTCACATTTACATATTATCTAAAGTATCGAATATCTATTCTATATATTTACATGGTATCGGATAAAATATATAATTATAGAACGGCCCTTACCAATCTGTTTAAGACGGCCTTTCTCTACTAAACGTCGTAACACTCTACCACTCGTGGCCTGTGCTATTTGCAATTCTGTATCATCAACATCACTCCGTTTGATACTGCCACAATCACGAACTAAATTAATAATTTTGCTCTTCTTGCTGATAGCTAATTTTAGGTATTATGTTCAGATAACGGCTCATCAACATTGCAATTTGGTAATATTAATTTAAATGCATTGGTAGTCACAATAATTTGAGGTTTAACCGTTTATTTTTTATAGGCATCCATAATTTTTTTGTAAGCCTGTCCCATAGGCTCAATTAATTCTAACCGATAAAATACATTAGCTAATTTGGGGATTTCGGCACAATGAAAACCCATCTGAGTAAAATATCGTCTAAACTAGTTCTGGGTGGTAAACCTCCCAGTGATGTAAACTCTATACGATTATCTTATGCCTATGGTTGGACTAGCCATATACGAATAATCTCTATGAACTAGCATATTTAATAATGCTTCACGAATAGCAATCTGTGGATAATCTCGTTTATCCTTTCTGTAAACCCTTCAATGGTGGCTTTCACTGCATTTCGATTATCTATATACTCGTATGCTTCATATAGTGATCAATAAAGGCCCCTCTGATTTCCGCCTATCTCCTAAAAATATATCCATCGGTTCCCTGAAATACTGCAATTTTTCAACTCATGAGGACATTGATCAGACAATAGTAACCCCAGATTGGTATAAATATCATCAAATTCAGTAATGCCTAAGGTTCTTTTTGCGGATCATTAAAGGCCTAGAGTTTTATCATCAAATTCATGTTTTAACCGTTTAAATGTTAATTTTTGTTGTAGGGATCTAGCACTTTCGTAACTATCTCCGTCAGTATCGCATGAATCATATCCTTAATTAACATATCACTAGCTGGCACAGAAGTGAAACCTTGTCGCACATATACACCACTAGGTTTTAATCCCTTACTATGAATATAATAAGGTCTTAACGTGCCACGTTGGACTGTATTTTTAATATATTTTTATCATGCTCTACCAAATTATCGTAATGAATAAATGCAGTAATATCTGGCTTAATGGAATCTCGCACTAAATTACCTATTTTTTCAACATAAGAGCATCACAATCATCTATACCTAAAATATCGCCATTATCATCAATACCAACATAAATAGTACCACCATTAGTATTAGCAAAGGCAACAAATCTCCTTACGAATATCCGCTGTATATTCTCTTTTTAATTCTATTATTTCCGATTCTTTATACATAAAACCTCCTTTCTAATCTAATCTAATCTAATCTAATTAATTGTACTATTTTTTAATGATTAGAAAACAATATATTTCATTATTTTCCAATAATCATTAAAAAGGGACTATACCCACATGCAATATATTTGCATAAGGTATAGTCCCTTATAGTTAGATAAATTATTTTTTATCATCTTGCTTAGTTTCTTCTGTATCTACAGATTTACCAAGCTCATTTTTGTTTTAAAACTTGTTGTTCTAATTCTTCTACACTAGTTGGTTGTTCAGATTGTTCAGGTTTATCTTGAGGTTTAAATTCAGCAGGTTTCTATCGAATGTATCTCTAAGTTTATCAGTACCTTCTTTAGCTAAGTTTTTTGATAGCCTCAGGATCTGCACCGCTGAATGCTGCAAGAGCTTCTTCATTCTTAGGATCAAAGAATGGCGCTTGTTTAAAGCCCAACATAGCAGCTACGAATACCATTGGAATTTGAGCGATAGCACTATTGTATTCTTTTAACTTGGAAGTTATAGATTTCCCGTTTATTAGAAATGAAAGTTTCATTTTCACTAATCGCTTCTAAAAATTTACCATATTGACTATCTGCTTTAACTCTGGGAATTGATTAGCTAACGCCGTAATATTTTGAACAGCCTTTTAAATGTTGCACGTGCCATTTCCAAGAAATTATCAGACACCTTTAATTGAATAGATTTCTCATAATCGCCATATTCATCAACTAAACCAGAGTATTTGATTGATAATAGCTACCTTTTTCTCATAGGCTACGATAATATTAGCGCGAGCTTCTTTAATCTCTACAGTTAATTTTTGCAATGTATTATATTGCTTAATAAAGAAAATTACCAATGCTAATATCAGCAGAAATATTAATGAACTCATATAATCCTCTCTCCATTTCTGTAATACTATAATGAAAACCAAACTAAACATGAACAACATAAATAATTTGGTAACATTATACCATATCAAATATATAACTGATATGAAATTTATTCATGAAGTGCAAACTATAGAATACATTTTATGAACCTGTTATGTCGATATATTGAAGTTTCGCCATCAGTTTCAATATATTTCTAAACCCTCTAAAAATTCATTATTTCCTAAATCTTTTTATAGGCAAGTTGATTGTGAATCTTTCTTTAATAGTTCTACATTGGTAAAGTATTTTCCATTATCTGCAGTTAGATACACTTTAATATCAGTTTGAAATACATCCATCAATACGACATTCTTCGTCTAAATAACTCATATCTATAACAGTTTCATTGCTTTAAGTTTGCTCAACCCCCGTAATAAAAGCTTCATAAACGATGCATACCTTTACGACTATTAATAGCGATGCCATTAGGATTCCATTTGCTTTATTATCCTCTATATAATTGATGATATCCAAAGTGAAAGCATCATTACTCATATACTCTTGATTGAGAATAGGCCAATACACTGATATCAGTACATCATCAGTGCTAGAGTAGCCGCTAATTTCTTCTACTACTTTTTAAAAGTTTTGAGTAAAGGCTTTTAATAATGTAGAATACTGCCATTGTAGGTATTAACATCACGGCTAACACTGTTAACATATGAGTCAAACTAGCTATCGTACCACCTGCTCGCCCTTCTTGAGAATGAGCCGTACTTAGATTTTGAGTACGCCTTTGCTCCATTTTGCGGTTCGTGCATGTGTGTCCATTCATTTCTCTCCTATTAATACATACAAATATCGCTTCAATGTTAACGATAAAAATTATTTCGTACACCACTTATATTTATTATAATAAAGAAAAGGAGGACTTGAAAGTATGGGAACCATATACTAATCCTAATGTTTGTATTAGTTGCTATTGCCGTGACATTTGCTACTTATAACTTATCTATGATTAAATCCATGCCGCCTGAAGAACGTTATAAACCTCTATTTTAAAGATGATCAAGTCTCTATAGGCATTGGATTAGTAAGAAGAACATATAATTTAAAAGATATTCGCGAAGTGCGTTTTAAAGGCAAAAATTCCGCAGCATGGATAGTTGGGCCGGTAGAATGAAGATTTGCAAAATAAATGGTAAACAAGTCGTTGGATAGAGTTTGATGGTACTGTTTATTACAAAAAATGGTATATATATCTAACGAAGAAATTATTGATAAATCAATAGACATACTCATGAAAGAATTTAGGATCCAGAGGAATCCAGTGTAATAAATATAGATAGTAACATATAAAAACGGCTTCTCGAAATTTCGAGAAGCTGTTTGCTATTGGTGCGCCTAGCAGGATTCGAACCTGCGCACCGGTTCCGGGAGACCGGCGCTCTATCCCCTGAGCTATAGGCGCATGTGTACTAAAGAATTATACCATATTACAGCATGCTTCGATAGCTAGTATAAAGTATATTATGGTCATATAACATACGCCCCTATCATTAGCTAATCGATGAAATAATAATAGAGGCGTATTATTTTACATATTTTTTTAATGATCTGTAAGAGTGCATCACAGCTACGACTGACATCATCATAGGTTTCGTCAAAGTTTCCCGTATACCAAGGATCCTTTACATCTCGGCTTTCACCAACAAAGGTCATAGCCTTATGCACCTTATGATCCACACATCACCGATAATACGACGTAAGTTTCTGCGCATTATTTTCATCCATGATGATGAGGTAATCAAATGTATGGTAATCATCTACAGTCACTTGGCGAGCCTTTACGACGAGTATAAGGAATACCCATTTCATCTAATTTTGTTTAGTCCCATAATGGTATCATTTCCAATCTTCCTCACGAGATGTGGCAGATTCGATATAAATAGAATCAGTCAAAACCTGCCTCGTTAACGATATGCTTCATATAAAACTCAGCCATAGTTGAACGACAAATATTACCATGACAAATGAATAAAAATTTTAACCATCATAACTCCTATAGTACCTCACCAAGCGCCAAGGTATTAACGTACAAAAGTTCGTAGATACATTTTTCTCTGTATCTGGATATGGCACCTGCTCCTTGGCTACCGCAGCTACGCATCATCCAAATCATATTACGAGCCAAGTTACGCATGGTTTGCATGCCTTCTCCATCTTGCTTAGCATCCTCTGCTACTAGGCCGGCTAATATTCCAATATGTAGAGTGCAATTGGTATTTGAGAAATACTAAAGTATTTATTGAGTACATCAAAGGATGACGTGGTTGTACCAATGACGAGCTACCGCAATGGATGCAACCTGGTTTAAAGGCAAATGATTTGGTGTTACATTTTCTGCACTGAAAAATACACGATCTAAAAAGGATAAAATACGACCACTTGATGTGCATATACAGGTGTGGCAAAGATAAACCATCTGCATCTTTCGCTTTTTCTACGAATGCATTTACATCATCATTTTTAAATACACATTCACCATGTTCAAAACAATATCCACATTGAATACAATCACGAATAGGTTTATTGCCAAGTTGAATGACCTCCTCTGTATCTACATTAGCATCACTAAATACCTTTTTGTACTTCTTGTATAGCTTGCATAAGTCGTGCCATTTACATGACTACTACCATTTACGATTAAACTTTCATATTGTAGTCCCTAATTTACTTAAGAAGTTTTATAGGGCCTAGTTTTTATATATTAGCATAGAAATATGAATTTGTTAAATTAATAGATTTCCTTGTTGCAATAGCATTAATTATGACATAATAAAGGCATAATTAAGATTATTTTAGAGGTGAAAATATGCCAAGAATAATACCTATGAAAGACTTACGCAATACAAATAAAATCATGGATATGTGTAAGGAATCTAATGATCCTGTTTTCGTTACAAAAAAACGGATACGGTGAACTTGTTGTTATGATTGTTATGAAGCATGCGAATCACTAACACGCTCTAACGAAATCGACAAAAGCGATAACACAATATGAATCAGATATAGCTAATCATGTGCAAGGAAAAGATGCACGAACCCTCTTTTCAGAATTAAAGGAGGAGTATCTTGAACACCTATAAAGTCAAAATTTTCCCTTCTGCAGAATCTGACTCCATAATATATTCATGTACATTCTAGATAAGCTTGTATCACCAAATACTGCATTGGAAATATATAATGATTTATTCAAATGATTTTGAGTCTTGAAACCTATCCAACACGTGGCAGTTTACGAAAAGTCGGTCAATATCGGAACAAGGATACCGACAACTCTTTTATAAAATTACACTGTGTTTATTCAGTCAAGGACAAGGCGTAAATATAGCCCTAGTAATTTTAATAAATAATCAATTATCATATTATAAAATAAAAATCTTTTATCTTATAAACAAAAGCATCGACTACTATCATATGAATTAGTCGATGTTTTTGCCTACTCAGAATTAACTATTCATGGCCGTCTAAAACTTCTATTAAAATTAAACCTACAAAATAGTCATATATTCAATTAGAAATTATGTCGTACTCGCATCGATACGCCATGTGTATTATCTATGGTAGCACCAAAGTTTTCGTAAATGTGCCAGTATGTGTACTACAGGGACGAAACAACGCTCGAGGAGCGCCTGATTTCCCGCATCGAGGCCAAGAGTATCTTTCAAATCGAGTTCCGTTTTTACTGTTGTTGGATCGCCAGGTGCGGAATAGGCTGTGTTCATCTTACCAGCAGAATCTCATGAGCCAATGCAAAGTTTTTGCAAAGATATTGGATTTTTCTGTTTCTTTACGCAATACCAAAGCTGTAAATCTACCAT
>VOFH01003414.1_pt1 | contig 15593 bp, 20 predicted proteins | sample 5384091 | NCBI WGS metagenome assembly VOFH01 (sample SAMN12384727, study PRJNA508395) | human gut metagenome | isolation source: healthy gut G | host: Homo sapiens
TGGATATGAATAAACACAACCCATAGTCAATTCAAGCAAACGGAAACGAATGCTAAAAAGACAAATTTTGCCGGTTTAGAAAAACCGGAGTTAGCCAGAAAAACTGGCTAGGAACAAAACTTTAACATAAGAGTTTGATCCTGGCTCAGGATGAACGCTGGCGGCGTGCTTAACACATGCAAGTCGAGCGGAGATACTTAAATTGAAAGCTTCGGCAGGATTTTTAATTTATCTTAGCGGCGGACGGGTGAGTAACGTGTGGGCAACCTGCCCTATACTGGGGAATAATCACTGGAAACGGTGACTAATACCGCATGTCATTACGGAAGGGCATCCTTCTGTAAGAAAAGGAGTAATTCGGTATAGGATGGGCCCGCATCTGATTAGCTAGTTGGTGAGATAACAGCCCACCAAGGCGACGATCAGTAGCCGACCTGAGAGGGTGATCGGCCACATTGGGACTGAGACACGGCCCAAACTCCTACGGGAGGCAGCAGGGGGAATATTGCACAATGGGGGAAACCCTGATGCAGCAACGCCGCGTGAAGGATGAAGGTTTTCGGATCGTAAACTTCTATCAATAGGGACGAAGAAAGTGACGGTACCTAAATAAGAAGCCCCGGCTAACTACGTGCCAGCAGCCGCGGTAATACGTAGGGGGGCAAGCGTTATCCGGAATTACTGGGTGTAAAGGGAGCGTAGGCGGCACGCCAAGCTAGATGTGAAAGCCCGAGGCTTAACCTCGCGGATTGCATTTTAAACTGCTAAGCTAGAGTACAGGAGAGGAAAGCGGAATTCCTAGTGTAGCGGTGAAATGCGTAGATATTAGGAAGAACACCAGTGGCGAAGGCGGCTTTCTGGACTGAAACTGACGCTGAGGCACGAAAGCGTGGGGAGCGAACAGGATTAGATACCCTGGTAGTCCACGCCGTAAACGATGAGTGCTAGGTGTCGGAGGGGAACCTTCGGTGCCGCAGCAAACACAATAAGCACTCCACCTGGGGAGTACGACCGCAAGGTTGAAACTCAAAGGAATTGACGGGGGCCCGCACAAGCGGTGGAGCATGGTTTAATTCGAAGCAACGCGAAGAACCTTACCAAGGCTTGACATCCCGATGACCGCTCTAGAGATAGAGTTTCTCTTCGGAGCATCGGTGACAGGTGGTGCATGGTTGTCGTCAGCTCGTGTCGTGAGATGTTGGGTTAAGTCCCGCAACGAGCGCAACCCCTTATCCTTAGTAGCCATCATTGAGTTGGGCACTCTAGGGGAGACTGCCGTGGATAACACGGAGGAAGGTGGGGACGACGTCAAATCATCATGCCCCTTATGTCTTGGGCAACACACGTGCTACAATGGACGGTAACAAAGTGAAGCGAGACTGCGAAGTGGAGCAAAGCACAAAAACCCGTTCTCAGTTCGGATTGTAGTCTGCAACTCGACTACATGAAGCTGGAATCGCTAGTAATCGCGAATCAGAATGTTGCGGTGAATACGTTCCCGGGCCTTGTACACACCGCCCGTCACACCATGGGAGTTGGAAGCACCCGAAGTCTGTGACCCAACCGTAAGGGAGGAGCAGCCGAAGGTGAAGCCAGTGACTGGGGTGAAGTCGTAACAAGGTAGCCGTATCGGAAGGTGCGGCTGGATCACCTCCTTTCTATGGAGAAAAGCGGAGGTTTTTGAGATTTTGTCAGGAATGGATTGCTTGCAAGGAGGCTGAAAAATTTTTCGGTAGGTTTGCGGAGCAAACACATGAGTAATGCGAAGCATTACGAATGGCTTTTCGCTAAACATTTTTCAACGCAAGGTTGTGAAGGATATTCATTGTTCGGTTTTGAAGGATCAAACCTTCAAACAAAAAATAGGAAACACACAAAACATCTTCGGTGATGATGCGCTTGGGGACACACCGGTTCCCATTCCGAACACGACGGTTAAGACCTAGGCGGTCGATGGTACTTGGTGGGCAGCTGCCTGGGAGAGTAGATGGTTGCCGAAGTCCTATGGGCTCATAGCTCAGCCCATTAAAAACTGTTAGAGCGCACGCCTGATAAGTGAGGTCGGTGGTTGCGAGTCCACTTGAGCCCATTTTGTGTGGTCTGGGGATATAGCTCAGCTGGGAGAGCACCTGCCTTGCAAGCAGGGGGTCACGAGTTCGAATCTCGTTATCTCCACTTACCGGCTTAAAAAGTCAGGGATGCACGTTTGAAAACTGAATACAAGTAAAAGCAAAAATAGAGTCAATCGAGAAAACCAAAATTTTCTATTTTCAAATGTAACAAAAGTTGTATCGCTACAACGAAACATTCCAGAGAAATAGCTATATTAAACTGGTCAAGCAAGAAAGAGCACAAGGAGAATGCCTTGGCACTAGGAGCCGATGAAAGACGTGGTAAGCTGCGAAAAGCTTCGGGGAGGCGCAAACAGCCATCGATCCGGAGATATCTGAATGGGGAAACCTACTTGAGCAAACCTCAAGTATCCATGCGTGAATCCATAGCGTATGGAAGGGAACGCTGTGAACTGAAACATCTAAGTAGCAGTAGGAGGAGAAAGAAAACTCGATTTCCTAAGTAGCGGCGAGCGAACGGGAAAGAGGCCAAACCGAAGGACCTGGTTCTTCGGGGTTGCGGACTGCAATTAGCATTGCCGAGAGATAGACGAATGGTTTTGGGAAAGCCAGCCGTAGACGGTGAAAGCCCGGTAGACGAAATCTTGAAGCAGCGAGCAGGATCCAGAGTACCACGAGACACGAGAAACCTTGTGGGAAGCCGGGGGGACCACCCCCAAGCCTAAATACTCCCTAGTGACCGATAGTGAAGCAGTACTGTGAAGGAAAGGTGAAAAGGACCCCGGGAGGGGAGTGAAAGAGAACCTGAAACCTTGTGCTTACAAACAGTCAAAGGCCTACGGGCTGATGGCGTACTTTTTGTAGAACGGTCCGGCGAGTTACTAATGCCAGCGAGGTTAAGTGGTCAGAAGCCACGGAGCCGAAGGGAAACCAAGTCTGAATAGGGCGAAGAGTTAGTATTAGTAGACCCGAAACCGGGTGACCTATCCATGTCCAGGTTGAAGTTACCGTAAAAGGTAATGGAGGACCGAACACACATCTGTTGAAAAACGTGGTGATGAGGGTGGATAGCGGAGAAATTCAATCGAACTCGGAGATAGCTGGTTCTCCTCGAAATAGCTTTAGGGCTAGCCTCGAGCTGGAGTCTAACGGAGGTAAAGCACTGAACTGACGCGGGGCCCAAAAAGGTTACCAACTCATATCAAACTAAGAATGCCGTCAAGATACCCTCGGGAGTCAGACTACGGGAGATAAGTTTCGTGGTCAAAAGGGAAAGAGCCCAGACCGACAGCTAAGGTCCCAAAGTGTGTGTTAAGTGGAAAAGGATGTGGGATTTCATAGACAACTAGGATGTTGGCTTAGAAGCAGCCATACATTTAAAGAGTGCGTAATAGCTCACTAGTCGAGAGAACCTGCGCCGAAAATGTAACGGGGCTAAAACACACCACCGAAGCTACGGATTCCTTACTAAGTAAGGAGTGGTAGAGGAGCATCCTGCAAGGACGAAGCCAAAGGGAGAGCGATGGTGGACGAAACAGAGAGAGAATGCCGGAATGAGTAGCGAGATATATGTAAGAACCATATAGGCCGAATATCTAAGGATTCCTGAGTGAAGCTAATCTTCCCAGGGTTAGTCGGGACCTAAGGCGAGGACGAGAGTCGTAGTCGATGGATAACAGGTAGATATTCCTGTACTACACATAATCAGAACTGTGGGGACGCAGGAGGATAGGGAAACCGGGGAATGGAAAGACCCGGTCAAGCGCAAAGCTGTGGGAGATAGGCAAATCCGTCTCCTGTAAGTGAAGCGTGATGAGGACTGAAAAAAAGTAAGGAAGTTTCCGAATCCACACTGCCGAGAAAAGCCGCTATTGTGTTATATGTACCCGTACCGTAAACCGACACAGGTAGATGAGGAGAAAATCCACAGGCCGACGGGAGAAGTGTTGTTAAGGAACTCGGCAAAATGACCCCGTAACTTAGGGATAAGGGGAGCCACGCATGTGGCCGCAGAAAAGAGGCTCACGCAACTGTTTAGCAAAAACATAGGTCTCTGCGAAACCGTAAGGTGAAGTATATGGGCTGACGCCTGCCCGGTGCTGGAAGGTTAAAAGGAGAGGTTAGCGCAAGCGAAGCTTTGAATTCAAGCCCCAGTAAACGGCGGCCGTAACTATAACGGTCCTAAGGTAGCGAAATTCCTTGTCAGGTAAGTTCTGACCCGCACGAAAGGTGTAATGATTTGTGCACTGTCTCGACAACACGCCCGGTGAAATTGAAGAACCAGTGAAGATACTGGTTACCCGCAACAGGACGGAAAGACCCCATGGAGCTTTACTGCAGCCTGATACTGGGATTCGATGATATATGTACAGGATAGGTGGGAGGCTAAGAAGCGAGAACGCTAGTTTTCGTGGAGCCGCCGGTGGGATACCACTCTTATGTCATTGGATTTCTAACCTGCATCCGTAATCCGGATGAGGGACAATGTCAGGCGGGCAGTTTGACTGGGGCGGTCGCCTCCTAAAAGGTAACGGAGGCGCTCGAAGGTCACCTCAGAATGATTGGAAACCATTCAAAGAGTGTAAAGGCAAAAGGTGGCTTGACTGCGAGAGCGACGGCTCGAGCAGGTACGAAAGTAGGACTTAGTGATCCGGTGGTAATAAGTGGGAATGCCATCGCTCAACGGATAAAAGCTACCCTGGGGATAACAGGCTTATCTCCCCCAAGAGTTCACATCGACGGGGAGGTTTGGCACCTCGATGTCGGCTCATCGCATCCTGGGGCTGAAGTAGGTCCCAAGGGTTGGGCTGTTCGCCCATTAAAGCGGTACGCGAGCTGGGTTCAGAACGTCGTGAGACAGTTCGGTCCCTATCCGTTGTGGGCGCAGGAAATTTGAGAGGAGCTGTCCTTAGTACGAGAGGACCGGGATGGACGTACCTCTGGTGTACCGGTTGCAGACCAACTGCACAGCCGGGTAGCTATGTATGGAACGGATAAACGCTGAAGGCATCTAAGCGTGAAGCCGCCCTCAAGATAAGATTTCCCATTCTTCGGAAGTAAGATCCCTTAAAGATAATGAGGTTGATAGGTTGGAGGTGTAAGCATGGTAACATGTTCAGCTGATCTCTGTTTATCAGCTTGCACAGGCGTACCTTTGCCTGCTCACCACCGCTTAACACACGCACCTGGCTTTCAATATGCTTCGTGGTCAGGCCACACTTGGCAAGCGCGCTTCGCACCTCGTACTGCGAAAATGCAGGAAACTCGTTCCATATCTCCTCAATACATGTGGTTGTAACCGACTGATCCATCTCCTGCTCAAAATACCCAATTTCCAGATAATCTCCAAGTGTAACACTTCCTGAAAGCGGCTTTATCAACCCAAGAATACTCTTAAGCAGGGTTGTCTTTCCGATGCCGTTTGCACCGGTAAGAACAATCTTTTGTCTTCTTTCCATCTCAAGGTCGAGAGCAGATGAAAGAGGATCATCATAGCCGATGACCAGGCCATTTGTCTGAAAAATATAACGCCCCGGAGTACGCGCAATCTTGAAATTAAACTCCGGTTTTGGCTTTTCAGCAGCCAGCTCAATAACGTCCATCTTGTCAAGCTTCTTCTGACGTGACATCGCCATATTCCTTGTAGCAACACGCGCCTTATTTCTAGCCACAAAATCCTTCAGTTCTTTAATCTCCTGCTGCTGTTTGTTGTACGCAGCCTCAAGCTGGGCTTTCTTCATCTCATAGACTTCCATAAACTTGTCATAATCCCCGACATATCTGTCGAGCTTCTTATTATCCATGTGATAGATGAGATTTACCACGCTGTTTAGAAACGGTATGTCGTGAGAAATAAGAATAAACGCATTCTCATAATCATTAAGATATCGCTTAAGCCACTCAATATGCTCCACATCCAGATAGTTTGTAGGCTCATCCAAAAGCAGAATATCCGGCTTCTCCAAGAGGAGCTTTCCCATCAGCACTTTGGTTCTCTGACCACCGCTTAAATCGGTAACGTCTTTATCAAGCCCCAGGTCTAAAAGTCCAAGAGCCCTTGCAACCTCATCAACCTTTGCATCGATCATATAGAAATCATGCATGGTAAGCATGTCCTGAATCGTGCCGGCTTCATCCATCAGCTTATTCATCTCGTCCTCGTCCACATCGCCAAGACGCGCATATATGTCGTTCATCTCATTTTCCATATCATAAAGGAAATCAAATGCAGATGAAAGAACTGAGCCGATAGTCATGCCCTTTTCAAGCGCTGTGTGCTGGTCGAGATAACCCACACGCACCTTCTTTGCCCACTCTATTTTGCCCTCATCAGGCATAAGCCTGCCTGTGATAATAGACGCTGCACATACGCCTTGCCATGGATAAAATATTCCGTGATGCCGACAGGCAGATGCTTGGCAATGGGAATCACTGCATCGACCGCATTAGGCGAAAGATTATTTTCAATGACGGCTTTTTTTCCACTGCGTCATAAATCGCCGCGCCGTTGCTGGTGATAACATAGCGCAGAAAGGGCAGTGCCTTGATTGCCTGTGGCACTGTGCTGAAGGGTTCGCTGTGGCAGGTACAAAAAATAAATGCCCTGTTCGTTCATCTGTTCCAACGCATGGTTATATAAGCGAGGTAATTTCCTATTTTTATGAGAAGGGTGCCATCCATCGGAGCAACCAGCTTTATGTATTTCATAGTATCACCTGCCCATTCTATCTATTCTATCATCAGATAGAACACGCTACAATAAAAAGAAAGTGACTTTTGAAAGAAAATTTCGGTTGGGTATTTCTCTGGAAAAAAGGCAGGCAGATATGATACTAACAGCAGAAGCTGAGGAGAAACGGAGGGATTACATGGTTTTATATTCAGGCTGAGAGAGTTGGAATTGAAAAATCGTTGGATTATGCTTGCCATGCACACAGGCTTTGCGACAGGCAATGCGCTGAGAGCGCGACTATGCCTCTATGAGGAGCGGGCAAAGGCGGCGCGGCGGCAGTGACGGTGCTGCTTGCTGTGAATGAAGCAGGGGAGCTCAAGGGAATGTGGGCGACGCGGAAACGGTAGAAGGAAAGCCTGCGAACGCTTGCGGAACGCGCTCCACGCGCACGATTGCAGTGCTGATTGTGCAGCTGTTCCACTGCGGACGAAACGAAAGTGCGAATGGAACCGGCGAAAAGCCTGCTTGCGCCTTCTGGCGGTGGCTTCGCCATTTTCAGGGCAGAGCCGCAGGAAATGACGGCAGCAGAAAATTAGCCAAAAAAATGTCACGAATGCGGCGGCATCAAAAAAGGAAATCGGTGCGGATGGTCGTAGAGGTGAGCGCATCGGCAGGGTATCTGCTTTTCAGAATTTTTCTCTCCGTTGACAAATCAGAGAACGGATGATATGGCTATCAGACAGAAAACGGCATGACCTACCCGTTGGAGGTTCTGGCGGCAGTGCGTGCGGCAGTAGGAGATTTCCCCGATACTGGTAAAGGTTTCTGCGGCGCAGATGGTAGAGGGCGGCTATGAGCTGACGGATACACTGCGTTTCTGCAAAAGGCAGAGGATGCAGGGACGATTGATGGTGTGACGGTAACAGGCGGCTGGCATGAATCTCCGGTCGAGCAAATTTCCTATCATGTTTCCAAGGGGGATATGCCGTTTGCAGGTGCTTTGAAGAAATATCTTTCTGTGCCTGTGATTGCTTTGCAATCGGATTCATGATGCGGAAACGGCGGAACGGATTCTGGCGCAGGGTCCTGCGGATTTCTGCGGTACGGCAAGTGCATTTCTGGCAGACGGCATTTGCCAATCGTTTGCAGGCAGGCAAGCCCTCTATCTGCCCTGCCAGAGCTGCAATAAGTGCATCGCGGCAGTGCTGAAGGGGGAAGGAGCTTTTCTGCGCCTTCAACCCCGAAAGCAGGGAATGAAGCCTTTGAGCATCAAGAAGAAGATTGCAACCAGAGAAGGAATGTATCGTCATCGGCGGCAGCCCTGCCAGTATGGAAGCGGCGAAAAAATCCGCAGAGCGGCGCGGCTTTGTCACAACCACTGCTGTACGAGGAAATGGGCTTGGCGGTCAGCTGCGGCTGGCAGCATTACCTCCGAAAAGGAGGGTCTGCTGGATTATATTGCATACATGAAAGCAACCCTTGCGGAGCTGGGCGCGTTACTGTTTTGACAGAAACAGAAGCAGCAGCAATTTTATTAAGGAAAAACCGTATTTTACGGTTGTGGCAACAGTCAACCCAGCAATGATTAGAGAAGGCTTGTCTGATGAAAAATGTTACGGCACCAGAAATCTTGCAGATGCCGGAAGAAAAATTGCGGAAATAGCTGCCCAAGACTGTGGCAATTCTGGTGGCGGCGCAAGTTGGTTTGGAAACGTGGCGGCATTTCTGGCGCAGCGTCTGCCGGAGGTGCAGCGGATTCGGGATTAAGATTATCGAGCAAGAAGGAAAAAATGGAGCATGGACATGGGCTGCAATGGCGCGCCCGTTAAATGAATTGAAGAAAAGAATGTCAGCTTTTTGACAACTACCACCGCAACTGCTGATGGATGGCAGCAAGCTGTATGTCCAAAATCGGCGAAATGACGCTGTTTGTTTCCGCGGATACAGTTCATTTGGGCAGGCGGCAGCGAATCCTCTGTTGTGGATACGGACTGACCACCGTTGTGGCTGATGGATGAGCGGATGAGCTATGCCGTTGTGGGGGATGCCAATGAAATCGGCGATGGCGGCACAGCAATCAGGATGCGTATGAATTGTACACACATTTGTACCTTGCCGATGACCAAGATTTGTGTATATGTATTTTTTAAGATATTGATGAAATATTTTCGGTAGATATTGCCAAGAAAAACATTGTGCTATATTTAGTACAAGTGTTAAATAATTGCCAAGGAATTAGGGAAAATCGCAGTACATTCTCGTTGGCAATGAAAAAATGCTAAATATCACCATTTTTCTTGGAAAGGAAGCGGAAAGTTCTGGATTTTATCAAAGAACATGGGCAGAAATTGACTTGGATGCACTGGATTACAACATCAAGAGCATCAAAATCCAAAATGGAGCCGAGCATAAGGTTATGGGTATTGTAAAGGCGGATGCGTATGGTCATGGTGACGGCTTTGTAGCACGCAAGCTGCAGGCAGGCGGCTTCGACTGGTTCGGCGTTTCCAACATCGAAGAAGGTATGAGCCTGAGAAACGAAGGCATCACAAAACCCATTCTGGTTCTGGGCTATACACCCGCAAGCTGCGTAGAAATTCTTTGCCAGCAGAGCATCACAAACGCAATCGTTGGGATTGAACATGCAGAAGCCTGCAGGAAGCAGCGGCAGCAGCAAATGTTGTTGTAGAAGGTCATATTAAACTGGATACAGGTATGACTCGTGTTGGTTTCCAGACAGATGATGCAGACTTCGATCAGTCCCTGAAGGATATCATTGAAGTAAGCAAAATGCCCAACGTAAAAAAGATTACAGGTATCTTTACACACCATGCAGTTGCTGACTCCTACACAGGTGATAACCCCGATTTCACAAGAATGCAGTTTGCTCGCTTCGATAAAATGGTAACAGCTTTGCAGGATGCAGGCGTACATGTTGGTCTCCGCCACTGTGCAAACAGCGCAACCACAATCGCTTATCCCGAAAGACATATTGATATGTGCCGTTCCGGTATCATTACATACGGTATGCTGCCCTCTAGCGAATGCGAAGGCATGATTGATTTGAAGCCTTTGATGACAGTAAAATCCACAATCGGTCTGGTAAAGCATGTTCCCGCACGCTCTCAGCTTTCCTACGGCAGAACCTATACAGCAGAAACAGACAGAAGAATTGCTACCATCCCTATTGGCTATGCAGATGGTTACAACAGAGCATTGTCCAACAAGGCTAAAATGATTGTTCATGGTAAATATGCACCCGTTGTTGGTCGTGTCTGCATGGACCAGCTGATGATTGACGTTACAGATATTCCCGAAGCAAAAATGGGGGATGAAGTTATCGTTGTTGGTACAGATGGCGATAAACACTTCACATTTGACGATATGGCTGCAATTCTTGGCACAATCAACTATGAACTGCCCTGCGTATTGACAAAACGTGTTCCCCGTGTTTATAAAGAAAACGGCGAAATCGTTGGTATCGTAGACCATGTTCTGCATCAGTACAGATAAGAAAAATTGAAATAAAAAGAGGAGTGGCTTTTGCTACTCCTCTTTGAGTTGAAAAATTTTCGGTTGAAAAAAGACATCCCATCGTAAAGACGGGATGTCAATTTTTTTGTCTGATAAAGCTGTAGGCTTACAGCTTTGCAATCACTGCGTCCGCAAATTCCTCTGTGCTTGCGGTGCCGCCCATATCCTGCGTCAGTGCTTTCCCTTCGGAAATGACATCGGTTATGGCTTTTTCGATTGCCGCTGCCGCCTTTGCCTCCCCAGATGTGTGCCAGCATCAGGGGAAGCGGAAAGGATGCAGGCAGTCGGGTTGATTTTATGCTGTCCTGCAATATCGGGGGCAGAGCCGTGGATTGGCTCGAAAATTGCACCGTCCTTGCCGATATTTGCGCTGGGAGTCAGACCAAGACCGCCAACCAGACCTGCAACACAGGTCGGAAACGATATCACCGTAAAGGTTCGGGCAAACCAGTACATCATATTCTTCGGGGGTGCATCACCAGACGCATACACATGGCATCGACAATGCTGTCTGTAAATTCGATTTGCGGATATTCCTTTGCAATCTCTCTTGCAACATCCAGAAACAGACCATCGGTGCATTTCATGATGTTTGCTTTATGTACGGCAGTGACCTTTTTCTTCCTTCTCTTACGGCATATTCAAAGGCGTAACGGCAGATGCGCTCGCAGCCCTTTCTGGTAATCAGCTTAATGCTTTCCGCCGCATCCTCGCCAACCATGTGTTCAATCCTGCATACAGGTCTTCTGTATTTTCGCGCACGATAACAAGGTCGATATGATCATATCTTGTGATTACGCCGGGGTAGGTTTTGGCAGGGGCGCACGTTTGCATAAAGGTCAAAGGTTTTGCGCAGTGCTACGTTTACGCTGCGGAAGCCTTTTGCCGACAGGGGTCGTAATAGGCCCTTTCAGCGCAACGCCGTTCTTGCGGATGGAATCAATGACATGGTCGGGCAGGGTGTGCCGTATTTTTCGATCATGGCTGCGCCTGCTTCCATTTCATCCCATTCAATGGCAACGCCGGTTGCCTCTACAACGCGCTTCGCTGCTGCAACAACCTCAGGGCCGCTACCGTCCCCGGGGATAAGAGTTACTTTATGTGCCATATTATTTTGCCTCCTTTGTATAGTTCAGCAGACCGCCTGCGAGCAGAATGTCGCACTGTCTTGCGGAAATATTCAGTCTTGTGGGAATTTCTTCGCCGGTACGCACCAGTGTTACCATTACGTTCTGTCCTCTACTGCGCCTTTGATCTGGTCTGCGGCATATTTGATGACAAATTCGTCCCCAAGGCGAATGTTGTCATAGTCCCATTCGTTTACGAATACCAGAGGCAGGATACCGTTGTTAATCAGGTTTGCCATGTGGATACGCGCGAAGGATTTTGCGATGACACCTTTTACGCCAAGCTGCAGGGGAGCCAGTGCTGCATGCTCGCGGCTGGAGCCCTGCCCGTAGTTCTGCCCTGCGATGATAAAGCCGCCGCCTGCCGCCTTTGCTCTTGCGGGAAACTCAGGGGATCACAGGGGTCAGGCAGTAATCTGCCAGATAAGGCACATTGGAGCGGAAGGGCAGAAGCTTCGCGTTGGAGGGCATAATGTGGTCTGTTGTGATGTTGTCCTCTACCTTAATCAGCGCGCCGCCCTTGATTTCCTTGGGTACCTTTGTATTCTTGGGAAGGGCTGAATATTCGGGCCTCTGACAACCTTCACATTCGCCTTCGGGTGCAGGAGGAATGATGAGGTTATCGTTTACCATGAAATGCTCGGGCATGGAAACCAGAGGGGCTTCTCCCAGTGTATGGGGATCTGTCACAACGCCTGCCAGTGCGGATGCAACCGCTGTTTCCGGGGCTGACGATATAAACCTGCGCGGATTTTGTCCCGCTTCTGCCTTCAAAGTTTCTGTTGATGGTACGCAGGGAAACCGCATTCGTTGCAGGAGCCTGCCCCATGCCGATGCAGGGGCCACAGCCACATTCCAGAATACGCGCCTGCGGAAATAATATCTGCCAGTGCGCCGTTTGCCGCCAGCATATTCATAACCTGCTTGGAGCCGGGCGCGATAACCAGACTGACATCGGGATGAACGGATTTTCCTTTTAAGAGTGCCGCAACCGTCATCATATCGGTATAAGAGGAATTGGTGCACGAGCCAATCGCAACCTGATCCACCTTCAGACCTGCAACATCCTTTACCTGCTTGATATTATCGGGGAATGAGGGCAGGCAACCAGAGGTGCGATTTCATCCAGAGCAATCGTTACTTCCTCATCATAGGTTGCATCTGCGTCAGCGGAAAGCTCTATCCAATCCTCACCGCGTCCCTGCGCGTCAAAGGAATTTCTTTGTCACCTCGTCAGAAGGGAATACGGATGTAGTTGCGCCCAGCTCTGCGCCCATGTTTGTGATGGTTGCTCTTTGGGGAACGGAAAGCGTCTTTACGCCTTCACCTGCGTATTCCATCACCTTGCCGACACCGCCTTTAACGGACAGGCGGCGCAACACCTCAAGAATAACGTCCTTCGCGGAGACCCACGGAGACAGCTTGCCTGTCAGGTTACACGGCAAACCTTCGGCATAGCCAGATAATAGGCACCGCCGCCCATGGCAACGGCTACATCAGACCGCCTGCGCCAATCGCAAGCATCCCGATGCCACCGCCTGTCGGGGTGTGGCTGTCGGAGCCTATCAGTGTTTTGCCGGGCTTTGCCAAAACGCTCCAGATGAACCTGATGGCAGATGCCGTTGCCTGCCTTGGAGAAATAAATCCCATGCTTGCTTGTCACTGTCTGGATATATTTATGGTCATCTGCGTTTTCAAAGCCTGTCTGCAGGGTGTTGTGGTCGATGCTAAGCAACAGATTTCTCTGTTTTGACACGGGGAATCCCAATGGCTTCAAACTGCAGATACGCCATGGTGCCTGTGGAGTCTTGTGTCAGTGTCTGGTCGATTTTGATGGCGATTTCCTTCCTGCCACCATTTCACCGGATACCAGATGATTTTTAATCAGTTTTCGGTAATATTCATTCCCATATTCTCTTCCTCCTAAGAAAACTGTTTGATGAAATTTTATTTTTTTTAACAAATCCTTCTTACAGAAGCCCTGCCTGCTTTGCTAGCTCCGGCAGAAGCGCGCATGTGGCTGCCTCCATCTCTTCCTCACTGATGAAGGTCATACGTCCGTCGCTGTACTGCTTATCTACCCATTCCTTGAGGATAGCAGTGCGAGGGTCATTCTTGCTGATTTTGCTTTCGCCCCTCCAGATGCAATGTCTGGTTCAGCCAGTATGCAACACCGGCAAGACCGGAGTTTTTGTTGACCTCTACGCTGAGGGGGCGGTTCAGCAGCTTTGCTGTATTGAAGATGTTATAAATTTCCTCATCCTTCGCAACGCCGTCTGCGTGAATACCGGCTCTGGTTACATTAAAGTCACGTCCGACGAAGGGGGGTGCGAGAGGGATTTTATAGCCAAGCTCTTTTTCATAAAAATTCTGCGATTTCCCGTAATAACAGTAGGGTCCATGCCATCTAATGTTCCTCTCAGGGAAGCATATTCCATTACCATTGCTTCGAGAGGGGTGTTGCCTGTGCGTTCCCCGATGCCTAAGAGAGAGCAGTTTACGGAGGAGCAGCCATACAGCCATGCCGTTGTGGAATTGACAACCGCCTTATAGAAATCGTTATGCCCATGCCATTCCAGTAATTCGGAAGGGATCTGCGCAAAGTGGTTTACACCATAAATGATACCGCCGACAGAACGGCAGGGTAGCACCGGGGTAAGGCACGCCGTAGCCCATCGTATCACAGAAGCGGATTTTTTACGGGCAGCTGATATTTATCCATCAGCTTTTTCAGCTCCGTTGCAAAGGGAACCACGCAGCCATAGAAATCGGCTCTTGTGACATCCTCAAAATGGCAGCGAGGGGTAATGCCCATATCTAGAGTAACCTCACAATTTCAAATAGCCGTCAATCGCCTGCTTTCTGGTTTTGTGCAGCTTATTGAAAATATGATAGTCGGAGCAGGAAACCAGAATCCCACATTCGGGCATCCCCATTTCCTTGACCAGCTTGAAGTCCTCCTTTGTGGCACGAATCCATCCTGTGATTTCGGGGAATTATAGCCCAGCTCGCGGCATGCTTCGATCGCCCTGCGGTCATTTTCGCTGTACAGGAAAAATTCGCACTGTCTGGATTTTGCCCCTTTGGGGCCCCTAAGCGGTGCAGCATATCATACAGCGTTGCGATCTGCTTTGCCGTATAGGAGCGCGAGACTGCTGCCCGTCACGGAAGGTGGTATCTGTCAGCCAGATTTCCTCAGGCACATTCATGGGTACCTGACGGTAGTTGAACGTAACCTTCGGCACTTCGTCATAGCTGTAGTTATCACGATACAGGTTGGGCTCAGGAATATCCTGAAGGCTGTATTTATAGCGCCTGAGTTCCAAGAGATTGGTTTTGTCGTTATAAGTGATCAAAGTTCTCACTCCTTCTATCTGGATTTGTTTATCATACAAAAACAAGTGCTTTGCGTGATATTTTATATTTATAGAATATATCAATCATAGTGCCGTCTGTCAAGAGAAAATGATAAAAAAATTGAATATGTGACAAAATGATAAAAAATCAGGTTTTATTTGAATCTACAGGGTTTTTCAAAAATACAATAAAACTTTTTCTATAGAAAACAATAAATTATTTCGATATATTAGTTTTTGTCCTAGAAAATAATTGAAATTCTATAGATAAATTATGATAGATTTTCTGTTTTTGCAAGAAGGTCGTTGATTTTGCGTGAAAAATAGGGAGACCTGTGCTATACTCAGAAAAGATAGGAGTGAGGCGTATGATTGAGCGATTTCCGTTTGGGCACCCGGGGAGCATGGCATGGAGCGGCGGAGGGTTTATATCTACCTGCCCGATGAATATTACGAGAAGCCTAAGCGACAGTATCCTGTTTATATATGTTTGATGGGCATAATGTTTTTATGATGAAGATGCTACCTACGGCAAAAGCTGGGGGATGGAGCAGTATTTGCAGAAAAGCGGCAGAAAGCTGATGGTGGTTGCGCTGGAATCGAGCCGCGCGCCCGATTATGGCAGGCTAAAGGAATATGCCCCTTTTTCGTTTACCACAGAGGAAACAGGCGGAATTATCGGCAACGGGGATATCACTATGGATTGATTGTCCATGTTCTCAAGCGGACAGTAGATACCCAGTACCGCACCAAGGCAGACCGCAGGCATACCTTTCTGGCAGGCTCCTCTATGGGAGGGCTTATGACACTTTATGGGCTTCTGGCGTATCGG
>VOFH01002859.1_pt1 | contig 15573 bp, 20 predicted proteins | sample 5384091 | NCBI WGS metagenome assembly VOFH01 (sample SAMN12384727, study PRJNA508395) | human gut metagenome | isolation source: healthy gut G | host: Homo sapiens
TTTCCAGTTTCTGTCATCCAGATCCTCGGTGGGGATCTCATTGCAGAGCTTTGAAATATCACAATGTTTCCTCGGCGCCAGGTAATTCTGATTTCTCCGCATACCGACTTATACCAGCGCTCCGCCGCCCTGATAAAATCCGGATGGCTAGGCCACATTGTTTTTCATTTATCACATATTTTGCCATCCTGATATCCTTTTGACGAGCGTTCCGGTATTTTCTGAAAACCATTTAGGCAGTCCCAAATCAGTGGTTTCCTGCATAATATAAGGGCCAGGAAGAAGCCCAGCAAGCCACCCTTTTTTTGAGCTGAATCCAGGTGTGAAGGTCGTTCTCCGGGCAAAGCTCGCCGGTAAAATCGAATTTTCCCTCCTCGTATTCATGGACAAACCAGGGAACGTAATAGGCGACCGCGTTGCATCCGTAGTCTACCAGCGCGTCAGCGCTTTTTAGTATTGCTTTTCCATGCGGAAGTAGTGTAGCTCTCCGCATAGAAGCAGCTCCTTTTTCCGTTTATCATAAAATCTGTTTTGTAATTTTGAAATCATACATTGCTTTGATCCCCTTCTGATGACGACAATAAAATTTTCTGATACCAGCTGGTTTCCCCGATCAGGAAAGATCTGCGATCTGCTCCTTGCAGCCTTGCAGGACACCCGCCCTGCTGACGCCGATGGAATACATTCCCGCACGGTTCGCCGCTTCGATTCCAGCCTGGCTGTCCTCAAATACGGCGCAGTCTTCATGAGGGAATTCCCACCAGCTCGGCTCCAAGGTAAACACCTGAGGATCAGCTGGCCTCCGAACCATATTTCCATCCACCACGGCGTCGAACAGCTCCTGTATTCCAAAGCTGCTCTTCAAAATCGGCGGGGCATTCTTTGCTCGCGGATCCCAGCACAACGGCCTCCCAGCCTTCGCTCTTTCAAAGGCGTTCGGCGCTGGCAGCAGGTCCTTTTCCCGTCAGTGTGGCGATCAGCTCCCGTACCGCAGTTTTCCCCGCCGCCATCTTCTCTTTTCCTCCTGGGAAAAACGGTTCTGAAGGCCGCCGGAATCCAGCAGATATTCCAAGGGACTGCATTCTGCTGACGCGCCCTTTAAGCGCTCGTTCTCGCCTCGGTAAACTGGAAGCCAGTTCTGCGCCAGCCTTTTCCACGCCAAATAGTGGAATCTGGCGGTATTCCATCAATCGCCGTCTAAATCGAAAATAGCAGCCTGTTTCATGTTATTCTCCTTCTTATCATTTTAATAAAAAGAGCCGGCAGACATCCGATTTGATTTCCTTTGGATGCTTAAGGCCCACGGTTTTATCCTTCCTCTAATCCTTAGAAGAATTTTTCTTACTGCTGTTCCTGCAAAAAGCCTCGGGCCCCGCAGCTACAGGAGATTTAAGCGTCACGCTTTCTGCGCCGGAAGATCACAATGCCGGCACCTGCCAGGGCCAGAGCGGCCAGCAATATGGAAATTCCAGAAACCAGCCAGTCGCCCTTAGCCGTATGACTGCCGGAGCCTGCCTCTGTCTTTTCCAAATCCTCCATAGCGGCTTCCAGCCAGGCCTCCGCGCTGTCTACCATCGCCTGGGTAGCGTCTGAATCGGCCAGCACAGCCTTGGCCTCCTCCAGGGCGGATTGGAACCATCTCCAGCTGCTGTCGGTATAGCTTATCCTGCTTTAAGGTTTCGGCTCGGTTGACCGCGTCCTTCAAGCCGCTCTTATCCACTTCTGCCGGAGGATTCACCAGGTCCAGATTGGCAATCGCCTGCTGAGCTCTTCCGCCGCCAGGTTTACCGCCAGTTTACTGATCCGCGTCGGGATTCGCATAAACGTCTCTGGCTGCTTTCAGCTTTTCCTGCATCTTGTCCCAGGAATCCGCTGTATAGAGCTCTTTTTCGCTTTCCGCCTGCTTAATCGCCCGGTTCAGCTCTGTCTTATCCACCTCGCCGGGGACAATCATCCTCCAGATCACTGATGGCCTGCTCCAAATCCTTAGCGGCGCCGTTGACCGCAGCCTGGTCCGCCTTTGGATCATTGTAAACGTCCTTTGCCTTTGCCAGGAATTTCTGCATATTCGCCCAGGAAGCAGCAGTATAGTCGGCTTCCTTCAGAGAGTCGGCCTTGTCGATCTGCTCCTTCAGAGCGCTCTTATCCACCACTGTCTCATCAGGGGTATCTGCTCCCATCAGTTCTACCTCACGAACGGTTACGCTCTCGGCACCGTTCACGATTTCTACCGTGATGGAGCCAGTGTCAGCCTTAGTGAAGGTAAAGGCGTTCTCGCCGTTTTTCAGCTGATCCTTAGTCTTTTTCCGCCAGAACCTGTTCGCCGGCCTTGATCGTTACCTTCTCAGGCATCGCCGTCCAGGAACACCAGAGCGTTTCCGACCTCTTTGCTGTCCTCAAAGGTATAAGTCAAATAGTCGGTCTCTCCGCCGCCTCTGGTAGCCCAGCCTTCTTCGCTCTCCACCTTACCGTCAATGGTGTAGCCATTGGGGGTCTGTGGGGAAGGTAAAGGTCTGATAACGGCCTACTTCGCCGCTTTCACAACCCACGCCGTAACCACTGGAACCGGAAAGCTCGTAGGAATAGTCGATCAAGGGCTTGCCGTCTGCATCCCGATCGGTGTATACCCGCATCCCAGCCGGTGCCCAGGTTTTCTGTTCCGGCATTGGCGAAGGTGCCGTCGGACTGCGGCTCATATTTGCCGGAACTGGTCGACGCCGTCAGGATGCTGGCTGGTGGGCCAGCGGTAGCACTCGTTGTTGGGATAAAGGCGAATATCCTGAGTAGCGCCCAGCACGTAGGTAGAGCCAGCCTTCAGCACCAGGTCTCCGCCCTCCATATTGGTCATCTTAATGTTATAGGGCTTGTTGAGGCCGCCCTCTTCAATCTCTCAACGGGCAGGACACCCTTGCCGATCGGATCTCCTACAGGGGTTCTGCCGTCGGCGGAAGTCTCATAAATAAACACCAGGAAGTCGCTGTAATGCTCAGGGAAGGTATCTTCCTTCGCTACACAGATATACATGTCCACAGCATTTACGGTAATATCGCTGTTGATGCTGGTTTTACATCGACTGCCGGGCTGCCGTCGGCTTTCTTTTCCGCGGCGTAGTTGTTGCTGTTAATAGCCTGGAAGCCGTAAAGGGCTGACGCCATGCCGTCGGCGTTTTTCAGCACCACACGGATTCCATCGGTACGAACCATATCGAACTTAACGATATTCTCGTTGGGAGCCACGGGCTGGAAGCGCTCTGATTACCGGGGGTCCAGTCTCCATCTTTCAGGTACTGCACCTCGTAGGAATAGGGAAGCCCAATGACATCGTCCGCAAGGCCTGTGGGCTGATAGTAGAATAGAAGCTTACCTGGTCGATATTTCTCAGTCCGGAGAAGGTGACGCCATAGAAGCTTTCTTTTCCACGTTGGAAACCCACTTATTATCTAGGTTGACCTGCTGGTTGATTCCAGTCTGGGAACCAGCGGCGGAAGAGGAAACGGCTTCCCTTGCCGTCGGCAGCGATATTCGCACCGTAAGCGGGCAAAGTTATCCTTGGAAATGGTCTTCATACCGTCGATCCACATTTCCAGGGTCTGAGAACCGCCGGACTGGGTATCGATGGTAATGTGCGTTGATCTCTCATGAAATCAGGGTACCGGTAGTCTGGGCTACCCAGCCATTTCCGCCTTCCAGAGAATGTTCACCGGATACCACTCATGCCGGTGCTGCTCTCCGTGAAGGTCTCATAGGCGTAAACATCAGCGGATCATGGGCGTATAAACATAGTTATTCTCGTCGGTATACAGGGTAACCACCGGAGAATTCGCGCCGTTTCTTTTGGTTTTGGTCAGAAGCTTCATGCTGAAGCCAAAGGCATATTCGTTGTTGAAATCAAATCCGCGTCCATAGTCTGGGGATAGGTCAAGGTATTGTTCTGAGCAGTGAGGTCATCTTTACAGACTTATTGCCATCTATAACGTAATAGATGGGGTGCTCCATGCTGACTCCGCCTACCGTGGGAATTCTTCATCAGGCTCCTGCAGGCTCAGGAGCGGTTTTGCCTCCGTTTTCGGTAACAGACCAGCCCTCCAGGGACTCGGTGCCGATTTCTCCGCCGCCGGCCACTACGTTTACGCTGATCCGCAATATCGGTCCATCCCGTTGGTGGCGCTGACCGCCACATCATAGAAGCCGGCTCCTTAAAGGTATAGCGCACGGTTTCACCAGCCAGTACGGTGCCGTCACCCATTTCCCAGCGGAAGGTCAAGGGCTTGCCGTTAGGATCGGTGCTGTTTTCGGCGGTGAAGGCTGCTTCCTCACCTACCGAGAAGCGGTTAGCCGGAGCGCTTTCAATCACAGCTTGGGAACCAAATCAAGATAATTCTCATAATTTTCTTGGTACTGGGCGCCATCCCGCTGGATAATGTTTGTCACGTTAGCCGCCTGGGTACTACGTCGCCGTCTGTGCCCTCCGCTAAACGGGTTCCGTTGCCTTCCATCACGTTGCCGTTGATTTCGAACCAATCGGCGTTTTCCAGATAGATAGCATACTGCCCGTTGTTGACAATCCGGTTGTTCTGAATCAGTCCGTTAAAGGAAGGCTGATTTTCACGGTACATCATACCGATACCCGCGTTAAGCATTGTCATGGATATAGTTATCCACAATGATCTCATGCTCAGACGACCAGCCTGTCATGGAAATACCGGAGTTGCCGTATTTGGCCCGTAGGCGCGTTGGCGGGCATAATGCCGTTCCAGCCCATTTCGTTGCCGATCATGACGTTTTCGTCAGAGCCGCCCATCCAGAAGCCGAAGCTGGACCAGTTAGCCTTTGTTGTTATACCAATAGTTGCGGCCCATACCGCATTCCACCGCGTTATTGTTGGCAAAAGAGGTATCGTTGCCTTCAAACACGTTGTACTCAGAGCACATGCCGTTCAGGGCGCGCACAAAGATACCGTCGCCGCCGTGGGTAAAGTCGTTGTTTTTCACATAGTTGTAGTTGGAAGCCGCTTCGATCAATGAAGAGGTGGAGTCTCTGGCGTGAACCTCGTCATAGGGGTCAATCCGGATACCCCAGCTGAAGTCGTTGTCTTCGATCCGGTTCTTGGAGGAATTCCACAGCTCCAGGCAAACGTCAGAGCAGTCGGAGAAGTTGTTATCCGTAATCACGTTGTTGTCAGAGAACCGGAGATACAAGCCGTTGGCGTTGTTGGTGGCCACATTGTTCCGGATGGTGCTGCCGTTAACATTTTCCATCAGAACCGCACCGCCCAGCTGGTCGCCCCAGCCGCCGTTGGGATTGGTATAGTTGTCGGAGAAATTATTGTTTTCAATGGTTAAGCCGTTAGAATTGTAAGCTTCCAGAGCATAATAGAAGCCGCTGACATCAAAGCCCTTGATGGTGACCTTGCTGGAATCCTCTACGGTAAGAGCGGTGCCCTTGAATAAAGAGGTATCCACATCATAAGAGGTTCTGTCAAAGGGCTTATTCCTGGTGGCTGGAGTTTCAATCGGCGCTTCATCGCCGTAAGACACCTTCCACCAATAAAACACCTTGCTGCTGCACAAGTCGCTGAAGGTGCGCACGCCATCCCGAAGATTTCGAAGGTATCCAGCTTCAGGCCCATGGCTTTCATATCGTTCGCGCTGGATGCGCTGTTTTCATACGCGACCCGAACTTTTACAGCGGCTTTGGCCGGCGTAGGCGCTCAGATAGACCTCGGTCTTGGACCAGTCGTTTGTGGGGGCAGCTGTTTTCAATTCGTTCCACGCGCCGTCGCCCACAGAGGCGTAAACCTTCAAAGCGCTACGAAAGCTCCATCCACTTTGGAGTCAAAGCTGAACTTGACCGCCTCCGCGCTGCTGAAATCAAATTCCGGGTGAGGCAGTAAGAAGTTTCTCCATCCACAGGATTCAACTGATAAGCGTAGGCGCCGGTGTTCACATCCGCGAGAATATCCGCATCCTTTGCATTGTAAATCCGCACACCGATACCGTCTACGGTAATATTGTCACCCTTGATGGTAATACCCTGCTCAGAGCCGCTGAAATCATATTCGCCAGGCTTGAATTTCACGTCTTCCGTATAATCATACCAGGCACAGGCTCCAGCATACCGGAATCATCCGCCACCGTGATATAATATTTTGCTGCTAGGGCCGTCCACGCCGCAGGTAGCTGTGATCGCTGCCACGCCTTCGCCTACAGCCGTCACCTTTCCGGTGGGGTCCACAGCAGCCGCAGGTAAACTTTGTCAGACTCATAGGTAACCGTCTGGTCAGCCATTACCACGCCGAATTGATCCAAAACGATAGCGCTGGAGCTGAGCGGTTTCTCCCTTGCTTCAAAATTGTTTTATCCGCCGTAAGCTCTACTTTTGTGGGGACGGGTTCCGCAGGATCACTTTCTCGTTAAAGTTTACCTTTAAATAAGCGGTACCCAAATTGGTTTGATCCGACGCTACTCCCGCAAACGTAATTGCCCAAAAATTCACCTGGCTGAGCCGGATTACTGGTAGGCCAATTATAATGGTCTCCGTTATTGCCGCTGTTGTCCGCCGCCAGCTTGTCAGTGGTTAAAACAACGGCGTAACGCTTGCCTGCTTCCAGTTGATAAAGCCAAATCCAGCTTATAAACGCCGTTTGCCTGGAATCTCAGTATAAGGCTTGGTCACCGAGGCCAGCTCCGTTTTGGGCGTGCCGTCCTCATTAGTGTCGTACAGCTTCGCGATCAGGTTCGCGAAGGGAGGAGCCGCTCTGCCCTGGGGAAGCAAAAACACTTCCGCGGAGGTCATTTTTGCGGAAGCTGGGCGGTAAAGGTCTGGTACCGGGCCGCTTCTCCTTCTCCGGCACCAACGCCCAGCCCCAGGTGGCATCGGAGGTGTCAAAGGTGCAATCTACCGGAGGAACGTTCGCTTTCGGACGCGTAATGTATTTTTGCACCATAAGGTGTTGATATACTTGGTTTCGTCTACCCAAGCGCCGCTGGAGCCGATCTTGCCGGAAGGCAGGGTATCGTTTAACCTGATATCTTTGTTAACCCAGTCATAAGAAGTGGGCTGGGTAACCGGAGCGTCCTGCTGGCCAAGGGGATCTGTGGTCAGAGCCAGGGCATAGCGCTTGCCTACTCTACCTGCACATTAAAATCGATGCTGGTTTGGAGCCTTGTCGTTCACCTGAGCCTCAGGAACCGTAACGGTCTGCAAGGCCTCGCCTGCCACGCCGTCCGTAATCGATAAATCGCCGCTACCAGGTTTCCCGGCTTGGCTCCCGAGGTTGACTCTTTTTGACAACGTAAACCTCTACGCTGCCGATCACGCCGTCCTTGGTGGCGTCAAAGGTCTGATAACGCCATACAGCGTCTGTTTCAACGCCAAAGGTAGATCCAGAGCTGGTGGGATTTTCAATGAGATAAATCAATCGTATTGTTGATACTGTAATAGAGAGAGCTTGCACCAATAGGTGCCAAGGAAGCTCATCAACCCAATTGCCCTCAGGCCTGATCTTGCCCGAAGGAAGGTCTAATCCAAGATCCTTCTTTACCCAATCGTAGGTGGGTTTAGTGATCGGAGGATCCCTGCTGACCGGCGGGGTCGGCGGTCAGGGCCAGGGCATAGCGCTTGAAGCCTCTACCTGCACATCGAAATCAATGCTGGTAGGGGGGCCTTGTCGTTCACCTGAGTCTCAGGAACCGTAACGGTCTGCAGCGCTTCATCAGCGGGCTGGCTGCCGTCCATCGGATAGATCGCAGCCTTTAGGTCGCCAGGTTTGCCGATATCCGGATTTCTTTTGACAACGTAAACCTCTACGTTATCGATCACGCCATCCTTCGTGGCTTCAAAGGTCTGCCAGCGCCACAAGGCGTCTACTTCAACGCCGAAGGTAGCCCCTGAACCAGCAGGGCTATCATGAGACAAATCAATGACGTTTTTCATTGTTTACGTCGGAAGCTCCGCCCCTCATTCGCCGCCAGCGCGCCGGATATTCCGCTGAACGCCATTAGTAAGCGATAAGACAAGAAAGCCCTTTTTTTTGATAACCTTCTTCATTAAATTTTTCTCCCTCTTTTCGCGTCTGATTTTAAATGTTTTCCAAAAAAAAAATCTCTGTCGGGCATAGGCTGATAAAGGATTATGCGGTTCTGCTTGATACCAATAAAACCACCGAGGAAATATCATCCCCGCAATGGCAGGAAGCGTTTAAACCCATTTCGCCATCCAAGGGCCTGAATCGTAATTTTTCAGATCCTTTCAAAATAAATGGGATCGCAAACATGGAACCGATACATTCCAAAACCGTTGATTCGCCTTAAGGGCCCCCTGGGGATTCAACACCTGACAAAGGCTTTATAATAAAGATTGGTAAACTGCTTGTAGGTTCCTTTGGGATCTTCAAAGTTCCAGGCGCCTCCCAAAATAATCCTCCGTGCCGGTACCGCAAATCGTTGGGTATTCCTTGATCCTTATCCATGTAAAATTTGATCTCACCTTCTCCCCACCAATAATTGTTATTTACCTGCCAGGCCAGATAGGTTCCTACATACTGGCCTTTTTCCTATAATATCGTCCGCAAGAATGCAGGGCTGCTTGTAGGTTACCGGATTCGTCCTGCGAAACTGAGCGTGAAAATAAGCCGCCCGGTTATCTACCTGCGTCAGATCATAGTTTATTTGATAAAACAGGGTCTGCCTATCCCGGCTCACATTTTCTACCGTAATCCGGGCGCTTTTCCGGAAGGGCATGGGAAAAATAGCAGTTATATCCCCCCGCTGGATTTACATTGATAGGCAGAGACGCCACAAAGGTCGGCGTATTCCAGCCGCTGCAAAAAGAAATCTCCTAACGGAGCCTCTACCGAGGGAGCTTCCTCCCATCCCAATAGATCCGCAGCAGCAGCCAGCGGCTGGCCTCCGGGAAACAGGTCATCCACATGCTTTTGATCATTGCTTCGGCCCTCAATGTGAGCAATCTCATAGGTCTCGCCGCTGCTGATCTGAATACAGGGGCGAACCTTCCAGCCCTGCCCAAGCCAAACGCTGGGTTTGCTCTATCCGCGGGGATCTCCATAGCACCCCTTTCCTTTTTCTCCGTGAGGATTTTCCGCGCTGATGGAGCGGCTTATATTTTCGCTGAGCATAAATAAATTGGATAAATTCGTTGTCATAAATCTGTCCTCTCTCTTTTTTCATATGAGCGGCATCCTCTCACAGCCATTTTAGGATAAAGCCGGGAAGCAAGGAAGCTCTCAAGTCTCTTGCCATTCATTCTTTCAAAAAAGAAATCCCATATCGTATCATCTGATGATCCAGCTGCTCATAAAAAGACTGACTGCCTATACAACCATCGGCGGCTCTGCCCGCAGGAATCCTTTTCCCAAGGCTTTTTTCACAAGCGCCAGGCCTTCGTCTTTCTCCTCGCCGCTTACTGGTGCGTATTTTTCACCTGTTTTAAAAAACCAAAAGGCAAGAGCCTTCTGCCTCTGAAGCTTTTAATTTCTAGAGCAAACCGGCGCATGCCTTTCTGTGAGTTCTCTCCCGAAAAAGCTTTTAGCCCTTGACAGCTCCCTGCGGAAAGTCCAGAAACTACCTGCCCCTGTAAAGCGATATAGACGATAATGCTTGGAATAATCACCAGAATGGTCGCGGCGAACATCGCCCCGTAATTGCTGGCGAACTGGCTTTTTAAAGTAGTACAGCGCAATGGGGAAGGGTGCGGTTGCTGTTGGAGGCCGTCAGGGTCAGGGCGAACTGGAACTCATTCCAAGCCACCAAAACTCCAGAACCGCTGCGGTTCCCAGAGTAAACTTCGCAATGGGGATCACAATGAGGCTGAAGGTTTTTAAAGAACGCTGCCATCCAAATAAGCGGATTCCTCCAGCTCCTTTGGGATGGTCATAAAGTAACTGCTCATAACATAAAATGGTTGTGGGCAGTCCAAACGCAATGTAAACGAGAATCAGTCCAATCAGGCTGTCATAAAGCCCCATGGCGATCATCGTCTGGTACAAAGGCTGCAGCAGCGCGGCGCCTGAATCAACAGCCCCACAGAAAACAAAAGCCGGAAAAAGGTCTTGCCCTTCCATTGAAAGCGGGCGATGACATACGCCGCCATGCTCAGAAGGAAAACATTCAGCACCGTGGCCGCAACCCGCCACAATGATACTGTTGAGGTAAACTGAGGAATGGGAGCGATTTTCAGCGCATCGGCATAGTTGTCAAAGTTAAAAGCCGCCGGAAGTCCCAGGCTGCCAGACAAAATTTCCTTATTGGTTTTTAAACGACGAAAACAGCACCCACAGCAAGGGCCGACAGAGATTATAATGATCGTACCGATAAAGAGGAAGATCAGAACCTTACAAATTATCTTTTTACCGTATTCATATTCCTCACTCCTTCCTTAATCATCCTGTTTTCCAACTCTGTAAATCCGGTTGATGATTCCGACAACGATAAGTCCCATAATAATCATCAGCACGCCCACAGAGTTGGCAAGGCCGAACTGCTTTGCTGAGAAAGCGGTATTGTAAACGAAATAGGGCAAATTCAAGGTAACATCTCCAGGCCCGCCCTTAGTGGTCATCATCAGGATATCCAGCTTTTTGCAGCATACTGGTGGCTCCCAGCACCGTGGTGGTGCCGATAATATTTTTCATTAAAGGCAGAATGATGCGGATTGTGGTTTGAAATTCCGTAGCGCCATCCACCTTTGCGGCCTCCAGAATAGAGACATCCAGGGAGGTCATTTCCGCCATCACCAAAATAGTAACAGTGGCGGCGAACGGCAGCCAGGTAATGGTCACGGCGAAAAACGCGGTGGAGGAATTTGAGAACCAGTTGGGAAGGTTCAGAAAGCCTAAGGCCTCCAAGCCCTTATTCACGATTCCGAAGGAAGGATTCAAAAGCATAACGAACAGCATACCGATTGCCGCGCTGGAAATAATATTGGGGAACATGTAAACGGTACGCGTAAATTTCCAATAAAACTTTTTCTGGCCAAAATCAAGGCGGTCAGCACTCCGATAAAAATATGCACCGTAGACTGAAGCACCATCCAGATCAAGGTATTCACTGTGGCGTGAAGAAACTGGCTGTTTTGAAACAGCTTAATATAATTGTCAATCCCGTTGAAGTGCGAGAGGAAACCGCCACCCAATCGGTAAAGGAGGTCGCGGTCAGCATAACCACCGGGACAGCATATACAAGAGCAAAAATCAAGGTAGCCGGTAAGAGTGAAGATTACCAACCACTTCTTTTTTTATTTTCATGACGTCACCTTTTCTTCCTATTCGCCGTATTTAAAAAGCGAATCTGTTACAAGTAATGGTCGAGAGACAAATTGAGAACCGTCTGCTAAGGGCTCAAAACGAATATCTAATTCCTTAGAAGGGCCGTTGCAAAAATTTGCAGCGGCCCTTCCTAATCAATGAAAGCAGTAGGAAAAACTATTATTTTCCGTAGTTAGCATCACTCTTAGCGGTTTCGGTCGCTGCTGCACATTTCTTCGGCAGTAATGGTTATCCACCAGCTGGGGGAACAGAGTGTTCATAGCATTGTTGGCAGTGGTATAGCTGATGGCGTCGATGCTCTTATAGCGCCATTCAACGTCGTTACCCATTTCAATCAGCTTGGCTACCAGCGGCTCGGCTTCTTATATTCCTCCGGAACAGGAGTTTCCGGGTTCATCGGCAGAGTGTAAGCCTCTTCCAGATGGATCTGCTGGCCATAGGTGCCGGTCTTGAATTTAATGAATTCCCCAAGCGGCGTCTTCCGTAGCCTTATCGCTCTTAGCGATGGAATAGCCTCTCTCAAACTGAGAAATGGTTCCGTTCTCGGGGAACAAAGCGACGTCTACCTTATCGGCAAAGCCTTCAGCGGCTTTTTTCCGTATTGGAAAAGTCCGGCGTCATCCAGGGGCCGTTGGCGATAATAGCGGTTTCCTCGTTGAGGAAATGGTTAGCGGTGGTAGCGTAGTCAGAACCGATAGCATCCGGCAGGGAATAATCCTTCAGCATCGTCCGGATCATATCATACGCTTCGGCCACAAAGGACTCGTCATAGTCTTGAATATAGCCGTTGATGTTCATGAACTCGTTGCCTTCCTCGCCGCTGGTGCCGATGATCGAGGAAAGAATCAGGTTCGTTGTCCAGCAGTTCTCGCCGGTCATGCTGGAAAGGGAGCGGAACAAACGCCAGAGGTTTTCAGGGTTTCCAGATTGCTCATCCACTCGTCCCAGGTAGTAGCGGGTGTAATACCGGCCTCCTCAAACATTTCCTTGTTGTAGAAATAGCCGATAGACTGACGGCCGTAGGAAATATTGTAAAGCCCGCCGTCTTTCCCAGTTGCGTCCGAACTCCAAGGCGTCCTCGCCAAGCTCCTTCGCATACTCGGGTCAGCTTCCACATAGGGGTTCATGTCCACGGCGATGCCATTCTGCACCGCCAGCTCTAAAACGCCGTTGTTTCCTTCAAAAACATCGGGCAGGGTGTTGGAGGAAGCGCGTACCAGCATTTGGTTGTAATACTCCTGATCGCTGGGCATTTCCTCAATGTTAATGGTAATCTTCTGCTTATCCACACCATTGTACAGCTCTTTGAACTCTGTCACATAGCGGGTTTCTGCCGCAGCTGCGTTATGAGTACCAACGCGGAACGAAGCGATGTTCAGTTCTACCGGTTCCGGCAGTTCTTCGCTTGCAGAAGCTGCGGAGCTGTTTTCCGCAGAGCTGCTCTCTCCGCTGCTGGCGGTATCTCCGTTGCCGCTGCAGGCAGTCATGCTAACGCCCATAACGCCTACCAACAGCATCGCGAGGATCGCTTTAAAGTTAGCTTTTTTTCATAACAAAACCTCCTAAAAATTTTTGTTTTTATGTGCTTTGCGACTATAATATTAGCTAATTTTCCTTAAAATCTCCATAGAACAATTTGCCCTGATTTATAAAATAATTGCACAAAAAGCGCGATGAGTTGCTTTTCAAAAACTCATCGCGCTTTTCTCTGTAGTCTTTAAAAATTTTTGCACAAACCTTTTAAATTTTTTACTTGACTGCGGTACTCGCTTGGACTGCATCCAACATATTTCGTAAAAACGCTGGTAAAATAAGCCGCGTCCTCAAAGCCCACCATCTGGAGCGATTTCGTATACCTTATATTCAGGATTCCCTAAAAGAAGCTTAGCCTGGTCAATGCGGGCCCGGTTAATGGCCTCGGTAATGGTAATCCCCGTTTATTTCGGAACAAGTCACATACGCCGAGCTGATGTGTATCTGATCCGCGATATCCTGTAACGTAATATTGCTTTTTATACTTGCGCTGATATAGCGGCTGATCTGATCCACCAGATCATGCTTCTAATCTTCCGCTGATCACCTGGTTGGTTTCGTCGATCATTTCCCGGCACACCTGAAACAGCGAATATAGTGTCGTGCTTTGGCTGATCCTGAGATAAAACCTGCTTTCCATGTCCTCGGCCGTATCACTGACATAAATTTCTCCGAACCTTCTGAATACCGCCGAGCAAGTTGATCATTTTGATTTTTGCTTTGTGTAGCGGATAAGCGGATATCCGTAATCTCCCTGTTTCATCTGCTCCAACAGCTCCTTTTGCCGCGTCCGGATTCTTGTCAAACAGGGCGTCTGTGATTTTCGTCCCATATTCGTTCAAGTGGGAGGCGCCGGATGACCTGACTCTTCCACATATAAATAATTTCATTGCCGGAATCCTGGCGCCCGCGAGAGAGCCATAGCCGCTTCATGAAATGTCCGGGACAATTCGGTAACGTCATGAATAATTGTGCTGACGCCGAATTTAATATTAATCCCCATTAGCTCATCCAAGCGCAGGATTTCCCCGCACATGGTAGTAAACATCCGAAGGGCAAGCCCTGTTTCCTTAGGTTCACTGATAATCAGCGACATACCAGAGGAGTGGACATTGACAATATGATAATCGTGCTTGTTTTCGATAATATCGAGAAAATTTTTCAGCATCTGCACAATTGCCTGCAAATCCCTTTTTTGTCTAATAAAGCTACCTCACAGCTGCAAACGCAGTAGCTTCTGTCGTTCAGTCCATAGCGTTCAATGTCCTCCGGGGCATTCAGCGCCTTAGACAACAACAGCGACTCTAAAACGTACCCTTGAATATTTTGGTACTCCCTCTCGCTGATTTGCTCTTTTTCCCGTTCTTTTCTGTCTCATACTGCCACACCGCTTTTTCACCGCCTTTGGAAGATCGGTGATAATGTCGTTTTCACGACAAAGTCCACAGCGCCGTAGCGCAGAGCCTTTTCGCAAATTCAAAACCGTATAAGCGGTTACCAGGATCATTTTTAAACCTTGTGTTTTTTATCGATTTCTTTTCCATCAGCTCTATCCCGCTGAGCTTTTGGCATTTTTTTATGTCAGTTATGACAATGTCCGCTGTGTTTTTTTCAAATACTTCAGCACCTGAAGGCCGTCGGTGCATTCCTGGACGATCTCACAGTTCAGTTTGTCCCAATCAATTAAATACACAATACCCTTCCGAATAACATCCTCGTCATCCGCCACAATCACTTTATACTTCATCTGATTCTCCTTCCGATCCAGAGAATGACAATTTCCACAACCGTTCCCTTCTCCCGGAGCGCTGTGAATCCTCAGTCCATATACGCCTCCCCATAAAGCAGCGTAAGCGGTTATGAGTATTTTTCAGTCCTACCTTTCCCTGGTTCCTTCCAGTGATACCCCCGCCGCTTAAATCCAGCTGCTTGGTGTGTCGTGCCGCGGCCATTGTCCGGCAATCCTAATCTTCAGGCATTTCTCTCCTTTGTGATCGCCAGTTCAACGCAAACCCTTTCTATATCGCCTTCCATTCCATGAAGCACAGAATTTTCCACAATCGGTTCAATGGTGAGCCTGGGAATACGGACTCTTTCTAAGCCGGGTTCCATAGAGATATGATAATCGAGCCGGTCCTGGTACCTCTGCTTTTGCAGATATATGAGTAAAAACTCCGCGTATTGCACCTCCTCTGACAACGAGGTCATCATACTTTTTCCTCGAATACAGGCTGGCCCGGAGCAAACCGGAAAAGAGAAGCCAGCATCTGATAAACAGTCTCATCTCCGCACATTTTCGCTTTGATTTGAACTGTGGAAAGGACATTAAACAGAAATGGGGTTCATCTGCTGCTGGATAAACCCAGCTCCATTTCCTGGCGCATAATCTTTTGCTTTATAAGTATCGTTAATCAATGTTTTCATTGCGGCGGTCATGTCATTAAAATACATACCCAACGCGTCCACGGCGCTGTTGCTGTAGTGAGGCATCTTTACATCATAATTTTTCTTTTTCACCTCATTCATACAAATTACCAGGTCTTTAATAAACGAGGTAAAGCTTTTAAACGATACAATATATCCCACCGCCAAAAGCACTATACATAAGATACCTGCGATAACGAACAAAAAGGGAGTTCCCCTCCAGGGTTTGGTCAATAATTACCTGCTCGGGAACCACATTGAGCAGTGTAAGGCTGTTAGAGGATAACGGTTTTGAAAAATACAAGCAATACGTAACTGAACGAAGTACATCAG
>VOFH01001318.1_pt1 | contig 15527 bp, 15 predicted proteins | sample 5384091 | NCBI WGS metagenome assembly VOFH01 (sample SAMN12384727, study PRJNA508395) | human gut metagenome | isolation source: healthy gut G | host: Homo sapiens
TGGAACTGGAAGGAAGTTACTGCTGGCAGCCAAACTGCAGGAAGGTCTCCGTCAAGCTATCGTGGAAACGATGGACGAAGGATGCCCCGAAAGTTATCTCCATCTGTTCTCGGTGATCTGCGACAACGGCCTGCAACGATTTGCCTCCGTGAAACGCGGCATTGCAGTCTGTACGGGTATTGGAGAACAAGACAGCAGCGAGCGTATCACCAACAAATATGTGGAACTGATCCGCCGTTTTCTGAACGACCGGGAAGAAGCACGCAAAGCCCTCCAAAGCAAAGATACGGTCGAACTTTATCTGGCTCTATGGAGTATCGGATTCTACAATACGGAAGAAATCCAGGCACTTTGTTCCGGGAATAATTAAAGACGGTGCCAAATATCAGGTGCAGACCTTACTTTACTTTTTACGCTGTACGCAATACTCCGGCATGAACCACCGCATCAGTAAAAATGCCTTTGAAAGATGGTATAAGGAACCATCGGTGGTGGCGGCTATCTTACCGTTGTATCTGTCCGGTCTCTATCTTAGCCGGTACGGAGGACATAAGGACGCCCCGTCGCTCCATGATTATTTTGATAGCAAAGAAGAAGCGATCCGTCATTATGACTATCTGAAGAACGTCTATCAGTCCATCTCTGCCAAAGAGATTTATTCTCCATACGTATTCCCATGGGAAAGTACAGAGCTCACCCGTTCGGAAATCGTTCTCAAAATGGCATATATCACCTGGATGACCAATAATTCTGTATTGAAAGACGATCTTTGCAGCTATCTGCCTTCTTTGGATACCTATATGCGGGCAGGCTATATCGGCGTCGTATTAAATCCCCCGACCAGCCATTTACAGGAAGAATATGTGCTGCAATCACTGGGCGACCGTTCGCAGGACGTTCGTGACGAAGCCTACAAAGTATTGTCCGAGATGACTTTGTCGCCCGAACAGAATCAGAAAAGTAGAAGAGTTGCTGCGCTTCAAATATAGTGAGATGCGTATCAACGCCATCAATCTATTGATGAAACAGCCGAAAGAACAATTGTCCGGCAGTATCCGCCGCTTACTAACAGACAAGGTGGCCGAACGCCGCCTAGCCGGATTGGACATGATGAAGACCATACACAATGTAGAATTCCTGCAAGATATCTATCAGGAATTGATCCCGACAGTCAAAGAAATTCAGAAACCGAACGCGAAAAGAAAAAGTGTTGATAGAATCTCTGATTGGAGACGGAACGGAAGAAAAACACCGCACAGCACTATACCAAAGATAACGGTTTCGGTCTGTACGATCCGTCTCTTGAAGTCAGTCTGCCGGAAATTACCCAGGACAAAGGATTCAACGTTAAAAAAGCATTCGAATTCATCTGCTTTGGAAGGGCCAAACTCGTTTTCAAAAAACTAAGCAAATACATCGAAACCTACAAGAATGAAGAATTCAAAAATGGTTACGGAGAAGCACGTCTGGTAGGTAACAGTGTCCTGATAAACTGGAGCAACTACGGAGGATTGAGCGGACTCGGATTCCCGGAATTGTGGAAAGCCTTCTACGAAGAAGAAATAGGAAGCTACGACAAATTGCTGATGATGAGTTTCATGCTTGCATCGACAGGTACCGCTAAAGACGAAGACGACTCCGACGAGGAAGATGAAGAAGACATCAAGGCAGACCAGAAATCAAGTAATACTTTTGAGCCGCTTGTCAACCGGATGTATGCCGGCATCACTTACCGCGGATTGCAAGAAAGACCTCCGCAAGATGCCGTACTATGAACAGATGAGTGACATCATCGAAGCACTGGCATACGAATACAAAGATGAAGCCGTCTATCAACGACTGGCCGTCAATATGCTGCTCCAACTATTGCCTTTGCTAAATACCAAAAACATCTTCCGCCAGTACACCAGTAAGCATGCATGGCTTCGGGACAAACTGGAATACGGAGAAAAACAGGTCGTTTATCCGATACATAACAACAAATTCGTGAACTTCTGGCTCGAAATGCCTCAAAAGCCCATGAATGATGATCTATTTATCCGTTACTTCACAGTGCGCTATCAGCTTTATAAGCTCACCAACTACATGGAGCACACCCCCGAACTAGAGGAAACAGACTCTTATCTTCATGCCACAGACTTCGCCCGTGCCTGGATGCTGGGAATCATCCCGACAGAGGAAGTATACCGTGAAATGATGGGACGCATCAGCTCTCCCAGCCAGATCAAAGCAATCACCATGGTATTGAACGACAACGTTCGTTTCAACAAGGAAAAAGAAAGATACGCCGATATCAAAAACATCGACTTCTCCCTCTTCCGTTCCCTCGCCCAAAAGGTGGTAGACCGGATTCTTGAAATTGAATTAAAACGTGGAGACTCCGAGACACAAGTCACCTCCCTTGCAGAAGAACTAAGCTACGTCTATGGAGCCGAAACATTTATCCGTATTCTGCAAGCATTCGGCAAAGATACTTTCATACGTGACAGTTACAACTGGGGCAGCACCAAACGGGGTGTATTGAGCAGTCTGCTCCATGCTTGTCATCCCCTGCCTACGGACACCAGCGAGAATCTGAAGAAACTGGCGAAACAAGCCGAAATCAGCGACGAGCGACTGGTAGAAGCCGCCATGTTCGCCCCACAATGGATTGAACTGACTGAAAAGGCAATAGGCTGGAAAGGACTGACAAGTGCAGCCTATTATTTCCACGCCCACACCAATGAAACGTGTGACGACAAGAAGAAAGCGATTATCGCCCGCTACACCCCCATCGACGTAGATGACCTGCGGGAAGGTGCTTTTGACATCGACTGGTTCAAAGATGCATTTAAGACAATTGGCAAGCAACGCTTCGAAGTGGTCTACAATGCCGCCAAATATATTTCATGCAGCAACAGCCATACCCGTGCCCGTAAGTTTGCCGATGCTACCAACGGTGCGGTGAAAGCGGCAGATGTAAAGAAAGAAATAGTCGCCAAACGCAACAAAGACTTATTGATGAGCTACGGCCTCATCCCATTGGGACGGAAACCGGACAAAGAACTGCTGGATCGTTATCAATACCTGCAAAAGTTCCTGAAAGAGAGCAAGGAATTCGGTGCTCAAAGGCAGGAAAGCGAAAAGAAAGCGGTAAACATCGCCCTGCAAAACCTGGCACGTAACTCCGGCTACGGAGACGTTACCCGTCTGACCTGGAGCATGGAAACGGAACTAATCAAAGAACTTCTCCCCTACCTGTCCCCCAAAGAGATAGACAATGTAGAAGTGTACGTACAAATCAACGAGGAAGGCAAATCGGAGATTAAACAAATCAAAGACGGCAAAGAGCTCAACAGTATGCCTGCCAAACTGAAAAAGCATCCGTATATTGAAGAACTGAAAGCGGTACACAAAAAGCTGAAAGACCAGTATACCCGCTCCCGCGTGATGCTGGAACAGGCGATGGAAGACTGTACCCGTTTTGAAGAAAGCGAATTGCGCAAGTTGATGCAGAACCCTGTCATCTGGCCATTGTTGAGACATCTTGTCTTTATCTGCAACGGACAGACGGGCTTCTACACCGATGGATTGCTGATTACAGTGAATGCCGTTTGCCTACCGTTAAAACCGAAAGACGAGTTACGCATCGCCCATCCCACAGACTTGTACGCAAGCGGTGACTGGCATGCTTATCAGAAATTCCTGTTCGACAAAGCAATCCGCCAGCCTTTCAAACAGGTATTCCGCGAACTTTACGTTCCGACTCCGGAAGAAGTGGAAGCCACTCAATCCCGCCGTTATGCCGGCAATCAGATTCAACCGCAGAAAACGGTTGCCGTACTGAAAGGCCGTCGCTGGGTAGCCGACTACGAAGACGGTCTCCAAAAGATCTATTACAAAGAGAACATTATCGCCACCATCTATGCGATGGCAGACTGGTTCTCTCCTGCCGACATCGAAGCTCCGACGTTAGAATATGTCTGCTTCCACAACCGCAAGGACTACAAGCTGATGAAAATCTCGGAGATTCCTCCTGTCATTTTCTCGGAAGTGATGAGGGACGTAGACTTGGCAGTAAGTGTAGCTCATGCCGGAAGCGTCGATCCGGAAACCAGCCACTCTACCATCGAGATGCGCAGCGTGCTGGTGGAACTGACAATGCCGTTGTTCCATTTCAAGAACGTGACGATAAAAGGAAGTTTCGCTCACATCGAAGGCAAACTGGGTAAGTATAATATCCATCTGGGCAGCGGTGTGATCCATCAGGAAGGTGGTGCACAGATAGCCGTTCTTCCGGTACATTCGCAAAATCGCGGACGCCTGTTCCTGCCTTTCGTAGATGAAGATCCGAAGACTGCCGAGATACTGACTAAGATTATCTTCTTTGCAGAAGACGATAAGATAAAAGATCCGAGCATTCTGAACCAAATCAAATAGTAAAGAGATGGCAGAAAATTTAATCATCCACACAGGAAGCAAGGAAGAAAAGTATCGGGAGTTACTTCCGCAACTGCATGCTTTGGTAAGTACGGAAGCAGATCTCATTGCCAATCTTGCCAACATGGTAGCAGCCTTAAAGCAGACTTTCGGTTTCTTCTGGGTAGGCTTTTACCTTGTGAAAGAAGAAGAACTCGTACTGGGTCCGTTTCAAGGCCCCATTGCCTGCACTCGCATCCGCTTTGGCAGAGGAGTTTGCGGAACCGCTTGGAAAGAAGCCCGTACACTGATTGTTCCTGATGTAGAGCAGTTTCCCGGACACATAGCCTGTAGTTCGGACTCGAAATCGGAAATAGTAGTACCAATCCTCAAGCAGGGGAAAGTTGTCGGGGTGCTGGATATCGACAGTGATACATTGGATAGCTTCGACACTATCGACGCACGCTATCTGGAAGAGATTTGCACGTATATTGTATTATAAAATAACGGCATAAACATCCTGAAAAAACGGAGGCTCTGATTGAATGAATCAGAGCCTCCGTTTACTATAAATAGAGCCTCTGTTCGAATCAAACAGAGGCTCTATTTTTTACCAGTCCATATCTTCTATTTCCCGTTCCCGGTACAGCAAAAGTTGTTTGCGAAGCGAACGCATTTCGTGCCTCATATCTTCCATCCTTTCCAGCAAATGATGAATGGCATCGATCCCTTCAATGTTGATGGATAAGTCATAGTACATTCTGCTATAACGTTCCACGTTCGGGAGTTCCGACAAAAGCAGATAATGTTCACCGCCTTCGGTATGCACGTTAATCAAACCGCTCTCTTCCAACATTTCGATGAATGAAGGCTCAATATGACATTTGTGACAGTATTCACTGACAATTATTAATTCGGTCTGCATAGTACTCATTCATTTTAGTTCATACTCTGTAATTGACGGAACAACTCTTTCTGTTTGTCGGTCAAGTTCGTAGGAATCTTGACAGAATAAGTCACAATCAAGTCACCGGACTGGCCTTCTTTCTTGTATACCGGAAAACCCTTCCCTTTCAGACGGACTTTCGTACCGTTCTGCGTTTCGGGTTTTACTTTCAGTTTCACTTTACCGTCCAGCGTGTCGACTACTTTCTCGCCACCCAGTACGGCAGAGTAAAGATCTACCTCCACATCTACATACAAATCATCGCCCAAGCGTTTGAAGACGGGATCTTCCGCTATCACGAAAGTAATGTACAGGTCGCCCGCAGGCCCGCCGTTGATGCCCTCGCCGCCATAGCCTTTCAGTTTAATGACCTGTCCGTCGGCTACACCGGCAGGGATAGTGATACGTACCTGTTTACCATTTACAGTCAATATCTGCTTATGCGTTTGAGCAGCATCACGAAGGGAAAGATGAAGTTCGGCATTAAAGTCCTGTCCGCGGAATCCCGCAGAACCTTGTCCTCTTCCTCCCCGATGTCCGAACATTGATTCGAAGAAATCGGAAAATCCACTAGCGTTGCCACCGGAAAATCCTTCTCCATCGGAACTATACCAATAGGTTCCGTTACCGTCGGAGAACCGACCCTGACCCGCACCGCCGAAGCCGCCGAAACCTCCTGCACCGCCAAAGCCTCCGGCTTGTTGCTGTGCACGTTTCTGCGCTTCGAATTCATCGGCATGCTTCCAGTGTTCTCCGTATTCATCATACTTTTTACGTTTCTCGGGGTCACTCAGTACTTCATTGGCTTCGTTGATTTCCTGAAATTTATCCTTTGCACTAGGGTCATTAGGATTCAAATCAGGGTGATATTTGCGCGCCAACTTACGGAACGCCTTTCTTGATGTCATCCTGAGATGCCGTTTTGTCTACTCCAAGAATCTTGTAATAATCTATATAGGCCATGTTTTATGAATTTAATCGTTCATACATCATACGGCAAATAACACGCCAATCCCATTTTTGGATGCAAAAATTAACAAGGATTAATACCTAATATTCAATACTTGATATTCCTCTTTTCCAGCATCTGGAAGTCTTGCTTCTTCATGCCCAAATCATCCAACGGACGAGGATCATTGTGATCGTTCAGATAAACCCTCGGTTTTAGGACGTAGTGCGGAGCCGTCACAGCCTGCGAATCATCCCGGTAAGGAGTTTCTATTCCTCCTAAAGACAGCATAGTCGGGAAGAAAGAGCTGCTGGAGGAAATATTCTTATCCTTATTTTCAATAGCGGTATTCCAACGTTCGGGATACGTTTCGCGGTAATCATCGGACATCCAAATCAGGAATGGCACATGAAGCTGATAATAAGAAGGTACGGGAGAAGCGTGGAGGAACAGATGACGGGAATCGTCGAAAATGTCCTCTCCATGATCTGAAGTGTAGAGCATGGCGGCATCTACCTGCTGTTTTTCCAACATACGGATAAGTCGTGACAGAAAATCATCCGTGTAACGGATAGAGTTGTCATAGGCATTCACCAGGTTATCCCGGTATTTTCTCTCTGCTTCCATCGGATAATCGGGCGTAAAGAAAGCATCTTCCGACGGGTAACGTTCGCGATAGTTAAAGTGGGAACCGTAGGTGTGAAGTACGATGAATTGTTTCGTTGCACCTTTCGCCAGTTCCTCCTCCACCAATTTCAGAAGTTCGTCGTCAGAAGGATTATAGGTAGAACTGACCGAATCTTCTTTTATAAAATCATACGTATCGGCTTCCATTCCGAAGAAGTCGATAAATGAATGGTTGTAACGTTGGTTGGAGAAAAAAGCCGTCCGGAATCCTGCCTCTTTGAAAGCGGTGATGATTCCTTTTTGATGGTAGATAGAGTCGTAGTTGCAGGCAGTAACATCCGACATCAGCATGGGGACACTTTTATGTGTCGTATTCGACTCTGTCAACACTTTTGGGAAAGCAATCAGACCCGTTTGCCGGGATAAGAGCGGGTTCGTTTCACGTTCGTAACCATACAATTGCCAGTTTAGGGCACGAGAGGTTTCTCCTATGACCATTACATATACTTCCCGTTTTCCCTCCGAATGAGTAGGCCGGGCATGGAAAGTAAAGTCTTTGGATGTACGGTGGTAATCCTGTGTCAGAGCTGTTCTTTGAAAGGCAAGACCTACGTTGTAGCATACGTTTAGCGGGTATAAATCAGATTTCAACTCATATCCCGAATCCTGCACATAGGCTCCGACAAGACTAAGGAGGGAGATTCCAAAGACCAGGAAGGCTCTCTTCCGTTCCCTGCGAATGAACTCTACCGTAAGTTTCCGTTTACGTATAATTGAAATCATCCTAATATCAGGGCAGGTACATAGAGTATGATTACAGCAATAATGGCAGGTGTGAGATTATCGAGCAGTTCCAATGCCTCACTCGAATTGGTGGTGACCAGATTCAAAAACATATCGACAGCGATAATGGACTGGCCGAATAAATAAAGCAACACAATCTGAAAAGCTCCAAAGAACAGGAACAGGAATAAAATCCACAGCATCTTGCCGCAATTCCTCGACAAAGTCATCAACAGGTAATAGCAACCGAAAGGTAACAACACATTGGCGACTTTTGCCATAAATGGTAAAGGTTCTGTAAAACAGAGTACCATATTAGGTACTATCAAGATCAACAGGAACAGATAAAACAGATGTTCCTGATTTTCCAACCAATTCTTTATATTCTTAAAAAGCTTCATTGATGTTAAAAATAAATCCGGTCTGGTGCTTGCCAAACCCTAAATCTAAACGTACATTTACTCTCTTCTTAAACTCCCAACGATAACCGAAACCATAGTTAGGCAGAATGTGTTTCGGGGTGAACTCGGAAAGTCGTGGAAAAATCGTTCCCGCGCCTGCCCATACAGCCACTCCATTCCGCTTCCAGACGTGTTGGCGGAGTTCTATCTGTGCATCCATAGCACACTTGTCCCGATAGCGTCCTTCGTAATATCCGCGCATGGAGTAGGAACTTCCCAGCGTTGCCATCAAGCCCCAGGGGGTATCTCCATAGGTAAGCAATGTATGGAATTGTCCTGCCAACACTCCGCCTTTCCATACGGGATGATAATAGCTGGTAATCAGTTCGGTGCTGCTAAACGCATATTTATTGCCGAGAAAAGCCGGGCTGAATCGCTGGTCTATCCGCAAGTAATAGCCGTGAAATGCATTTGTCAGGAAATCACGTGAATCGTAAAGGAGGGAAAGCCCCAGGCTGGTATTGGTGGTCGGGCCGCCATTCCTTCCCATAGTTCCGGTTTATCAAAGTCCCGTCCGTTGATATAATCGAATATGGTCATCGGGCCGATGTAGAAGTTCTTTGCCAGCCGGAACATAAAATCGACTTTCACCTGTGCTTGAAAACGTTTATAGTCGCTTTCATTATCAGAGTTGGCTCCATTGTCATATCCCCGTCCCCAATACAGGCTGGGGAAAGAATAGAAATAGAGATTGTAATTCAAGCGGTATTTGTCTTGTGGAAACAGATGGTTCCCACGGACTCCCAACAGGTAGAAGCCGACCGTCGACACATCTCCGTAAAGAGAGACATTGGAGGGAGGAAGAAGCGAATCGTTCCGATCGGTGCGATATAGTCCGGCTGCCACCAGTCCGAGCCCGAACTTTGTGTCACTGGAATAGTGGGGACCGCCTATCACACTGAAATCAAACTTTTTATTCTTTTTTTTCCTTATTGGCGTCATTGAAGTAATCAAGAAACTTTTTAAAGAAGCTGCGCTTTGCCGGAACAGAATCTTTCATGGTTACAGATATAGAATCCTCCGGCAGTTCAATTTTAGTAGAATGCAGCTGTGCGCCCAACGGGGTTTGTGTCAACAACAAAAGCGCGAATATGATTAGCCTGTTCTGTCTAGTATTCATAATCATAAGAAGTAGAAAACTTTGCGGACAAAGTTAGTTTCAAACTTCTTATTACAACAGAGTTTCAGAGGCTTTTGTTGTCCTGAATTTCCTTTTTAACGTTTCAAAAGTCCTATAAACTCGTCCACATCTTCTTCTGTTGTATCAAAAGAAGTTACCAAGCGGATTTCATCCTTCTCTTCGTTCCAGAAATAAAAGAAATAAGACTCCAGCATCCGGTCGATAACCGGGCGGGGCAGGATGAGGAATAGTTGGTTGCTCTCGGCTTTTGAGTAAAAGTGACTTCGGGCAGTTTCTCTAATTCCACACGAAGTTTGGCAGCCATCGCATTGGCGTGGCTGGCATTCTTCAGCCAAAGGTCGTCAGTGAGGTATGCCGTAAACTGGCAAGAGAGGTAACGCATCTTCGAAGCGAGCTGGGCGGATTGCTTACGGATGAAACGGGCTTCCGGTTGCAGGTCTTTATTAAATACAATCACGCACTCTCCATCATCAGTCCGTTCTTCGTTCCGCCGAAACTAAGAATATCGACTCCGCAATCCACCGTCAGTTCTTTAAGGGAAAGATTCAGGGCGGCACAGGCATTGGCTATTCTGGCTCCGTCCATGTGTACATACATACCATTCAGATGGGCAAAGTCAGTCAGGCGTTTCAACTCTTCGGGAGTGTAGATGGTGCCAAGTTCCGTACATTGGGAGATGTAGAGAGCTCTAGGTTGCGAATGGTGTTGGTCGCCGAAACCGTGCAGGTAAGGTTGCATCAATTCCGGGGTAAGTTTACCGTCAGGGGTAGCTATAGGACGAATCTGACAACCTGTCATTTTCACAGGAGAGCCACACTCATCGACATAGATATGTGCAGTCTCTGCACAAAAGATAGAATGATACGGGCGGGTCATCAGTTGCAATGCTACCACATTGCTGCCTGTTCCGTTGAATACAAACAAAGGGACACAGTTCGGGGTGAAGGTTTCTTTAATCTTCGCTACGGCTTCTTCTGTCCATTTGTCATCGCCATATCCTAAAGAATGGTCTATATTGGCCCGGTTCAAGGCTTCCATTACCAGCGGATGTACGCCTGAATTATTGTCTGAAGCAAAACTTCTCATTGTTTCTTGCATTTTAATTCGTGGTGCAAAGTAACAGAATTATTTCCGGAAATCAATTGAAAGGAAGATACATTAAAAGAAAAAGGATAAAAACGAGAATCTCCGAAGGACTGATCGGGCTGTCATCCCTCCGGAGATTCTGCTGTTTTCGTTAAAGTGCCAAATTCTTTTTAGCCAATATAAACATTCACACAGAGATATACATAGAGTTCTTCATCACACTGATCGAACTCAATCTTGTTCTCTCTTGACAACCACCCTAAAGCGGCACCCAGCTCTTTATCTTTCAACCCGGATTTTCTCTTCAGAAGTCCGTAGCTCCACTTTTCGTTATTGCTAAGCAGTTGCCAAACCTTACCGGCATTTACACCGATTTCATTTCTATTCATTTTTCTAGAGTAATTAAGAGGTTTAATACATTAGGTTAAGATTTCGCCTATAAAGATAACAAAAGGATATTGCATTTGTTTATACGTCTTTACTAAAAGTTGTTACAGAATTATTTTTAACATAAAAGCGGTGATGTGTCCCGACACAAAGGCGTTATTAGCATATGTTAAATTAGAACTTTTCCTTGCAGACAGCTGTTATTACATAAAAATCAATCCTAAACCTATTAGAAATATGGCAAAAAAATAGCAGAACAACTGATAGATACTTTGGTTAAATCCGGAGTTGAACGCATTTACGCCGTAACAGGCGACAGTCTGAATGAGGTAAACGAAGCAGTCAGAAAAACGATCAAATAAAATGGATACATGTACGGCATGAAGAAACAGGAGCGTATGCCGCTGCTGCAGAAGCACAACTGACCGGCCGTCCGGGATGCTGCGCAGGAAGTAGCGGACCGGGACACGTTCATCTTATCAACGGTTTGTATGACGCGCACCGTTCCGGGGCACCGGTAATCGCCATCGCTTCTACGATTCCTACCGGAGAATTCGGTACGGAATATTTTCAGGAGACGAATACAATCAAACTTTTTAACGATTGCAGTTATTATAATGAAGTAGCCACTACTACCAGGCAATTTCCACGTATGCTCCAATCGGCCATACAAACGGCTGTGACCCGTAAAGGGGTGTCCGTCATCGGGCTACCGGGAGACTTGGCAAAGGCTTCTGCCGTTGCTGTCGACTCGTCAGTCGGAACTATCCTGCCCCACCGGAAGTTTGCCCGTCGGAAGAAGATTTGGCTCAATTGGCCGACTTGCTAAACAAACATACGCGTATCACTCTTTTCTGCGGCATCGGTTGCCGGGGAGCTCACGAGGAAGTAATCGCGCTTTCCGAGAAGCTGAATGCTCCGGTGGTATATACTTTCAAAGGAAAGATGGAGGTGCAATATGAGAATCCGTATGAAGTGGGTATGACGGGATTGTTGGGAATGCCTTCGGGATATTACAGTATGCATGAAGCTGAAGTACTTCTCATGCTCGGCACTGACTTTCCGTATTCTGCTTTCCTGCCGGATGACATCAAGATAGCCCAGATTGACATAAAGCCCGAACGTCTGGGACGTCGTGCAAAGGTGGATATCGGACTTTGCGGAGACGTCAAACTTAGCATCCAGTCTTTATTGCGTATGCTGAATCCGAAAACGGATGATTCTTTCTTACTGAAACAACTCAAAAGATACGAGGGAGTAAAGAAGGGTTTGGCCGCTTACACAGAAGATAAAGGGGGCGTAAATAAGATTCATCCCGAATATGTGATGTCTGAAATAGACAAACTAAGTTCGGACGATGCTGTGTTTACGGTAGATACGGGAATGACTTGTGTATGGGGAGCACGTTATCTGCAAGCAACGGGCAAACGCCACATGCTGGGTTCCTTCAATCATGGTTCGATGGCAAATGCGTTGCCGCAAGCTATCGGTGCCGCGTTGGCTTATCCGGATCGTCAGGTGGTTGCGCTTTGCGGAGATGGCGGATTATCGATGACTTTAGGAGATCTGGAGACCGTTGTTCAATATAAGTTACCGATTAAGATCATTGTCTTCAATAACCGCTCCTTGGGAATGGTAAAACTGGAAATGGAAGTAGACGGGCTGCCGGACTGGCAGACAAATATGCTGAATCCGGACTTTGCGCAAGTAGCGGAAGCAATGGGAATGACAGGCTTCAATGTCAGCAATCCGGAAGAAGTACTGACTACTTTATTAAATGCATTCGAACTGGATGGTCCGGTACTGGTAAATATCATGACCGATCCGAACGCACTGGCCATGCCTCCCAAAATTGAATTCGGTCAAATGGTGGGCTTTGCACAATCAATGTATAAGTTGTTAATCAACGGCCGTTCACAAGAAGTAATTGATACCATCAATTCTAACTTTAAGCATATACGGGAGGTATTTTAAGTTATTCTCTTTTTAAGATCTTCAATACCTCTCCCAAAGTATGACTTACTATTATTGCTAATCGCAATAAGGTAAGTCATACCTTTTTATAGTCTATCTTGAGGTGATAATCATTTTATTTTCTTATGTTTGTAATCATCAAAAAGCAAAAACACATGGAAAAGACCGACTCTTCGCCTTTATCCCGACAAGCGCTGTACGCAGATAAAAAGCAATGGAATCAATTCCTTTCTATTTTTTTATTGGCAGTGGGCGTTGGTTTTACAGTGGCAGGAATTATCTTCTTCTTTGCCTACAACTGGGAGGAATTACCCAAATTTGCAAAGTTAGGAATAGTAGAAGTGTTATTAGTAGCTTCTGTCCTGCTCGCTACATTCACGCATTGGAATAAGCTCGTCAAACAAATTCTCCTGACTGGAGCTACGTTCCTGATAGGTACGCTTTTCGCTGTCTTCGGACAAATCTACCAAACGGGAGCCGATGCTTACGATCTTTTCCTGGGATGGACTCTCTTCACTATTCTCTGGGCGGTTGCTATCCGTTTCGCTCCGTTATGGCTGACGTTCATCGGATTACTTTGCACTACGATATGGTTGTACAATATACAGATAGCCAGTACCAACTCTTGGGAAATGACTTTGTTGGCTAATGCAGTAACCTGGATATGTGCCTTAACAACGATCATCACGGAATGGATGAGTGTAAAAGGTCATTTGGACAGCAACAATCGCTGGTTTGTCAGTCTTCTTTCACTGGCTACTATTATACATACCAGTTTTCTGTTAATGATGGCAATCTGCGAAGAGAATGCCATATTGTCTGTTCCTCTCATAAGCACCCTCCTTTTATTCTCTGCGGGACTTTGGTATGGATGGAAAGTAAAAAGCCTGTTCTATCTGGCTATCATTCCGTTTGCTGCGTTAATGATTCTATTGACTACATTCATATCACAAAGCGGTCTTAGGGATGTTCAGATATTCTTCTACGGAGGGGTTATTGTCATCACCGGAACAACTTTACTCATTTACATCATTCTTCATCTAAAAAAGCAATGGTATGACACAGAAGCATAGCCTCACTATTCAAGTCGTATCCATTATCGGAGGAATCCTGACGGCTATTTTCTTTTTGGGATTTCTGGCACTTGCCAGAATCCTCCGTCCGATATTTCTTGCCTGATTGCCGGAAGTATATTAATTCTCACTACCCTAACAATCAGCCGCATAGTGATCCGGTCTTTTCTGGATGCAATGAACATCACTTTATACATAGCCGGGTGTGTATTGATTGGTTTTGGTATAAATGCCAGCATTAATATCCTCTTCACCACACTTATGGGAATCAGTATTCTCACATTCTTGTTATCAAGAGGGTTTATCCTCCCTTTCTTTCAGTCATTCTGTTTAATATATCTTTCTTCGGAGAAGCCGCCCATGTCTTTTCTTCGTTTTATCCCTTGCAAATAGCCGTAGTTCCTATCCTTGGAGTGTTTCTATTTACCAACATCTTTGAAACTAAGTTGTTTGAGTGTATAGGAACAGAGAATTACCTTTCCAAATACAAACCATTTCATTTCGGATTATTCGTATCCGGTATCGTCTCACTGGGAGGATTATCAATCAATTACATGATATCAGAAACAAATAGCTGGCTTGTGTCCTGCATACTGTCTGTTTGTATATGGATCGGTATTCTTATAATGGTTCAACGAATCATGCAGGTCATGAAAGTGGATCATCCGGTGAACCAGATTGGTATCTACATTCTTTGTATTGTTATCTGTCTGCCTACCGTGTTTGCTCCTTATTTATCCGGTAGTTTGTTGCTGATTCTAATATGTTTCCATTATGGCTACAAAGCGGAGTGTGCTGCCTCGCTTCTTCTTTTTATCTATGCCGTTTCCAAATATTATTATGATCTGAATTTGAGCCTGCTTACCAAATCCATAACGCTTTTCTTCATCGGAATTGCATGTATTACAGCCTGGTATTTCTTCACTCAAAAAAGAACAAGACATGAAAAAGTATAGCCGAATATTGATTATCGCAAACCTGATACTGGTACTGGGGTATTTCAACTGGTCGGTTTATAAGAAAGAGCAAACCTTGAAAGACGGACAGTTGGTTTTGTTACAGCTAGCCTCCCGTCGATCCCCGCTCTCTTATGCAAGGAGACTATATGAGGCTTAGCTACAAGGAAGCCTCATCAAATCTGCCAGATGAGCAAACCGACACACGCGGTTATGCCATACTCGAACGGACAGTAATCAGGTAGGAGAAATTGTACGATTACAAAACACGTTGGAACCTGTAAACGACAATGAGCTAGTCATCAAATATAAAATAGTACGTCACCGGATCTTCCTCGGTGCCGAGTCTTTCTTCTTTGAAGAGGGACAAGATACTCTTTATCAAAAAGCCGTATATGGCGGGCTGAAAGTGGATGGTAAAGGCCAAAGCCTGCTCGTGGACTGTATGACGAGAACTTCCATTATATTCAATCCGATAAATAAAGACTAATAAGAAAACCCGGACTTTCGCAAGCCCGGGCTTTCTATATTCTCAAAACATCTCCTTAATCTATAGGGAAATAAGGGACTAGCAAATTGGTTTCTAGTGCAAATAAGGAGATGTTATGAAATAAAAAAAAGGGATACCTGTGGGAAATAAGGAGGTATCCCTTTCTATAAGAAGAACAGAATTGGAAGGATTGACTTTCACAAGCCAAATCCTTCACTCTGTTTCTTCTCGGCGTATTCTTCACACAAGGTGAAGA
>VOFH01002735.1_pt1 | contig 15502 bp, 29 predicted proteins | sample 5384091 | NCBI WGS metagenome assembly VOFH01 (sample SAMN12384727, study PRJNA508395) | human gut metagenome | isolation source: healthy gut G | host: Homo sapiens
GATGGTGACGCGGTCGATAAAGGCGATATCGAAATCGGTCATCGACTCTTTGAGTTGGGTGAGCAGTTCTTTTCCTGCTCGGTGGGTTCTGTTTTGGCCGATAGATACCCGGCCAGCTTGTCTAATAATTGTCTGTCCATAAATTAGTGTTCTATATGTTCTTCGATGAGTTTTTGGGCTGTATCGCCCACAATCTGGCAGCCGCATTCTTCGCATATCAGCGAGTAATATTCGTCGGCCGATTCTATCTTTTCTGACTTTATGCTGTGTTGCCCGCAATGTGGACAAGGCATATCGAATGGCTTTGATATTGGGAAATTTTTTGATCGATGAAGACCCCGGCTAAAGAAAGATAGTCATCTTCATCCCAGTCCTTGTCTTTGTGTAGTGCATTGAATTCATCCCCATGGACGATCTCATTGATGCGGACAGGAATTGTTGTCGATGCGCAAACGGTATAACCGGCATCATAAGCGATATCGGCCACTATTTCCATGAAATCGCGCAGTTTCCCCTCGGTAAATACGGGCTGTGGGGACGGTAAAACTGTGCCTGGCGGGTGTAGCTGTCGATGGCCTCGTAAGAGAGCTGGTATAGGATACGGTCGCGCTCGGCCATGGCTTTCCTCGCGGGTAAGGCCGGTGATTTCGGACTCATGGCCGTCGATGAACAGCTGGAGTTCCGACTGCCGCAGGACGTCCTCGCGGGTATGGTAGTCCGGGACATGCCGTTCGAGAAAGTCCCATGATTCGTTTGTGATAAACATATTTGTATTGGTTTATTGTTCTACTTCGGGATATATGATTTCTTGCCAGCGACGGATCTTCTGGTCGGTCGTTTGTTTCTCCCACCATGCCGATGCAGAATCCACGAAACCCTGATAGCCGTCCTGGGCACTGAAATCGACTTGTCGCAGGCCGGTGATGCGTTCCATGGTCGGGGAAATCGGCCTGCGACCACCATTCTTCAACACGCTGGAGATATTCAGATTCGGGAATTACATTGTCGTGATCACAGTTCAAGCAATGAAACTCAATGGAATCATCTCCCGTAGCATTTTTCTCCGGTATTCGCGTCAGCCCAGACGCGGCTTTCGACCTCAAGAGAGCCACACGCACTGCAGCGCCACGGGTCGTCCGGGGGGATAGGTACAGTTCCCAGTTTTACTTGGCGCAATTGGCCGCATTCGCGGCAATAGCAGGTTTCAGTCTCATCCAGTATGCTGCCGTCATAATAGTAGGCGAAAGAGTTGTTGTCATTGGGGCTAACCCAGAGCTCCGGATTTCTACTTCCGTGGAACCGCATTCTGCGCATTTGACAATCGTTTTCAGTTGTTGAGTGGCCATTAATTTTGTTGTTTTTCGTTCGTTCCAGAGATTGATCTTTTGTTCATCGGAAAGGGCATGCCAGAAGGCGTTGCAGGCATGCACGAAACCCTGATAACCGTCCGGGCACTGAAATCGGCTTGGCGTAGTCCAGTGATGCGTTCCATGCCTTTGAAATCCATACCCTGCCACACGCTATCGCGTCGTCGAGCATATAGCTGGTACGACGGATGTGGGTATAACCGTCGCAGTGGTCGCACCAATCCTCATCACCCCGGAGGTCTTCGCAATCCCCGTCGTATTTGTTGCCGAGATTGGGATAAAGCCATGCACGGAGGCTTGACGTGCGTCGATCCGCACTGGCAACAGCGGTAGGGATCGTGGCGCTCGTCGGAGAAATACCAGTGGATGCGGGCTACCATTGCGTCCAACGCACCCAGCAGCCGGAGTCGTAATTTGTTTATTTTCATAATTATTGATCTTTGTATTTTTTGCCATGTGGCGATTTTTTCGTCGTCGATCACAGCATCCCAGGATGCCTGACAGGCGCTTTCGTATGCGGGTATTTCTCCACCGTCGAATCGGGAGATGGAGATGCCGGTGATCTTTTCCCGCGTATTCGTATCGGTCACCTCCCACCATGAGTCAATCTGCTCCGTGAGTTCTGCGCGGGTGAGCAGGCGGGGATGCTCGTCGCAAGACTCGCAATAGTTGCTTTCCTCGTCATTGTTGCCGCCTATATCTGTAGAGAACATTTTGCCTTCGTTGACCTTTGACCAAGCCATAGCCTCGACGTCGGCAGAGCCGCACTCGGCACAGTAGAGGGTTTCTTCTTCCGAGTCAGAATCGAAACCGTGTTCCACGAGCCATTCGACAATGGTGAGCAGGCTGTCGGTGATAACCGACTCGATTTTTTGCGTCAAAACGTGTCTGGCCCTCCGGTTTGAAAGTGCAGCATAGTGCGTCGTCATCCGTGCAGATGAATAATTCCAGAACGATCATCGTTTCATGGGGGCTCAGCGAAAGCGAATCGGCATCGTAAATACCTACGCTCAATGAGTTGCCGTATTCTTCAGCCCCATCGAAATCCGTATCTGTGAGGCGCGCCCCGGTTTTTAAAGTAGGTGCCGATGCAGCCGTTCTGTTTTTCGACGGCACTGCGGATCTGGGCGATAAGCTCGCGGCGGATGTGAATTATTTGTTTTTCTCAATCATGGTTACAGGGATTTTTGTTTGCGGTAATAGTCCATTACTTTGCCCTGAATGTCCGGGGGCAATCCGGCATACCAGGCCGCGAAATCCCCTGTCCCATTGGGCGAGCCACGGAGACATGTCGAAATTGTCGTGGTTCTGTTCGTTCCCGAAAATCAGGCTCAGGCTCGTTATGCTGGTCGATCCGGCGGAGGTTGTACAGGTGGCTGGAGATTTTGGCCAGCAGCCTCCGGGGCAGGACCCGCTCTTAAACAAAGGTCGCAGAGGGTACGGATTTCGCTGAGAAACTCCTGCATAAAGGGCATATCTTTGGGGACGTTCCAGCCGCCGGAGGTGCTGGCAAAGTGGCTGCTCAGGCGCTCACTAACCTTTGCGGGCATTCATTCCGGGACGGTTTCTACTTTGTAGCATTCCATCATACGGTCACCCTCGACGCCCATATTCCACGACCTACCGAGATAGTAGGCATGGGATTCCTGTTCAGGGGGAAGATTGATCGTCGTAGTAAAATAAAACTGTCCAGGTTTCCCGCCTTGTCGCGGAGAAAAACCTTTATTATTGTTTCTATCATCTTAATTTATGTGTTATCGAGGTTGTCCAAAAATGTGTCAAGTAACTATTGTTAATGAGCTACGTTGTAATATATGCTCGGTTCGCTCGACACGTTATAGATATAGTTTCCGCATCGAACGAGGAGGGCGTTCTGACCGTAGTACAGTTTCTTCATCCCAGCAATACTGCCGGAGCGGTCAAAGTTCGGAAAGCGGTCTATGTTCAGACGCTCTCCATCATGCACATAAAGGGTTTTTGTTTTCATAATTCTTACTATTTTATGGCATCGTATAGTGCTCCCACCATTTCTTCTGCCTCTTCCATGTCGGCAATAATGTCTTTCAGATGATACGGTGCTCCTTTTTTGCCGTGTCCGGAGCCTGTCGCACCACAAAATAGCCTCTTCTGATGGGTCGTAGCCTTCGTAGTAATCAAGCACCTCGTCGGTAATATCCTTGTTTTTGTTGACTGAAAACTGAAGTCTTGACCGGCTGTTGTGTACCGGGAGAAGGTAATATCGCTCTCATCAACTTCTACCTTCCATCCTAAACTCTCGGCTATTTGCGTAATCTGCTCAATCGTATTCATAATTGATAATCTTTTCGGGGTGCATGTCGAACTCCCAATCGACGTCTTCGCCCGGGAGCGTGGTGTGTATCGGGCTGCCGAGTACAAGGCCGCAGTGCTTCTGTACATACTCTTCGGCCTGCTCTTGGCTGTCGGCCTTGATGCGGAACTTTCCGGCGAACACGAACTTCGCTGGAACGTCGTAGAATTTCTTTTTCTTTCCCATATCATTTCAGGTTTTCTATCGCTACGATGCCGTCCTTGAGGTAGCAGACACGATAATTACAGTAGTTAGCGACGTTCTCGTCGATAGGGATATCGTCGTCCCAATGGTCGTAGATGAACCCGGTCATCACCTTGCGGTCGTCGTTCGGATACTCTTTCCGAAGCCGTTTATTATTTGTTCTTCTGTCCAGTCGTGTGGCATGGTTCAGGAGTGTTTATAGTTTGGTATTCATATTTGGTTTCATCGTCGAAGCCGTCGAAGCATACCCTATAAGCCTTGAAATCCAGCCTGCTGGCGAGTCGTACATAGTCGGAAGAGAACAAAGGCCGGGGAGTGTCCATAGTGGAGAAGGGTGCGCTCCTCTCAGTACGGAGGCGGAGAATGCTCAGTGTGTGCGGTCGGTCGGGGTCGATATACCCGAGGGTGTGTTCGTTGACTACGACAAGTTTGATTCGCATGGTTTTCCGGTTTTTAGAAGGTAAAATCCACATAGACTTGCTTGGTGCCGGGAAGCGGGTGTTCGTGGTTCACGTCGTCGAAGCGGTAGGTGCTGAATTGCCGGGTTTGGCGGATATACTCGCCGCGAACCCAGACGGGCGCGGTGTCGCTGTCCTTGAGGCGGAAGTATTCGCCGCGCTTGAGGGATTTGAGGGGCTGTGTTTTCATAGATTTAGTACCAGGAAAAATAGACGGTATCATCGTCTTGATCGCTCATTTCGATCATATTGGTGAGGTATTGACGAATTCGTCCCGGTCAGTCCGCCATTGATAGATATTGATCAAATTTGGCGGACTCTTCCTGCACGAGCTCGTCATCGTTGGCGATCATATCCCGCAGCCGGATAAGTTCGGCCCGGTCGATTTCAAAGTCGTCTTCATCTGTATCTCCGGATGAGGCGTTGATTCCAAACAGGTTAAATATCTGTGCCAACGCTATATGCGTGTCGAGCCTGAAAGACCGAGACAATCGTACTCGATCTTATGAACTTTAGCTACATGTAAATTCCAAGACATACTGTATTGATATTTAAGTTTTTAAATTATGCTGATAATTTGAGTTGCCGGGCAACAGTGTGCATTTCCTGATAGGAAATGCGATGGCAGCCGACCGTCATAATATCGTCGCTGTACGAATTGATGGCCCATTGGTTGGCATTCGCATCGTGCACCAGATCATGGTGAAAATCTGCCTCGTTGCGGTGAAAGCGTTCTATCAGTTTCCACAGGCGTGCGGCCTCCGGCCCGACACAGACGCCCTTAGACGTTTTCGATGCGGTCGCCTCGTACCCGCAACAGGGCATTGAAATCGAAACGCGAGGGCACGCTGAACCATTTTGTGGCGATCTGGCCGGAGTGCCATAGCTCCCCTCTTTTCCTCGAAAGTCATAAGGGCAAGCCGTTGGCGCTCTTCCTGCTCTTGAGCCCAGCGTTTTCGCTGTTCGGCCCGGAGCCTGCTCCCGGCGTTCTTCGGCCCGGCGGTTGACTTCCTCCTGTTTTTTCCTTGCGACGTTCGAAATGTTCCCCACAGTTGCGGGTCACCGCTACGGTCAATAAAAAGCTGGCTGACGCGCCCCTCAAACCCGCCGATAGCCGTAGGCTGGATCAGGTGGCGGGAGAGAATATCTGCCAGTAGTCCCCGGTATTGGGATTTGTCTACATCATATCCAGACCAGTCATACTCAGAATTTTCGGCGCTTACGTGCCAATATTCGGCAATGTCCTTTGCGGGGACTGGAGAGTTTTTTCAGCACCGGCATCAACCATGAGCCATTGGCAGATTTTTTGACGCTTGTCGAGTCCCCAGAAAACGATCCACCGGCCGATAGCGAGCAGGCTGTCCTCGACCTGCTCCCTATAATCCTGCGAACGGGACTTTTGCTGGGCAGCGATACGCTCGCCGATAATAGCAAGCTCGATCTACGATGTAATAAGCCGCCTCGCGGTAGATAGACCGGGGACATACGGCCATCGCGCAGGGAAACGGCGCGGGGTGTATGGAAAACCTGCTGTCCGAACGGAATGGCGTCACGTACCTTACACATGTGTTTTGGTGGTGTGAGAATAAGTACGGGAGGTGACCAAGTATGCACGTTCCCCCCTGTCGGTTGGCCTCGACGGAAGCACACCGAAAATGGCGTCCATAGGAATAGATGTCTTTCCCGTGGAAGTAGAGGCTCCCGGCCCGTCCGGACGGCTCGCTCTGGTGTGCCCATAGGTGGACTACCATATTGCTGTCTATACTCATGGATTATTTGATATTAATTGGAACTGGATGCCTTGGGGAAGTTTCCGGTAGTCCACCCGGCAGAGGAAATCGTTGAACTGCTCGGGCGTTACGGGTGTGCGCAGAGAGTTGGGCAGCCAGTTGAACACGCCGGTATTGTTGTGGTCGTAGTAAATGAAATTGTCCAGCGGCATGCCCAGCTTTTTCACCAGAAGATTTACACCTAATTCCCGGTCGATCTTGAGCTTAGCGTTCCGGGCCTCAGCCCTGATTTTCGCTATCTCTTCCCTGTTCTTGGCCCGAACGGCGGCGGCCTTACGCTTGCGGATAGCGGCGGGGGTGTAATAGCCCTCGGCGATGCGGGTTTCGATGAGATGGAACTCCTCATCCGTGAGGGGCATGAACTGGTAACGCTCGGAGCGGTCGACGAAGGTGTCGCCGGTGAGCCTCTTCCAGCCTGCCGGATGGCGGCCCGGGCCTCCTTCTTCCCAGCGGGCAGGGATGCCCATCGTCTGGAAGCAGGTAGGTGAAGTAAAGCTGATCCTCGGCCTCGCGGAAGAAACGGTCGTACTCCTGGTCTGTGATACGCAGCTCCTTCCATGGTAACTTCGCGGGAGCCTGTTTCGTAAAATGATAGAACCTGTTGCCTTGGGCGTACATGGCGCCCCTTAGCGTCGCATAAATGCAAATCGATGAAAGGCTGGAACTGGGGGAAGGATTTGGCGATCGGCTCATGGCAGCAACCGCTTTGTGTCCACGACCATCGGCCGTTTGGACTTTTTTCGTAGACGGTCCCGGTAATGGCGAAGTCTGCATGACCGTTCTTGCATTCGTCATTGAGCCGGATGTTGACTTCGACCCTCTTTTTGGGCATATTCCGGGCCGTATTGTATTTCAATGTATAGGTTTCCATAGTGACTGATTATATAGTGGATAATGCGTATTCCGGGAACGGCAGCTCGGGGCCGAAGATGCGCAGGCATTCTTCGTGTTCCTCTCTCTTCTTCCGGGCGATCAGGTGGTCGATCGTATCCCGGCACTCCTCCCGGATTTGCGTGAGCCCATTGTCGCCGAAATAGCCCCAGCAACTGTCGAGTACCTCGCTGTCGTCGTCGGCCGGGGTGACCTGAAAGCCGTACACCTCGCCGTGCAGGTACTCGTTGTAGGTGTCGATCTCTCCCTGCAGGTAGCCTTTGATCTTGCGGCGCCGGTAGCTGGTGATCTTATCCCAGCCGTATTCTTTTTTGACCGCTTCGACCGAAACGGCTACCATGCCGAACCAGCCGCTGTCCCAGGGGCAGCGGCTGGAGAATGGCGAAGAAGAGACGGCCAGCCCGCTGTGGTCGTAGAGGTAGATGTTCAGGGCGATGTTTTGCTTCAGGAAGTCTTTGCGGAAATGTCCGGGGCGCCCGTCCACATACACATCGTCCATATCGAAATCCTTGTCGAATTCGCTTTTCGGTGCGGTAACGGTGATGGGACGTGTAGAACGTACCGAGGTTGTCACATTTGCGGGGACTCCCGGGGCTTTCGTCGTAATAGATGTTGATGTGGTGACCGCGATATTCGGTCTGCTGATAGAGCCTCTGACATAGGGCGGTCGTTTTAGTATGAATAAACACAGTCGAATTCGGCCCGGTAGGTCTCGAAGCGGGCGAGATTTTCTTCGTCATCATCACCAGGCTCCCAATGGAGATCGATAAAATGCTGGATAACCTGACGGGAAGCGCGGGTGTTGGCATGGAGAAATGCGGCGGCGCCCGGCCGCCAGTCTGCAGATGTGTTTGGCATGATGGTATCGGTTTTGGTTCATTATTTTTTCGTGAGGTTGCATTCGGCGATGCCCCGGGAATCGTCCTCGGCGCTGTGGCGCACGGTGATGATGTTGTGGTCATACTCCGGAGATGCGGATATATCCTCCACGATATACTCGCTCTCCCGGTAGACTTGTGTCATAAATTCGCTCACTTCGTCACTGCCGAACGACCGGATGACCAGTGCGATGGCTTCTTCGGTAAAGCGGACTTTATCGCCTACATGAAACGGGCTTTTGCGTTCGGAGAACGTAACGGGCAGGCTGCGGCCGGTCTGGGTCTGGCCGTTTTCGACGGATAGATGCTCAGGCAGAACGGGCTGTCCTCCCCGGGCCGGGAGAGGTTGGCGTCGTACTCCGCGCCGCCGTACTGGAAACCTTGCCAATAGTCTGTTTCATCGTCGTCTTGATCGACAACCTGTCGCAGGACTTGTTCCGTTCTGGCGTAGACCTGAAGTGCTGGCGGTGTTCGGGGAAATAGTAGGCGGAAAGGTCTTCGGGATCGCGGGGCGTAGGAATAGGATTGTGTGTCATAATGGTTAGCGGTATTAGATGTCGTGGCGGAATTCGAGTTGGTTTTCCTCGAAATAAATTTCACAGATGATCTGGTTGCGGTCCATATCGCAGGAGAAGAAGTCCCATGAGTAGCCATAACCTTTCAGGAACTTCTCCTGCTGTTCCCGGAGAGAAACTGTCTGCATCGATCTCGCCCCCAAGCCATAATGCGGGGTTGGAAAGGAAAGCATGAACTTCGGGGTCTGTATGAGCATCCTGAAGCAGTCCTCCGGATCGCCCAAATACTTCTCGCGCAGGCGGCTGGCCGGTGTGTCTGCGTCCGGCAGCAGGTCGCTATGATAAAGGTTCGGCTCGCAGTACCAGAATTTGGAAACCGAGATTTTTCGGAAGAACTGTAGCTGATCGGGGTCGGAGCATTTGGTGCTGGGCCTGAAAATTTGAGGCAAGTCCCTGCCGCATCATTTCCCTATATCACGGATCATATCGTCGTCGAAATAGACCAGCGGGATGAGGCGCAGGGGTCGCCGTCTTTGTCCAGGGCAATATCCCGGATGTATAGTTCGCTTCGGGCGTCGAACACGGTGGGGTCGCCGCTGTCATTGGTAAGGTCCCACGGCTGGCCATTATTGCGCTTGAGGTCTGTGGTGATGTCGAGCAGCACCTCGGAGATTTCTTTTTCCATGATTGTTGGTCTTTTTTATGTTTAGTCGGTTTCGGGCCCGGATATGGTTTTTTTGAAGCTATGGGGATATATCCGTTTTTGACCTCCCAGCGATAGGCCAGGCGGCGGGTAGAGCGCACCAGGTCGATCCGGCGGGTAGTGTGTACTTCGAAGCGGTAAAAATCCTCTTCACAGCAATGGCATTGGAACGCATAGCCCGGCGTGCGGGATTTGACGAGGGGCGCCCGCAGTGCGGGCAGAATTTGCGGGTTTTCATGGGATCAGAAATTATCGTCGGTTATACGCCAGTTGTCGGTGTCGCACAGGAAGCAGTAACCGGTGTCGGGGTGGCACTTCCCGGAGCGGGAGCCACACGTTGCGCAGTAGTAGGTCTTGTCGATGTGGGGTGTGAGTCCGGCATTGCGTATGGCGGCTTGTTCTTTAAGTACGCAGATGAGATGTTTTATCTTCGGATCGCGGGAGCGATAGGCACTTTTTGCCGATATGGCCGATCAGGGCGTTGAAAGCCTTTAGGTCTTGGTGTGTGATCGTCAGTTGTGTGTCACCGGTCTGGACGCGATACGGGAGGTTGGCGATCTGCAGGGGATTGGTGCCGATGACGTAATTGCCGACTTCATGTCCGTAGAAGTGGTAGTTGGTTTCGTAGCCGTCCTCGTCCGGTTCGGCCGTGCCGGCGAAATATTCCCGCCATAGAAGCCGACAATGGGTATGGCGCAGCGTCTGTCGGATAATGGCCAGGTGCTGGCCGCAGAAGTCGAAAGGAGCGATCACCTCGCGTTTTACGGGCTTGGCGGAGTTGTCGAGCCAGTTGTCCTGCTCGACATGATTTAGCCCGGGGGCATCTTTTGGGACAGCCACTTCCGAAAATCAGGCGTGTCGAGGAGGCGCTGCGGCTTGGGAGAATAGTCGTTCCACGCCTGCCGACAGGCGTCGATCAGCGTCGGGAACTCGTCGGGGAAACGGGCGCGGTCGTTGCCGGTGCGGGTCTGTTCGTTCCAGTCGTGGTCGCACAAGATAAGGGTGATGACGTCCTTTACCGGGAAGCCGGGCTCGCACTCAGGCCCTTCACCGGTAAGCCATGGGGTGTCCGGGCCCGATGTATCGCGCACCAGAAAACGGCGGGAATGTTCTGACGGGTGAAGATTTCCCATTTCATGGCCGAAGTAGCCGTATCCGTAAAATCTGATTTTTATTTCGTTCATATTGCTGAATGGGTTTGTGATGCACTTAATGAGGAATAGGCTGAATTAGATGGAGTGGTTTAGAAAAAAGAGAAGAGCGCACTCTTTTTGGGACTACGCTCTTCACTTGTTCGGGTAAATACTCCGGCTATGCGGCTTCGAATTTCCAGCCCGGTACGTCGGAAGCGTACATAGGCACGGTGAGCATGGGTAACTCGCCGCCGTTCCGGAAGAAAATATTGCTCCGGCAGTCCGAGGCGTTCTCTTCGAGGGTCAGGCGCAGGTAACGGAAGAATGAGGCGGTGGTACTGTGGCCGGTAAAGGTCATCACGGTATTGATGCTCATGCCGCAGCGGATCATATTGGTGGCCGCCGAACGCCGGGCGGTATGCGAACCTACGCACTGCCACTTTTCGTACACTTTCTCCACCCGCTGGCGGTGCTCGGTGTAGGTGATAGAAACCCGGGTGCAGATGCCGGCTTTGCGGCAGACCTCCCGGATCGTTTTGTTGAACACATTGTGGCCGGAGCGGTATGTGAGGAAATCGAACCGGTTTTTATTGCGGGCGAGAATGGTGGGAATGAATTGTGGTACGGGACGAGTACCGGTTTTTGGTCTTGCGGGTCAGTACGCCGACGCATCCGTTGATGAAATTGGCCGGGCTGAGCGTGGTAAAGTCGGAATAACGCAGGGCGGTGCAGCAGCCGATCACGAACAGGTCGCGCACTTGCCGTTCCCGGGCCGTAAGGCAGTTGCAGTCCATCAGTTGCTGGACTTCGGGGAGTGTGAGGTAAACGGCTGTGGACTCCTCGGTTTTCAGGCGGCAGCGGGATATGGCGTCGATACGGGTGCGGAAGCCTAAGTTCCGGGCGTATTTGAGCATACATGACAAAGCCCGGACATGGTTGATGACGGTATTCATGCTGTAGCCCTGGCGGGACCGACGCGCCGCAGGGGCCGGACTTCGAACAGGAAATCGATAAAAGCGTCCGTGGTCGCCTGGTCGAAAGAATGGGTGTAGATCCTGCGCCCGTGCTCTTTCTCGAACCGGGTGACAAGGGGAAGCGGTACGCAGGTACTTGTCGCGGTTTTTAAGGCCGCGGGTCGAGAACTCCGCGTAAACGGCAAGGCGCTCCCGGCAGGCGCAGGAACATCTTGAGGCGGGTAAGGATGTCCCGCCATTTGTGGGTGGTGGCCATAAGATGTGGGGGATTTGGTTTATTGTTCCGGGGCTGCTGCTTCCTCGAAGCGGCCTTCCATAGTGAGCCGGTCTATATCCGGGTGGGAATGCTCGAGCAGGGTGAAAGCTTGCACTGGGGCAGCACGTAAGTATCGCTGTAGGAAAAATTGACCAGCCACATGATGGCCTTGGCAAAATCGCTGTGGGATACTTGCGGGAAAATCATCTTGTTGATGCCTGTAAATGGCGGCGTAGTCCATTGGCCGTTTCGTTCGAGCTTTCCAGGTCGAAAAGGGCGGTGAATTGTTCTGCCTCCTCCCGCCGGCAGAGGACGAATAACTGTTCGGTCGTTTTGATCTTGTTGGAGAACCGCACCCCGTACAGGGTTCCGTTCGTCCAGTTCGCGGTATCCGTGGCACAGAGGTAATGCAGGGGCGGGCAGGGAAAAATAAGTTCCGATATCCGGGAGGCGGAAATGAGCAGGTCCTGCATTTTCGCAAGGGCGTCGCGGTAAGCGGGCCGGTCGCAGGTCGTTTCTTCCATACACAGGGTGGCAAGGCGGATCGCCTGGCGGAACGACCCGCAGCCTTTTCAAATTCCATTTTCAAAAGGGCGAAGTTGTCCGGCGCTTCGGACTCCCGCTTTTTCCGGCGCCGCAAAGGGGTTTGGAGGAAAGAACCTTTTTTCCCGCAATTTTATCGTCGGGATAAAACCGGGATATTTGCGTGTGCACTATATCTTTGGTCTTCACGTCCACTACCCTCAGATGGACTTTCTGGGTGTAGTCGATGGCCTTAGCGTCTTGTTTGGTAAGTCCGTTGGCGATAAATGTGCAGTCTTTGTTTTTAACCCATTTGCCGGGTGTGGTAAACTCCCACCGGTCGCCCGGCAGAAATTCGACGTTATCGTCGCCCACAGGGAATGACTGGAACCGTCGGCCCTTTGAAAACTGTATCTTCATGGTGTTGCTGGTTTTTATGTTATCATGCGTGTGATTTTTCGAATGAGTTTCAGGTTTTGTTTTAGGAGATGAAATAGATTTTCCCGACCGCTTGTTTTTCAGAAACAGCATCACAACGAAGCCCGTAGGTCGATAGAACTGCCAGTGCGATGACCCTCGCAGTCCTGCCACTGACAAAAAGACGTTTCGGACGTAAGGGACACGATATAATCCGTTTCGGGATCTAAATGCGGAAAGAAGATTTGCGATATTTCTTCCCGCTCGATTTTATCGCAAAGAACGATGCCTTTCTCTAAGATTATTTCAATAATTTTGAAATGTTTTGTGTTTTACATGTTGTGATGTCGTTTCATTTATTCAATGAGCAGGTCGATAGTCCAGGGAAGCAAACCATTTCGCCGTCCGGATAGCATGCGGCGATATATGGATTCAACATAGCTTCGTCGTCCAGGCTCGATTACCGCGCGGTAATCCATTGAGCCTAGCTGCACTCCTGAATTTCGATGACCGTGCCTTTGTATGGCGTGCCGATGGTTTCTTCGGGATCGTTTTGAATAATGCGGTCGCCGATACGCAAGTCTTTTTTATCTATTATGTTTCAGTTGTTGTCGGTGAATAATAGTTGATATGCCCGGCCGTGTGGGGATTGGAGGCAAGTGATCCCCCTTTGCCTTTCTGGGCGATACATTCCTGCATGTCGGGTAGTGCCTCTTTCAACAAGTATTTAGGGTGAATTAAGTGTAAAAGTGGGCACAGGAATATGAAAAATGCAAGGGGCCTGATTTGCCCGTACTTCAGGTATTATACCGGAAAACGGGTTATTTGCTGTCCGCCGGAAGCACCTGGTAATCGGTGAGGTCTATGGGCTGGGAATGAACGCCGTAGTTCGGTGTTTTCGCCACAAGAGCGATCACCCCGGTATGCCGTTGTCGGCGAAAAAGATGAGCGATCGGGGACGGGACTGAAAACAGACCTCTATCGTACTTCCGCCGTTGATACGGAGTATCCGGAGCAGTTCGTAGAGCCGCTGTGCATAACAGGTGAACAGTACGTTATGGGCAGAGAGCCGCAGGCTGATGAGGTAAACGACCGCCTCGAAGTAGCGCATGAGCATCCATGTACCATACACGGTGGCGAGCAGTTTTCGAGGTCGCACGTCTGTCGGCATTCGCACTGTTCGCGCTGGGGGATGATGCTTTTGTAATCGGGCGGCGCAGTATTAATGATGCTTGGTGTCCGCCCGGTTTCGATACGGGCGAAAGAATCAGGCGTAAGCAGGCGCTTGCCGTCGAATGCCTGCCAGCGGTCGTCGCGGATCTTGGCCAGCGCTTGGCCGTCGGTGGCATAGAGCCACTCGCCGCACGGCTATACCACCTTTATACGGATGCTGCGCGTTTTTTCGTGAGCAGGGCCAGTGTATAGGCTCCCTGTTTGGCGGATTTGGGGGCCTGGCCGAAGCAGGCGCGAGGATAACGGGAAAATACGACACCGGCGTGGGAAGCGGCGGAGATGATTTAATCTTGCTCCCGGCGAGGCAAGGACAAATTCAGCGGCGAATGCGATATAATCCGCATCGTAGTCGAACGAGCAGCCATAGGGCCACGGCTTTCCGGCCACGCTTTCGTAGGCTTTTTCGAGGGCGGTGTGCTTGTTCTCTTTGGCCAGCAGACGGTAGACGGCGGCCAGTCGTAGATAGAATTCTTTGTCGTGAGTCATTGTCATTGTTTGTGTGTGGATGGTGTTATTGGCCTTGCTTTTTGTCTGGCGTCCGTTTCCATGCGTGGTGTCTTTTGACGGTGTGTAGCGCCTGCAACAGTTCGGCGAGATATTCCCGGTCGTAGATGCGGTACATGAATGCGGCGGAATATTCGACTACGTTGCCGTGGAAATCGACCCAATTCCGGTCGCTGAAATCGAACAGTTCACCCTGTATTTCGAGCGTATAGTCGTGCTGTTTGAGCCACTCCAAAAACGCAAAGGGGTCTTCCCTTCGGCCGTGAAACCGCAGGCAACGGTAGCCGTTCTTCCGCAGGCTGCGCAAATGATGGGCAATCTGCCGCCGCTGCGATGCGTCGGAACGGTATGGGTCGTTTGTGCGGGTGACCAAGTTGCAGATGAAGTGCTCAATGCCGTCCGGGCCGATAAAATAGTACGGGGTGAAGGTGGCGGTGGAATAGTTCCCGTATGGGGCCGGGTAGGATTCTTTTTTTACCAGCGTGGCATAAAAGGGTTCCGGGATGTCGGATGGATTTTCCGTGTTGGTTTTGTGCATGGTGTATGGTTGTTAGGGATCTGCGGGAAGCTGTCCCCGCATAGCAGTCAATAAAAAGGCACGGGTTTGCCGTGCCTTGTGCATGTAAATCGTGTGTAGATTTACTTGCCGTGTCTTAATTTGGACTCTAAATCCGCGAAGATTTCTTCCAGTGAGGGCGCTTCGCTCTGGCGGTGTAACTCCGTCAGTAATTTGCCGGGCTCGCATAGTTCATGGGTAAATACACCCCGGTCGAGTTCGACGCTCAGGGCATTTTGGTATATTTCCAGCGGCATACATAGTTGGTCTTGGCCGAGCTGGAATTCGGCGATCTGGCGCGTGGTGAGCCTTTCCCAAAAACGGGTTCTCTTCAACGCGCTGGCTTCTTGTGGGGATAACTGTTTCATATTTTTTCGTTTGGTTTGTGTCCGAGGGCGGATGCACCTATTTCGGGCAATGATGGATACGGGATACGATAATCCGCGGGGAAATGGCGAGGCCCGTAGGGCGTTAGTGCTTCCAACGGAAAATAACGGACGTTTCCTTGCCGCCGCGGGTATAGAGGAAGTCGTGGTGTTCGATGCCGTCCAGATACTTCATGGCGGGGTCGTTCCGGTGGGTTTCGAATCGCCGATCATGTAGTACGCCGGTACGCGCTTGATCAGCTCTAAAGTATCAACGCCCCACGGGTTGCCGGACTCCATACCGGGTTTCCACAGGTGGGTGATATACGAGCCTATCACTACTTCGGGTTCATACTTTTCGACCGCCGCAAAGGCGTCCGCTTTTCCACGTCGTCCGGGTAGCGGAT
>VOFH01003036.1_pt1 | contig 15498 bp, 22 predicted proteins | sample 5384091 | NCBI WGS metagenome assembly VOFH01 (sample SAMN12384727, study PRJNA508395) | human gut metagenome | isolation source: healthy gut G | host: Homo sapiens
ACACCAACAACAGTAATAATCAGCAGGACGACGAGGTACCGAATCATTTAAAGTTGGTTTCGTTTACTAATGAGGGTTGGCAGGTGACTGCTGCCATCGAAGATACCCTAAAGGATCTTGATATCGAGATCTCTAAGCTTTATCTTGATCTAGTGATTACAGGTTCTTTCGCCCTTGCCGTGGAATACTTTTATTCGGCGAGGTTGGTATCATTTTATGGCGGTGCAGATGAATCATATGCTGCGTCTGTCCATAAAGAGCTGGGACAGGCATCAGAATGTGTAGAAATCGACAATCCTACCAACGCTGGCAACCTGTGGCATATTGCTGTTGATTCTATGCTGCATCGCTATTGGCGAATGGATAACAGAAGGCTTTGAGAGTGGCGTTGTTTGGTGATTAATGGCGATATGGCAGGCAATGCACAGCAGCAGCGCCATGATGGTTTGTTGATACAATCAAAAAGTCGCGTAATGACATTGAAATTCATGAGATTTACGCCAACTGGGATTCCACAACTGCTCTTTCCAGTGAGGATGCCATTACTCAGTATGAGGGACAAAATTGTAGGCGCTTTCACGCGTGGGATGGTGGTGCATTGTCCACCCGTTTCTGCTCTGGAGTTGCTGGTCTTACTGAAATGTTGTTGTTTGTGGTTTGGCGGCTTTACTTCTATGACTTATGTCCGTGAAGGTATCAGGGCTGTAGTTGGCCAGCCCTGTATAGACTTGGAAGGTTGGTATGCAGACCGTACATACTGTTATTTTTGACTGGTGGTACTGCAAGGAGAAGAGACTCTTCTTGATTGCTCCATTGTTATGGCTGACAATGTTGAGGAGGTTTATCAAGAGTGCCGGTCTCGAAAAGTTTGTGAACTTGTTTTTGTGCTGTAGGTTTTAAAGTAAACAATATATCGCTGCCCATTTTGCCTAATATATATTAGCGGGAAAGGAGCGATATCTAAGGCAATACCGCACAATTAGCTGCGGCGCTTTTTACGGAAATTTTGCGCTTCGTTGTGATTTTGCGGTGATACATCAGAGTATTACCGCAAAACCCTCTCGTCAGTAAAAAATTTACTCGTAAATCAACGTTTTAGTGCGGTATTACTAACATAAGTGGGGAGGACATCCCAAAGTTGAAGCAGAACATTAAAATGAATATTGCGTTAGAAGTAACTGGCGCCAAAAATGTTTGGCGGCGTTACAGTGTTAGACCATGTCGTTTCACGCTGCGTAAAGGCGAAGTTCATATTCTCATGGGTGAAATGGCTAAGTTCAATCAACATTGATTAAAATTATTGCAGGCGCTTATATCCCGAATGCAGGGAAGTATTAAGTTGAATGGTGACCCATCTTGACGAACAGCTCCCCATAGAAGCACTGGAAAAAAGGAATCAGTGTTGTATAAGGAACTGAACTTAGTGGAACCGTTGAGTGCGATAAAAAATATTTTTGCTGTCAATCGATTGTAAAAAAACACGGCCCATTTGCAAAATACTGGACAATGGCAATGATTCAACGTAGCAGAGAGCTGTTGGAAATGATCGGTGCAGAATATTGATAGTTACCGTTCCGTAAATGACTTAGTGTCGCACAGAGACAAATGGTTCGAAATAGCGCTCTTCGCATGAATTCTAAGGTCATTATTTTTGATGAACCTTCAACTGTTCTAACTGATATTGAAGTGGAAAAACTATTTACAGTTATTCGCAAACTTAAGGAAAATGGGATGGCAATCTGTTACATCTCACACCGTATGGATGAAATTAGCAGATTGGTGATCGAGTAACGGTGTTGAGAGATGGCAAGCTTGTTGGTTGCAGGGATTTCCATGAAGAAGAAATAACCATTGATGACATCATCAGCATGATGGTTGGACATCAATGGATCAGCAATTCGAAACAGTTTTTGAGCGCGGTGAAGAAATTTTACGCGTTGAAAACCTTTCTTGTGGCAAGTATTTTCAAAATGTGAGTTTCTCTTTGCACAAAGGGGAGGTTTGGGTTTTCAGGACTTGTAGGTGCGGGTCAATGGAAGTGGCAAAGACAATATTTGAGACACTTCCTAAACAGAAGGTAAGATTTGTTTCTTTGGCAAAGAAATTTCAGTAAAAAAAACCCATCGATGCTATCAAATTGGGCCTTATCTTTGGTGCCAGAGGACCGAAAAGAAGAGGACTGTTTCTCTCTCACTCGCTATATTCTAATTTGATGATTGCTGCTGTGAACAACTTACAAAAAGCATGGTGTCTTTGAAGTCTAAAAATTGAAACCATTTGCCACAATATTAGTCATAACTTCATCTGAATACAGACAACTAGATTTGAATGCCGAGAATCTATCTGGCGGAAATCAACAAAAAATATCCCTTAGGAAAATGGTTGTTTGCGAATTCCAAACTGGTTATTTTTGATGAGCCGACTCGCGGCGTTGATGTAGAACGAAAGTTAAGTCTATAATCTAATTAACAAATTGATTGAGGATGGTATAGGCGTCATTATGATTTCTTCGGATTTGCCAGAGGTTCTTGGCATGAGCGACCGAATTTTTGGTAATGCACGAAGGCAGACCGACCGGCGAGCTGCTTCGTGCGGACGCAACACAAGAGAAAATAATGAAATTGGCAACAGCGAGGAGAAAAGAATATGAACAATAAAGCACAAGGGTTGAAACTTACAAACAAATATAGTTCCCAAATTAGCGCTTTTTAGCACTGATTATTCTTTGCGTCGTTCTGTCTTTCCTTTCGAAAAGACTTTATGACAGTTGGGAATTTACCGACAGTGACAAACCAAGTTGTATATATTGCGCTCATGGCCATCGGCATGACGGTTCTCTTCATGCTTGGCGCGATAGATCTTTCAGTAGGTGCCATTTTGGCGTTAAGCGCATGTGTTATGGGATTGCTTACAAATAAATATGGAATGGCGCCTATGCCGGCTATTTTGATTGCCCTGGCAATAGCCCTTCTTTGCGGATAATCAACGGCCTGCTTGTCACAAAGGTTATGTTACCTCCGTTTTGTTGCGACTCTTGGCACTAGCTACATTTTCCGAGGTATGGCAGCTATCGTACAGATGCGAAAAACTCATGATTATGCCAGACGGCCTCCGTTGGATTGCTGCTGGAAAATCAAGAATGTTTTTCCTATTGGTATCGTATTGCTTGCTCTGTTTGCAATGGCATGGTTTCTACTAGAAAAAACTCTTTTGGAATCAAAGATCAGTGCATTGGTGGTAACGAAAAGCAGCGCGGCTTTCAGGCTGAAATCGACAAAATGAAGCTTAAGGCCTATGCTATGACCGGCATTCTGTGCGGCATTTCGCTATGATGCTCGCCGGTAGATTAATTTCTAAATTCTACCATGGCAACTGGTGCCGAACTTAACTGCATCGTTGCGGGCGTTGTCGGTGGCACTTCCATGAATGGCGGCTCCGGTAGCATCTGGGGTAAACCCTGATCGGATCTCTACTCATGGGTGTGATAAACAATGGCTGAATCTGTTGCATGTCAGTCAGTTCTGGCAGGATGTTTGCTATGGGCGCGCTCGTGATTTTGGCAGTTACAATTGATTGTTTCCGTCCAGGCAAAGCAAAGATAGAGTTAAAAAGGTTGCATAATAGAGGTGGTTTGTGAATAGACCTGCTGCGATCGTCACTGGTGGAAATAGAGGTGTCGGTGAAGGAATCTGTAATGCACTCGCCAGCAAAGGATATAACATCTTTATGGCGCACTGCGGGGAGGGCGACAAAGCTATACGTGTTGCACAGCGACTGCAAGACAACTACGGTGTCAGGGTCGAAACATTTGATTGCGACCAGCGAGATCACAATATTGGTGAAAAAGCCTTATGGCACATGCTTTAGACGCATTTCCTTCTATATCTCTTGTGATGTGCAATGCTGGTGTTGGTCTTGAAAATACATGCGTCTTATCCATCCGGAAGAAATTGATTTTGTTTATGAGGTCAATTTCGCGGAAGCCTTTAATTGCTAATGCCGCGGCCAAATATATGATGAAAAGCGGTATTAAAGGCACGATTTTATTTACTTCGTCTATCCGTTCCAAAACACCCACTCCGATGGACGCAATTTATGGCGGACTGAAAGCGGACTCAATCGAGCCGCCCAACTATGGCTCGTGAATACGGAAGATACGGTATCCGTGTTTCTACTATTTCTCCCGGGTGTATGTGTGTATATCCGGAAGGCTATGAAGATCGAGACTATACGGAGGAAATTTCACGAATCCCGCTGTGAATGGTGGAGATGGTAACGATATTGGTTACACAGCGGCTTTTCTTGCTTCGGACGAAGCAAAATTTATCACTGGCGTGAAATATATTTGTAGATGGTGGTGTTAATTGCGGCGAGGACTACTGGTCAGAAGCTGATGAATACACCGCTAGCCACGGACGTGGAACATTTGTAATCATGCGAATGAGGTGGAAAAATGATATCACTGGAAGCAAATGAAGTAACATTGAAAGAAAAGGATATGTGCGCTTATGCCAGTCGGATTAACACAAATCCCGGCGAGAAGTATCATCGCAAAAACCGGCTTTGGCAAGGCATACCGAATTGATAGAACTCAGGGCGGCCGTTTTGGAGATGTTTTTTCAGCGGAGGCAATGATGAAGGTCCAGACAACTATGTCGCAATTGAAATCAGCGATGACAACTGTGAAACATGGTCTGAGCCCATTATGGTAGTTGACCCAGCTGGTAATGTTCGAGCATTTGATCCTTGTCTATGGCGCACTCCTACTAATGAATTGTTTTTCTTCTGGTCGCAGAGTTATGGTGGCTTTGATGGTCGAGCTGGTTGTTGGTATTCAGTATGCCGAAATCCTGATGAGTCTCCTCTTATTTGGACGGAGCCACATAGAATTGCAGATGGTGTGATGCTCAACAAACCAACGGTACTGTCAATGGGGATTGGGCTCTTCCGATTTGCCTGTGGGGGCATGTTAAATCGGATTTGAATCCTGATGTCCCTGATTGTCTCATAAAAATGTATGTATCTAAGGATAACGGTGAGACATTTGAATATCGTGGTGGAGTCGATATGCCGAATCGATGGTTCGACGAGAGTATGATCATTGAGAAGAATGATGGTACTATTCAAATGCTGACACGCAGAAAAGATGGCATTGGTGAAGCTTTTTCCAATGATGGGGGGCGAACTTGGGAGAATGTTGGAAAATTCTGCTTTGGCGGTCCTAATTCCAGATTCCATATTCGAAAAATCCATTCCGGTAATATCCTGTTGATCAATCCCTGGAGTCCTGATAACTGTTTTGACAAGCCAATGGGGGAGATTCTGGACTATATGGCAAGAAATAACTTAGCTGCATTTTTGTCAACAGATGATGGAGAGACTTGAGTGGTCCTCTTTGTTGGACGAGCGGGAACTGTGTTCTTACCCAGATGCAGTGCAAACACCGGATGACCAAATTTATATTATCTATGATCGCGAGCGTAATGTAGAAATGCGGAACTTTTTGTTAGCTCGGATTACCGAGGAAATACTTTTTGCAGGGCCGTTTTGTTTCCTGACGGTTCCTTTACCAAGCGTGTTATCAGTAAATTGGATTGAGGTGTCGACTATGAAATATAGAAAACTTGAAGGAACAGATCTTACTGTGCCGCAGTATGTGCTGGGCACAGGTGATTATGCAAGCAATGTTCCAGAGCATATTTCCCGAGAATTGCTCAAATCTTATATCGATTACGGTGGGACAATGATTGATACATCCCATTATTACGGGAGCTTCATTGTAGGCGGACGTTCCTTGAGGAATGTCTTGTAGGTGATTTTCTTAAAGAGAATCATTTGCGCGATAAAGTGCTGATTAGCACAAAAGGTTGCTGCTATGCTACGAATAAACCTTATGAAAAGCGGATGACTCCAAAGTATTTGCGCGAAGATCTGAACGACAGCTTGAAGAACCTACACACAGACTATATAGACTTCTATTGGCTACACCAGATGACCCTAGTCAGCCAGTCATTCCTTATTATCGAGGAATTAAATAAGTGCGTTGATGAAGGAAAATCCGTTATTTTGGTTGTTCTAATTGGAAAATCGAGCGAATACTGGAAGCAGATTCCTGCGCAAAGGCACACGGTTTGCGTACATTCAGCGCAAATCAGGTCATGTTTAATATGGCTTTCCCCAATATGACAGCTGTCGATGAGCTGATTCAAACATGGCTCACTAACGGTATGCGAAAGTATCATATTGAAACCCAGCGACCAGTGTTCGCCTATTGTTCACAGGCTAGTGGATTCTTTTATAATTGCTTCAAAAGAAGATTATATGGAGAATCTGGGCTACGCATATTCTCGCAAATATTTCTATAATAGCGAATCCCTTTCGACGAGCACGCCAAGCAGTAAAAGCTTGCGAAGGAGACTAATATGACTTTGCAAGATATTGTTTTAGGATACACTCTCCCAGCCTTTCCGGTTGTGGTCTATCGTTGGCCCGCAGCGGCCAAATGAGATGAAAACAACTCTGGAAAGTGCACAGATTCCTCTTACACAAGAACAGATTGATTTTATTTTCGATATATAATATTTAAATGATATTACATAATGGAATTGTATCCCCTGACAATGTCGAAACTTTACTCCCGACTTCTCATGTATATCACCCTTCCTTTCAGGTAAAGCCGCAAATGCCGGATTACCTGGAAAAGAAGGCCCGATGTTATTCTATCGATTGCGGCAGACAGCTTTTTGTGGACGATTTTTTAATAGAAGAATGTGATATGCAGCGGGAGTTCTATTCTCCTCAGATCAAGGGGCCAGTGTTGCTTCCCACAACTCCTTTGGAAATGGATAATGGTAATTGCCCAGTTGCTGCACCGTTTAAAGATGGCGCATTTTATGATCCTTTGACGGTAAATTCAAATTGTGGTATCAAGCCGGTTGGTTTGGGCGACTGCTTATGCTGAAAGTAGTGATGGATTTCATTGGGAAAGGATAAACACCAGAGCAGGTAACGGCACAAATCGAGTGTTACCCTATTCCGAAGGACGTATACGAGATGGATGTAGCGTTTGGTTGGATCTTAATAGCATAGATGAGCGATATAAAATGTTTCTCTTTACTCGAGATCCCCAAAACGCGAGTATGCAGAACTACGAACATCCGCAGACGGAATGACTTGAGTACACCAACGCCTATTATGCGATGCGGAGATACTACATCGTTGTTCTATAACCCATTTAGAGACAAATGGGTGCTTAGTGTTCGCAGTTTATATAATAGAGAACAATACTTATATCGATACCGTTCTTATCGGAAGCAAGTACTTTTATGAACTTGCAGCTTGTCAAAAGGGAATACTTTTGGCAGACTGCAGATGTAGATGATGCTCGCGATGACATATATGATTGTGACACACAGTTATATAGCTTGGATTGTGTGGCGTACGAAAGCATTGTCATCGGCCTATATCAAATTTTTAAAGCCCAATAATACGATTGCAGAAAACTGAAAACCCCAAAAATGTGATCTATACATTGGCTTTAGTCGTGATGGCTTACAATTTTCCAGATTGAATAGAAATGAATTTATTGCTGGAACCGGAGCTTGTGGAGCGTGGAACGAAGGTTACATTCATCCTGCAACTGGCATCTGTATTATAAACGGTCACGAGCTTCTCTTCTATTTTGGTGCCCGGTCTGGGAATTCGCCCTCATCTTGGGCGGCATATGTATGCTGGTGGTAGTACAGGAGTTGCGTACCCGTAGAGACGGATTTGCGGCACTGGTAACGGATAATGTCGGTCGAATTGTAACGCCGTTAGTGTGTTTTGAAGGTGAAGGTCTTTGGGTTAATGCACAATGCAAGTCATTGAAGGCAGAATTGCGCGACATTAACAATCGTCCTATTAAAGGTCTTACATTTAATGATTGCGTTTGTAGAAACATCGATTCTACAAAGCAACAAATTATATGAAAAAAACCCTTCACGGCTAAAAGAACTTACACATGTACCAGTCCACATCGTATTTGAGATGAAAAGGCAAATTGTTTGCTTTTGGATTTCAAAAAGCAAATCCGGTGCAAGTGGTTATCTGGCGGCAAGCAGTAGTGCACATCGTGGGAATAAAAGGACACCCGCGTATGAATACTATATGATTTGGTTATGCTTGTATCAGAAATTACGAAGGAAAGTTGGATCCGTTATACCTTTGATCCTACATCTTTGTGTACTAAAATAAAAAAGGTACTGAGGACATATTGAGAGACGTAGCCTGCATTCTGATCGACGATGGAGTTCTGTATACTTCTTCTTTGGACAGCGGAAGAAACAATCTTTTAGTTCTTATTCAATTCAAAGTGATGGCACATTACGATTGATTAACCGAGAATCTGCATTTGGTTTTGATGCAACGCATATTTCTGTAAATCATGAGAAAAAAAGTCTTTATTATTGCCTCGGACTTCTAGCCAACTCATTGTTGCTGTATAACATTCGAGAGGACGGCGGAATAGGAAGATGTCTTCAAATTCAACAATTTAATGACACTGGCACCAATATCGGTCCTAGACAGATTCTCCCCCATCCATGGCACTATAGTTGTTGCTGATGGTGATTTATATGGTAACAGCTGATTTTAAGTTGTGACAAATTGCGACTGTTCGACGGCAATATTCCATCAAAAGCTTAGTTTGAATTAAATCTGTCTCCAGGCGCTGGTCCACGGCACCTCGTTGCTCATCCTACTCTGGATTACATTTATGTAGTTTCAGAAATAAGTTCTGAGGTTTTTTCTTGCTATTTAGATCGCAACAGAAACTTCTTTGGTGCTAAAGCAAATACTAAACAATCTTAAATATAGCGAGAAAGATGAAAGTATAGGCGGCGATATTGCCATTTTCCTTATTTGGAATGGTTAACACAGTATCAAATCGTGGAAGAACACCATCGTGTATACGGTGGATCATCATGGATTATTAAAATTCCATAGTACGGTTAAAACAGACGGGTGGGCAAGAGTTCTCCGATTTGACTCTACATCAAAGTTTCTCTTTGCTGCATTGAGGAATTCTTGGATGTTGGTGCTTACAAAATACCCAGGAACGTTGTTCCAGCGTTGGCGGGATACAGATTTTCTATTTAGATGAAACTCATCAGTATTTTAAAGATACCGGAGTAAGAGAGAAGATCCCCAAACTTATGCATTTGCAATTTTGAAGGGAGGCAATAAATTGGAGGCAAAAAATTTAATTTTAGATTACAACATTTAGGGCTCCCAACAAACTGTTATGAGGAAACGCTCAAATTTTATCAACTTCTTGGGTTTGGAGTTCAAACTCAAGAAGACAAAATATTAAACGGGTTTGCTTTTTGAAGTTGCAAGACATGGTTCTTGAAGTATATGAGAGTGAGGATTGCACACTACAAACAGGTGCATGGGACCACATTGCAATTAATGTCAATGATGTCGAAGCCACATTTCGGTTTATAACTTCAACAATGTCGATAGAAAACGTAACGATCAAACTTTGCCATTTTTCGAAAAAGGTGTACGCTTCTTCACGATTACGGGTCCAAATGGAGAACGTGTGGAATTCAATCAGTATTTATAATAGGGAGAAGAACTGTGTTTGATATTGTTGCGCTTGGAGAGTTGTTGATTGATTTTACTGATGGTGGGTATTCTCAATCCGGGGATGAAACTGTTTGAACGGAATGCTGGCGGAGCGCCTTGTAACATGCTAACTGCTGCAACTCGAATGGGACGGTCAACTGCATTTATTGGCAAGGTCGGAAACGATATGCATGGTCAATTTCTGAGACAGGTGATTGAATCTGGAAGGATATGTACCAAAAAGGGCCTCGTTATGGATTCGAATGTATTTACCACGCTTGCATTCGTGGCATTAGACGCAAAGGGGAGAACGAGAATTTTCTTTTTGCTAGAAAGCGGTGCGGATATTTGCCTTAAGAGTGATGAAGTTTCCGTGAGTTGCTTCAAAATTGCAAAGTTTTTCACTTTGGATCACTCTCTCTTACTAACGAACCAACGAGGACGGCTTCTTTTGTGGCGGTAAACACAGCAAAAAGCCGGCGCCGTGATTTCATATGATCCAAATTATCGAGAAAAATTATGGCCCGATCAAGAATCGGCTAGATTTCACATGCAATCAGTGTTGCAGTACGTGGACATGATAAAGGTCTCTGATGAAGAACTAGAGATTGTCACCGGTGAACAAAAGTTTAGAGAATGCATGCGCATTTCTTCATAGCAAAGGAGTTACATGCGTAGCTATTACTCTTGGTAAAAAGGGGCATATGTTAGTCTCAACGAAAAGGCGGAGGCTTTTTCAGACAGCGTAGAACTCGGAAAAAACCATTGACAAAACTGGAGCTGGAGATGCTTTCTGGGGCGCCTTCATTTCATACTTTATAAAAGAGGGAAGTCGCTTGTACAATTGTCCATTGCTGATGTCATTAGGTATGCAGATCAAGCAAATATCGTTGCAGCACTTAGTATTTCAAAGCGTGGAGGAATTCCGTCAATGCCTTATTTGAAAAAGAAGTAGAACACATTTACAGCATCAAGAAAAGGAGAGCAACTATGAATCGCAGTGAATTCAAGATTGCAGAAACTCAAGATAGAGAACAATACATTGTTCGTCCAACAGAGAGTGTCCCCATGACATTGCTAGTCCCCGGTTCAGAAAGTCATCTTATTTCAACAAAGAACTTACCGTGAGTTTTCTTACTATGAAGGCAAACTCTGTTTTTGATGTTCATACTCATGAAAATGCACAATGTATGATTGTGACTGAAGGATATTGTGACGAAATTATCGACGGAAAGATTTACCGTGTTGAAGCAGGAGATGTGATTTATCTTCCGCTAATATACCTCATGGTGCGTTTATTCTTGATGTCGACTGCAAGGCGATTGATATTTTCTGTCAGTTCGTGAAGATTACATGGAGAAATTCGAACACAAAATCTGATTGTAACGAAAATTTCAATTACTTTAAACTATAATCTCAAGTTTGGTTTAGATCAAATAAATATTTCAATTGAAATTGTGCCTGTTTATCCAGTCAGCATGCACCATCAGTCAGTGCAGTCAGCAGTCTTGCTGTTGACATTTACCAAAGAGACAATTTAGAAGGTTGTAGCTGTAATGCCCGGTTGCCTCAAGCCCTACTTTCATTTTGTCTTGCGGTGTGGTGCAGTCTTGGATTCTCTGCAACAGGTAGTTAAACCCATCCATCGTATTGGGGATAGTGAACGCATCTGCCGGGGACTTCGCCCTCCGGAACTGACGAATGAAGCAATCATGCTTATCCTTCGAGACATCAATACCAACAGAAATTACCATAACCAATTCCTCCAACGGTAAATATGTGATGCTGTATCCACAGTGCTCCTTACTTTTTGTAGCCTTGTTCCATATAAACCGTCTGGCGGTATTTAACTGATCAACAAAATTGTAAGGGGCTGTGGTTGGAACCTTTCTAAAAACCATCTTCTGGTAGGGTCGAAACACCAATCCACAGCATCCCTTACAGTGTAGCACAGCCCTTGGAGAGGGGCTTTAATAACTACTAACTCTATAATACAAAGGGCAGGAAGTTCAATGCAGCTGTGTCATACTCTCAAAAAAAGACGATATTTTTGTTAATCATGCTTGCATGTTGCATAATAATCATATTTGCCATCCGCTTTGTTTACTTAAATTATTTGAGAGAAGGCACGACATATAGCTATGGTATAGTAGTTGAATCAAATTACAACAGCTTTGTTATGAAAGACGATTCGGATAATTATTATGTTTTTTCCGCAGATGCGGGAACACAAATTACCGATCCTGCGGGAGAAGAGATATCATTACACGAACTCAAAGCTGGAATGGAGGTGGTAGTAGAATGTGACATTCGTGGACGATACCAGCCATATGAATTTGCTGTACCGTCTGACCGAATCCATGTATCAGCCGTTTCGTGAGGAGGAAAGAAAATGAATATCAAGAAGCTGTTTAAACGAATTGTTCCACTTGTGCTGTGTGTGGCAACACTATCGATTACGCCGGCTTTCGCCGCCGACATCACTACTGATGCATCGGTAGGAGTAGAAGATCGCATGACCCTTTATTTCGAAGAAGATGTTACTTTTAACTGTGGTGCAGAGGTTCATGTAAAGTATACCATTCTGGACAGCACGGGAGATATAACTGGGGTGCAAAGTCTCAAAAGTAACATACTATCCGAACACGATACATTCTGTCACAGCATTTGTCTCGGCGATTCGTGATAACGAAATCGTCATTACTGTGTCATACTATAATAAAGTGACAGAAAAATGGGAGAGTGAAGTCGGTTCGTTCGGACATGAATGGTAAACTCATAACCCCGGAGGTCGTTGGTTCAAAAACAAGTATATATATTAGAGCAGGGTTGGAGCATAACTGCTCCAACCCTGTTGTTTTGTAAATAATTCATGTAATATCAAGCTATTTAAATTGTTATATAAAGTAAAGTTCCCAAACAAATAATTTTACATCTTATTTTTAACACTATTTTGTTTTTTGTATTCTGATAATTACATATATGTGCTTATTTTTGTGCAATGTTACTTTTGTGATATACTGGTTTTGCCTTCACAAAGATATTAGCGGCATTGAGGGGATAACCATGCTGTCTTTATACGGTTTTGATTGATGATAAAGATAATGAAATCTTATTCGATCAAAATATAATAGTTACCGTCAAGGTATGTATCAGATCGCATACAGTATATTGCATGATGTACAGTTGGTTGAAGACATGACTGCTGAGACTTTCGTCAGAGTTGCAGCTAACATGAAAAAATCTCAACAATGACAGAACAGAAGCGCCGTGACTACATTGCCATTATCATCAGGAATATCAGTATTGACGAATACAGAAAAGACGTAAAAATCCTGAGGTCTTTTTTGATAATGAAAATTTTGTGATAGATCAGAATAATCCTGAAGATTCTGCTATTGGAAAGGTTCGATATATGGATCTCGTCACGACAATTGATCAATTACCGGATATATATCGGGATGCTTTAAAACTCCGGTTTTATATCAGTTAACGGCGGAAGAAACGGGAAAACTTCTCGGTATTTCGGCAAACAACGTCAACCAGAGATTGCTTCGTGCCAAATCGAAGCTGGAAAAACTTTGAGAGAGGAGCATTACTTTGATGAAAAAACGATGATAAGTATATCGAACAGCTCCTTGGCGTTGCGCTGGATGATTCCGTTGAATCTTCGCCTCCGGAATTAAAAACCGAGGAAGAATTGGCAGAGGGTATTGAGCCGCATGAATTTTCAAAGGGATTCGAGCAGAGAATGAACCGTGTCAGGCGGAAAGAACGCCGCAAAGAATGGATATCTGCGTATAAGAAGACAATGAAACATATAGCAGCAGGATTTGCCGTATTCATTGGAATCGGTGGAATTTGATAGGTTCTGTTGACGCTATTCGGGTCCCTGTGTTATCCTTTATCCTTAACATTGGAAAGGAAAGCTCCCAGATACTGACTCATGATGACCTCAATGTTCCTATTTCCGATTTCATGTCGAAATATCTGCCAACTTATTCTCCAGACGGCTTTGTAGTAACATCATTTTCAGAATTCGAAAATGGATATAGTATTGCATATCAGCGGGAGGATGGAAGCTCGTATCAAATTGAATTTAATATGAATACGGATACCTTTTACTTCAACTCAGAAGACAGTGTTTTGAGTGAAATTGAAGTTGATGGCTCTCCTGCTGTGGTTTCATCACATGAAGACTACATTATCGTTTCGTGGCCTACAAATGGACATATGTATTGTATTACTGGGACGATCACACAAGAAGAATGTGTAAAGATACTGGAAAGTGTAGATATTTAAAATATTTGTAATATATCCTCCTTTGATTTCGTTATATTATCTGAACGACTTTTCAAAGGAGGATTTTGTGAAAAAATTAAATTGATGAAAACTGTTGTTGCTATCACCCTTGTTTTCTCCGCCTCTTTTGTTCGTCCGGGGCAACAGATCTTCAAAGCTCAACCAAGATGGACCCATATCGTTTACATTACTGGAAATCTTGATATTTCAAGTTCAGGAATAGCAACAGCTTATGGTTCTGGTTCGGCACTATCTACGCAAGTCAACAAATGTAAAATAACCGTAGAGTTGCAACAGTTTAAAAACAATAAATGGAATACCTTATACACATGGGATACGACATCATCTTCATTTTCTGTTGCAACCCCCACAAAAGTTATGCTGTTTATCATGGATATTCATACCAATTAAAAGATAACATTAGAAGTTTATAAAAATAATACCTTATTGGAAACTGGCACAAAAATGATATCATATGGATATTTTGCTTGACGAGTGATACAAATTATAAACTCTCAAAAAGATTACGAACTGGTCTTTTGGGAGTTTTTGTAAAACGCGCAATTAAAATGTTTTGTTAAGAATAAAGGCGTGCCTAAACCACGAGGTTCAAGCACGCCTTTTCCTAATTTCCCCGCGTAAACGTACGGCTCATGTTATAGGGTCAACTCCGGCTGAGGCTGGTCTAAAGCCAAACTGAGGCTGGTCATTTTTTGCTTAAAAGGAAATTCAGCTCGCCCAGCCGCGCTACCTTGATCTGGTACTCATCCTCCTGCGGCCACGGTTTATCCAGTTCCGCTTTCGCTGTTTTAAGCTGCTCTTTCAAGAGAGATATCCGCTTTTCACAGTCGGGGAATATGTTCTTCAATGCCGGACAGGGCATTTCCCAGCCGCTGCATCATGCCCTGCGGCGTCATGCCCGGCATCCACCTGACGCTTGGTCCCCCCGTCCCCACAGGATACAGTTTTGCAGCGGGTCGCGCGTCAGGTATAGTTCAAAACCGCAGTAATGCCCGATAGAAAGGGACTTTTTCCCACGCCGGGGCATCGTCCGCCCCAGCCTTGATCTTTGCCGTTTCGCTTTCGATGCGCTGCAAGCAAAGCGTTTCCGGCGTCCTCTTTCTGCGTGTATACCGTACCGGAGATCTCCGCGCGGAATGTATCGCCCACGCTTTCTGCATGGTGCGCTGCAAAGGTCCTGCCGTCCTGCTGCAATGCGGCAAGCAGGCGCTCCTTATCCGTTATTTTGTCCGGTATTATGCGTATTTCATCCTGCAGATGGTACTGCTCGTTCTTGTATGCGGTGCGAAGCACATTCAGCTTGTTGACCTCAACCTCCAGTTCCATTCGCTCTTTGATGCGCGGATCGCCGGCAGACAGCGCCTTGATCTCTGCATGGGACAGTGCGGCGGCGTCTCACATCCTCACAAGTACGCGCAGGGATTTCCCAGTCACAATTTGCGCGATAAACTTCGCTTATTCTCCACAGTCTGCCAGTTATAGCTGTCAAAGGTGCTTTTGGTCGCATAACGGTAAATGTCAACATGGTCATACATATTGCCCTGACGCAGTGATGCGCCCCTCGCG
>VOFH01003452.1_pt1 | contig 15424 bp, 24 predicted proteins | sample 5384091 | NCBI WGS metagenome assembly VOFH01 (sample SAMN12384727, study PRJNA508395) | human gut metagenome | isolation source: healthy gut G | host: Homo sapiens
TTTTCATTTTCCCTCTTAAAAACTCTTTCTTTCTTTCAACCAATCTATTTTTGTTTTTGAGGAAATCAATTCAGCTTATCATTGTATCAGGAATATAATTATCACTGATAAAATCTCACATCTTGAGATATTTATTTTTCCTTTTTTAAAGTTTCAAATTGTTCCTTTTGTTTTATCCAACAGCTTTTCGAAAAATCTCAATTACCTGTTCAACAGGGAAAACTATTAAAGGTCTGATTATTACTCTGTATTACTGACAGCACTTTTTAACACCGCAATTCTCGTGAAGTTATTCGTATTATACAAGATTGTCTCATTCATTAAAATTCTTCAGGCCATCTACAGTAACGCCTAATGCTGAAGCAATCTCGCCTAATCGTTCATCGTCAAACTTCTCTGTTTGTTCTATTTTTCGAAACAGCCTGTTTCGTTATACCTAACAAATCACCGAGTTCCGCTGAGTCATTCCCCGAAGCCGACGCACCCGTTCAATTTTTCTTCCCAGATGAATTGTATTTGTGTACTTTTCCGTTTCCATATTCCAGTCTGTTGATTATTTTCCCTGCTTTATGCACCTCTTAGAATCTCTATTTTCTCTTGTTCACTTTTCAACAAGCGTTCATACAGTTCAACCACCTTTTCAATAGATTAATCTGTTGGTTATGAGCATAAACAGTAGCAATTGCTCCCGGAGAAATGGTAGCATCTTTATAATTATTAATATTACAAATGGCTTTTTCAACATCAAAATCCTTGATGACATCAGTAGATATTCCCAAGACTTCAGCTATTTTTTGTCAACAGTCCGTCTTCTATTTCATCTTGTTTCTCTATTTTTCGATGATCTCCTGCGACTAACACCCAGATCAGAAGCCAACGCTTCCTGTTTCCATGCCACCCAGATACACACGGATCTTTTGCAGATTGCGACCGGACATGCCTTTGATTCACCTTGTCTTTACTTTAATATCCATTTCATTGTTGCTTTGTAAATCTAATAGCCTATGGGGGTAAGTAAAGTCAAAAAACATAATCGAGTATATAGCTTTAAATCGGCTGAAATTTAGCTATCCAAAACAAATTAGTAAACATACAATTAAACAAAAAGCATGAAATTGGGTTTTTCTGATAAATGCAGAATAAATTCTAAAGACTGTTTATAGAATGAAATTTTTACCTATTATTCCTATTAATAGGTTCATTATCGATACTTGGATCAAATGATTTAAAGTCAGTCACAAACAGAGCAGAACTGATCCGTATATGAAAACTTCAAGGAGAGACGATTATCGGAGCGATTGCTGGAAAAAGGTACCAGCAATTCGGGACGATTACGAATGTAGACGGACTGTTCACACTGCACGTATCGCCCAATGCAATATTAAAGCAATATCCATGGGATGCATGGAGCAGGAAGTCAATACACGCAACAAGAACAAGCTGGAAATCATACTGACGGAAGATGCCAGACTGATTGATGAAGTAGTGGTGGTAGGATACGGATCGGTCAAAACGGATTTGACGAAAAGCAGTAACCTCCGTCAAAAAGTGGAAGTACTGGTCGTCCTCACCAATGTGATGGAAGCCTTCAAGGCAAGATACCCGGAATGGATATCACCAAACCTTCGGGACAGGTAGGAGGATGTCACTACCCTGTTATGTGTTCACGATTCCATTTATGGCAGCAACGAACCATTACTGGTTATCGATGGAATCCCCGGCAGCTATAGCCAGGTCAGCCCGTCGATATTGGAGAGTGTAGATGTATTGAAAGATGCTTCTTCCACCGCCATTTATGGTTCCTGCAGGAGCAAACGGCGCTGGGTTGGCTATCGCCCACCAAAAGAGGAAAAGAGGGGAAAGCCACAAACTTCGATGCTTATTACGGATTCAGCGGTTCACCCAACTACAGGCATGGATGACGCGGATGAATGTCACCTACCAACGGAAGCATATAATATAAAAAACGGTGACTATCCCACCGATATGTCTCTACTGGGAAAACAGGATTTATAGATGCATACAACGATGGCAAATGGATAGACTGGATAGATGAAGTGTCGGGCAACAATACACACACAGCCAGTCTTTTCGGTCAGCAGTGGCACTGAAAAGACAAAATTATTTGCTTCAACTTCTACAACTGGGAGGAAGTTGTTTACTTAATAACGAAAATCTGAACAGATCATTCACATGCCTCAACCTGATCTAGCAGATATTTTCGTGGGGCGTGCGGGCTTACCTTCAATTTGAACTCCGGTGTAAAAAACACATTCACCAAATCTCTCCATCCTGCTGGTGATGCTTATATCGAAGAAGAAGCGAGATCAATCACGCAGTCACATCACGACAATATTCCCCAATGAGTGATTTCATAGAGAATCAGTATGACAACACATCGTTCCGACCTACCTGAACGTGAGTGGCTATGTCGAACTAAACTCCCGTCAAAGACCTGATTCTTACCAGTCGTGTCAATGGTGCTGAATCACCACGCCGCAAAATGTCTTTTGCTTTCCGCCTCAACTATTCATACAAGAGCAAGTACTTATTCAACTTCTCCACCCGTTGGGACGGTGTCTCACAATTCTCCGCCGGACACAAATGGGATGCTTTCCCGGCAGGCGCCATAGCCTGAGAATTTCCGACGAGGCTTTTATGGAAAAGACACGAAGCTGGCTGGACAACCTGAAACTGAGAGTCAGCTACGGCATCACGGGCAACTCCGGCGGAACAGACGCTTACAGCACCACTACCCAAGCCTACGTATATTCTGCCAGCGGAGTCTCCGTCAATGGAAAAAATCGTTCCTTTCACACAATACTGAGACTTACGGCAGTGCCGACCTCGGTTGGGAAAAAATCGTACAACTGGAACATCGGTCTGGACTTCGGCGTACTGAACAGCCGCATCGACGGTTCCATTGAATGGTTCAGAACAACCACCAAAGGATTATTATTCAAGCGTATATTGCCCATCACCAGCGGACTGACCGGATGGGGTTCTCCTCTGTCTATCTGGCAGAATATCGCCCAAACCAGCAATCAGGGCGTGGAAGTGATATTGAACTCCCACAATATACAGCACAAGGACTTTACATGGAACACGACCCTGTCCGCCACCTGGAGCAAGGAGAAGATAGACAAGCTGCCCGACGGTGACCTGATCTCCGAGAACCTGTTTACCGGCGGCGAACCGATTCACGCCATTTACGGCTATAAATATGCAGGAATCTGGGGAAGTGACACTCCGAAGGAGACGCTGGATGCGTATGGCGTAAATCCGGGATTTATCAAGATAGAGACAGTGGATAAAACGGAGACGGCGGAGTACATAAATACAGCACCGATGACAGACAGATTCTGGGACACACGAATCCGGACTGGATCATCGGACTGAACAACTCCTTCACCTACAAGAACTTCGATTTATCCGTCTTTGCAATGGCACGCTACGGGCAGACAATCAACAGTGACCTGCTCGGCTACTATACCGCAGAGCAAAGTGTGACCAAGAATCAGCTGGCAGGCGTGGATTACTGGACAGAGGACAATCAGGGCGCATACTTCCCGCGTCCCGGAACGGGAGACGAACAGAAAACGGTATATCCTTCGCTGAGAGTACACGACGGCTCCTTCATCAAGATCAAGAATATCACTCTGGGATATACCCTCCCCGCCAACATTTCCCGCAAGGTATTGATGGAGAAATGCCGCATCTACGCTACGCCTACAATCCGTTCATCTTGTGAAAGACAAGCAACTGAAGGACACAGACCCCGAAACGAACGGTTCGGACGCGTTTCCCCACCTATCGGCAATTTGTATTTGGAGTTAATCTCACATTCTAATTAAAGAAGAAAATGACAATGAAAAGTATACATTTTAAAAAACAGTTTTTTACTCTGTCCTGCTGTCTGCACTATTCCTGCATTCCTGCTCGCTGGAAGAGTACAACCCGGGCGCATTTACCAATGAAACATTGGCTACCTCAACCGAGGGATACGAAACACTGATCAACCAGTGCTACTTCGCAATGGAAAAGGTTTTACTACGGTGCCGCAGACTGGATGTCGCTGACCGAAGGGGATACGGACCTCTGGACGTACAAGGCTAACCAATCGACAAGCTACACCGAATGGTTCTGGTTTTTCGCCGGAACATCCCCAACACGACCTACACCAATAACTGGTGGAACGGACATACGACGGAATAGGTTCCTGCAACGAACCCATCGCCTTAGGCGACAAGCCTCCCTACGCCACAGAAGAGGAACGGAATGCGAAAGTTGCCGGCCCGCTTCATGAGAGCTGTCTATTACTTCAACGCAGTGGAACAATTCGGAGGGGTAACCATGCTTACGGGAAACCAGCCTCAACTACTCTCCCTGTCGCACCGACCCGTGGATGACTATCTACAAAAGTCATCCTGCCCGACCTGAGATTCTGCATCGAATGGCTGTCAATCGGGAATCATGCCACGACTACCACTCCGACCAAGAAAGCCGCTCTCGGCTTTTCTGGCAAAAGCCTGTCTGCAAACCTACGAGTATGGAAGCACGGAATACCTGCAGGAAGCTCTCGACGCAGCTTTACAGCTGATCTCCGACTGCGAATCGGTGGCGGGAAATACAACACTTATATGTATCCTACGTACAGTGAAGTATTCGAAGAAAGCAATAACTGGGAAAACAAGGAAGCGCTCTGGAAACATCGCTGGTATGCAGGCACGGACGGACACGGTTCGAGCAACGGTAACTACAAGTTAAACCGCAATGACGAGTATTTCCTGTGTGACATCAATAAGTTCGGTGCCCGTGAAGACAATCAGGAAACACGACTGACATGGGAAGGCTCCATCAGCGGCATCTTCATGCCTACGCAACACTTGCTGAATCTGTAGTGTACAGAATGACGGCACGTTAGATCCCCAGATTCCACCAGTCATTCACTACCGAATGGAAGGCCAATAAAAGTTATACTTGGGACGAAAGTGCCGTACACATGTACGACAAAGACGAAACAGTCATCGGCAAATCTGAAGAAAGGTGATCCGGCCATTAATTTATCATGCCGCAGGATGCGGATTATTCACGGAAAAACAGAATGAGCACAAGACCGACTATTTGTTGATTGATTACAACCATGTCTACAGTGATGCAAACAACAATGTGAACATGAACTACTCGTATACAAATGTAACAGGGAATTACAAAAACGACGGTACCAGCGAGAATCTGTTCCGTTACTATTATCCGTCACTAAACAAGCACAACAGCAGTAACTATTACGTTGCAAACGCCTCCAAACAAAGAAACGGAAACTTAAACGCTACGTTTATCATGCGTATGGCGGAAGTCTATCTGATTGCCGCAGAAGCTGACATTTATCTGAACGGAGGAGCGAATGCCGCCAAATACCTGAATAAGGTTCGCGAACGCGCCGGAGCAAACCCGTTAACGGGCAGCATGACGGTTCGTGACGTATTAGACGAAAGAGGACGCGAACTATGCGGTGAATATTGCCGTTTCTACGATTTGAAACGGACAGGGATGTTCAAGAGTTCCGATTATCTGAAAGATACTCACCCGATCTCGCACGGTTCTTTTTTGATCCGAATTATGCTTTACGTCCCATTTCTACAACCTTTACCGCTACCATTATCAACGGCAGCGAGTATCAAAATCCGGGATATTAAAAATGATCGGAAAACATCTTGGTTATTATGTAATGAAGGGTACACTTCACAATAACAAATTGAAGTGTCCCCTTCTTAGCAACTTAGTTATTTATGCTTCTCAATTACTATTTCATTCTTATTTTCAACTGTTTACCTTCATATTTAACAATCTTTCCGCCAGTACTTTCCTCCACTCCTATTCCGGCATTCTTGTCAACCTTCACCAATCTCAAATTCCGGCATTGGGTCATTCCCGGATAATTACCTTTACGGTCGGAAATGGTCAACAATTTCTTTTTGTCATCCCATTTTATTTCAAAATTCGAACAAGCTCCTTCTCATAATTATAATTATCGCCTTCATCTTCATACACCGTAAACGAAGAATCTGCCCCGGATAAATCCGTATTTCCCTAAGCTGCATCTTTCTTTTCCGATGTATATTGCACAACCGGCCACATTGGAACGATGGCCCCTGACGAACCAGCAAAGGAATACGGTCTATTGTCGCTTCCATAGTAACCCTTTTGTCCGCCTTTATATTTCTTGCCTGTCCAAAATCAATCCAGTTCGCACCATCGGGCAAATATACTTGGCGTGTTTTGGCTACATTCTCCAATGGCTGGGAGTCAACCGAATAATACATCGGAGTTGTGACGGGAGCAACCAGGAAAGCAGGACCAAAACATAAATTCATCCTTCAAATCAGCAATCTGCGTGTCCGAAGCAAAATCAAAAGCAAGCGCTCTGGTTATCGTATAATTATCGGTATGAACTTTTCCCGCCAAAGAATAAATATAAGGTAATAAGCGATACCGCAAATGAATCATTTGAATCAAACTGTCGTAAAAGGGCTCACCGGGTTTGCCAAAACGCCACACCTCACGGGAGTATCGGTACCATGGCTACGAAATACAGGCAAGAATGCGCCATATTGAAACATACGGGTATACAACTCACGATATCCCATATCAGCCACTCCTTTATTATAATCCCTTCCTGAACCATTGACCACCTTTTTTTAGTAAAGAAAGCACCAATATCGACTGTCCAATAAGGACATCCCGTAGCCATAAAGTTCAGTCCCGCCGGAATCATCCGGGCAAAAAGAGTTCCAGGAAGCATAGGTATCGCCATTCCATGTAATAGTAGAGTAACGCTGTTGCCCGGCATAACTGGAGCGAGTCAAATTAACCACACGCTTGTCTGAACTTGTAGCACGCTGATTCTCACATAAATCCCCATTGCATGATATAAAGAATACAGCTGACTTCGTTCCGCTCCCAATACATCGCTCAGTAGTTTGGTATTTAACTCCCCAGCGACGCTTGTGACTATCAATATCTCCATAATGATCACCCATATGAGTCCAGTCAGCATCCAATGGTTCAGAAGCATCACACCACCAAGCATCGAAACCATTATCAAAAAACTCATTCTTCGCATAGCTCCAATACAACTTCCTTGCCAACGGATTAAAAAGCATCGTAAATAGCCGAAGAATGCAGAAGTAGATTCTTCTGTTTAAAATCAGCGTGTTGAGGACAATTCATGGCATTAGGCCATATTGAAACCATTAATCTGGCGTGCAAAGAATGAATTTCATCTGCCAGTTTCTTTTTTATCAGGATAATGTTTCTGGGTCCATACTCATTTCGTCCCCATTGACCTCTGGGCCAGTAGTTCCAGTCCTGCACAATCATATCAATAGGAATCTGCCTTTTGGCGATATTCTTTTTAAAGTATTGATCAGATCATCGGAACTGACGTACCGTTCTTTCGACTGAATATATCCGAAAAGATGAAGAGGCATCATGGGTGATGCACCTGTCAGCAAACGGTAATTAGCCACTACCCCATCCAACGTCCGGCCTTTCATAAAAGTAATAGTCAATCTCCTTGGCTGCTTCCAATTCCACATAACTGCCTTCCGAATTGTCTTTTGAATACCATCCCGCAACCCGCATCGAACAACAAACCGTACCCAAGTTGGTCGATACCAGCACCGAACCATTGCCTTCAGATTATGCTGGCACAAATAGAGTTCCTTTCCCCGAAGGTTCATATAATCCTCCATATGTGAGCCAAATCCATATAAAGCCTCTAAAGGTTACAGTCGAAATTTATCCTGTACTTCCAAGTATAACCTATGGTATCACGACGAAGAATATTTTTCACTTCTTATCTCCATCCGCTGTCTTCTCAATACGTTTGGATTGTTCGTATACGACATGCTCCATCACCTTCTTTCTCCAACTCTCGGCAGCTTGCCGTCTTCCCGAAGCAATAAGGAACCATCCGTATTTAAATAAGAGATAAACCAGTATTTAAATCCCAATCTTAATCAATCAGGCTGTCCGATTTTTTTAAGACACAACTATCAATCTCCTACCAGAGGTAAAACGGACAGGTCGGGTAACATGAGGCATACAAATACCTGTACTATTCCCCTTAAATACATTTTCCCCTGCATATTGTACTCTCACAATATCCGAAGTGACAAATTCAACCTTCAAAACACCTTGCTCCAATTGACAAGACACACCATTCACTAAAAAAAGTAACATCCTTACTTTTTTGAAAAAAGCGGCAAAATGTATTCATTAAACCTAGCGAAAGGAGTATTAACCGTGCTAAAGTGAATTTTTCTTATTCTAAACCGACTTTTATATATATATTTTGTGATTGTTTTACTGAACAGACTGTAACTTCCGCATTGGTAAGTGAACGTACCCATTCAATTACCACAGGTTCACCACAAGTATCGCCAAAATCCAGAGTCATGGTTGCATTCGTTAAAGCCTTTAGAGAATGAGTATCCATTTTTGACCGGACATCTGTTATTTTAAATACATATATATCCTCACCCGCTTTCATTGCTTTGTCCGAATCAAATTCCCAAGACTCCGGCGCCGCACTTATACTATAAGATAAAGTTAACCATTTCTTATTTGCCGATGCCGGAATACCAAGGGAGCTTTTACCACTATATTGGGATAGGCAGAAGAATCGTACTGAACACGTTTCTTAGTTTAACCCCGAAGAGACCAATGACATCACTCCGTTAACTGCCCGATATGAAGCTGTAGAAGTTCCATGCTTCAACTGTAAGATCTTCTTCTATCCTTCCTCTGTCTTTTCCGGTATTCAAATCATCACCCAAATAATAAAGCAGACTGCCAAACCGGTATTGTCGCAAGTAAAACCTGGTCCTCTGGGCACAAGACCCTAAAACGATTTTCGTATAGGGCATTTCAGCCCTTTTCGCAGCACATAATGATTATAGGCTATCTCAAAACCGAACGGAAACGCCCCATGCCCTCTTTTCCAAAAGTAGAAAGATGTGAATATTTTCCGGTTTATATCTTTTCCATTTAACAAAGGGAATATCAAAATTTGCGATTTGATTTCCAATGTATTCATATCCTTTCATAATGCGGTTAAAGCACCATACAAATCATCACCTTTGTGTCAGGCCACTTCCGCCATATCAGCAAAGCAACTGACACCAAGCATTACATGCTGTTGGTCCCGACCGGCTTCCTGCGATTGCCCGCTTTCGGCAATATAATTAGGCAGACTTCCGTTATCTTTCCATGATAAAAAGAAGTCAATTGCGTCATCATAGAGCTTACGGTCATTCAAAATACCCCGAAAGAAAGCTGCGCTTTAGCTACCGCAATTCCCCAATTACCATTAGTATAGGGGCCGTTTGAAAGAATTTGCTTAAAACCGGCTGGAAACACCTTTCGGAACATAGCCTCTACACACTCTGTATCCTGCCTCACTCCAACCATTCGGATAATGAGTCTCCATATAAGTGTAGCGCATAATCTCAGCCGCATTAACCAGTATAAATCCCTGCAATCCCGCACAAAGCGGAGCATCATTAGTAGGCGGTATCTGCCGAACGGTACGAGCATAAGCTCTGATAATTTCCATGGATTTGTCCGCATGGGCTTTCTTTCCGGTTATCTTCCAAAGAAGGCATTGTAATAGGCGGAATTAAAATCACGTTCACTAGGTCCTTTGGTGTATCCATACTTTCCATCCCGGCTTATTATTTCGAAGGTCCTTTCATCTGATAGTCGGCCCTGGCTTCCGGTAGCTTTGCGAGAATTTCATACGAACCATAAGCCGGTTGGGCTTTCTGATCAACTAAACGCTTTATCCGCTCCAATGATTTTTCGGAGTGAGTACTCCAGGATGAATAAACTGTTGGGCGAAAGCACCGGGAATAATGCATACCAAATTACAAAGTAAACCATATTTTTCTTAATCTCATAGCAATGAAAAGTTTAGTAAAAGAGCAACTCCACTGAGGGTTTTGCCGCTCCGGGTTTATTTAAAAGGAAATTTTACCGATTTGCATACCTTGGAAATCGGAATATGAACGGGTGACCCCTCAATCCCCTCGACCGTATAATCTGCAACTGCCCCAGTTGTTTTTATCATCAGCAGTTTCAACCTTTATGAAATACCCCTCTTCCAAGGATATTCAAAACGAATCTTCATGGTATCGATATATGCACTCTATCCTTAAAAATGGCTGATAAAAGGAATCTTCTTCGCCATCTGTTGCTTCAACGTGTAGCATAGCTGCCATCCAATACATTTTCGCCATAAAAGTCTTTATTCCGCTCCGAACTTGATAAGATTTCATCCACTTTTATGAATTGCCTGTCATCCTTGTTTAGATCGGGGAATAACTGGGCATGATGCGGCACAATATTATTAATTTCATTTTCCGGATCATTGAAAGTGAGTTCACTCAAACAAGTCTGACGGAAGGCCGACCCATCATTAAAAACGGCCAATGCCGATGATAAATATATAGGTTTTGTTATCGTAAGTAAACAGGGTGTGGTGACCAGGACCATAAACTTTCAATTCTTTATTTGTAGTCAGGATTGACTATTCCCAGCTTCTTCAAACGTACCAAGTGGATGATCGCCTACAGCATAACATACCTTGTAAGTATCATCAATTGTTTTTCCCCTCCGAATAAGTCAGATAGTATTTACCGTTATGTTTCAGCATATACGGAGCTTCAAAATAGTGCGCAGGCGTTACTTCCACCGGTTCTGTCGCAAAAGAAGCCATATCGTCATTCAGCCGGGCTCCAAACAATGACCGTTAGTCCATCCCCAACCGGATCCCCAATAAAGATAGGCTTTTCCATCATCATCAATAAAGGCTTCAGCATCTATTACATGATAATAGCGAGTGGTATCAAACGATATCATGGGTTTTATCTCCAACACGTTTTCCCATGGACAAGCGGATGGGCAGTTTACCACACCAGACCTCTGACCCCACAGATACATACATATAAAACATATCTCCTTTTTGAATAACAGAAGGCGCCCATACCATGTTTTTATGGGAGAGAGCAGATGTACAAGCCGCTTTCGTAGGCCAGTTCAACCGATGAAACGTCCAGTTCCGGAAATCCTCGAAACCCAGCACGGCAGAAAATCCGCCCCCACGGATCGACCGTCGCATAGAGATAAAACTTACCTTCATACTGCACCAGCGAAGGATCTGCAAAATATCCCGGAAGGATGGGGGTTGTTAATTTCCGTCATTTGAGTCTCAACTTTCTCTTTGGGCTGATTACAGCCGACCAAAAGAAAAGAGCATAATAAATAAATTCTTGTTTTTAATGTCATAAATACATCCCTGAATTTAATGATTAAAGCAACGATTACAGCATTTTAGCACTTACAAAGATACGGATAAATAAATTAACCCTATGTCATATAGAATCATAAACTGATCGATTCGATAAAACAGTAATGTTCCGGCTAAGGAAATGGTTCAAATTGTACTACCTCATGAGGCAATGAGTACTATGAATATACCGTTTTTTTGTTTTCTTTGTAGTAGAAAACCAATTCCTATTAATAATGAGATATCTGTCATCCATCCTAGTATTGCTTTTTAAGCATAAGCAGTTTTGCTATCAATCAATATAAATTCCGTCTAATTGATATCGTCGATGGCCTGTCCGATAATCAGATACGTGGATTGAGCATCACCCCCGACGGACGTATTGCTGCCAGAACCGCTTCTATAATGAACATCTATAATGGAACGACCTTTGAATACTTCCATTATGATAAAAAAGCAGAAATACGTATGGAATTATAATCGCCCCACCAAAGAATATTATGACAATCAAGGGAGAATATGGAGGAAAGAACTCGGATATCTGTTGCTTCTTGACCTGAATACCAACAAATTCAAATACAATATATCGGAAGAATTAGCCACATTGGGTATTACCAAACATCTGAAGAATCTCTTTATTGACGATTCCAAGAACTACTGGTTTCTGACAGAAGATAATACATTTTACCTTTTACGATACAACCCAAAGCAAACTTATTACGATAGAAGACGGTCAGAGGATTTCACCAGGCTATACGGAATCCCGATGGAACTGACCCAGTACAAAAATCTCTGTTGGATTGTATATAGCAGCGGATTAATACGCTGTTGGGACTATACTCTCACGAATTTATTTTTTCAGGAAACCCGTTTTTGAATATCATAGGCGACTTTACTGATAGAATATATATTCATCCTGACTTGTGGGGAATATCATTGATGTATAACAATGCTGTTTACTTTCACCACAGGATAAACAGAGACTGGAAAGAAGTTGCCACGATTAAAGGCATATCCAATTTTTCACCTGCATGGACATGGATAACGACGGAAATGTATGGGTAGGAACTTCCAAATCCGATTAAGATATATTGACGGCAAAACATCTCGAAGTTACTCACCTGCCAGGCATGCGTGTCTCATAAACGGGGGAATACAGGACAATGACATCTAACACTCTTTATAGATCCTAATAATGGCATATGGATAGGTACACTTTTTTTTCAGGGATTATGTTACTATCACCCCAGCACATGCAAAAAAGTTTCAGCTTAATTCAGACCATTAATACCGGAACACAAATTACTAACGAAACCATACGCTGTTTCCTGAAGAAGAAGACGGTACTGTCTTTAATTGGCTCTGGAGATTCGGTTTATCGTTTCTACCCGGAATCAAAGAAAAGTGGAACGATTGTTTAAAGAACAAATCAACGACCTGTGTCTCTATCAGGAAAAGACCATAGCGGCAGAATATGGGTAGGAACTTATCTGGGTGGATTCTTTTGTATAGAAGGAAAGCAATAAGACAATATCTCAGGTCATCAATCAATCTGAGAAAGATCCGAACAAAATATTTCAAGATGCATCTATGAAGACAGACGGCCGGATTCTGGGCCAGTGTGACAGGCGGTAGGACAAATCGATCCGGTTTAGTGGAAAAATGCTATATATGTTAGCCGATAAATATCCGGAAATGTTATCATACCCTAATCTATCACCTCTATCCAATTAACGATGAAACATCTTGCACTAGGAGATAAAGGTATCTACTATTACAATACCAAACAAGACAGCTTTTTGTATATTCCTGAAACTGATGTAATCCTGATTTTGAACAGAACATTAAATATTTCGATATTAAAAAGACACCAGGGACTTTGAATGGTTTGCTACCGAAGATGGCATCAGAGTTTGGGACAAATTATATAAGCTCACCGTCACTGAAGGACTACCTAATAATGAAATATCCTCCCTGCTTGAAGACGACAATGGAGTAATATGGGCTTTCAACACTGAACGGCATTTGCAAAAATCGCCCCATTCAATCTAATGATACTTTATAACTTTCGATAGTAAATTTCGGAATTTCAGATGGATTACAATGGGGAAAGTTCTATGATCATTCAGCTCTTTAAAAACCAAAGACGGCACATTATATTTTGAGGAGTTCACATGGATTTAATTATTTTGATCCCAACAAAATCATCTACAATAATAGTAAAAACAAACCTGTATTAACAGCATTCAGAATCTTCAATTCCCCTCATAAAAGAAGAAGAAAAGTATAATGGAAAATCATATTAAAAGAACATAAAAAAACCAAGCAAATAACCCTTAAATACAATCAGAATTTCATTACATTTGAGTTCGCAGGTATGAATTATGTTAATCCATCACAGACATACTATAAATACATGCTGAAGAATTTGATGAAGATTGGAATGAAATTTCAGGCAATGAACTGGGGGCAAGGCTATCTTACACCGGCCTCCGCCCTTGGGAAAATATAATTTTATTGTGTATACAGCCAATAATGATAAAGTATGGGAGAAATACCCTACGAATTAATCCATTATAATTACTCCTCCGTTTTGGGGCTACTTCTTATGCTATAATCATTTTATATCATATTGAGCATAGCTATCTTTATTTACATTTTAAAACGATATCAAAGACGGACGCAGAAAAAATACTCAAGGAAAAAGAGATATAGAACAGGAACAGAAAATAAAACTGACCTAATGAAATTTCAATTTCTTCACCAATATCAGTCATGAATTCCGCACTTTAACATTAATATTAACTCCTCGAAACGTTAATAAACAGCAGAGCGATATGGTATTGAAGAAAAGCTGGATTCCATCTATCAAAATGCACACCTGCTGCTTAGTCTGGTTAATCAGCTTCTGGACTTTCAGAAAACTGGAAATAAAAGGGGAGAAAGTTTTATTCAAGACAGGGAAACATAATACAATTCATAAAAGATATATATCTACAATTCAAAGAGTTATCCACTACTAAAAATATCGATTTCACCCTAGAAACATCGGTTGATTATCTCCTGATCAATTACGATCATGATATGATGTATAAAATCATTAATAACTTGTTGTCTAACGCATTTAAATTCACTCCACAAAATGGGCATATACAACTTACTGTGAATAAAGCAGACAGAAACGATAAAGAATACATCATGATAGAAGTAAGCGATACCGGATGGCATCGACGAAAAGACTTGCCTCATATTTGAACGCTTCTACCAGATAAAAGACGATAATGCACCAGCTGGAAGCGGTATTGGCCTGCATCTGGTTAAAGAATACGCCAGATTACATAACGGAGATATAAAGTGAGCAGCCAAATTAACATCGGCAGTACTTTTACAGTGTATATACCGGTTGATTTGCCTAAAAGCAATGATAAACCATCAGGAAGAAAAAAGAAGAAAAGAATGAAATAAAACGACATCATACCGACACAAAAAGAAAAAGACGATAGAAAAAACTCCTTGTTGTTGAAGACAACGACGAGTTCCGCAAATTACTTAACCGGAGCAACTTAGTGAATGCTATCGTGTCATTGATGCTTCGAATGGAGAAGAAGCTGAAAAATTGATACTATCGGAATATCCGGATTTAATCATCTCCGATTTGATGATGCCAAAAATGGACGGGATCGAATTGTGTCAACGCGTTAAATCCAATATACAAACTTCACACTCCTTTCATCCTACTAACGGCCCGTACTTCGACGAATCAAAATGGAAGGTTATGAGGCCGGTGCTGATTCTTATATTTCCAAGCCATTCAGTTTCGAGCTATTGTATACGAATAAAGAAACTAATTGAGCAACAGGAAAACAGGAAAATGTTATTCCATAAAACTATCGAAATAACTCCTAGCAGCATAACTACCACATCTCTTGGATGAGGAATTGGTAAGAAAAGCTCTACACTTCGTAGAAGAGAACATCGACAATCCGGAATATCTGGATTGAAGATTTAAGTAAGGACCTGGGACTGAGTAAGACCTTACTGGAACTCGGAAGTTGCAATCTAGCAACATGTAAC
>VOFH01003417.1_pt1 | contig 15389 bp, 24 predicted proteins | sample 5384091 | NCBI WGS metagenome assembly VOFH01 (sample SAMN12384727, study PRJNA508395) | human gut metagenome | isolation source: healthy gut G | host: Homo sapiens
TTTTATAATCTGATACCGAATCTGACGGCACTGGAGAATGTGGAGCTTGCACTCAGATATGTAAGAATCCGATGGATGCAAAAAGAGGTATTGGAAGAAGTAGGACTTGGGGACCGTCTGGATAATTTTCCTGCTCAGTTATCAGGAGGAGAACAGCAGAGAGTGTCGATTGCAAGGGCACTTGCGAAGAATCCGAAATTATTACTCTGTGATGAACCAACGGGAGCGCTTGATTACAATACAGGCAAATCCATTTTGAAATTACTTCAGGATACATGCCGGAACAATGGTATGACAGTTATACTGATCACACATAACTCGGCAATAGCACCGATGGCAGACCGGGTGATCAAGATCAAGAACGGACGGGTTGATAAGATCATCGAAAATCCGCAGCCGGTTTCGGTTGAGACCATAGAATGGTAGGACAAAGAGGTGAGGATAACAGATGGCAAGAAAGATAACACGAAAGAATTTTTACATGGAGATCCGACGGAATTTTGGCCGTTTTATTTCAATTCTTTTATTGTTGCTTTGGGTGTTGCGTTCTTTTCTGGAATCCGGGCATCGGAACCATCTATGAGAATTACGGAGATGCGTATTTTGATGAATCGGATCTGATGGACATTAAGGCTGTCAGTACGCTTGGAATTACGAAAGAGGATGTAAGTGCGGTCGGAAACGTAAAGGGAGTGGGAAAGGCTGAAGGTGCCTACAGTGCAGATTTCCTGAATATAAAGAATAAGAAGCAATATGTACTTCATGTGATGTCAGCGATGGAGGATATGAATAAGATCACGGTAAGGGAAGGACGTATGCCGGAAAAAGCAGGGGAATGTCTGGTTGATGACCAGATGAATTATAAAATCGGCGAGACGATAAAATTAAAGTCCGGAACAGATGACAAGGTGACAGATACATTGAAGACGGACGAATTAAAAGTAGTCGGAAAAGGAAATTCCCCATACTACATTTCACTGAGCCGAGGAAGCACAACCATTGGAACCGGTACGATAAGCGGATTCGTAGTGGTTCCGGAGAAAACCTTTGATCTAGATGTGTATACGGAAATGTACGTACAGGTGGCAGGTGCAAAAGATCTGACTGCTTATACGAAGGCATATAAAGAGAAAGTAAAGACCGTCCAAAAGAGAATCGAAGCAATCACAGAAGAAAGAGGAAAGATCCGGAAGTCGGAACTTGAAGATAAGGCAATGAAAAACTTGCGAAAGCGCAGAAAAAGCTGGATGATGGCAAAGCGGAATCGAAGCAGAAGCTTGAGGATGCCAAAAAGCAGATTACCGATGGAGAGACGCAGGTTTCGCAGGCAAAAGAAAAGATTGCGAGTGGAAAGTCGCAGATTGCAGCAGCAAAGCAGACGATAGATACAAAACAAAAAGAATTGGATCAGGCGAAAAAGACGTATCAAAATGGACTGAAAGAGCTTTCCCAGGGAAAGAAACAGTACGAACAAGGAAAAGCTGCGTATGATTCCCAGTATGCAGAAGCGCAGGCAAAGATTCAGGCAGGAGAGGAAGGCCTGGCTACATACAGAGCCGAACTGGATAAAGGCTGGGCGGGATATCAGACTCTTCTGAATACGATTGAGGCACTAAAAGCACAGGCAGCAGGCGGTTCGGGACAGGATCCGGATCAGGAGAATCCCAACCAGGATCAGGAATTATTACAGAAGATCCAGGTAATGGAGCAGCAGGCGCAGGAGACCAAGAAGACACTGGATGCAAAAGAACAGGATTATCAGATCCAGAAGGCCGGACTTGATGCAGCAAAGCAAAAAGCTCGCAAGTGGGAAAGCCGAGCTTGACCAGGCAAAAGCGAAGCTGGACGCCAGTGAAGCAAAAGCTTACCAGTGCAGCCGCAAGTATAGAACCGGACAGAAACAATTAGATGCCGGTAAAGCAGAGTTGAAAGCACAGGAACAGACATTGCAAAATGGCGAGACAGAAATTGCTCAAAATGAAGCCAAACTTGCCGATGCGAGAAAAGAATATGAGGACGGAAAAGAGACATTTGAGGAAGAAATCGCAAAAGGTGAGAAAAAGCTTGCTGATGCAAAAGAACAGATTAAGAAGATAAAAAATCCAAAATGGTATGTATACGATAGAAGTACACTGGTAGAATATGATGGATTTGGGGAAAATGCAAACCGTATGCGTGCAATCGGAAAAGTATTTCCTGTGATGTTCTTCTTAGTTGCTGCTCTGATCAGTCTGACCGGTATGACCCGTATGGTGGAAGAGCAGAGAATTGAGATCGGTACAATGAAAGCACTGGGATACAGTAATTTTTCTATTGCTTCCAAGTATCTGGGATACGCGTTTCTTGCAACAGCGGGAGGGAAGTATTCTGGGAGTGCTGACAGGAGAAAAGATCTTGCCGTATATTATCATTTATGCATATGAGATTATGTATCCACATATTCCGAAGATTTATGTACCATATCATATGAGTTATGCGGTGATGGCATCGGTCGCTTCGATCGTGTGTACCATGGGAGCGACACTTGCATCCTGCTATAAAGAACTGGCTGCAGAACCGGCTGTGCTGATGCGTCCGCCGGCACCAAAAAGGGAAGAAGAGTGTTTTTGGAAAGAATTGGATTTATTTGGAAACGAATGAATTTCACATGGAAATCAACAATCCGAAACCTGATGCGTTATAAAAAACGTTTCTTTATGACGATATTCGGAATTGGCGGCTGTATGGCACTGATGCTGGTTGGATATGGGGTAAAGGATTCGGTATATGAGATCGCAGATATTCAGTACGATGAGATCCAACTGTATGACGGGCATATTTTCTACAAGGATGATGTAACAAAGACAGAGAAAGAAGAGTTGAAGGAATATCTGAAAGAAGATACGGATATTCAGACTTATATGGATGCGAGGATGCAGAGCGTGACGGCATCAAAGGGAAATAAAAAACGTAGCGTTTATCAGTGCGTACTTGGCGATCCGGATATTGTCGGAAAATATGAAGATTTCCATGACAGGAAGACGAAAGAATCATACAAACTTACAGACAATGGTGCAATTGTCAGTGAGAAGACGGCAAAACTTCTGAATGTAAAAGAAGGTGATACGATAAATCTTAAGGACGGTATGGCAAAAAGGTGTCACAGTAAAATTGCGCATATCTGTGAGAACTATATGGGACATTACATATATTTTACGCCGCAGTATTATAAGAAAGTATATGGAAAGACAGCAGAATATAACTGTATCATGTTCCGGGCAAAGGATGGATATTCAGAAGAGCAGGTGAAAAAGCCGGAGAAAAATCCTTGCGAAAGATCAGGTACTGACAATCTCTTATCTGCATGATATTAAGGATCAGCTGGATGATATGCTTGCCAGCCTGAATCTGGTGATCATAGTCCTGATCGTTTCGGCGGGAATGCTTGCATTCGTAGTACTTTATAATCTGAACAGTATTAACATTACAGAGCGTCAGAGAGAGCTTGCAACTTTGAAAGTGCTTGGCTTCTATGATGTGGAAGTAGCGGAATATGTATTCCGGGAAAATATCCTGCTGACGCTTATTGGAGCTTTCGTAGGTGTGATATTCGGTAAAGTCCTGCACCTGTTCGTAATTCAGACGGTGGAAGTGGATGCGGCGATGTTTGGACGAAGCATTTATCTTCCGAGTTATATCTACAGCTTTTTATTTACGATAGGATTTTCATTATTCGTAAACTGGGTAATGTATTTCAAGTTAAAGAAAATTGACATGGTAGAATCATTGAAAAGCATAGAGTAGCCGGAAAAAATGGTACGGCACATATAATATTAATATAAGGATATTCGGCGAAAATATCATAAAAATATCAAAGTTTATAAATGGTTTATAAATTTCATAGAATTGTTAGCACTCTTTTTTAAAAGAGTGCTAATTTTCTATTGACTTTTAAAATATGCAGTATTATCATATCTGTTAGATGAAAAATGTAACAAAAGATGTGGGCCAGTCGGCAATACGGCATCTTTTGTCACTAATATGATAGAAATATAAAAGTAGAAATAGGAGTGATTTACAATGGCAGCAAAGAAAGGTAGTTTGTCAATCAGCAGTGAAAACATTTTCCCGATCATTAAAAATGGGTATATTCCGATCACGATATTTTCGCACGTGAGTTGGTTTCAATGGATGTGATGCGATCACAAAACTGAAGAAGCTGGATATGATGGGTGAATACCAGTTACCGGATGATTACAAACCGGCGATCAAAGTTGAGGTTAATCCAGAAGAAAAAACTCTGAAATTTACAGATAACGGTCTTGGAATGACAGCCGATGAAGTAGAAGAATATATTACACAGATTGCATTTTCAGGAGCTACACAGTTCCTTGAAAAAAATATAAAGATAAGACAACAGAAGATGATATGATCGGACATTTCGGTCTTGGATTCTATTCTGCATTTATGGTAGCAGATGAGGTGCATATCGATACACTCTCTTACAAAGAAGGCGCAAAACCGGTACACTGGGTAAGCAACGGCGGAACGGAGTATGAGATGGAAGAAGGCGACAAACAGGAAGTCGGATCTACAATGACCCTGTATCTGAATGAGGACAGCCTGGAGTTCGCTAATGAATACAGAATGAGAGAAGTTCTGGAGAAATATTGTTCATTTATGCCGGTAGAAATCTTCCTTTCCAAGGCAAATGCAGAGCCTGAATATGAGACGATCGACGAAGCAGATCTGAAAGATGATGATGAAGTAATCGAGCATATTCACGAAGATGCCAAGATGGAAGAAAAAGAGAATGAAAACGGCGAGAAAGAAATGGTAGAGACAGAACCTGCCAAAGAAAAAGTAAAGATCAAAAAACGTCCGGTTTCATTAAGTGATATCCACCCACTGTGGACAAAGCATCCGAATGAATGCAGTGATGAAGATTATCTGAACTTCTACCGCAAAGTATTCATGGATTACAAAGAGCCACTGTTCTGGATCCACCTGAATATGGATTATCCATTTAATTTAAAAGGAATTTTGTACTTCCCAAGAATCAACACAGAGTATGATTCTATTGAAGGAACAATTAAGTTATACAACAACCAGGTATTTATCGCGGACAATATCAAAGAAGTCATTCGGAATATCTGATGGTATTAAAGGGAGTCATCGATTGTCCGGATCTGCCGCTTAACGTATCACGTAGCGCATTACAGAATGACGGATTTGTGAATAAGATCTCTGAATACATTTCCAAGAAGGTTGCAGACAAGCTTTCCGGAATGTGCAAGACAAAGAGAGAAGACTATGAGAAATACTGGGATAACATCAGTCCGTTCATCAAGTTCGGATGCCTGAAAGATGAAAAGTTCTGTGACAAGATGAAAGACGCGGTTCTGTTCAAGAATCTGGATCACAAGTATCTGACACTGAAAGACTGTATCGAGGCAAATGGTGGAACCGTAGAAGATCCGAATGCCAAGACAGAGGACAACAAAGCAGATGATCAGAACACAGAGAAGAAAGAAGAAGACAAGACGATCATCTACTATGTAACGGATGAACAGCAGCAGAGCCAGTACATCAATATGTTTAAGAAACAGGGCATGGATGCAGTAATCCTCGGCCACAATATTGATTCACCGTTTATTACACAGTTAGAGCAGCGCAATCAGAACATCAAGTTCCAGAGAATTGATGCAGATGTAACAGCAGGAGCAAAAGAAGAAGTTGCCGAAGAGGAAAAAGAAGCATTCCAGAAGACATCTGACAGTCTGGTAGAAATCTTCCGTAAAGAGCTTGGTGACGAGAAACTGGATGTTAAGATCGAAAAATTAAAAGATGAAAATATAGCTTCTATGATGACATTATCTGAAGAGAACCGCCGTATGCAGGAAATGATGAAGATGTACGGCATGAGCGGAATGGATATGGGTACAACAAGTACACTGATCCTGAATGCAAATCATCCGCTGGTTCAGTATGTAGTTGATCATAAGGGCAGCGAGAATACAAGTATTATCTGCAAACAGTTGTATGATCTGGCAATGCTGGCACATAAGCCATTGAATCCTGAAGAGATGACAGCGTTTGTAAAGAGAAGTAATGAGATTATGATGCTGCTTACGAAGTAAGTCTGGCAGAGAGTTGAAGTAAAGAAGACCATGCAGCTGTGGAAAGAGAAACCATAGTTGCATGGTTTTTGTTTGTATTCTAGTATTCGCCTTCGATATTTTTGGATTTTAAGATGGATTTTACTTCGGTATCCCATTCTCTTTCGATGGACTTATCCATAGAAAAGGTTTTGAGGGAAGTGCCGGTGATGCATTGGAGGGTGCTTCCATCGTAGTGGAAATTGAGGTAGAGTCCCTGAATGTCTTCCGGGCGGTAAGCGGTCAGGCCGTGGGCTGTCAGGAAGGCAGGAATCTGATCGTCCGGGAGAGCAAGGACAATCTTGAAGTTCAGAGGAGTGCGTTTGCCACGGATGATCTGGAAGCAGAAGTCACGGATCTTTTCCCAGCGGGAGTAAGTCTCTTCCAGTTTTTCGTCGAAGAAGTCTTCCTGGAGATAACCGCTTATGGTGAATTTGTTAAATGTAGTGAATTCTCCTTCGATAAAGAGAAATGTATCAAAAGTATCCTTTAAAAGAAGATGGGACATACAATTTTTGGCTGATAACTGGTATACGTTCATAAGGAATAACCTCCGGATAAAAATAAATGTAATCTGTATTATAGCACAAAAATTGATATAAATTGACATGGGAATGAAAAAACAGTAAAATAAGTTGAATATATATTTATCAACAAAAAGAAATGTAGAAGAGAGGAATTTTTTTGGAAATAGATAATAAAAATTTGAGGAGAAGGAAGCTAAACAGCCGGCAGAGATTCCGGAAAAGAAAAGGATCATGTGCTTAGGACTGCAGTAATTCTGGCAACAGTGATCATTGTGCTTGGAGGAATCGTTGTGGCAGTAAGGCTTAATAATCCAAAGCAGGACACAACGAAAGGCAGGAAGATCCTGAGTGAGATGGATCGTACGGATGTCGGAAAAGTAAATAAAAAAAATCCAGAAACTTGAAGAGGAAGAACGTGTGAAGGAAGAAGCAGCAGATAACAGATCCGTAAGCGAAAAAGTTTGCGGATTGTCTGATCCTTGGAGATTCGATCACACAGGGCTTATATGAGTACGGAGGCCGGATGAGGCGAATGTACAGGCAGACCGCGGAACGGAAGTTTCGGAAGTCAGCAGTAAAAAAAGATTGAGGAACATATAAAAAAGCCAAAGAGATGAAGCCGGAAGTGCTGTTTCTTGCCTATGGAATGAATGATATCGAAGCACAGAATGGAAATGCGTCCGGATTTGTGAAAGCATATAAAAAAATGTTATAGAGGATCTGAAAGAGTCCCTGCCGGATACGAAGATTTATGTCAATTGTATTCTTCAGGCGGCGCAGTCGGCGATTGAAACAAGACCTTTATTTGCCAATGCTCCAAAGTTCAATCAAAAACTGAAAAAATTATGTAAAAAAGAAAAGTGACATTCATCGATAATACAGATCTGGTAAAACAGGAGTATTATGCCGATGATGGGATCCATATGTCACCATCTTATTATACGAAATGGGTAGATCATATGGCGGAGGCAGCAGGATTATAATGAGAAAAGGAAGACTGGATATTATTAATACATGTAAGTATCTGATGGTGATCGCACTGATTGCCTATGTGGTATTGCCGGTTTCCGGAGAGGGAGATAATACCGTATCCGTAGATACGATACAAAAAGAATATTGAAAAATCTGTTTCGCTGAAAGGCATGAAAAAGGGAAGTTCTCAGGACCTTAAGAAGTATTATGGTCTGAATGCCAACGATTATGCCGGAACAATGTTGTATATACCGGATGATGTCATGAGTGTAAATGAGATACTGGTAGTAAAAAAAGTAAAAGATAAGAGCCAGGTAGAAGATGTGGAGAAGGCTGTAGAGGAGCGTTTGTCTACACAGAAGAAGAGTTTTGAGGGCTATGGTGTAAAACAGACCAGGCTTCTTCATTTTGCAATCGATGAAACCAGGGGTATTACATATTATTAGCTGTTTCAAAAGATGCGGATCGCATAGAAGCCGCATTTAAGAATAGTATTTATTAGAAGGCAGAGGAATTAGAAAGATGTTATTTAGCAGTATTGTTTTTTTTATTTACATTTTTACCGGCTGTGTTGGTGTTGTATTACCTGCTGCCGGAGAGATTCCACAATCCGGTTTTGCTGCTTGCAAGTCTGATTTTTTATGCATGGGGTGAACCGGTCTATATTTTCCTGATGCTGTTATCCATTTTGTTCAATTATTTCAGTGGACTTGATATAGCAAGAAATCTGACGGACAGAAGGCTGGCAAAAAAGAAGCCTTATATTCAATATTGTAGTGAACATTGCAATCTTGGGATTTTTCAAATATGAAGGCTTTTGTGCTGGATTCACTGAATGCGGTGCTGCCGGTGCATATTACATATCCTCCGCTGGCACTGCCAATCGGTATCTCATTTTATACATTCCAGATATTGTCTTATATTATAGATGTTTATCGGGGAAATGTTAAAGTTCAGAAGAATATCCTGAACTTTGCATTATATGTAACAATGTTTCCGCAGCTTATCGCAGGACCGATCGTACAGTATGCAGATGTTGAAGAGCAGCTTGTAAACCGCAAATCATCATGGAACAAGTTCGGAGAAGGGTGCATGTATTTTATACGTGGACTTGCAAAAAGGTATTGCTTGCGAATACTACTGGTATGATATTTACGGAAGTAACCGGACTTGGAAAGGGCAATGTGTCGGTACTGAGTGCATGGCTTGGTGCTTTTGCCTATATGTTTCAGATTTATTTTGATTTCAGCGGTTATTCGGATATGGCAGTGGGACTTGGAAAGATGTTTGGATTTGAGTTCTGTATGAATTTTAATTATCCGTACATAGCGAAAAAGTATTACTGAATTCTGGCGCAGATGGCATATTTCTCTGAGCAGCTGGTTCAGGGATTATGTATACATTCCGCTCGGGGGCAACAGAGTATCGAAGAGCCGGCATATCTTCAATCTAATGGTTGTGTGGTTTCTGACCGGATTATGGCACGGAGCTGCATGGAATTTCGTGGCATGGGGATTGTATTACGGGATCATACTGATCATTGAAAAATATATCCTGTCACCGGTACTGGATAAACTCCCTTCGGTTGTACGCCATATTTACAGCATTGTGCTGGTTGTGATCGGATGGGTATTATTCTTTAGTCCTTCACTTGGAGGGGCGGCCAGATATCTGGGAATGATGTTCGGAGCAGGAGCACACGGAGTGGCAGACAGGGAAAGCCTGTATCTGCTTACAACGAATCTGGTATTGTGGATCATTCTGATCATTGGTTCTACTCCGCTTACAGATGTCAGATATCAGCATATGCTGCGCCGGAAGAAGTGGAATACGACGCTTCTGAATGGAATCGTATATGCGGTACTGTTCATTTTGTGTATCGCATATCTGGTGACAGAGACATATAATCCGTTCCTGTATTTCAGATTTTAGGAGTAAAAATGAGACAGTCAAGAAAAAAATGGGAAAGAAGAAGAGAAGTGCATAGAAATAAATTAGCAGCGGTGATATTTGTCATAATGATGATCGCTTTCTGTGTTGTGAATCTGGCAACGGGTGACCGGGAATTCTCGGCGACAGAGAACCGGGCACTGGAACAGAGACCGGAACTTACAATTTCAGGAATAGAAAGCGGAAGATGGATGGAGCAGTACGAATCCTATGTATCAGATCAGTTCGCGGGAAGAGATTTCTGGGTAATGCTAAAAAGCAGGGTGGATCTGTCTGGCAGGAAAGAGAAAAGCGAATGGCGTGTTCAAAGGAAAAGACCATTATCTTCTGGAGGATATTGCAAAACCGGATGAAGATCAGATGAAAGAAAATCTGTCTGCAATGAAAATGTTTCAAAAACAATATAAAGATATACCAATGTACATGATGCTGGTTCCGAATGCGGCTAATATCGAATCGGATAAACTTCCGGGATATGCAGTTACAGAGAATCAGGAGAAGCAATTTAAAGCAATTCACAGTACACTGGGATCTGTTTATACATGGGTGGATGTCAGTGATATTTTAAAAAACACAGATCAGAAGAAATCTATTATCACACAGATCATCACTGGACAACACTTGGCGCGTATTACGGTTATCAGGCTCTTTCAAAAAGCATGAAGCTTGATACATCCAAAACCTCTGACATGAAGCCTTATGCGGTGACCAATGCATTTAACGGAACACTGGCTTCGACGAGCGGATATGAAACGGGATATGAAGAACCGATATATATCTATGCACCCGACAATCTTAAGAATGCGACAGAGGCTGTAGTAAATAATGTAAATGAAAAAAAAGAAGACGGCAACTCTTTATGATACTTCCAAGCTTAAAGGAAAAGACAAATATGCACTTTTTCTTGGCGGAAATTATCCGATCCTTGACATCAAGACGACGGCAGATTCGACAGACAGGCTTCTGATCATCAAGGATTCTTATGCCAATAGTCTGATTCCGTTCCTGATACCTTATTACAGGGAAATTGTGGTTGTCGATCCAAGGTATTATTATGATGATATTGAAAAGGTCATGAAGAAGGATAATATCACAAGTGTATTATTTTTATATAATGGAAATACTTTTGTAAAAGATAACAGTATCAGCGGGGTGTTACAGAATGATTAGGCTGAATAAATATTTAAGCGAAGCCGGTGTGTGCTCAAGAAGAGAGGCGGACCGGCTGATAGAATCTGGCGTTGTAACGGTGGATGGAAAAATGCCGTACCTGGAATGAAGGTTGAAGACGGACAGGAAGTCTGTGTGGGAAAAAACGGATAAAAAGCAAGACAAAAAGACAGTCCTGGCGGTATATAAACCCGCCGGGATTGTTTGCACAGAAGATAAAAGGGAAAAAGAAGAATATTATCAGATTCCTGAATTATCCGCTACGCGTGACCTATGCGGGAAGACTGGATAAAGATTCGAAGGACTTCTGATCATGACCAATGATGGTGATCTGATCAATGGCATGATGCGTGCAAGATTCTCCCATGAGAAAGAATATAAGGTCACAGTTAATAAAGAAATCACACCGGAGTTCATAGAAAAAATGAGTCGCGGAGTACATATCAGAGACAGGGAGAAGAACCTGGATGCGGTGACCAGGCCGTGTAAAGTGAGAAAGAATGGAAAATACACATTTTCCATTATTCTGACGCAGGGCCTTAACAGACAGATCCGCAGGATGTGTGAGGCACTTGGCTATAAGGTGACAACACTGAAGAGAATCCGCATTATGAATGTAGAACTAGGTAATCTGAAACCGGGAGAGGTAAGAGGATTAACAGAACAGGAGTTAAAAGAATTATATGGGACAGTCAAAGAACGAGAGAATGAAAGAACTGGTCAGCCTTCTGAATAAAGCTTCCAGAGCATACTATCAGGAAGCACAGGAGATCATGAGTAATTATGAATATGACAGATTGTATGATGAACTTAAGGAGCTTGAGGATGAGCTTGGTATTACCTTGTCAAACAGTCCGACGGTAAATGTCGGATATGAAGTGGTAAGCGAACTGCCGAAAGAAAGACATGAAAGCCCGATGCTTTCTCTGGATAAGACGAAAGAAGTAGAAGAACTTAAGAACTTTGTGGGAGATCAGAAAGTTCTGATATCATGGAAGATGGATGGTCTGACGGTTGTACTGACTTATCGTGATGGAAAGCTTTATAAGGCGGTCACCAGAGGTAACGGAGAAGTCGGAGAAGTGATCACGAACAATGCGAAAGTATTCAAAAATGTGCCGGTCCAGATTGCATATCAGGGAGAACTGATCTTAAGAGGAGAAGCAGTCATAGGATATAAGGATTTTGAAAAAATCAATCAGGAGATTGAAGATGTAGATGCCAGGTACAAGAATCCAAGAAATTTGTGCAGCGGTTCTGTCAGACAGCTGAATAACCAGATCACGGCTAAACGTAATGTAATGTTCTATGCATTTACACTGGTGCAGGCAGACGGAGTTGATTTTCAGAATTCCAGAGCCTGTCAGATGGAATGGCTGAAGTCACAGGGATTTACAACAGTGGAGTATTATATGGTGACCAGAGATACTGTTGAGGACGAAGTTGCTAAATTTTCGTCTAAGATCAGTGAAAATGATTTCCCGTCGGACGGACTTGTATTAACATATGATGATATAGCGTATGGACGGTCGCTTGGAAGAACTGCAAAATTTCCGAGGATTCTTTTGCGTTCAAATGGCAGGATGAGATCAGAGAGACAGTATTAAGAGAGATTGAGTGGAGTCCGTCGAGAACCGGACTGATCAATCCGGTTGCAATCTTTGATCCGGTAGAACTTGAGGGAACAACAGTAAGCCGTGCAAGTGTTCACAATATCAGTATTATGGAAGAACTGGAACTTGGGATCGGTGACAAGATTGAAGTATATAAGGCTAATATGATCATCCCGCAGATTGCAGAGAATCTGACAAGAAGCGGAGTAAAAGATATTCCGTGTAAATGTCCTGTCTGTCAGGGAGAGACAAAGATCCGGCAGGTCGGCAACGCAAAAGCATTGTACTGTATGAATCCGGAATGTCAGGCGAAGCACGTCAAATCATTTGCATTGTTTGTCAGCAGGGATGCACTTAATATAGAAGGATTATCAGAAGCAACACTGGAAAAATTCATTTCCAGAGGATATATTCATACATTTGCAGACATCTTCCATCTGGATCAATACAAAGAAAAAAATTCAAAAGATGGAAGGATTCGGAGAAAAATCATATAAAAAACTGACAGAAAGTATAGAAAAGGCAAGAACGACGACCCTGCCGAGAGTCATTTATTCTCTGGGAATTGCAGGAATCGGACTTGCCAATGCAAAAAGTTATTTGCAGAGAATTAAAATATGATGTAGAATCTCTTCTGAAGGTTTCGGAAGAAGAATTAAATGAGATTCAGGGAGTCGGAGAGGTTCTGGCAAAAGCGTTCGTCGGATATTTTGCAGATGCAAAACATGTGGAGAATTTCAGAAGGCTTTTAAATGAGCTGACCATTCCGAAAGAGACTGTAACAAAACAGCAGATTTTTGAAGGCGTTAATTTTGTAATTACCGGAAGCGTAAAGCATTTTGCCAATCGTGGAGAAGTAAAAGAGTTGATTGAAAGTCTGGGTGGAAAAGTGACGGGATCAGTCACATCAAAGACAAACTATCTGATCAATAATGATGTGACGAGTACGTCATCCAAGAATAAAAAAGCGAATGAGCTGGGAATACCGATTATTTCAGAAGAGACATTTCTGGAACTGGTAAATCAGGAGGAAACATAAAAAGCAGGATAAAAGTCAGAGTGAAATGCGTAAACTACGTTAAGAAGGAGAGAATAATGGCAAATCAGGATGATAACAACAATCAGGAAATTGAAAAAGTAGAAGATGTAGAGGTTGAGACAACAAAGAATACATCTGATACAGATAATAAGAAACAAAATAATGACGATGGATATGAAAAAGTATGCTTTATTTGCAGACGTCCGGAGAGTGTGGCGGGAAAGATGATAGACCTTCCGAATCACATTTCTGTGTGCAGTGACTGTATGCAGAAAAGCTTTTGATGCAATGTCAAATGGCCCGATTGATTACAGTCAGCTGATGAATATTCCGGGAGTACAGGTATTTAATATGGCTGATATGGAACAGAGTATTCCAAAGCAGCAGAAGATCAAAAAGAAAAAAAAGAGGGCGAAGAATATAAACCGTTAGTAGATATAAAGAATCTTCCGGCACCACATAAGATCAAGGCAAAACTGGATGAGTATGTGGTAGGTCAGGAATATGCAAAGAAAGTGATGTCTGTTGCTGTATACAACCATTACAAGCGTGTGGCAACGGATTCCATGGACGACATTGAGATTGAGAAATCTAACATGCTGATGATTGGACCTACAGGTTCCGGTAAGACGTATCTGGTAAAAACACTGGCAAAGATTCTGGATGTACCGCTTGCGATCACAGATGCGACTTCACTTACGGAAGCCGGATATATCGGAGATGATATTGAGTGTGGTTTCCAAACTGCTTGCAGCTGCAGATAATGATGTAGAGAAGGCAGAACAGGGAATCATCTTTATCGATGAGATCGATAAGATCGCAAAGAAGAAGAATTCAAGTCAGAGAGACGTAAGCGGTGAGTCGGTACAGCAGGGAATGTTAAAACTTCTTGAAGGAAGCGATGTAGAAGTACCTGTCGGCGCAACCAGTAAAAATGCCATGGTTCCGCTTACAACCGTGAATACAAGAAATATTTTGTTTATCTGCGGCGGTGCATTTCCGGATCTGGATGGAATCATCAAAGAACGTCTGACAAAACAGGCGTCCATTGGTTTTGGAGCAGACTTAAGAGACAAGTATAATAACGATAAAGAGATACTGAAGAAAGTAACAACAGAAGATTTACGTGCATTTGGAAAGATTCCTGAGTTCTTAGGACGTCTGCCGATCGTGTTCACTTTACAGGGTATGAGTGAAGAGATGCTGGTAGAGATTTTGAAAGAACCTAAAAATGCGATTTTAAAACAGTATCAGAAACTTCTGGCACTGGATGAGGTAAAACTGAATTAATGACGATGCCCTTCATGCAATTGCGAAGAAGGCATTGAAGAAAGATACCGGAGCAAGAGCACTTCGTGCGATCATTGAAGAATTTATGCTGGATATTATGTATGAAATCCCGAAGGATGACAATATCGGAGAGGTTATCATCACGAAGGAATATATCGAAGGAACCGGAGGACCGGTAATTATGTTGAGAGGTCAGGAAGTACCAAGACTTCAATAATACATTTTACATATAGACTATTATATAATTTTTTTACTTGGAGAAGAATGGAGGAAAGACAGCGATGGGGGAATTATCAGCTATTCCAATCTGGCTCTGCATACCCTTTGCAGGGCTGTTGCTTAGTATTGCGGTAATGCCACTGTTCAAGCCGGACTGGTGGGAAAAACATCAGCCGCTGGCAGTTGCATTCTGGTCAATCTTGTTTATTATTCCTTTTACAGCGAAATATGGAATATTTACAATGAGTGAGACTGTTCTGGAATGTGTGGTAAATGATTATCTGACATTTATCGTTTTACTGTTTGGATTATTCTGTGTAGCAGGTAACATTACGATTGACGGTGAATTTGCCGGATCACCGAGGATTAATACGGCGTTGTTTGTTTTTGGTACACTGCTTTCCAGTGTGATCGGAACTACAGGATCAAGTATGCTTCTTGTACGTCCGTTTATTAAGATGAATTCATGGAG
>VOFH01002122.1_pt1 | contig 15367 bp, 15 predicted proteins | sample 5384091 | NCBI WGS metagenome assembly VOFH01 (sample SAMN12384727, study PRJNA508395) | human gut metagenome | isolation source: healthy gut G | host: Homo sapiens
TTACGTATTGCTATTGTATGACAGTTCGTTTTCCACTTGGCTTTCTGAATTCCGAAGAGTAGTTTCCTAAAGAGTACCTCATGCCCTGATTCTGCAAAAGCGATCATTTGCGTTTCGCTTCTGTTGTTGAACACCGTTTTGCCCATATTTCGCTTATGTATGGCAGGTCAGTCCGTCAAAGCAGTAGGTAGGGGGTATGAAAACCTCATTTTCGCGAAAACCGACTGCCATATATAAGCGAGATGCCCATGTCACATCCCGAAATCTGCCATACATAGGCGAGATATCAGCCTGCTTTGCTCAGCACAAGGCCGACAGATCCAGAAAATGCGCACGATGACACGTTTCAAAACCATACTTCGCGCAGATCTTTTTCCCGATTTGTTCCCTTGACAGGTCTGACACCTACCGCTTGGGCAGTTCGCGGCGGCGCGCAACGAGTCAACGAACCGTGCACACGCAAAGGCGGGTATGATGACGTTTATCTCTGCTTGGTATCGGCACTTGAAACTGAAGAACAGTAAGGAGATATCTGGCGTCCGACATCAATCCGTCAGCAACCACGGCAGCATTGTGACCTCCCGCACATCTATACGACCTGAAGTGACCAACGGCCCCTGACTTTACACTTCCTAGCGACAACGGCGATAGCGCGTCACGCCTCTGCATTGCGCATCATCCTGTACTTCTACCCTGCCGCGATGACTCCCCGGCTGCACCACCGAGGCCTGCGACTTCCCGGGTAACCTCGAACAACTGCGCTCCCGGGGATTTACGTGCTCGGCGTATCGAAGATCAGTTGGACAAGCTCGTCCGATTCGCGGGCGCAATCATTGACGTTCCCGTTGTTGTCGGACGCCGATCTGACTGTGCATCGTTTGTATGGTGCGTATGGTGAGAAGAAATTGTACGGCAAGGTCTATGAGGGTGTAATTCGTTCGACTTTCGTGATCGATGGTGATGGGGTGATTCATCGCCCGGTACAGCGATAGCGCGAAGGGTCATGTTGATTCTTTGCTGCGGGCGCTCGACAAGCTTGATGGTTCCGTTTTCTAGTTTGGAATGCGATGCCGCTTTGTTTATAGATCAGCTTTTTCATGCGAATGACGCAAGCGGTTGCCGCAGCGTGTATGCCGAATTCTGATAGCGGTCGTGCAGTGTGCCGATGTCTTCGAATATGGTCTCTTCGACAAGCCTGGAAGGGGTTCCTCGTAACGGCATGGGGCACGGCCTCGTAAGAGAAGAGGAGTAGCGATGAGACTCAGACTTCCAACAATAAATCATCGCCTCCCGATATGTCATCCACGGCTGCGTGCGCGGTTTGTTTGACGCTGGCGATGCGTTGGCTGAAGGAGCGTGAACGTTTGGAGTTGAAGGCGATTGAAATGTTGAAGGAGCCGAAACGTCTGCGCAGCCGGAGCCGGTGGATCATGCTTGGTGGATATTCCGGCGGCTGATAGTCCAGCAGCTAGTGTGTATCCAGCGGAAAGGGACGTGCCATGGTAATGGCGCATCAATGAGCAGACGGTTGCGGAAGGCATCGTATGATGAGGCGTGCCGACCGTGAGGTGGGCTGATCCGCAGCAGGTCGAGGCGATTATCGCAACATGCAAGATCGTGAGTCTTGCGTACACCGATGCGAGGGCATCACCATCGCCGTTGAATTTCGGATACGTGTTCGACACGGAATCCAATCATCTCACCTTGTATTTCCATGGTTCTGCGACCGACGTAAGATGGACGCTGTCGGGCGTCGCACGCGCTTCCTGTAGCATTCGAAATGGCGACTGACTGCGAGGTGGTCGAGGGGCGCACGCTGCCAGCAGTGTGGGGGCGAGGCGTTCAAGTCGGATCGTTGGGCAATGGTACCTGTCCATCATCGACACCTTGACGAGGCGCCAGGCTCGGCACTGCTGATGAAGCAGCAGGCCGGCATGGAACATGTGGAGTTCACCAACCAGCAGGTACACGCCGTCACCGTATGGAAGGTGGAAGCGGACTACCTCACCGCCAGTGCGCGAAAAGCCCCCAGCCGCATATGCACTGAAACCCGAGGCGGTGGTGCCATCATCCCCGGCAAAAAGGGCTAATCTGTAATGGTAAATCCCCAAACCGTCAGTTTGTTGTCGATGCGAATGCGTTGTTGGGACGCAATCCCATTAGTGAGTTCGATGGTGTCAAACTAGATGGCGATTTCCCGCACGATCATTGGCGGCAGACCGTAGATTTCGACATGCCCGGCAATCCGGCGAATTTGATCAGTCGCCCATGATTGTTCATGGATGGTCGCGCCAAACGACGTGTTGAACGACGGCATCGCCATAGCACGAGAATGTCACCATAATCCTGATACAGATGGCCCGCATGTGGTCACCGGTCCGATTGCCGTACGGGAAAGCCACCCAGGTGGTCTGCTGGCAATCACCTGACCCACGTTGGCGCCGCGCTTCCCTTACGGTGATCTCCACCTGCCACGCGGGTGCATGCAGGATCCTGAGGATTTCCGACGTTCACGGTCTGATTGATTCCCGCCAAAGAACTCTATGGGCGGGAATGGAAGCACAGATGGTTTCAACAATCGTGCAGCAAGATAGCAACACCACCCAGGCGACGGATCGCACTGTGCGACGCCTTCCTTCGGCGCGCAGTAGCCCCAAATCGCACCGCGATTGGAAGCGGGACTCATCGCCGGTTCCATACATTGTCACGTTGACGACTCATGCCGTTGGCGCGGCTGATCTACCCGTGTTTCCGCCGTATCATCCATCCGACTCGCGCATAACCGTCCATACGGAATCCGCGAACGCAAGTAAATGTCGCTTCCATCACTCGCCGACCGCAAGAGACGTTCATGAAGCGGCGGATTTCCTTATATTCTGTCAGGAACCCGTACTGTTATGCGACACGCATAGACACAGTACGGGTCTCTGTGTTACTAAAGTTAGATATAACAGCTAAACAGTTTGCATCTAACTGTTCAGCTGGGAGATATATCACCCACGAAACATACAGAAAAAGAGGCACAGATTGAAGCTGATCATCTCATCCGTGTCCGGAGAACTGATTTTACGAGCAGATCAAGAACTCACAAACCAGGTCCGCGATCATGTCGGGTGAGCTTATGGCAGGCGAGGTCGCTTCACTCGCTGCGCAAGCCTCGCCAAGCGACTACGCATCAGCTGCGCTCCACCGTGACCAGAGCGCAGGACCTGTCTGGCTGACGAGGGGCTCGTGGAGAACGCAGTGGCAAAGGCAATGCCCGCTCGATGGAACGAGGCAACAAAACTCATGAAGGAACGTGCGCGCGAACGCATCGCGGACAAGCCCGTGAAGTTTCCATCGAGGCCACAAAGCCGCCGACATCAGCCTGCTTTGATCTGCTTGGCATGTTCGAGAGAGCATACAGGGAACAATCATGAACGATTCCTCACTTCTTTAAGGGACACGGCCAACCTTTGGCCTTTGAGTCGTCAAACCGGGATTGACGAAGCATTATGATTCCGGCTTCACATTAGGATGACGATTCCTTCTGACCCGCCGTCCGGCTAAGATCATGGGTCTGGTCGGTCCTGAACGGCGCCGGCAAACTCCATGCTGACCAAACGATCCTCAATATGATTCATGAGACGCGGACGGTAATCGAAGTGCTCCGGCCTTTGACGCGATGGACGTATGGAGTGAGCGGGTCAAAGAGCAGCTGGGCGTAGTGCCTCGACAGCAGCCGGGCTTTATCGGAACAGCATGACAGGTCGACGCGGTGGAACGGACAAGCAGACCAATGTACGCTGTGGGACGACACCCGTTCGACGCATACCTCAGACGGTGTCGGACTGACGAACAAGAAGATCATGACCTGCTGCGCGGCATGCAGATGAAGCCTCATGCTCGCCGTGCGTTGAGCCACGATGCGAAACACTGTTGATTCTCGACGAGCCGACCAGCGGTCTGGACGTACTGTCCCGCGACGAGCTCAGCGGACATCCTGTCCGATTATGTTGCGGATGGCGAACACAGCGTAATCCTCTCCACGCATCACCGCCGATTTGGAGCGTTGCGCGGACTTCTCACGTATATCACGCACGGCATGCCAGTACACAGCACCTGAAAGACGAGTTCGAAGACGCGTCCCCTGGTCCTGGCTGGGCGGTCCGACTTGAGCTGATGGATGGTCTACAGCGGGCAATGGTCGGCATCCGCACATACGCAAACCGGTTTTCGACGCGTTGGTCCGCACGCAGGACATCCCACACATCGGCGGCACCGACGGTCTTCTGACACGCATGCTTCGATTGAGGATGTATCAGACTGGACCAATGCCGCGAACATACGGCGATCGGCAATACCAACAGCGAGGATGTACGATGAATACGACAGCGAACGCGAACGCCATGACCGCCATCCTTAGGCAGATTTCTGGACTGGAACCGCACCATCAGCTACGGGCGGTCGTGTACATAGCCATCTTCTTCGCGTACGCCCAGGTAAGTTATATGCCTGATGGCGCCACAGGGTCCACTTCGACAGCGTTGTGAGCCGTCATCGGCGGGGCGGTTCTCCGGGCTCTGATGCTTAATATCACCCTGTTCTCTATGAACAAATGAACAACCATCATTGACGAACGGTATCGTGCCCATCAACCGCAGCAACCACCAGATCCTCGACGATTCGCACTTATCACCCGCGATCTGGTGGCGGGATTGAAGTGGCTGTCAGACCGCCTGCGCCGGCATCATCATGCACGAGCCAGTTAAAGTGACGGATGCGATCGACTGCCGCGATGACCCGCGACCTCGTGCCGCTCAACGCCATCGTGCAGCCGTTCCTGTACCGGTTCTCCTTATCGTGCCATGGCCGCCATTATTCTGAGTTACCGGCGTGATCGTGGCACGGTCATCGGACTGCGCAAGGCATTGCCGGAATTCGAAAAGACCGTCGAACAGCTGGCCGAGGCGATCAGCCGGCACCAAGCCATTGCATTAGCGGCATTCTTGATCATCGACGTACTCGCCTTGGCGTTCTCCAGCAAGATATCGCTGCATATTTTTACGGTAGCAAGGACATCTGAACCGAGCCAACCGGTAGACTCTTATGGAGAACGGATTTGGGGTCTTCCGAATCAACGGAAAGCCCCAAATGCATATATCCCCGTACGACACCGGTTCCTACTAATGCGGCAGGCGCGTCGTGGAAGTCGAACATGACACACCATCCGCCAGACCGCAAAAATCACCGCCAATCAGCATCGGACGAATCGTCATGCATGGCCCACACTCGCATGCCGACGGACTTGGCCGAGCGCATGCCGACGAGCAGATCCTCGAATACGGTGCAGTCGGTCGGCTCGATGCCGCCTCGACGCGGCCAGCAGGTACACGTCCGGCCTGTCCTGCCGATATCGCCCGCGTCGTCGACGCTGACCACCCGTCGAAATAATCAAAATGCCGACATGCCTCATAGCCGGCCTCGCAGCGTCGGTGGCAATGATGTAGCCACGACAGTTTCTGCCCCGCTCAGCCTTCAACGTTGCCAGGTATTCACGCGCGTGCGGCTTGGCTTTACCACCGTGGAGACATGACGCGCCATATGATTCCATCCTCCATCAGCCTCAGGAGTGTCCGACAGGTTGAAGCGTGCGATCGTGTATTCGGCGATCTGCCGGAACTGCATGGCGGCGACCTTCTGCATGTAGTCGTCCGCACTTCGAATCCACGCTTGGCTAGAAAATCGACATCCACCTGGTCCCACACGCCCATGGAGTCGAGTAACGTGCCGTCAAGATCGAAAATGGCACCTTTACCTTGGTTGCTCACGTTTTCCTGCGTCATGTCAGCTCCTTTGATGGTCGTGTTTTTCGATTTTCTGTTTTGCGATTAATTTTGCGACTTGCCTGCGATTGCCGGCCACGGATCAGTCAAGCACAGACGATTTGAGCAGTTCCTCTGCATGTTCCAGCGACGCCTCGCTTTCGCTGCCGGAGAGCATGCGGGCGATTTCGTGCACACGCGCCTCTCCACGCACTTGATTGATGGTGGTGGCGATTGATCCGTCATCCGTTTCACCTTTGGCGACCACATACTGTTCGTCCGCCCAGGATGCGACCTGTGGTAGGTGCGTGACGACCAACACCTGCGCGGATTGGGCAAGCTTGGCCAATCGCGCGCCTAATTCCACAGCCGCCTTGCCGCCCACACCCGCATCGACTTCGTCGAAAATGAATGTCATCGGCGGCACGGTTCCTCCGGCCACGACATGCTTTTCGGCGGCGACCAGTTCAAGCGCGAGCATCAGACGGCTCAATTCGCCGCCGGACGCGCTTTTGCCCATCGGCAGCTGCGGGGAGCCGGGAAACGGGGTGAAGAGGAATTCGATGTCGTCCGCTCCGGTGGCGTCCAACTGTTCGCGTTCCGCCACGCGGATCTCCAGTTTCGAAGTGCCCATGGCCAGCGAATCAAGTTCCGCGGTGACCTTGGAAGCGAGTTCCTTCGCCGCGGCTCTACGCCGTTTGCTCACAGCCTGCGCGGCTTTTTTCGCAGCCTCAAGCAGTTGGGCGTTCGGCTTCCAGCTGTTCGACCTTTTCCGGCGAGGCGTCCAAATCCTCCAAATCGTATACGGCCTTGTCCCTCCACGTGATCACGTCGGACAATTCCGGCCCCCACCGGCGGGTCAGCTCGTCCAACTCGTGGATGCGCCCGTTGATGGCATCCAGATCCTCCACGCTCGCCTCATTGTCCACTTCGCCGGACAGGCTGAACACCACGTCGGACAAATCGGTGCTGATGGAGTCGAGCCGGTCGGCGAGTTCGGAGAACACGCCTTCCACGTGGATGGCGCGCAATGCCTGCGAGGCACGGTCGATCAAATCGGCGGCGCTGGCCGATTCAACGTCATCCGCCACTTGCGAAGCGTCCAACGCACCCAATGCGCGGGTCACGCCTTCGGCGATTTCGGCGGCGTTTTCGATGCGGTCCCGCCGTGCGCGCAATTCGTCCATCTCCCCCGGCTGCGGGTCGATAAGCTGATGCGTTCGATTGACCACGCAGGTAATCCGCCTGCTGGCGCATGGACGATTCCTGGCTGCTGAGCCTTTCCAAACGCTCGTCCATTGCGCGCAGCGCGTTCCACGTCTTGCCGTAGGCGGCCAACGCCACTTCATCCCCCGCGTAGCGGTCCAGGAATTCACGCTGCCGCGAAACGGTCGCGATACGTAACTGGTCGGCCTGGCCGTGGATCGTCACCAATTCGGCGGCGACGGAGGCGAGTACGGAACGCGGCACGCTACGTCCCGACAGCATGCTGCGGGATCGTCCGGAAGCGGGCACTTTGCGCGACAGGAACAGTTCGCCGTCCTCTGGCTCGAAACCCGCCTCCCGTGCGGCGGCCACCGCGGCCGGCGACGAGGCGACTTGAACACGCCCTGCGCCCACGCCTCCTGAGCGCCGACGGAAACACGGCCGCCGTCGGAGGGACCGCCGGAAATCAGTCGGATCGCACTGAGCAGCATCGATTTGCCGGCTCCCGTCTCACCGGTGATCGCCGTCATACCACCTGCCGGGGCGATCAGAGCGGAACGAATCGGACCGAGATTGTGAATCTCAAGCTCTTCCAGCATGCCCGGTCACTTCCCGCTTTCCGGTTTGCCGGTTCTAGGAACGATTGTCCCATGATGTATGCCACCGGTTTTGCGGCTCGCGCCAGCCGACGACAGGCAAATCAAATTTGGTGACGAGCCGGTTCGTGAACGGCACGCCAGACAAACGAGCCAATCGCAAAGTGCATTTCGATTCACGCACTTCGACACGTGTGCCTTTGGGCAGTGCGCGTTGACGACGGCCGTCGCAGCAGATCCAGCCATCCGACGTGGAATCCTCGAGAATGTCGATGGCGAACGTGGAGCCGGAACCGATGATGAGCGGACGTGCGAACAACGCATGCGCCGCCAACGGCACCAATTGCAAGGCTTTCACATTCGGCCACATGATCGGCCCGCCCGCGGAAAACGCGTAGGCGGTGGAACCGGTCGGCGTGGATACGATCACGCCATCGCAACCGAATGAGCTCATCTCCACGTCGTCGACACGGATGGACAATTCCACCATCTTGCCACGGTCCGCACGTTCCAAAGTGATGTCGTTCAACGCCCAGTCCTCGATGGGTTCCGTCGCGCCCGGCAGCCATACGTCGACGTGGGCGATCATACGTTCGTCGATGGAATAGTCGTGGTCGGCGATCCGACGGATCGCCTCGCTCATCTGGAAGCTTTCAAATTCGGCAAGAAAGCCGACATGCCCTAGGTTCACGCCGAGGATGGGCACTTCAGTGCAATGAACCAGTTCGGCCGCGCGCAGAATGGTACCGTCCCCGCCAAGCACGACCACGATTTCCGTGTTTTTCGGCACTACTGGCGTCTTGCTGCCGAAATCGGGCGCTTCGATATTGTCGATGATCGTCACTTCGAAATCGGCGCGCCGCAGCTGTTCGACGGCTTCTTCGACCACCGTGCCGCTTTCACGCAGACGTGTATGCGTCACTACCACCGCATGCCGGGTACCGTGCATCGCAAGCCCTTTCCGAGAACTCTCGTACATACCACGTCCTCGACGGACGCCGATGCCTACCATTGTAATCGAACAAATGAACGAATGGCGGTAGCGGGTGTCCGGACACGCCGCAGACGTTTCCGTTCGTTCACGAGCCACGTACATCCCACCCGCAAAACCTGTTCGTCGTTTTCCCACGAATCCGCCGAACAGGCCGAATGGTATGTCTCTGCACCGTTCGTCACACTACCGTCTACAATAGCTCAAGGAAACGAAGACCGTTTATACAGACAAGGAGCGAGGAACAGCATGTCCAACCTCGTCTTCGACGAGTCCTCCTCCAATCGCGAGGCCTCACATGGCTATGCCTGGTGGTTCTCCGGGGACACGTTCGAGAAGGCCATGGCGGAGGAGCGCAAGCCGCGCAAGCGCAGCCTAATGCACAGACTCACCACACATCCCGGACGTCTGACCATCCTGTACTTCATGATGTTGGGCGCATTGTCCACGCTGCTCCTGCTCACGCCCACCGCCACGCCGAAGGGCGAGCAAACGACATTCACCACCGCGTTCTTCACCGCGATCTCCGCGATTTCGACGTGTGGCATCTCCATCGTCAATTCGACGACGCATTGGTCCGCTTTCGGCCAGGCCGTGCTCATCTTCTCCGTGCAGATGGGCGGCTTGGGTGTCATGACGTTCGCTTCACTCATCGCCTTGGCCGTGAACCACCATCTCAAGGCCACGCAAAAGCTGCTGACGGCCAACGAGCTGGGCACCACGAAACTCGGCGAGATCAAGGGCGTGCTCACCGTGGTCATCGCCACCGCGTTCACCATCGAAGGCATCACGTTCGTGGCGCTGTTCCCCGGCCTGTACAAAGTCAATCATGGCAATGTGCGGCACACGCTGTGGGAATCGTTGTTCTTCGCGGTCATGGCATACAACAACGCCGGCTTCACCCCTGACGGCGCCGGCCTGCATGTCAACAATTGGGCTGTTGGCCTGCCTATCCTCGTCAGCGCGTTCTGCGGCACGCTCGGCTTTCCCGTCCTGCTTAACCTCATGCGCTCATGGCGCAACCATCGTCCGCCGAAGCGTTGGAGCCTGCATACCAAGCTCACGCTGACCACCACGTTCTGCATCGTGCTCGCCTCGTTCACCTGGTTCCTCCTCATGGAATGGAACAACAAACTGCTGTTCGCCACCGAAGGCGTGGAACCGCGGTTGTGGCATGCGATGGTGGCGGCCGTCATGCCCCGCAGCTCCGGCTTCGACCTGTCATGGATGCCGGGCGTGAGCGACGCGACGAAGGTGTTCCTGTCCATCGTCATGTTCATCGGCGGCGGCAGCACTTCGACCGCAGGCGGCATCCGCGTCACCACATTCGCCGTGATTCTGTTGACCTGCCGCGCCGCGTTCACCGGACGCCATGACGTCAACGCATTCCATCGTCGCATCCATTCGCAAGCCGTCATGACGGCCGTGGCCGTCACCACCTCATGTCTGGCACTCGTCACCATAGTGTCCATGACATTGATGGCCATCACCGGATGCTCGCTGAGCAACGCGCTGTTCGACACCTGCTCGGCGTTCGGTCTGGGAGGCTATTCGGTCGGCGTGGCCAGCGCTTCAGTCCAGCGGTCCTGTACATTCTCGCCGCGACCATGTTCATCGGCAGGCTCGGTCCGCTCACCATCGCCTACGCGATCTCCAGGCCGCGCAATGTGGAGCCGGTCCGCTACCCCACCGAGCAGATCGTGGTCGGCTGAGCGGATTCGTCGATACGGTTTCTATACCCGCAACTTCCTATACTTGAATCCGGAACAGAACATCGAAAGGTACGCGAACAATCATGGCTAACAACACCAGAAGCGTTCTTGTGGTAGGACTCGGCCGTTTCGGCAGTTCCGTAGCCACCACATTGGATACGATGGGACAGGATGTGCTCGCCGTCGACAAGGACGGCGAACTGGTGAACCGCTGGTCGTCGCAGATCCCCACCGTGCAGGCCGACATGACCGACGTGATGGCGTTGGAGCAGATCAACGCCTCCGATTTCGACACGGCGGTCGTAGCCATCGGCGACAGCGTCGAAGCGTCCGTCATCACCGCCGGCAATCTGCTGGACGCGGGCATCTCCGACATTTGGGCGAAGTCGGTGTCCAAGGAGCATGCGCGCATTCTGCAGCGTATCGGCGCACGGCACATCATCAACGCGGAGACCGATGCCGGCAAACGCGTAGGGCACTTGGTGTCCGGCAACTATCTGGACTACATCGAGCTTGAAGGCGCGTACAGCGTGAAGATCCACACTCCCCCGCATGTCGTCGGTTACTCCATCGAGGATGCGCGCGTGCATGAACGGTTCGGCATCACCGTGGTCGGTGTCAAATCGCCGGGCAAGGAATTCGAATACGGTTCGAAAGAGCTGATTATGCACCGTAACGACGAGCTCATCATCATGGGCAAGCAGGATCAGATCGACAAGTTTTTGAGGGGCTAGGCCCGCGGAACATGCAAAAGGCCGGCGGTCCATATGGGATTTTTATGGGCTGCCGGCCTTTCATTTTTACGCTATCGATTGGCGGAGAACGGTTTACGCCACTGCATACAGCAGATACTCGATGTTGCCGTGCGTGCCTTCGATCGGTGAGACCGCCGTGGCGCGTACATCCAGTCCGTTGGCTTTCGCGCAGGCGGTGACGGTGTCGAGCGCCTGTTTGCGTAAGGTTTCGCTTTCCACGATGCCGTTTTTGCCGAGGTTGCCTTTGCCGACTTCGAACTGCGGTTTGACCAGCAGCACGACGTGTGCGCCGGGCGCGGCGATGCGCGCGATGACGGGAATCACGTATGTCAACGAGATGAATGACACGTCGGATACGATCATGCTTGGCCGGTACGGCAGATCATCCGCTTCGACGTCGCGGATGTTGACGCCGCTCATTTCGATGATGCGCTCGTTGCCTGCGATGCGCGGGTCAAGCTGGCCGTGCCCCACGTCGAGCGCGATCACATGCGCGGCACCGCGTCGCAGAAGCACGTCGCAGAAACCGCCGGTGGACGCGCCGATGTCGAGGCAATCGAATCCTTCCGCGGAACGCAGGCCCGTCTGGGAGAACATGTCGAACGCGCCGACCAACTTGTAGGCTCCACGGGAGACGTAATCGTCTCCCAGATCGGCATCAAGCGTGTCGGCGGCCGTGACTTTGAGCGACGCTTTGATGCGACGGTGCCGTTCACCCGGACCTTGCCGGATTCGATCAGCCGTTGTGCTTTGGAGCGACTATCCGTGACGCCACGCTCCACCAGCGCGATGTCGAGTCGGACGACGGCACCGGAATCGTCATTCATGTTGCGCATACGCACGTGCGGCAATCAGGCGATTCGGAATTCCGGCACGATCATGCCGTCGACGCTGTGTCCGCGATCCGCCGCATCCCACATGGCGGCGCAGGCCGCACGAAGACCGTCGACGCTGGTGATGTCGGTGACGTAAAGACGATCGCCGTCGACGCGCGCCTGCACGTCGCGGCAGCTCCAAGCGCCAGCCTCATGCACGACTTCGGGGCCGGCCGTTAAGTCCGGTCAGGTCCTTGGCGATGTAGGTCGGACGCAGATGCTCCGGAGCGAACATCAGCTCATGCGGATTGGTGACGCCGGTCAGCACGGCCAGGGAATCATAGCCGCCACGGTTGCCGGCTTCGATATCGGTATCGAGGCGGTCGCCGATGGCGAGGCATGCTTCCTTGGCCACTGGTTCGGCACCATCATGCGCGGCAAGCAGTCGGGCTTCGTCGTACATGGCGGATTCCGGCTTGCCCGCGGACGAAACCGGTTCCACACCAGTGGCGTTGATGACGGCCATGATCATGGAACCGCAACCGGGGGCGATGCCCAGCTCACGCGGAATGGTCAGGTCGCGGTTGGTCACGAAATACGTGGCGCCCTGTTCTACGGCGTAGGCGATTTGCGCCATCTGGTTCCAAGACATGTCCGGGTACCAGCCTTGGATGGCCGCGACCGGCTTGTCTTCGGCGGAATCAACCACTTCAAGACCCTGCTTGGCGACTTCCTCACGCAGATGCTGTGCGCCGAGCACGAACACTTTCGCACCTTGCGGCACCGCACGGGCCACCATGCGGGCAGCCACCACGGACGAGGTGATGACCTGCCATGGTTCGACGTCAAGGTCGAAGCCTTTAAGCTGGTCGGCCACCACGGATTGCAGTCGGGAGGAATTGTTGGTGGTGTATTCCACCGTCATGCCGAGGCCTTCGGCCTTGCGGATGCTCTCTGCAGCATGTTCCACCGGATTCTTGCCACGGTAGACCACGCCGTCAAGATCAAGCAGCGCCAGCTGGTAGGCTTCGCTCAGCGGACGGGTTGTGGATTTCAGCATTGTTTTGCCGCACCTCACTCGTTGTCGGAAGCGGCTGCGGATTCGACCTCATCCTCAGTCTGGTCGTCTTCGGAGTCGCCCGCGTTTTCGCCGTCACCGGCAGGCTCGTCGTCGGACTCGGCGCCTTCCTTGGCCGCTTCGGCATCAAGCTGGTTCTCATCGTTGGTCTCGCCGTTCTCGTCGACGGCCTCGGAATCGTCCTCATCCTCGTCTTCCGGCGCATACTGAGCGTCATCTTCGGAAATGCCGAGCTTGTCCATAAGCTCGTCGTTCAATTCCTGCATGTCGTATTCGATGACCAGATCGTCGGAGGTCTCGTCCTCTTCGGCATCGGCGTACTGCAGCTCAAGCTTGTCAAGCAGCTGGTCGAGGGCCACGGCCTCATCGGAGCGTCCGGCCTGCTCGAGGAAGTACTGTTCGGCCTGCACCGCACGCATGCGGTATTCGCCGGCCAGACCCTTGGAACGGCCCAGCGTATGCACGATCTCAATGGCCTTATCCCACAGTTCGAGGTCGCCCAGCGCGCCCGCGTACACGAGGAACATCTCGGCCTTGGATTCGCCGCGCAGATACTTCGCGTCATCGCTCATGGCGGTTTCGATGGCCTTCTTCGGCTCGCCCATACCACGCTCGCAGTCGGCGATGAACGGCAGATAGTCAAGGAAACCGTTCATGCGGAACGCGGTGCGGAACTCACGCAGGGCAAGTTTGTAATCGCCCTGACGGTAGGCCACGAACGCAAGGGTCTCACGCGCGAAATCAATACGGGAAGCCTGATGCGCCACCCACTTGGCGTGTTCGAGCGCCAGCTCCGGATCCCCTTTCCTCAAGCGTGTAGGCGGCGAGGATGTGCAGGCCGATGTTCTCCGCATGTTCCTTGGACAGGCCACGCAGACGCTCACGGTCATCGGTGGACAGCATGCTCCACTCGATGCCCTTCGGCATCTTCGGCTCGCCCGGGCGACGATGCGTGTACGGGTTTTGCGACGGAAGCTCATCGTGCCGTCGGAATTGCGACGCGGCTTCGACAGGTATTCACCACGCTTCGCCTTGCGGTACTCCATCTTCTCTTCACGGTGAATTCGCGGCGCTCCTCGCCTTCCGGACGCTGGTCGCGATCCTTGTGGAAGTCACGACGCTGGTTGTCACGGCGGAAATCCCTGCGATCGCCGTCACGACGATCATCACGACGGAAATTACGACGCTCACCATCACGACGCTCCCCGCGGCGGTCATCGCGGCGGAAGTCTCTGCGATCGCCGTCCTTGTGGAAGTTGCGGCCGCCACGACGCTCACCATCGTCACGGCGGAAGTCACGACGGTCACCGTCATGACGGAAATTGCGACGCTCGCCATCGCGACGGTCATCATGGCGGAAACCGGAACGCTCGCCATCACGCTGGTAGCGCGGATTGTCGCCGCGATTGCCACGATAGCCACCGCGACGGTCGTCACGACGCTCGCCATCACGGTTGAACTTGCGCGGACCGTTGTGGAAACGACGCTCCTGGCCTTCGCTTTCGCCGTCGCGATGGAAATCGCGGTCGCCACGACGGTATCCGCCGCCATTGCCCTTGCGATATCCGCCCTTACGGTCATCGTTGTGGAAACCGCCGGACTTGTGTCCGTAGGACTTGCCGCCGTTGCCGCGCGGCTTGAATCCCTTGCCACCGCGGTTACCCGGCCTGCCCGAGCCGTAGGACTTGTGGTTGCCGTAGGATTTGCCGCGCGATCCGCGCTGTTCTTCTGCCATGCTGTTCCTTATTGGTCTTGAGATACTTGCGATTATTTACTTACGATTGCCTATGCGTCTCACGCCTGTTCGACGACGCCGAGCGCCTTCTTACCGCGGCGGATGAGCACGAAACGACCATGCAGGAAGTCACCGTCCTGCAACGTCTGTTCCTCATCACTCCGCGCGTGTTGTTGAGGTACACGCCACCGGACTTGATGGTCTTGCGCGCCTCGGAAATCGACTTGAACAGGCCTGCCTTCATACCAGCCTCGGCCACACGGTCGCCGGCTGCGACCTTGGCGAATTCCCCATCGACCTTCATGCCGTCGATAGCGGCCTCAAGCGTGGACTCGTCGATGTCCGCCAGATCGCCGCCACGTCCGAACAACGCGCCGGCAGCTGATGGCCTGGCGAGTGGCTTCCTCGCCATGCACGAAGCTGGTGACCTCCCCATGCGAGGGTGTGCCTCACGCGCGCCCGGATTGGTCTTGCTTTCTCGATAAGCCGTTCGATTTCGGCCTTTGGCAGGAAGGTGACCGCCTTGAGCAGGTTCTCCATCTCGCTGTCGGGACGGTTGAACCAGAACTGGTAGAACTTGTAGGGGCTGAGCATCATGCCATCCAACCAGACGGCGTTGCCTTCGACTTGCCGGGAACTTCGTCTGCGCGTCGGTGATGATCGGGCTGGTGAACA
>VOFH01000259.1_pt1 | contig 15359 bp, 19 predicted proteins | sample 5384091 | NCBI WGS metagenome assembly VOFH01 (sample SAMN12384727, study PRJNA508395) | human gut metagenome | isolation source: healthy gut G | host: Homo sapiens
TTCGGATAAAGGGCCGGATTGATAAAACGCCAGACCTCAAAGAAAGATATAGGGCATAGCCGTCACACAATCAATATCCGTCACATCAATCATGCACACATCCATACAGATATTACCCACGTATGACGCTTTCTGCCCATTCACCAAATAGGCATGTCCATTTCCCAAACGTCGGTTCAGCCCGTCGGCATAGCCGATAGGAATAGCGGCAATACGGGAATCCCTTTCCAAATGTCCTTTACGACTATACCCCACTGTTTCCTCCTTAGGAACCTCATGAATCTGAAGAATAGTGGTTTTTAATGTACTTACATTATTGATAATCTGATTGGTAAACGGATCAATTCCATAAAGACCGATTCCCAAACGCACCATATCGAACTGAGCACCCGGATAGCGTTCTATCCCGGCTGTATTACAGATATGACGCAATATCTTATGCTGAAAAGCCTCCTGCAAACATTCAGAAGCAGCTTCAAACATTTCTATCTGTCTGCGCGTAAACGAATCAAACTGAGCCCCGTCACTGCCTACCAAATGAGAGAATACAGAACGTGGAATAACAGCTGTCTGTTTCTTCAGACGGTCTATCAGTTCCGGAATCTCTTCGGGTGCAAAACCCAAACGGTGCATTCCCGTATCCAATTTAATATGAATGGGGAAATTCGTTACCGCCTTCTTTCTCAGCAGCTTTAATCAGTTCATTCAATAAATGAAAACTGTAAACCTCGGGTTCCAATTTATAATCAAACATGGTCTTGAATGCTGTCAACTCAGGATTCATAATCATAATGGAACAGGTGATTCCCGCTTTCCGCAAATCCGAACCTTCATCAGCCACAGCTACCGCCAAGTAATCCACACGGTGATCTTGCAGTGTTTTAGCTATCTCGTATGAACCGGCACCGTATGCAGAAGCCTTCACCATACATACCATTTTTGTTTCCGGTTTCAGTTTGCTGCGATAATAATTCAAGTTATCAACCAAAGCATTCAAATTGATCTCCAAAATGGTTTCATGCACTTTCAGTTCCAAACGATCTGAAATCCGGTCAAAATGAAAAGCCCGCGAACCTTTTACCAAAATCACCTCATTACGCAGCCCGGCCAGCAAATCCGACTCCAACAGTTCTTCTGTAGTACGAAAAAAATACTTTTCTATCTCAAAACGGGCAGCAGCAGTCCGAATTTCCTCTCCTACCCCGACAATCTTCTCTACTCCCCGGCTATGTACCAATTCGGCAACCTGACGATAAAGTAGTTTGCTGCTCTGTCCTGTTTCAAGCATATCCGAGAGGATAAGTGTCCGTTTTTTTCCCTTTATCATCAGAACGACGCGACATAAAGTCAAGAGCAATATCCAAAGAAGCCAAATCCGAATTATAACTATCATTGATCAACACACAGCCATTCTTGCCCTCTTTTACCTCCAGACGCATAGCAATCTGTTCCAAACGCGCCATGCGCTCGGTTATTTGTTCAGGGGAAACCATCATATACAAAGCCACAGCCAGACAATGCAGCGAATTCTCAATAGAAGCGTCATCTATAAAAGGAATACTAAATTCATTCGGCATCCCCAGATAACGGTATTTAATAGTGGTAACATGTTCTCCTTTTTGAATAGACTCAATAAACAACGGACGTTCATTGTCCTTTTTCGACCAAGCAATCTCACGCGAGGTAAAAAAGAGATTTTGCCACACACGAACTGATCAGTTCGTTATCGCCATCATAAATGATGACGTCACAGTCTTTGAACAAAGTAAGCTTCTCCATACATTTATCCTGTAAAGAGAAAAAATTCTCTTGGTGCGCACCACCAATATTAGTCAAAATCCCTACAGTAGGTTTAATGATAGTCTGCAACGCCTCCATTTCACCCATTTCGGAAATACCCGCTTCAAAAATAGCCAACTCAGTGTGCTCATTCATCAACCACACCGAAAGTGGCACACCTATCTGTGAGTTATAGCTACGTGGCGAACGGGTTACCACACGATCTGGACTAAGCAATTGATATAACCATTCCTTCACAATGGTTTTTCCATTACTTCCCGTAATTCCTATAACCGGAATCTGAAACTGCTCCCGATGCTTTTCCGCCAATTTCTGTAATCCTTTCAGAGGATTGGCCAACTGCAGGAAATTCGCATCTTGAAAAGATTGCATATCAGAACTCCATTTGGCAATTCCATTGCCCACTACAAAATTACGGACTCCACGTTCATACAATTCCGAAAGATATTTATGCCCGTCATTCCGTTTGGTTTTTAAAGCAAAAAATAATGTTTCTTCCGGAAAGCACAATGAACGGCTATCAGTTAAAATCCAATCAATCTGTGCACTACGGTCCCCAAACCGCTTTGCTCCCAGAACTTTTTCTATATTTTCAATCGAGCTTGACATTGTTCTAATTCTTTTTGAAGGTCAAAATACGGGAACTTTTCTTTAAGTCGCTCTATCTTTAACACTATTTGAGTTAAAAATTTGCGATATGTTTCAGATTGGGCATTAAACGGTTTGTGAGCTAAAGCCTTCCGGATATCCTCCCACTCTTTCATTATTCTATCCGTTTCTTTACTAAAATAACATTCTGTAAAACATTCCCATAGATAAGATACAGCTACAGGAGAAGGATGCAACATGTCATCTGCATAAAAACGATAATCACGAAGTTCATCCATCATGATTTCATAAGAAGGGAAATAGTAACAATCAGACCAGCGGCGGCATAATTCATCCACCGCAAGAAGCAAAGTGGACTTACTTATCTGATTACCATGCATACCATCTTTGCTATGCCGTATGGGGCTGACAGTGAAAAGTATCTTCAAGAACGGATTTACTTTTCTCAATTCCACCAACACACATTCCCATTCAGTGACAATTTCCTCTACCGTAAGAAGTTGTCGGGTAAAAAGGCTGTCGGGCTGTTTGTGGCAATTTCCTACCACCATGGTCCTTTCCTTCAGCCAATAAGCAAATGCAGTCCCCCAAGTAATAACCAGCCAATCAAGCTGAGGAAGTCCGGCTGAAGCCTGTTCCAGCCGCGTATTTATAGAAGACAAACAAGATGCTGCCGTAGAGGCTGAAAAAGCGCTATGATGCATCCAACTGTGCCAACAGCCTCCGGCATAGAACAAATCCTCCTCCGTATATGTTTGATGGGATAGAATTTGCCAAAGAGCTTCCACTATGGATAAAGGATTATAGAGGATTCCAAAAGGATTTACATCACAACGGAACTTATTTGCCAACAACAAATTTCCGATGTTTTCTGCAAAACAAGAGCCAAATAGCATGATTCGATCCGAATGCCAGATGTTTCTGTTCATACGATTTTCCATAATTCTACGTTTGCGTTCAAAATTCATACGATAAGACCCTCTTTTTTAAAATTTAAGGGCAAATGTAATCATAATCTATGCCGAATATATTTTATGCTATTTTTGCACGATATTTATCATAAATTTCATAGGAATGGAACAGGATAATTTATATAACTTACTGCAAAGCATAGATACTCCGGATGATTTGCGCCATTTAAGCGCAGACAAACTGCCCGAAGTGTGTAAAGAGCTAAGGCAAAAGATTATAGATGAGCTCTCATGTAATCCGGGGCATTTCGGTTCCAGTTTGGGCGTAATAGAACTGACCGTCGCCTTACATTATGTATTCAACACGCCCTATGACCGCATTGTATGGGATGTAGGGCATCAAGCTTACGGGCATAAAATTTTAACCGGACGCCGGGATGCGTTCTGCACCAACCGTAAACTAAATGGCATACGTCCTTTTCCCTTCTCCATCCGAAAGTGAATATGACACATTTACTTGCGGGCATGCGTCAAATTCTATTTCCGCAGCTTTAGGTATGGCTGTAGCAGCCAAAAAACACGGAGAGAATAACCGGCATGTCGTTGCCGTAATTGGTGACGGTTCCATGAGTGGAGGGCTAGCTTTCGAAGGGCTGAACAATGCCTCGTCAACTCCTAATAACCTTCTGATTATCCTGAATGACAACAATATGGCTATAGACCGTAGTGTAGGAGGTATGAAACAATATCTGTTGAACCTGCAAATGTCTGAAGGATACAACCGGATACGCTATAAAATATCACAAATGTTCCATCGATGGGGTATCCTGAACGAAGAACGCCGGAAAAGCCTGATACGATTTAACAACAGCCTGAAATCCATGCTGGTACAACAGCAAAACGTATTTGAAGGCATGAATATCCGTTATTTCGGACCTATTGATGGACACGATGTCAACAATTTGGCACGTGTATTAAAAGAGATTAAAGATATGCAAGGACCTAAACTACTCCATATACATACCACCAAAGGAAAAGGTTTCGGTCCGGCAGAAAAAGCTGCCACCATCTGGCATGCTCCAGGCATATTCGACAAGGAAACCGGAGAGCGTATCGTTGTCGATACCAAAGGAATGCCCCCTTTGTTTCAGGATGTTTTTGGAAATACCCTATTGGAACTAGCCCAAACAAACGATAAAATCGTAGGAGTTACTCCCGCAATGCCTTCAGGATGCTCCATGAACATATTAATGAAAGCCATGCCCGAAAGAGGTTTTGATGTGGGAATTGCCGAAGGACATGCCGTTACTTTTTCAGGAGGAATGGCAAAAGATGGCCTATTACCTTTCTGCAATATCTATTCGTCTTTCATGCAACGTGCCTATGACAATGTGATTCACGATATAGCGATACAAAAAACTCAATGTAGTATTATGCCTAGACCGCGCTGGATTAGTAGGGGAAGACGGTCCTACTCATCACGGAGCATTCGATCTGGCTTATATGAGACCGATACCCAATCTCATTGTGGCCTCCCCTTACAACGAACATGAACTGCGTTGTTTGATGTATACCGCCCAGTTACCTGACAAAGGTCCTTTTGTCATCCGTTATCCACGCGGAAGAGGGTCATTGGTAGACTGGAAATGCCCAATGCAAGAGATTGAGATAGGAAAAGGAAGAAAATTAAAAGAAGGAAAAGACATAGCGGTCATTACACTGGGTCCCATTGGTGTTCAAGCAGAAAAGGCTATCACACATGCCGAACAGGAAACAGGAAAAAGCATTGCCCATTATGATTTGCGTTTCTTGAAGCCGTTAGATGAAAGTATGTTACACGAAATAGGCAAGAGATTCAAGCAAGTGGTCACTGTTGAAGACGGTGTGCTAAAAGGTGGAATGGGCAGTGCCATACTGGAATTTATGGCAGACAATGAGTATAATCCGCAAATAAAACGTATCGGATTACCGGATCAATTTGTCCAGCATGGTTCAGTAAAAGAACTATATCATATTTGCGGCATGGACGAAGAAGGTATTTACAAAGTTTTGATATCATTCTAAGAGAGACGAACAATGAAAATCATTATTGCAGGAGCAGGAGCAGTAGGCACCCATCTGGCGAAATTATTATCGGATGAAAAGCAAGACATCATTTTGATGGATGAAAACGAAGAAAAGTTGAGCAAACTTGATTCCAACTTCGATTTAATGACTGTCAATGCATCCCCCACCTCCATTTCCGGCCTTAAAAATGCAGGAGTGGCAGGCGCAGATTTATTTATCGGGGTCATGCCAGAAGAAAGCCGCAATATGACGGCCTGCATGTTGGCTACTAATATGGGAGGCATAAAAAGACTGTAGCCCGGATTGACAATTACGAATATTTACTTCCTAAACATAAAGAATTCTTTTCCCAACTAGGAGTACACTCACTGATTTATCCGGAAATGCTGGCCGCTAAAGATATAGTAGATGCCATCAAAATGAGCTGGATACGTCAGTGGTGGGAATTTTGCGGCGGTGCACTAGTCCTGATAGGTACCAAAATGCGAGAAACGGCAGAAATTCTGAACGTTCCCCTTCATGAACTGGGAGGACGTAATATTCCATATTGTAGCTATCAAACGGGGAAATGAAACAATCATCCCCCGGGGAGATGATGCTATCAAATTGCATGATATTGTTTATTTCACAACAACAAAGAAATACATTCCCTATATCCGCAAAATACAGGAAAAGAAACTTATCCCGATGTACGCAATGTAATGATTATGGGCGGCAGCCGCATAGCTGTTCGCACCACACAATATGTACCGGATTACATGCAGGTCAAGATTATTGAAAATGACATCAACAGATGTAACCGGCTGACCGAAGTGGTAGATGACAAAGTAATGATTATCAACGGAGATGGGCGGGATATGGATCTGCTCATGGAAGAAGGGTTAAAGAATACCGAAGCATTTGTCGCTTTGACGGACAATTCTGAAACAAACATTCTGGCTTGTCTTGCCGCCAAACGTATGGGAGTGGAACCAAGACTGTGGCGGAAGTAGAGAATATCGACTATATCAGCATGGCGGAAAGCCTGGATATCGGTACGGTCATCAATAAAAATAACCAAACACCTGATTAAAGACTTGGGGCTTCCCAAAGGCACCACCATCGGAGGTATGATCCGTAACGGAGAAGGTATTCTGGTGACAGGTGATACGCAAATCCGCCCCGGCGACCATGTAGTCGTATTCTGCCTAAGCATGATGATTAAAAAGATTGAGAAGTTCTTTCACTAAGTATCAACAAATACTTGTATATGATTAACTCGAAGATGATATTCCGGATTCTGGGTTTTCTGCTTCTAATAGAAACAGTTATGCTATTATGTTGTGGGGGTGTTTCTCTTTTTTATAAGGAGAATGACTTGCAGAGCTTTCTGGATTTCATCAGCCGTCACTGCCTGCATCGGGGTTCTGTTGCTCGCCATCGGGAAAGACGCAGTGAACTCCCTGAATCGCCGTGATGGATATGTCATAGTCAGTGTAGCATGGGTCACATTTTCCCTTTTCGGGATGTTGCCTTATTATATAGGAGGATATATTCCCAATGTCGCCGACGCATTCTTCGAGACAATGTCCGGATTCAGCAGTACCGGTGCCACTATCTTGAACAATATCGAATCAATGCCTCACGGAATCCTATTCTGGCGTGCAATGACGCAATGGATAGGTGGTCTGGGAATTGTATTCTTCACCATTGCCGTTCTGCCGATTTTCGGTGTGGGAGGTATCCAGGTATTTGCAGCGGAAGCCAGCGGTCCTACTCATGATAAAGTGCATCCCCGTATTGGTGTCACCGCCAAATGGATATGGGGTATCTATGCCGGAATGACGGGAACATTAATTGTCCTATTAGTATTTGGCGGTATGAGTGTGTTCGATAGTATATGCCATGCTTTCACGACTACCAGTACCGGCGGTTTTCCACCAAACAGGCAAGTATTGAGTATTATCACTCGCCCTATATCGATTATGTAATCTCTACTTTCATGTTTCTTTCGGGCATCAACTTCACGCTATTACTGTTGATGTTCAATGGAAAAATAAAGAAGTTCATTCATGATGCAGAGCTAAAATTCTATTTCTGGTGTGTTTCTTTTTTACTATATTTATTGCCGTCTGGCTCCATCAGACTTCTTCTATGGAGATAGAAGAAGCGTTCCGCAAATCACTATTCCAAGTGATCTCCTTGCAAACTTCTACGGGATTTGCCACAGCCGATTATATGCTATGGCCTTCTATCCTTTGGGGATGCCTTGTAATAGTGATGATAATCGGAGCTTGTGCCGGCAGTACAACAGGAGGTATCAAATGTATTCGTATGGTTATCCTGTTTCAGGTTGTGAAAAACGAATTCAAACATATTCTTCACCCTAATGCCGTGCTCCCGGTGCGAGTTAACAAACAGGTTATTCCTCCTTCCATCCAGTCTACAGTATTGGCCTTTACTTTTTTATATGCAGTCATCGCTATCATCAGCATACTTATCATGATGGGGCTGGGAGTCGGTTTTCTGGAATCAATCGGAACCGTAATCTCAAGTATGGGTAATATGGGACCGGGACTCGGTACATGCGGCCCGGCCTTCTCATGGAGTGAATTGCCTGATGCCGCCAAATGGCTGCTTTCTTTTTAATGCTGTTGGGGCGTTTGGAATTGTTTACAGTATTACTACTTTTCACTTCCGATTTCTGGAAAAAGAATTAAGAAGGTTCTTCTTCAAATTCCGTGCTAGTAAAGCTCATTGAAAGGTTGATGGATAAAGGGATATCGGCATATTAGAAATAGCAAATAAATTATCAAGCTATATGCATCTTAAAGTACCCCGGAATAGCCATGAATAAGGTTATTGAACATAAATAAGTAGCACGGAATTTGATTAAGAACCATTAAGAATTCAATAAAGGTAGTCTCTTTAATGTAAAAGCTACAATAAGATATACATTATCAGGCTATTACAAGAGTACTTATCTATTCATATATTTCTCAAACATACTCACTAGGATAAGAAAAAACACTCATCGCAATGATTCTCATTACGGTGAGTATTCTATCGTATTTCTACGCTGTTATCGCATCAGACCTTTCTAAGTAAAACTCTTTCTTACAACAGGCTTATTTATTTCATAAATCTTATTGATAAGAACCTCCATTTCCTGCTGGCGAGCATCACGGACAGCTTCAAACATCATCTTTGAATACATATCACGACGTCCCTTCAACCAAACGTTTTTATCCAAGTTTTCATCCATCACCTCGATCGCTTTTCTGTCGTCAGCATACAACAATCCCTTTTGCTGGAAAAAGCCGAATTCACACCATGCATACTCTCTGAATGTTCTTTCAATTTCCCAACGATATTCATTCAGGTGCATCACCGTCAATGCTTGTTGGTATTGGGGAGTTTTAGATTCAGCAGCAAGATTAATGCCTTTTGCCAATTCATCTCCACTCCAAGTTCCAATTTCTTCATCGTCTATCAACAACTTATAATTGCCTTTCAGCCCTGTTACTTTCAACGTTTCGCGGTTCATTTCTTCCATAAAAGGAACAACTTCAGCACTTCTGCCTGGCTCTTTTTCTGTCCCCAACCACGAGCAATAGTATCCAAAGGATAAGGAAGAGCACCTGCCAGGTAGTCAAAGCTCAAACCTTTTCCGCTCTTCTTTATATTTGAAACGGTACAATTTTCCGACTTAACGGCTTGTTTTTTATTAGCATTAATCTCCATATCCGCTACTTCTTTACCTACAAATCCCTGGGCTTTCAGGAAAAGATAGGCCATTACCATGTGTCCGTCGTTATCGGGATGAATACGGTCACTGCCACAAAGGGTAAAGGTAGGATCTTTCTGCTGATATTGCTGATTAATAGCTGTCATAGGAGCATTTAAATCGGTAAATTCCCAATTATTTTTAGCTGCCGATTCTTTCTGATATTCAACAAGCCGTTTGATGGTTTCATTCTTTGTCTTGAACGGTGTATTCTCTTTCAGTTGTACAGTTTCATCATACGGAGAAGTTCCGACCATCACGATACGGGTATCAGGAAGATCTTTAAAACGCTTCTCCATCTGCTGGTAATTCTTTACACTTTCCTGATATTTCTGTTCACCGAATTCTTTGGGCTTATCACCGTTATATTCAAAATATCCGGAATCATTCATACCAAAAGTAACCATCAACACGGAAGGTTTCATCGCAAAAATATCACCATCCAGGCGTTTGTTCATATCATAGGCCGTATCTCCACCAATACCACCGTTGAAAACACGGATAGGCATATCCGGAAAACGGGTCATATAGTATAACCAGATGTATGAATGGTAATGCCCACCATCCGTTATACTATTTCCTAGGAACACTGCTCTTTCACCCTCCTTTAAAAGGCTTCACTGTTTGGGCAAATGCAGCTGTACATGCCATACAAGCCGCCGCAATCAATACAAAAAGTTTTTTCATGTCTTAATTTCTATTTTATAAACTATTATTTTCATTATGAATGTTTTCCTTATTTTTTGCGAGGATCATATACGGCAACCGCCACGCGTGAATCGGCACAGCCATAATATAAGAACCATTTCTGATTGTGGAACACAAGTCCTTCTATGAATACAGTTCCGGCAGGATATTGTCCGCTCTTTTCAAAGTCTGATTCGGGAATATAGAAAGGTTTATCCAAGCGATCGATTAGTTTAGTAGGATCTTTGGCATCAAATAAGGCTTGTCCGGCGCAATAAGAGTTGGCTGTATACAGTGTATCCCCTTCAACACCTGATTTATTTTTACCGTTATAGAATAACAGGATTCCTTGATCCGTCAGGATGGCAGGAGGACCACATTCAGTTAGATCACTGTCGAACTTACCTTCGCGCGGAACCATCACTTTCAGAAATTCTCCGTTTTCGTCCAACATCGGTTCCCAGTTTACCAAATCTGTAGAAGTTGCTAGGTTCACAAACTTTTCTCCCCAATACACCCAATATTTTCCATCAATCCTGGCAATCACTTGTTTGCCGTCAATTAATTTGGTTACAATAGAGGCAGATTTGGAAAATTCATCTATAAATCTTCCGTTGTATGCTTTTGCGAAAGCCGGTCCATGTTTTTCCCACGTTTGAAGATCGCGTGAGGTGGCCACTGCCAAACGTGCCTGTTTGTGGTTCCATTGTGTGTAATGCATTACGTAAAGCCCGTCTTCTGTTACAGCAACACGTGGGTCTTCGCAACCGCCGGGATTTTCCAATTCTTTCTGACTATCGTCTGCCGGATAAAATATGGGTACGGACATTCGTTTGAAGTGTAGTCCGTCGTCAGAATAAGCATATCCCAAACGAGAGGTACGTGTTCCGATACCGGTTGCCGAGTTATCTTCAGCCCGATAGAGTACTACAACTTTTCCATCATAGATCGTAGCAGCCGGATTAAACGTATCACTTGCTTCCCATGCTATTGAATCCTGTCTCATCGGACAATAGAAAAGGGTTGTAGTGTCAGGAGAGATAATCGGATTAATACCTTCCGGACGCTGGAAATCTGCCCATGCCCAATCCGGGAATTCAGATATTTGTTTCTTCTCGCTACAGGAAGTGACTAAGGCGGCAGCCATCAGTAGATAAGCTATGTTTTGTAGTTTTCTTTTCATTTTTACGTTTGATATTATAAATAAGTGCTCTTACAAAATTATCTTATATCATAAATTTATATACTTCGTTGATTTGCTTTAAGGGAAAGAGGGAGGTGTTACTTTAGTTCCCCACTTCACGTCAGGCTTGGACGAGGTAGTGTATTCTATCGTAGCTCCATTATTCAGCTGATCCCAATCGAGCCATGTACTGTCATACGATTTACCATTCAACTTCATGTTCTTTATATAAATATTCTTTTCCGAACCGCCTTTTATCACAATATCCCCTTTCTTCAGATGAACCTTCACTGATGAGAATATCGGAGTGTTCACAGTAAAACCTCCCACTCCGGTATTTCGGGATAAAGACCGATACAAGCGAACACATACCAGGCACCCATCGTTCCTAAATCATCATTACCTGGCAGACCATCAATTTTGCTTGAATACTGTTCATTCAATACACGGTTAATAATCTCCTGTGCTTTATAGGGAGTTCCGACCCAGTTGTATATCCAGGGAATGTGAAAGCTCGGTTCATTGCCGGAAGCGAACCAGGCATCATTATAGCCGGCATCCAGACGAGTAAAGAATTCATCCAGGCGTTTTTCTGCCGCTGCTTTGCCTCCGATAATTTCTATCAGTCCGGCAATGTCGTATGGCACCATCCAGAAATAATTCTTATAAGTCGATTCACGGAAATCTTCAGTCATGGTTTCCACGAACCATCCGGATTGCGTGATTGCAACCAGCCGGTTTCCGGGTTATACAGATTCTTCCATGAACGTGCGAAGTGAAAATAACGCCAGCTTGCAAACTCATCTCCTACGGCATGTAAGGCAAATTGTGCGATTGCAAAATCAGCGGAAGTATATTCTAGTTGTATAGAAGCGTTGTAATATCCTTTATCCAAATACTGTTTCAGTCCCGGACGAGCCTCAACCTCCTGCGACATTGCTCCCGGTTCTTCAGCTCCCTTTTCTCATTATTTTGAAAATCGGTTTCGGGTCATAATTACGGGCACCAAAAGCGTAAGCATTGGATATCAGGATAGAGTCGGATCTCCTTGCATTACTCCGGTCTCTATATTAGCCATCACCCAACGCGGGAAAGCACCACCTGCTTCTTCTGCAAACAGTTGGTGAGAAATCACAATATCGGAAGCAACCTCGGGATCGAGCATAGATAATAATTGAATCTGTGTGCGATAGGTATCCCAGTTGCTGAAAGAGGTGTAATGCTTCGAACGGGTCTTATGTACTCTGAAGTCGGCTCCCATATATTCTCTCCGTTCACATCACTACAAACATTCGGATGAATGAATGAGCGATACAAATGTGTATAGAATTGGGTCGCACGATCGGGATTAGTTCCTTCGACCTCCATCATACCTAGATAATGATTCCATTTGGATTCTGCCTGATTCTGAATCTGCAGGAAATCCCATCCGGTATTCTCCGCTTTCAGATTCTCGCGTGCATTCTCTACCGAGACATAAGAAACTCCAATCTTATATTGAACATTCTTCTTTTTGCTTACATCAAAAGTAAAGTATACACCAGAATACTCACCTTCGGCAAAAGTAGTGTTCGGTTTCAATTCATCTCTTTTCCATGTTCCCGTCTCCAACGCATCCGCATCAAATTCTGCTACGAAATAGACTTTATACGGTGTACGCAGACCGCAGAAATTACCGCCTTCTGCATATCCTTCACACTTATTCGGTGCAGTAATAACGATGGCGGCCTGCTCTATCGGAGTAGCGGAAATACCTCCACCGATAATTACCGTACCATATTGCTGATCGGTCGGATATTCATAACTCGCCATACCAGTTCTTTCGGTCACAGTCAGTTTAGCTTTGATGTCTTCCTGCACCTTTGCTTCATAATAACCGGCATGTCCTTTTTCTTCAGAGATATTGATACGATAGTTGAGAATATTGTCCGGAGACATCTTCAGTTTACCTTTTACCGGAAAAGTGGGGAAGTTGCCCATGTGCTCGCAACCGCCACCACTCAATTGGTTGATGACGAATCCGGAACGTTTAGAAAAGTAAGAGGGGGTAAACTGCACCATACCATAAGGGTAGGTGGCTCCGGGATAAAGATATCCCGAAGTCAGAGCCACACCTTTCGTACCTATCAGGGTATTTACCTGACGAGAATAATTACTCCCGGCGCTCTGCGCCAAGAGAGACTCCCCACCCTCCAATCAAAACCAATAATAAACCTGTTAAAATTTTATTTTTCATACTGTATTCTTCTTATATCTTTTTAGTTTCTTATTCTTTCGACAATGAGAAAGGAGCAGCATACTTCGACGTACATCGTTCTTTATTCGGCTGACTCCCCATTTCGAAGCGGATAATTCCTCCGTCTGCTATATCGTCATATCTAATGAAATTCTTATCCAACACACGTCCATTCAAAGTAGCAGACTGGATATAGACATTCTCTTTATTATTGTTATTTGCTTCAATCACGAACTTATTCCCGTTTTCCAGCGTTATAGTAGCTTTCTTAAATAACGGACTGCCAATCACATACTCATCCGTACCCGGACAAACGGCATAAATACCTAATGAGCTCAAGATATACCATGATGACATACCACCTTGGTCTTCGTCTCCCGGATATCCTCTTTCTGTGGAATTATACAATCTTTCAACGATCTGGCGCACCCAATACTGGGTTTTCCACGGTTGGCCGGCATAGCTATACAGATAAGGCATGTGCTGAATCGGCTGATTGCCGTGTGCATATTGTCCCATACCTGCCAGCTCCATTTCTTTCATTTCATGGATCACACCTCCGTATGTTCCCGGCTTGATAGTGCTGGGCAGGGTGAATACTGAATCCATCTTGATGGTAAATCTTCTGATCGCTTCCGAACAAGTCTATTAATCCTTCTACATCATGGAATACGGACCAGGTATAATGCCAGGCATTACCTTCGCAGAAAGGTCCGCCCCACTCCAACGGATCAAACGGTTCCTGCCATTTACCATCGACGCCTTTTCCACGCATAAAACCGATAGACGGATCGAATACGTTTTTATAATTATACATCTGACGGGCAAAAGACTTCCTGATAGTGTTTGTTTCCAATCATCTTAGCCAGCTGGTAAGCACAGAAATCATCGTATGCATATTCCATCGTCTGTGCACTCGACCCCATTGATTGCGGATAGGGAACATATCCCAACTCAAAATATTCTTTCCAGAAGCCGCGTCCGTTCGCACCCCCCCCAAGGACCTTTGTTCATTGCTTCGTGTGCGTATGCTTTCAAAGCTTTTTCCGGATCAAAAGTCCGAATACCTTTTGCCCATGCGTCTGCCAGTAATGAAATAGAATGATTACCCAACATTCCTCCCGTTTCTCCGGGAGCCGACCAGGATGGTAGCCATCCGCATTGTTCTTGTGCGGCGAGCAAGGCATTCATGTAGCGTCCTTGCATAGTAGGATGCAGAATATTAGTTAGTGGAAACTGTGAACGGAATGTATCCCAGAATCCATTATCGGTATACATATATCCGTCATATACTTTGCCATCATAAGGACTATAGTAATAAGGTTCTCCGTTTGCCTTACGTTCATAGAATTTACGTGAGAAGAGATTGGCACGGAACAGGCAAGAGTAGAAAGTTTTCATTTGTTCGTCTGTTCCACCTTCTACCTGGATTCTGTTCAATAATTCATTCCACGTCTTATGTCCGCGTATTTTGGTGGCTTCCAAATTCTTATCTTTACCCAGTTCGTCGTTCAGTGTAATCACAGCCTGCTCTGCGCTAATATAGGAAGAGGCAGCCTTCGCCTGTACTTGGCTCCTTTCTTAAATTTGATATAAGCTCCATAGCCTTTACCTTCTCCTTCCAACTTTTTAGGATAAATCTCATCTTTCTGATTTTCCCACATACCGTAATCCTCAAATGCTTTGTCAAACTGCACTACAAAGTAACTACGGAATGTCTTAGAGTTATTTACAAAACGTTGGTTATTCACCCAACCGGAGATTTGTCTCTTTGCCGGATCAATCTTAATTTCACTCATATCCGTATATCCGTCAATCACCAGATAAGCCTCTTCGGTAGAGGGATAAGAAAAGCGCAAATGTACACCACGAGTAGTTGGAGCCATCTCGGTTGTAATTCCATTATCCAGCATCACTTTATAATAATGCGGCTTGGCAATTTCATTATCATGGCTGAACTTCGTTGCCCTCTTATCCTGATTGACCACTAATTCGCCTGCCATCGGCATAAAGGAATACACTGCATAATCACTCATCCACGGACTGCATTGGTGAGACTGGCAGAATCCTCTGATATTATCTACCGCATATTGATATTTC
>VOFH01000116.1_pt1 | contig 15352 bp, 27 predicted proteins | sample 5384091 | NCBI WGS metagenome assembly VOFH01 (sample SAMN12384727, study PRJNA508395) | human gut metagenome | isolation source: healthy gut G | host: Homo sapiens
ATGATGACATCAGCCACCTTCCAGCGGTTGGCGTAGCGCACCGCTCCCGTCAGTTCGGCGGGCGCCTTGACGCCCTGTACGGCGACGGGCAAAAATACGATCCTGGCCATAGGCCAGCGCTGACCCAGAATGCGGATCATATCCCACATGGCGTCGCCGGTGATGGATGTGATGACCGCGATGCGGCCCGGGCAGACCGGAATGGGCTTCTTATGTGCCTCGTCGAAGAGGCCCTCAGCGGCCAGCTTCTGCTTGAGCTTTTCAAAGGCCACTGACTGGTCGCCCACACCTTTGGGCGCCATCATGTCCACATAGAGCTGATAGCAGCCGTCCCGGGGGTACACCGTAACCCGGCCAAAGGCCACCACCTGGTCGCCGTCCGCCGGCTTAAAAGCGCAGGTACTGCACCGCGGAACGGAACATGACGCATTTCAGCATCCCCGTGGCGTCCTTCATGGAAAAATAGCAGTGTCCATTGGACACCTTTTTAAAATTGGAGATCTCGCCCTGAATGGCCACGCTCACCAGAGCGGGATCATTGTCAAAGCGGGTCTTTAAATACTGGTTGAGCTGACTGACCGTCAGCACCTTTGGGCTCCACAGCATAGCCGCCCATCAGATCAGGCCCCTTTCCAGCGCACGGAGGGTCAGGATCGCCACGCCCATGGCGTTGTCAGTGGAGTAGCGCGGCTCGGCAAAAAGCACCTGCTCCCCCATTTCCCCGGCGCAGCAGCGCATTGGAGGCCACGCCGCCGGAAAACAGCACCGGCAGGCCGGGGTACTCCTTCTGGGCCCGCTCCGTCACCCGGCGGATAAGTCTGACTACGGTGTTCAGTGCAAAACGCGCAACATCTGCCGCAGGGACACCGCGCTCCAGACGCTGTTTTACCTGATTTTCCACCCCCGAGAGGGAAAAGCTGAGTTCCCGGAGCTTGACCGGGAAGCCATCTGTGCTGTCGCTCTCGGCCGCCAGTGCATCCAGCGCCTTACCCGCCGGGAACGGGATGCCAAGCAGCTTTCCGGTGCGGTCAATGAGCTGACCGGCCGAGATGTCCTCCGTCGCCCCCCAAAATGGTCATATGGGGCATTCCGTCCACCGGCTCGGTGAGCAGGAGCTCCGTCGTGCCGCCGGACAGGTGCCAGGACAGGAAGGGCGCGTCCAGAAGTTCGGGGTGACCGGCGCTCCAGCTGGCGGCAGCCACATGGCCCTGCTGGTGGGAGCAGCCGAAAAAGGCACCCCCAGCACGTCCGCCAGCACCCGGGCCTGAGACGTTCCGGCGAGGAAACATGGCATATAGGGAGCCTTCCACTGCCCGGGGGCGGTGGAAGCTCCGACGGCGGCCAATTCTGACAGCGCGGGCAGTTCCCCGCTCCCAGCAGGGCATCCACCCGCTCGGGCAGACGGCGAACGTGCTGAAACAGGGCGTCGCTCTGCCTCAGGCCAAGCCCGCCCTCCGGCACATCCAACAGACGCCCCTCGTTGCAGCCCGTGCCGTCGGCGCGGAACACGGCGGCAGAGGTGGTGTAGTTGCTGGTATCAAAGCCCAGAACGGTTTTCATTCCTGAGCCTCAGTCTCCGGCTGTGCCTCAACGTTTCTGACTTCCGGCTCGGCGCACTCGGTGCGGACAAAGGAGCCGAGAATCCCGTTGATAAAGGAGACGACCTTGTCGTCCTCATAGTGCTTGGCGATCTCCACCGCCTCGTTGATGGCGGCGCCGTTGGGCACCTCAGGCATGTAGAGAATCTCATACATGGCGACCCGCATGATGGCCGCGGCCACCCGGGGAATACGGCTGAACTTCCAGCCCTTGGCATAGCGCTCAATATCGCTGTCCAGCTCATAGCCGTGGCGGCCCACGCCTTCGATCACCTGACGGATGTAGGCGAGCTGCTCCTTGTCCGGAAACTCCCGGTAGAGCTCCTCCGCCTCAGCCATGGACGCAAAATAGTCCCGGTTCAGTTTTCCTCCAGAAATTGTTCCGCAGAGCAGTCGCTGTAACCCATCTCATAGGCAAGGTGGACGGCGATCTCACGGGCAGTTGTTCTGGTCATATCGTTCTCCCCCATTTCGGTTATATACAATGCATATCCATAAAAAGCAAAGACTAATTCAGCGTTATTATACACGCTTTCCCCACGAAAGAAAAAGCCTTTTCCCTGAAAGAAATAGCGGGACGGCTATAAACCGTCCCGCTTGATGCATATTCGCTTGAAATCACTTGGCGAAGGCAATGCCGGAGACATAGACATTGACCCCGCCGATCTTCAGACCGATGACAGACTCCAGATTGGACAGCACGGCATTCTGCACATTCTTGGCCACGGTGGGGATACTGCTGCCAAACGTCACCAGCAGGGACACATCGACCATAAGCTTGTCCTCCTCCGTGCGCAGACGAATGGCCTTGGAAAGGTTTTTCTTTGCGGCGATCCCGGCCACATCACTGCCCAGATTGGACAGGCCCGCGACGCCTCCACCTCGACAGCCGCCACGGCCGCCACAGTGCAGATCGCATCACCGGAAATGTGGACATTGCTCTGGCCCTCGATCTGGCTGACGTATTCTTTATTCTCGCTCATGGCGGATAACCTCCTGTGCATTTGCAGACTTTTTTCTTTATTTTAACACACAGGCCGAAAATTACAAGCACAAAGTGAAGCCCGCCATTTTCTGCGGCGGGCTTCACCAGGAGGAGATTCACTGCTGCGCGTCAATGATCTTGACCTGATCGGCGGCAAAGCTGGTCTGACCCATGACGATATCGGTGATCTTCGCCACATCCGCAGCCTGAAGCCCGCCCTCCGGGGCGGAGACGACCACGCTGACGCTGTTATCCCCAATATAGGCCACGCAGTCCGCATAGCCCTTTGCCGCCACCAGATTTTCGCTCTCCGACTCCGTGGTAGTGGCGCTGGCCATGGCAGTAATGCTTTCCGACGCCGCCGCAATGGTCTCTGCATCCGCGTTGGGGTCATCCACCGTGGACTGAAGGATGGACAGCGCTTCATCCCGCGCCTCCTGCCGGGACAGGCGGGCCGCGTCAAAATAGTTCGTCTCAATGATCTCTGCCGGGGCGTCCGCCTGCGCCGGATCTGAGGTGATATCAACGGCGCCGTCGCCGCCCACCAGTTCGGCCTCTCCCAGTGTCTTGGTGTCATTGGAGCCCGCTGCGCCGGAGGCCAGCGCATCCTTCTGGCCATAGGACCAGTTCAGATAGACCGCCACACAGACGAAGAGCACGATGGCCGCCACCACAGCATTACGTTTCCAGACTTTCATTGCACACACTCACTTTCTCTGACAAATTGAAATTTGATCGCTCCTCAGCCCTGTGACTGCGGACACCGCCTTCAGCACATCCAGCTTTACCCCCGCCTGATCCGCTCCCTCACAGATGACCAGCGCCCCCCTGAAACTCCGGGTAGATGGTCTTGACACTGACCGCCTCCTCTGTGCCGGTGCCGGTGGAAATAATGACGGTCTCCGTATCGGAGGAGGTGCCCTCCGAGGTGTCCTGCGCCAGCACCTGCTCCCCGCTGGAGCGGAGGGTGAGCACCACGGTGCACTCCCCACGCCGCTGATCTCTGAAAGTGCGCCGGAGAGCTGGCGCTCCAGCGCCGTAAGGTCGAAGCGCTCGCTCGTCTGCGCAGCGGCGTCGGCCGGGGTCTGCTGCGTCGTCCGGTTCTTTCCGGGCAGCAGCATGAGCACCACGCCGAGGCAAAGGATCAGTGCGGGCAGCCAGAACTTTGCCAGACGGGCCGTCAGACGGCTGAGATCCGGCCTACCATTCATTCCACATCCTCCTCAAATCGGATCTGATCCTCCGCGATGCCCAGCTGCTGGGACGCATAGTCCGTCAGAGCTGTGCGCTGGGCGGCTGTCAGGCCGCCCCGAACGACAGCGGAACACGGGATTGGAATCCCCTCCTCCGTCCAGCCGCACTCCACACTGCACGTCACCGCCGCTCCTGCCTTCTCGGCTTCGCTCACAATATATTCCGCCACACGCCGGGACATGATGGTTTCCAGATAAGTTTTATCCGTCTCAATCAGCGTGTCCGAAAAAGGCCGTCACACTGGCCAGCTCCTCCCGAAAGGCCCGGCCCAGCCAGTCCGGTAGGCGCTCCTCCAGCGGCGCAGCCACTGCCAGAAAGAGCGCCAAGCCCGCCGCCAGCTTCGCCACTGAGCGCACCGGTCCTTTGGGGGCGCAGGACTCCAGCAGGCCCAGCAGGAGGGCCGCTGCCAGGATAGACAGCACCCATGTACGCACGCTCTCCATCATGGCGTCACCGCCGTGATCGTAGAGATGAGTGCCAGAAGGGTCACCAGTGCACAGGCTCCGGCCATGCCCATGACCAGTGCAAACACACTGCCCAGCTCCTGAATGAGCCTGGCCGCCGGGTGGTCGGACAGGGCACCGCTCAGTGCCGCCGCCAGCTTATAAACGAGGAACTGAACCCCCAGCCGCAGGAACGGAACCGCACAGAAGCCCAACACGCCCAGCACGCCGAACAGACCTATGGAATTGCGCAGGACGGACGCCCCGGCAAATACGCTCTCAGTGGCGCTGGAGAGAATGCCGCCCACCACCGGCACCATCCCAGAAACGGCCATCTGAGCTGCCTTCATGGCCGTGGCATCCGCCGCCGAAGCCGCGCTGCCCACGATGGTCAGATAGCCGGTATAACAGAGCACGGCGGCGGTGAGCACTGTGGTGATCGTCCAGCGCAGAAGGCGGCACAGGCTCTGAAGCCGCCCGCCTTCCATGGCCGCCGAAGCCACACAGGCTGCGGCATAGACGTAGGTCAGGGGCAGAAGCACCGAGGAGATGAGGCCGGTCAGAATGTTGGAGAACAGGAGCGTTGCAGCCTGCCGCGCAGGGGCCGAGGTCAGGCCGCCGCTGGCCGCCGCCGCCGTAGTCAGCGTGGGAATGAGCGCTGTTGTAAAGACGGACAACTGCTCGATCGTCTCTTTTCCCTGCCCGATCAGCGCGTTCAGGTCTCCAAAAGCAGTCAGCGCCACTCCTGCCGCGCCGCACAGCCGCACTGCCTGGGCGCTCATACCGCCTGCCGCATCGGCGGCACTCTCGGCTACGGAACACAGCAGGACGATGAGCAGAAGCTTTCCTGCGGCAGAAACGGCGCCCGCCACAACGGAGGCCGCCTCTTCCAGCACCGTCTCCTTCACCCTGTTCAGCCCATCCGTCAAATCGGACAGTGAAAGCGCATCCACACCGGAGAGCTCCTCCGGAGCTGTCTGTTCCAGCGCAGAGGTATCCAGGCTGGAGCGCTGCTGCTCGGTCAACTCCTCCGCCCCGGCCCAGAGCGTGCCGATGAGCAGGGCCGCACACAGCGTCGCCGCCAGACGCATTGTCCGCCTCATTGGGCCATCTCCCCGATGAGCGAGAGCACCTGCCGCAGCAATGGCAGGACAGCGCACAGAGCGGCGAAGGTACCCGCCAGTTCGCAGCACAGGGCGGCGCTCCCCTCTCCCGCGTCCCGGCACACCTGACCGGCGAGACGGCTGAGCACTGCGATAAGCACCACCTTCACCACCGGCTCGGTCAGCGACTTTGAGAGTCCCGCCTGTTCTGCCAGCCACTCAAACCCCTCCCGCACCTGAGCAAACGCACCCGCCGCCAGCAAAAGCACGGTCCCCGCCGTGACGATGCCCAGCAGCAGCGCCAGCTCCGGCACATAGCGCCGGAGCGCCAATGCGCACAGGCTGCCCACCACTGCCGCGCCCGCCGCCTTTGCCATCAGCTCCATCACAGCCCGAACAGGTCGCGCACCAGATCAAAGAGGTCGGAGATCTGCTGCACCAGCATCATCAGCACCACCACCAGACCGGCCAAGGTGGTCATCATGGCCTGTTCCTCCCGGCCGGAACGAGCCAGCACCTGATTGAGTACGCTCACCACGATACCGATGGCGGCAATTTTAAAATGAGACTCACATCCATATGGTTTCCTCTCCGCAGTCAGTACAGCAAAACCACTGCCAGCGCCCCGGCGGACAGCCCCAGCACCGGCCACATCTTCCCCATCCTTTGCTTTTTCCTCCCCGGCCCGGCGGGCATATAATTCCAGCCGATCCTGCGCAGAGCGCAGCTCCGCACGCTGACCGGCATTGTCGTAGCGGCCGACGACCCCGCCCACCGACATCAGCACACTCAGCTCGTCCTTTTCCAACGGGAACTCCGCCTGAATCAGTGCAGCCCGCCAGGCTGCCGAAAGGCTGTCCGAGCGCTCCAAGCCGATCTGACACTGCTCCGCGAATGCGCTCAGCAGTTTCTGTTCCCGCATCCACCCAAGCCACCCGGGGTCTGGATACCAAGATCGCAAAGCTGGCGTTCCCCCTCCCGGAGCGCGTTCTGCCATGCGGCAATGCAGTCCACCCGCTGTCGGTACCAGAGCGCCCTCTGAAAGCCGCACCAGCTCAGGGCGCAGAACACGCTCAGCGCTCCCAGCAGCCTCAGCACGGGAAAGGCTCCATGCGGTAATGACGAGAGCCGTCCGCATTCCGCTCGATCAGAATCAGCCTTTGAAAGATGTGCTCCTCCAGCAGTGTACGGCTGACTGACCGCCGCTTCAGTTCCTCAAGGCTCCCGCCGTGGGCGGTGGCCAGCAGGGATACACCGCAGTTCGCCGCCGCCGAAAGCGCGCTCACATCCGCCGGATCGGTGATCTCATCCGCCGCCAGCACCTGGGGCGTCATGCTGCGCAGCAGCATCAGCAATCCCTCCGCCTTAGGAATACCGTCCAGCACATCGGTGCGCCGCCCCACATCCATCTGGGGCGCTCCATGCCAGAGCGCAGCCACTTCGCCCCGCTCGTCCGCTATGGCGGTGCGCAGACCGCACTCATCAGACAGCAGCCGTATCACCTCCCGCAGAAGTGTCGTCTTGCCCGCGCCCGGAGGAGCCAGGATCAACGTACTCGGAAATCGACTGCCCTCCAGCAAGGAACGGCGCAGAGGATGCGCAATGCCTGGGCATGGCCGGGCGATACGGATACAGATGGAAGACAGCTCCCGAAATGCCGCTTTCCCTGCTCATTTCGGTAAACCGCGCCGCTGACGCCAATACGGTGGCCGCCCTTCAGCGTATAAAATCCACGACTCAGCTGCTCCGCCGCACTCTGGTAGGAGGCATGGGTGGCCCGTTCCAGCACTGCACGCAGATCCCGTTCGTCTACGGCACCCGGCAAGCTGACCATTTGTTCTCCCCGCTCATCCGCCAGGCTCAGGCCCCGCCCCGTGCGCAGGCGGATCTCCTCCCATCGCTCCGATCGGGTACCGGAGGCCGTCCGGATGGCACCCGCAGCGACTCCGGCAGAAGGGACAGGCAGGTGGAAAATGCCGCGTCATTCATTTGCATCACCTCTCACTTTGCTACACTCTATGAGGGTTTGTCCCGCGGTATGCAAAAACCCGGGCAGCTTGTAAAAAGCTGCCCGGGCACAGGTCTTATCGTTCAGATATGCTTTGCAAGACTGCGGTCACTCCAGTAGGAGCGCATCTTGAATCCTTTCTCATAGGTCATCTCACGGCCCAGCCACTCCGGCGGTATCCAGCTATTGGCCTCCTCCACGGAGCCGAACTCCACCTCCGCATAGGCAAAGGCACCGCCATCCACGATGGAGCACTCGATGATATGTCCGTCGGGCAGGTGGTAGGCATTCAGCTGTTTATGGATGAGCGGATACGCCAGCATGGACGCCAGTTCCTCGAACTGAGTCCTGGTGATCGGCGTCTCCACCTCGTGGCGCACCAGATCCCCCACGCTCTTGATGCAGAGGATATAGTTTTCCGTCCCTCAGTGTGGTTTTCCGTGCGGCGGATGCGCACCTCCGGGTCGGTGGCCAGATAGCCCTGATACTGGTCCAGCTCCACCGCCAGCGTCAGGTCGGTCGGAAAGGCAGTCAGCTTGAATTTACGCTCGATCTCCATGGTATCACTCCAAAATGATTTTCTTTATTGTATCATAGCACGTCGGGCACAGAAATTCATCCCTTTTTCACACCGTTTCCGCCTTTGCGCATAGGATGACACGGAAGGCTCCTTCCCTACTTATTCCAAGGAGGTCATCTCATGGCTGAAACTGTCTATCCCGGCCCGGTCAGCGACCTGAGCGCCGTTCGGGAGGCCACCTGCATCCATACGAAAAAGATCTTTGACTCCTGCCAGTCCAAAGACTGCATTGAGGATCTGCGGCTCTACCCCACTCAGTCCTCTCAACCCATCATCGACCAGGCGCTGAGCGTCAAGGCCGGCCGCGCCAGGCTGCTCTATACGCTGGTCAATGTGGAGCCCATGGGGCTGAACCGCGGGTTCTTCACGGTGGATCTGCGCTACTACTATAAAATCACCTGTGACGCCTTCACCGGCTGCACCCGTCCGATGCAGATCAGCGGTCTGGCAGTCTTTGATAAGCGGGCCATTCTATTTGGAAGCGAGAGCACCGCAAAGTCCTTCAGTTCCATGACGGGCTGCCGGAACTGACGGAGGACATGGTGCTCACCAACGACCTGCCAACGGCGGTGGTGGAGGCGGTCGACCCCATCATTCTGTCCATGCGGCTGTGCAATGTCTGCGAGCGGCCTATGTGCGGCGAATGCGCCCTCACCGAGGTGCCCGCCGCCATTCAGGCCGCCTTTGATGAACCTATCAGTCTGGAAAACAACACGGTGCGACGCATCTATCTGAGTCTCGGCCAGTTTTCTATTTTGCGCATGGAGCGGGACGCACACCTGCTCATCCCGGTGTATGACTACTGCATGCCGGATAAGGAGTGCGAGTGCGACCGGTGCGACGAGGATCCCTGTGACATCTTCCAGCAGGTCAGCTTCCTGTAGGCGAATTTTTTCCACCCGCCAATGCCAACGCCATTGATCCGCTGAATGAACTGAGAAAAACTGCTGTCAGTGACGGCAAAAAACGCGCACCTGTAATCAAAATGACTCTAATTTTGATAGAAACCCGTTAAGGGGTGCAATTACGGGTTGGGGGGTGCATTTTTGATTTTAGGAGGGTGCAGTTCTCCATTTAGGGGGTGCAGTTTTTGTCGGTTGCACCCCCTTCAAAACCACAGAAAATCACACTTGCATTGATCAAAAGACGAAGTGGCTTTTTACTCATGCAGTTTGCTTATGATGGCTACTGTCGTTGCGCCAAACATTACTGCAACACCCAATGCGCCTTTACATCCGTCTTTGAATTTCTTCGCCTGTTTGTTGCGGCAGGACTCACAACATTTGTACTTGTATCCCTCTGGCAATGTGCGATGGCATTCATTATAGCTTTTATCATCCATTTTATTTGCCCCAAACAGCCGCTGCATTCGACCTTACAAGCAGTTCTTCCACAGGCAGACCAATCGGACAAATATCATGACAAGATAACGACTTCCCGCATCCCTCAAAATATTTCTTCTTATATTCAGCAGAAATCTCATTCAAATGAGTGCTTTCCTGTTCTTCATTCAGAATCCGAAAAGCGTTGACCGCTGCAACAGCGCCAGCAAAAGTCCCCTTTGAAGAAAAGTTTGGACAAACCTCAAGGCAGCACCCGCACATCAGGCAGCGAGCCGACTGATACCTCGGTTCGTGTGTAAATTCAATCATATAGGCTTCGCTTTCCAACCAAAGGTTTAGTTTCTTCAAGTTCTCAAACAGGAATGACCGGTCAACAATCAGATCCCTGACAAGAGGAAACTTACTGAGTGGTTCCAGCGTAACGGTACTGCTCTTTAGCATATTCAGAAATGTAGAGCAGGCCAGCCGGGGAAGTCCGTTGATCAGCATGGCACACGCCCGCATTTACGTACCATACAACTGCATTCCCATCCAATAGGAGCAGCCGTATTCCCACATGCATCTGTCAGTGGGCTACGACTATTCAATTCGTTTAAGACAGCGGCAATAGAACTATTTTCACTTCCGCCAAACTCGAATTCCTGCCAATAGCTGTCTGATTTCTGATTCTCTTGTCGCCGAATCCGTATTTTATATACCAAGTGAATCACCGCCTTTCTGGAACAGGTACAAAGGAAATCTGTATCTGCTTTCCATCAAATCTGGCTACCGTTGTTTTAAGGTAATCATCGTCATTGCTCTTCGGATAATCCTCCCGCCAGTGTGCACCACGGCTTTCTTTTCTTGCAAGAGCACTCTTTAGAACTGCCATGCCAAGCAATGGAAGATTTCCTGTCAGCGCTTGTACCGTTTGAATCCCATTTAACAACGTATTCTCATTTCTGACAACGCCCATAGTATCCTGCATCACTTTGTTTAATTGCTTTATTTCTGAAATTTGAGACGCTGGTGGAAAATCTATCTGCGTCGCACAAGATAGATCTACTACATCTACCTGTTCACATGCTGATTTTGCCGCAACACGTCCTCCGTATAACGCTCCTAACAGAGAATTTCCACCAAGACGGTTGGCACCATGATATTGGGCACAGCATTCTCCGGCAGCGCAAAGATTCTGAATCGGCGTTCTGTGCTGCTCATCCACCAGAATGCCTCCCATAAAATAGTGAATTCCCGGTAAAACAGACACCGGTTCCTTTCGTATATCTTTATGCAGATAGGTCATACAATCGTCTGCCAGACCAGATAGCTTATTTGAAATAATCTCCTCCGATATTTCCGTCATGTCAAGAAATACCTCTGATTCATGGCTGACCTTCCATATCTCTCTGGCGGTAATATCTCGTGGCATCAGATTTCCAAGCTCCGGGTATTTTTCCTCCATGAAATACCATTGTTTTCCATCTTTCATGGCAAACAACCTGCCACCTTCCCCTCTGGCCGCCTCGCTGATGAGCATGCGTTTTCCACCACATTTCACAGTTGTCGGATGATACTGGATCATCTCGCCATTTGCCAGAGGAACACCAAGCCGGAACAATTCTGCGGTGACTTCTCCTGTATTGCTCAGCGAACCCGTTGTATTTCCAAACAATCCGTGCATACCACCGGTGGCAACAATAACCGCATCCCCGGTAATTCCACAGTCTCCTGACTGTATTCATCCCTGATTACGCAGCCACAACAAATATTGCCACACAGACGAAGTGTTAGGAAAGAATGATGGCTGAACCGTTCTACCATACCAGATGCTTCTTTCCTGCGAACAGCGTCTATCATAGCTGTCATGATCTGCTTCCCGGTATCGCTCTGTGCAAAAGCAGTCCGTTTCTTTTTCTGCCCGCCAAAATTCCGCAGATCCACATCATCATAGCCACTCATGTTAAATTTAACTCCAAGTTTTAGCAGCCAGTGCACCAGCTCCGGTGCTGCCTGTGTCATTCCCCAAACTGCATTTGGATCTGCCAGACCACATGCTGCCTTTATTGTATCTGTAAAATGTTCTTCGGGACTGTCGTTTTCATCTTTTGTATTCAAAGCTGCGTTGATACCGCCCTCCGCCATAACAGACTGTGCCCGCTCTGACGGAAGGGAGGAAACCAGTTTTACATTGCATCCATTTTCCGCTGCCTGCAAAGCCGCTGAAAGTCCTGCCAGTCCAGCACCTATAATAATAATTGTCTTACTCATAGATATTGCCACCCAATATAATAGAAAATAACCGCTCCCGCTATAAAAAGAAGGAGCACCGAAAGAATCAAATAAATATCACCCCTTCGTTCTTTATAACTGATGATTCCCAGCGATACGAGCAATGGGCGGATATTGATAAAAATATGAACAAAGATTGCCGCCACGAACAAAAGCTGAGTTACCATCTTTACCGTTGTAAAAGGGAACAAAATATATGTCCCATTCTGCACCTTTCCAAACAAGCCAATATGGAATAACAGCAGAATCAGTATTGCCATCCCACTGGCTCGTCTCGCCCAAAATATGACGTTTTGTTTCAGATACATTTTCTGATTGCTTCGCTGTCTGTAAACTCTGAACTGTCAGGATGACACCAATCACCGTATGCACAACAAGAATACCAACACCAATCCATGCAAGAAGTTTCCCTGCGCTACTTCCAACTCCGTTCAGCATAAAACTGCCCATGATTCCATGAATCATAAAAATGAGAAGCATTAAAACAGACAAAATCGTATTCCATTTTCTCATAAATTCCCGCTCACCTCATTTCTTCGCTGTCCATGATCATATAGTCCATCTGTGTTAGCGTTGTAACGTCAATAAAATCATCCGATGCCAGGAATACATCATACTTTCCACTTACCACTCTTGATAGCATCATTGTGTTACTGTACTCTTTCAGATCTACGAAAAAACCGGCCTGTTTCAACCTGTCACAGAGTTTCTTAGCATAACTGACAAGCGGATAATCCGTCTCAGATACATATAACCGAAAACTAATGTCCGTTTTCATGAGATCTGTTTCATTTGTTTCCGAATCGTCCAGTGCCAATTCTTTTAATTTATTCCGGGTGTTCTCGTTGTCGAGACCATCTGACATCATATTAATACCGAGAACATAAGAGCCTTCCAACTGTGCGGAGGCTTGAGCCGCCTTTTTGACTTCGGTGTTGCTCCTGTGACTGCATCAATCATAGAGGGCGGTGAGTGCAAAAATGGCACCAAAACCTACAAGAAAAACAATCGTAACAACTAACAGAATCAGTTTTCGTTTCACATTCCCACCTCATTTCCTATTCTTTCAAAATTCTCATTGCGTTCAAAACAGCAATTATGGTAACGCCTACATCACCAAATACAGCTTCCCACATTCCCGCAATACCAAGAGCGCCAAGAATCAGGAACACACTTTTAATCCCAAGAGCAATCACTATATTCTGCATGACAATCTGTTTTGTCGCTTTTGCTACTTCAATCGCGTCCACCAACTTAGACGGTTCATCTGTCATCAGAACTACATCTGCTGCTTCAATGGCCGCATCGAACCAAGCCCACCCATTGCAATACCAACATCTGCACGGGCAAGGACAGGAGCGTCATTGATACCATCACCAACAAAAGCCAATTTGCTTCCCGGTCTCTTTTTACCATCTAAAAGCTCAACCTTTTCCACTTTTTGGTCAGGAAGCAGCTGTGCATAATATTCATCCAACTGCAATTCTTCTGCAACAGACTTCCCAATTTTTTTTTCATCATCACCGGTAAGCATGACTGTTTTTTCCACGCCGATATGTTTCAGGTCAGAAATTGCTTTTTTACTGTCCGGCTTCACTTCATCTGTTATCAAAATACATCCTGCATATTGACCATCTACAGCCAAATAAACTTTTGTACCTGCTTTTTCACAGGTTGTGTACTCTATACATTCTGTGTCCATAAGTTTCGTATTGCCAGCAAAACTTTCTTTTTTCCCCTGCCATTACACTGATTCCATATCCTGAAATTTCCTTATAATCAGAAATCACTGACTGATCCATTTCTTTTCCATAAGCAGCAAGAATGGATTTTGCAATAGGATGGTTAGAAATGCTCTCTGCCTGTACCGCATACTCCAGAACCTGTTCTTTTGAAAATCCATTTGCAGGCAGAATATCAGTCACATTGAAAACACCTTTTGTAAGTGTTCCGGTTTTATCGAACACAATAACGCTGACATTATTAAGCGCCTCTAAATAATTACTTCCTTTTACAAGAACACCTCGTTTAGATGCCGCACCAATACCTCCAAAGAAAGTCAGCGGGATTGAAATGACCAATGCACATGGGCAAGATACCACAAGGAAAACAAATCCTCTGCGAATCCACTCTGTCCAACCTCCACCAAGAAGGATCGGTGGCAGAATTGCCAGAATAGCTGCTAAGATTACAACAACAGGAGTGTAATAACGTGCAAATGTAGTAATGAAATTTTCTGTTGGTGCTTTTCTACTGGACGCATTCTCCACAAGATCAATAATCTTTGAAGCAGTAGATTCACCAAATGCTTTCGTTGTCTTAATCGTTAAAACACCCGTCTGATTCATACAACCGGAAAGTGCTTCGTCTCCTTTATGAACGCTTCTCGGAACCGATTCTCCAGTTAAAGCCCTCGTATCCAGCATAGAATCTCCATCCAATACCACACCGTCTAATGGGATTTTTTCACCAGGCTTTACAATAATAATCTCACCAATGGCAACACTTTCTGGAGATATGGTAATCAATTCCCCATTTCTTCTTACTGTAGCAGAATCTGGACGTATATCCATTAAGTCTGATATAGATTTTCTTGAACGCTTAACAGCCAATGACTGAAAAAATTCACCTACCTGATAGAATAGCATAACAGCAACTGCTTCTGAATATTCACCAATGACAAAAGCCCCAATCGTAGAAACACTCATCAAAAAATGTTCATCAAATACACGCCCCTTTGAAATGTTCCTCACAGCCTGCCATACAACATCTCCACCAAAGTTAACTCGATAGGCAGTGGCACTTTCGCAAAAACAGTCAATGCCATACCAATAGCATAGATTGCTGCGCCAATCGCTAAACGAATCGTCAACTTCTTGTCCTCATTGTTATAGGATGTATTGGTATCCTGTTTTTTTGCAGGTATATAGTATTCCTGTGCAATTTCGGAAACTTCTACATCTGGCTCATGGCTGTGGACAATCGTTTCAATCTGACTGGCTATTGTATTTGCGGCAGATGGAGCAACATTGATTGTCAGCGTCTGCTTCATCAAATTTACAACTGAGGATTGTACTCCATCCAATTCTCCGACTTCTTTTTCAATTTTTGCGGAGCAGTTCGGACAGTCCAAGCCCTTTTAACAAATAACTCTTTGTAACATTCATAACGGTTTCTTCCTGAACTTCCACATCTGGCTCATGACTATGAACAATCGTTTCAATCTGACTGGCTATCGTATCTGCGGCTGTCTGAGTAACATTGATTGTAAGCGTCTGCCATCAGATTTACCACTGAGGATTGCACTCCATCCAATTCTCCGACTTCTTTTTCAATTTTTGCAGAACAATTTGGACAGTCCAACCCTTTTAATAGAAATATGCGTTTCATGATAATCTCCTTATAATTTGTTTAATTGTTCAATTACTCAACTATAATGTTAAAAAATATTATTTCTGCCAAAGATGCTCAAATCCCTTGTCAATAATCTCTTTCACATGATCATCTGCCAGCGAGTAGTAAACTATCTGTGCTTCTTTACGGAATTTTACCAGACTCGCAAGGCGTAATGCCTTTAACTGATGCGAAATTGCAGATTTTGTTACCCCCAGTAGCACTGCAAGATCACATACACACATCTCACTCTGTTCTAGAGCGTGTAAGATTTGTACTCTAGTTCCATCTCCAAATAGCTTAAACGCAATTACAAATATAAGACGTTTTTGACATATATTCACCTCCAAATAATAATAGTTGAACAATTACTC